>ENA-OPVY01000045-OPVY01000045.1-human-gut-metagenome-genome-assembly--contig:-NODE-45-length-102947-cov-5.981612_pt1 | contig 102947 bp, 78 predicted proteins | sample MGYA00241503_ERZ501998 | MGnify/ENA primary metagenome ERZ501998 (study PRJEB25962, sample SAMEA2042107) | human gut metagenome | biome: human gut; feature: human-associated habitat; material: faeces... | reverse complement strand
TTGCCCCGAAGGGCCCGGGTCACATCGTTCGTCGTGAGTACGCCGCTGGCCGTGGTGTCCCGGTCGTCGTTGCTGTTGAGCAGGACCCGGACGGCAAGACCTGGCCGCTGTGCCTGGCTTACGCCAAGGCTCTGGGCGCTCTGCGTGCAGGCGCCATCAAGACCACCTTCACCGAGGAGACCGAGACCGATCTGTTCGGTGAGCAGGACGTCCTCATGGGCGGCATCAACCACCTGTGCGACCTCGGCTTCGACGTGCTGACCGAGGCTGGCTACCAGCCGGAAATCGCCTACTTCGAGGTGTTCCACGAGCTGAAGATGCTGGTCGACCTCGCTAACGAGGGTGGTCTGAACAAGGCTCGTTGGTCCTGCTCTGACACCGCTCAGTACGGCGACTACACCTCCACCGTCATCACCGAGGAGACCAAGAAGCGCATGCAGTATCAGCTCAAGCGCATTCAGGATGGCTCCTTCGCCAAGGAGTTCATGGATGACCAGGCTGCTGGCGCCCCGAAGTTCAAGAAGCTGCAGGAAGAGTACTCTCACCCGCACCTCGAGACCGTTGGCCCGAAGCTGCGCGCCATGTTCTCCTGGAATAACGCCGAGGCCAAGGACAAGGATGAGACCGAGTCCTTCAACGGCAAGATTGCTCGTACCCAGGTTCAGTGATTGTCGCCCCTGAAGGGGATTTAAGCTAGCAAACCGCCGTTCCCGCCCATACGGGAGCGGCGGTTTTGTGTTGTTGCGCGCAGCGAATCATTCTCAATAACAACTATGCGCTGATTTCTTGCAGGCAAACGAACACCGAATATGCAAGGTCGTTGATATCTCAGCCTTTCCCCATATGTGGGATTGTGCGATTCTGTTCAAAAGGGTGCAGAGTTGTTATCGAGAATCGTTCTCTGCACACGGCTGTCCATACTCCAATAGTGACCTAGCTCACGTTGTGGACTCCAGCGGGGCTGCGACGGCGTTCTCGGTAGGATTGAACTCGGTTTGAAGGACACAATCCTCGCAAAACAGGACTTATCTGCACACCGTAGATACCCCCGGCGCCCAGCGGCGCCACAACCCACTACTGAAAAGGAGTGCCAATAATGGCAGCACAGATCTGGTATGAGAACGACGGTGATCTCTCTGTTCTCGAAGGCAAGAAGGTCGCAATCATCGGCTACGGCTCCCAGGGCCACGCCCACGCGCTGAACCTTCGCGATTCCGGTGTCGACGTGGTCGTCGGCCTGCGTCCGACCTCCAAGTCGGTCGACTTCGCCAAGGAGCAGGGCCTCGAGGTCAAGTCCGTGGCCGAGGCTTCCGCCGAGGCCGACGTGATCATGATTCTGGCCCCCGACCAGTACCAGCGCACCATCTGGGCCAACGACATCGAGCCCAACATCAAGCCGGGTGCTGCTGTTGCGTTCGCTCATGGCTTCAACATTCACTACGGCTACATCAAGCCGTCTGAGGATCACCCGGTGTTCATGGTTGCCCCGAAGGGCCCGGGTCACATCGTTCGTCGTGAGTACGCCGCTGGCCGTGGCGTGCCGGTCGTCGTGGCCGTCGAGCAGGATCCGCGTGGCGACGGCTGGGCTCTGACCCTGGCCTACGCCAAGGCCCTCGGTGCCCTGCGCGCCGGTGCCATCAAGACCACCTTCAAGGAAGAGACCGAGACCGATCTCTTCGGCGAGCAGAACGTGCTCATGGGTGGCGTGAACAAGCTCGTCGAGATGGGCTTCGAAGTCCTGACCGACGCCGGCTACCAGCCGGAAATCGCCTACTTCGAGGTCTGCCACGAGCTCAAGATGCTCGTCGACCTGATGAACGAGGGCGGTCTGAACAAGGCTCGTTGGTCCTGCTCTGACACCGCTCAGTACGGCGACTACGTCAACACCGTCATCAACGAGGACTGCCGCAAGCGCATGGAATACCACCTGCAGCGCATCCAGGACGGCTCTTTCGCCAAGGAGTTCATCGACGATCAGGATGCCGGCGCCCCGCACTTCAAGGAGCTGCAGGAGAAGTACTCCAACGAGCGCATCGAGACCGTCGGCCCGAAGCTGCGCGCCATGTTCTCCTGGAACAAGGATGGCGTCAAGGATGCCGACGAGGCCAATTCCTTCACCGGCAAGATCGCCCGCGCCCAGGTTCAGTGAGCCCCTGTAGCTCCCGCTGGCGCATAAGCGCCTGAGGAGAGTACCCAGCACGTACCAAAAGGCCGCCGCTCCGATTCATTCGGAACGGCGGCCTTCTAGTATGGTCCCACCACGTAGCCAAACTTCCACCACGCAGTGAACCACAGAGTTACTTGATTACCCACGCAGAGGTGTCGGTGGGAAGTTGACCGTCGGGAGTCAGCGGGCCGGAAGTGAGCACCACAGAGCCTTCGGGCAGTGAGACCGGGGCAGTGCCAAAGTTAGTAACCGAGGTGAACGTGCGTCCCTCAACCGCCGCACGGCGGTACGCCACCACGTCCGCTCCCATATCCACCTGCTCGGCGGTGGTGTCGCGCGTGGCGGTCAGCGACTCCTGACGAATCGCCAACGCCGCATGATACAACGTGTACATCGAATCCGGGTCGGCCTGCTCCACGTCCACCGCGTAATCCTTGAACCACAGCGGCTGCGGCAGGTGCGGGTCGGCGGCCGGCGTCACGCCATCGGCGCGAACCGCAGGGGAGAAGCCGAAGGAAGCGCCCGTGCCGAACTGGCCGGCGGCGCACAGCGGCACATGGTTCTCGCCGGTGCCATCGTCGGCCGGAGCCGGACGGCTGAAATCGGCCAGAGCGGGCTCGTCGGAAGCGGTCCAAGGCAGAGGCACGCGGCAACCGTCACGGCCCTTATCCATCGTGGCCTGAGCGGTGTGGAAAGCGGTCGGATCCTCCAGTCGATCCCACGGAATATCGGCCACCTCAAACAGACCCAGCTCCTCGCCCTGATAAATATAGGCGGCGCCGGGCAGACCAAGCTCCATCAGCGCGGCGGCACGGGCACGGCGGGTGCCGAGCTCGCGGTCTTCGGGATATGTGGTGCCGTTGCGCAGCAGCCAGTCGTGCGGCAGCTGGTGGTAGGGCGCGCCCTTGACCTGCGGCAGACCGTAGCGGGAGGGGCTGCGCGGCACGTCGTGATTGTTCATGACCCACGTGGTGGTGGAGCCGCCGGTTTCGGCCGCCGCCTTAAGACCCGCGGCGATGGCCTTGCGGAACTCGTCGGCATACCAGTTGGCCTGCGCGAAGTCGAAGTTGAAGGACTGGCCCAGCTCGTCCATCGAAGCGTACAGGTGCTGGTGCTCAGGCACCACCCACGCCTCGGCCACGGCAAAGCGCGGCGGGTTGTATTCGTTGAACACCTTGCGCCACTCGCGGTAGATGTCGTGCACCTCACGACGGTCGAACAGCGGGTGGCTGAAGTCATGATTCAGCACGCCGACCACGCTGTATTCGCGGCCGAGCTCTTCCAACGGCTTGGATTCGAGATCCTTGGCCAGGCCGTGCGCCACGTCGATGCGGAAGCCGTCGGTGCCGTGGTCGGACCAGAAACGTAGGGTCTTCTTGAACTCCTCGTGGATGTCCGGATTCTTCCAGTTGACGTCCGGCTGCGCCTTATCGAACAGGTGCAGATACCACTGGCCGTCGGCCACGCGCGCCCAGGCCGGGCCGCCGAAGAAGGATTGCCAGTCGTTGGGCGGCAGTTCGCCGTGCTCGCCGCGGCCGTCGCGGAAGATGTAGCGGTCGCGCGCCGGGGAGCCGGGCTCGGCGGCGAGGGCCTCTTGGAAGAACACGTGCTTGTCGGCGGTGTGGTTGGGCACGATGTCCACGATCACTTTGATGCCGGCCTCGTGCGCGGCCTCGGCCATCGCGTCGAAGTCGTCCATGGTGCCTAGGCGCGGGTCGACGTTGCGGTAGTCGATCACGTCGTAGCCGCCGTCCGCCAGATCCGAGGGGTAGAACGGGGAGAGCCAGATCGCGTCGACGCCGAGGTTCTTCAGGTAATCCATCTTCTCGGTGACGCCGGCGATGTCGCCGAGTCCGTCGCCGTTGACGTCCTTGAAGCTGCGCGGGTAGATCTGGTAGACGACGGCCTGCTTCCACCAGTCGTCATTGAGGTTGTTGGCGGTCATGCCGATTCCTTCCTGTTCCGGGTGCGTTGTGGTTGGGTTGTTCCGGTTGTGCTCGAACTGCTGTGTGAAGGCCCAACCGTTGTATTGATGATGACAACGATATCATGTGAATTACGCATGCAAAAGTCGATTTATCGGCGTTTTGCGGTGGTAACGTAGTCACGCCTGCGCGGACGCTGCTGTTGCGGCCGGCGGCGCGGTGGTTTCGCGCAGTATTAGCGGAGTGTCCGGCCGTACGAATGCCGGTTCGATTGACTTGCCCGCAATGGCATCCAATACCATGTGCCCGGCGGCCACGCCCATTGCGAACGGGTCCTGATGCAGTGTGGTCAGTCCCACGGCGGCGGACAGGGTGGAATCGTCGAAGCCGATGATGGAAATGTCCTGAGGTACCCGCCGCCCGTATTGACGCAGGCGATACAGCACGGGCGCGGCCATTTCATCATCCTCAAAACAGAAGGCGGTGATGCTGGGGAAGGCGTTCAGTACGGCGTTCAATGCCGCGTTGCTTTCGCCAAGACCGCGTTGAATGCTCAGGGGCGTTAGCTCGATCCCCGGATGGGCGGCAGCGGCATCAATGACGCCCTGCAAACGAGCCTCGGCACTGTAGCGCATATTGGTTTCGGTCGGTGCGCTGCCGACGAACGCGATATGCCGGTGGCCGAGTGCAATCAGGTGCTCGATGGCCGAACGTGTGGCGGCGTAATCGTCAATGCTCACGCCTGCGTCGAACCCATCGGTGGAGGGAATGTTGATGCCGACAATCGGCACGTGCATATGCTTCAGTCGCTCCACTTCAGCCGGCTCAATGTCGAAGGAGCTGACAATCACCGCATCCGCATTGCGTCGCACGGGCAAATCCGCAAAGAAGTCATGGCGCTCGGCGGCGTTGCGCATGGGGTAGGGCACAGTGTCGTAGCCGGAGGGGCGCAGCGCCGAGTCAAGGCCGGCGAAGATGTTTGCATTGAACCAGGTGGTGATGGTCTCGCTGGCCAGCAGCGCAATGCGGAACGACTGGCCGGACTTCAGTGCGGCGGCCGAGCGAGAGACGGAGTAGTCGAGCTTTTCGGCCGCGGTCATCACTCGGTCTCGAGTCTCTGGAAGCACTAGATCCGGCTTGGCGAAGGTTCGGGACACCGTGGATACGGAAACGCCGGCCTCGCGGGCCACCGCTTGAATGCTTGCCTTGGTCATAGCCGTCGCTCCTTCGCCGTCGCGAACAATCATTGTCATGACAACGATAACATGCCCATAACAAGTCGTCGTCTTCGGCTATCTCGATTACGAGGGGCTGATTTAGACCAATTTCCCATTGCCGGAATCGATCACCGCTTCTCTCGGCGCATCACGGCGGCTAGGGACTGCACGCGTGGCAGGTCGAAGACCTCGTCGGTATGTACCACGTGGCCTGAGCTGTCCGCCAGCGGCACGCGCCAGTTCGAATACTCTCTGGAAGTGCCCGGCTGATTCTGGGAGCGGCATTCGCCCACGCCGTCCACCAGCGCTGCCTGCAGCAGCAGCGACGGCGTATCGGTGAGCATGGCGTGCATCGCTTCCACGATTTCCTGCACATGGCCTTCCACATCATCCGCCACGGTCTGCGAGATATAGCCGTTCTCCACCAGACGGTTCATCATGGCCGTGCGCTCGGCCATCGCCGAGGCGGCGAATGCCTCCACCGGCTCGCTCAGGAGATGCAGCTCCTCGCGCAGCTTGACGTGTGCGAAGTTCAGGTAGCCGGCGGTGGGTGGCAGATCGTGCGTGGTCACCGAGGCCAATGCCTGTTTGCGATAGTCCTTGGGTGCGCGGTACGGGTCGCCGGCGTTCGGCGAATCGTCCACGCGGTTGAACCATTCCACGTCAGTGCCGAGCACGCCGTGATCGGCCAGAATGCGGCGCACGTAATCCGGTACGGTGCCCAGATCCTCGCCAACCACCATGCCTCCGGCGCGCGTGGCCTCGATGGCCAGTACTCCCAACATCGCCTCGTGGTTGTACGTCACGTATGCGCCGTTGCGGGCACCGAGCCCCTGCGGAATCCACCACAGGCGGAACAAGCCCAGCACATGGTCGATGCGCACCGCGCCCGCGTGCTCGTACATCGAATGCACCATCTCGCGGTACACCTGGTAGCCGGTGGCCTCCAGGTAGCGCGGGTTGAACGGTGGCTGGCCCCAATCCTGGCCCTGCTGGTTATAGAAGTCCGGCGGGCAGCCGACCGTGACGCCACCTGAGGCGAAGCGTTCCGGATTGGCCCAGGCATCCGCGCCGAGCCCGTGCACGCCCACGGCCATGTCCTGCATCAGCCCCAGCGTCATGCCGTGGTCCAGCGCCTCCTGCTGCGCGGCGTTCACCTGCTCGGCAGCGATCCACTGCAGCCAGCGGTTGAACTCGAACAGGTCGTGGTGCTCCTCGACGAGCTGGCGCACGGCCGGGTCGTCGATGGTCTTCTCGAAGAACCAACGGTTCTCGCCCCACGGCGCGCCCCATACCTCGAAGCACAGGCACCATGTGGCGAAGGAATCGAGGTCCGGGCCGGCGGTGGTCTTGAAATGCTCGAATTCGAGCTCGCGCTTGTTGTTGCGGCCCGCTTCGAAGATCAGGCGCAGCGCCGGGCGCTTGGCCTCCCACGCCGCGTTGATGTCCATCGGGGTCGATTCGTCGTTGCGCGCGGCCACCGAATCATGCAGCGCATCCACCTGCGCGCGCACGTCGGCCGGCAGTGTGGCATATTCGGGGATATCCTGCGGCCGGATGTACGTCACGTTGAGGAATCGGCGCGATTCCGGTAGATACGGCGATGGCTCAAGCGGCGGAATCGGCGCGCCGGCGTGAATCGGATTGATGAGCATGAAGTCGGCCTTGGACTTCTCGGCGGCATCTGCCAAAAGACGCTTCAGATCGCCGTAATCGCCGATACCCCACGATTCGCGGGACCGCACGGAATACATCTGCGTCATCCAGCCCCACCGCTGGTGCTCGGCGACCGCCTCCGGCACGGGAATGCGCGCGGGGGCGGCGATGATGGCCGCCTTGCCCTCGCGCCCGTCAACCGTGACGGTCAGCGTGTGGTAACCCATCGGCAGGTCGGGTGCGATGGTCAAGTCCGGCTTGCCGGAATTGAGGTTCGGGAGCAGGGCAAAGTGGCCAAACGCGGTGCCGTCCTCCAGTTCGATGGAGGCGGTGATGTCCGCGTCCGACGAGCAGTTCAGGGTGATGCCGGTCGGTTTGCCGGTGGTGGCGACGATGGTGGAGGGGAGCAAACGTTTGCTGTTTTCCACCTCAAGTTGGGTCATGGAGCGTACGATGGCCTCGTCGCTGGATGCGTCCACGTCGAGGGCCTTGAGTACGGCGACCAAGGCCGCGTCGCTGATTTCGGTGTAGGTGCCGAGCTGGTCGATGAATGAGGTGGCAAGTCCGCAGGCTTTGGCGAGCTTGATGAGCGGGCGGGCGAGTCGTTCCGTGCTTTCCGCGCGCTGCGGGGCACCGGAAGCGGCGTTGTTGGTGGTGTCTGCGATGGTGCCGGTGCTGGTTGCTGCGTCGTTGCCGTATGCGTCGGTCATGATGACTCCTTGCTTGCAAATCGGGTACTGCTAGTCGTTTGCATTGCTGTTCGAGGGCCGCTCTGCGTTGAGGTTCCGGCAACCTGACAGACCAATGTTCGAGCTGTTCTGCCTCTACCGTAACTCATATTGACAACGATTGCAATACATTCGGTGAGTTGGACGAGGCTAGAGGTGTTGGTGTTTGTCGTGATGGCCCGTTGACTATCCCCAGTCGACTTTGCCGACAGCCTCGCCGGCGGAGGTGAGGTCGAACGGGTTTAACCAAACACGACGAACGATTGCGGGGAGAGCGTCAGCTGCCCGCCGCTCACGGCCGGTTCACCAAGACTGAGCAGCACGTCGGCGTCGGAAGAGAGCTCGTCCGGCAGGTATTCCGTGAGGAATGAGGCGATTGAGGCACCTGAATCGGCGTTGAAATAACTGGAATCGCCTTCGTGCTCCATAGGCGTGTCGGTATTGCGCAGCAACAGGTTGTAGCCGTTCGGGTGGCCGTCCCGGCGCCAGTCGAGGTAGAGGTCCATGTCGAAGCCGGCCTGCATCGATTCGTTCGGATGGCCTGGACGCCATCGGCGGACCGACCTGGGTGGATTCCGATAAGGCGGCCGTATGGGTGACCAACTGGGACACCGAGCGCAACGGCTCCTCGCTCACCACCCGTGACGGCACCAGCTACCTGCTCGCCAACGCCTTCATGCTCGCCTACGATTACGGCCAGCCGCACATCTTCTCCGGCTACTACTACGCCGGCGTCGATGACGGCGCTCCCGGCGCCACCCGCACCTCCGTGCCGGACATGACCTGTCCGACCGACGGCATCGAAACCGCCGGCACCTGGCACTGCGCGCAACGCTGGACCGCCATCCGCGGCATGATCGGCTGCCGCAACGCCGTGGCCGGCACCTTCACCGCCACCGTGGCCAAGGGCTCGGCCGTCGCCCTATACGCCGGCGCGACGCCTGCAAACTGGGCCGGCACCCGGAAATACGATCCGTCCGATCCCGCCTGGTTCACCGGCGAAACACCGCATAAGGGCGATGACACCGCCGCCAAGTCCGCCGATTCCGCAGCGTCCGCCAAGTCAGGCGACGCCAAGTCCGGAAAGGCAACGTCCGATGCCATCCGCCGCGCCGCAACGCTCGCCGCCATCCTCCTGCCCGTCATCGTCGGCGTCACGTTCATGGCGATAGCTCGCAGGAACGGCAAAGCCCAGTCCGACAACAGCGGCCCGAATAACGACTGATTCGGCCCCGCTCAGCCGCGCACCCGCGGCGCGGCGGTGGAGTCGCGTACCAGCAGTTGCACGGGGAAGATCTCGTGCGGCTGGTCCAGGGTGCGCCCCTCGATAAGGTCCAGGGCCTTGCGCGCGGCGGCGACGGCCATGTCGTACGGCTTCTGGCGCACGGTGGTCAGCCCCACCTCGCCCGAGAACGTGCTGTTGTCGAATCCGGTGACGGACAGGTCGGTCGGAATCGCCATGCCGCATTGGCGCAGGCGGAAGAACAGCGGAATCGCCAGCGAATCCTGATGGAAGCACAGGGCAGTCGGGGCGTCGTCGCGCGCGAGCAGCGCGGTGAGGGCGGCGTCGACCGGATCGTCGCCGGCCTGCATGTCCATCGTCTGGCCGGTCACGCCGTCCAGTTCGCTGCACGCCTCCAGGAATCCGGTGACGCGGTTGTGCGAGCTGAAGCCCATCGTGGCATCGAACGTCTCGTACAAATACAACAGGTTGCGGTGGCCGAGCGTGGTCAGATGGCGCACGACCAGCCGGATGCCGGCCTTGTCGTCGATGCCCACGGAGGCGGTGAACCCCTGCGAGGCCGTGTTGATGCCGATGAGCGGGATCCGCGTGGTGTTGAGTCGCCTGATTTCGGCCGGGGTGATGGCGAACGACGAGACGATGACCGCGTCCGCGTTGCCGCGCACCGGCAGTTCGTCGAAGAACTCCTCGCGCGCGCCCGCGTCGCCGATCGGTTGGATGACCAGATCGTAGCCGGCCGATCGCAGCACTTCGTTGAGGCCTTCGATGATGCGCGAGGTGAACCAGTCGAGCTTGCTGCTGCCCACCAGCAGCGCCACGCGGTGGGGGCGGCCCGATTTGAGGATGCCGGCCATGCGGGATACCGAGAAGTCGAGTTGTTGGGCGGCCTCCATCACCTTGGCGCGCGTTTTGGCGGAGACCATGTCAGGGCGGGAGAACGCGCGGGAGACCGTGGCGGTGGAGACGCCTGCTTGCCTGGCGACGTCCTCGATGCTGGCTTTCATGGCCCCTCCCGGTTTTTCAAAGTTGACGGTGTGACAAACTTCTCTTCATTGTAAATCATTGCAGTACGTTTTACGACAGTCATAGTGCAATGGGTTGCGATATTGCGACACGCCGAAAATATAGACCAATATGGTCTCAATAGCTTTGGAATGTAACAGGTTGCAAATGTAACGGTTTGCATGGCTGAGAAAGCCGGGTTGCCGAACTAGTTCGACACCCGTATACTGAACCGTGTTCACTTAGAGCTTGCGAGGAAGTAAGGGAGATAATGAAGATCAAGAAATCTCTCGCCGCGCTGACTGCAACCGTGAGCATTATGGCACTTGCAACCGGTTGCAGTTCGAGCGGTTCGTCAGGCGTCGTCGACACCCAGGCCGACAAGGGCCTGGCCGTCATGGGCGACACCATCACCTACGACCCCAACCACTTGGTCAACGACGGCCAGCCCATCGAACTGGGCTACTGGTCCTGGGGCGACGAAAGCACTGACCCGGTGATCTCCATGCTCCACGAGTACGAGAAGATCCACCCGAACGTCACCTTCAAGATCTCGCAGGTGGCTTGGAGCGACTACTGGGTCAAGACCCCGCTCTCGCTCAAGGGCAACAAGAACGCCCCCGTGCTGTTCAACGTCCACAACTCCGAGGATGCCCTGCTCCGCCCGCACGCCGTCCGCCTCGACGGCGCCAGCGACTGGCGCATCTTCCACCAGGTGGTGCTGCCGATGAGCCGCAATTCCATCGCCGCGCTCGCCATCTTCACCTTCCTGTGGAACTGGGAGGACTACCTCTGGCCGTTCCTCATGATCACCGATGACGACAAGCAGCTGTTGTCGGTGGGCCTCAAGATGTTCTCCGGCCAGTACGGCACCGATTACGGCGGACTGTTCGCCGCCACCTCCGTGACCATCATCCCGGTGGTCATCGTCTACCTGGTGTTCCAGAAGCAGTTCATCGCCGGCATCGCCACCGGCTCTGGCAAGTAAACCCGGCCGGTTTCGGCCGAATCCGAACCGCGCCGCAGTCTCCCACCAGTCCCGGGGAGCCGCGGCCGCATCACTCGTATCATCGTGAATAACCGTACAGAAGGGGTAACCATGGCACAGTCACCACAACTCAAGCAGTCGTCTCCGACCTCGCCCGATCCGCAGGACTTCCGCCTCGACGCCACGCCGGCCATGCGCGCCGACAATGTGGTGTCCGGCGAGCACTGGCGCATCGGACTCATCACCGATTCGCTCGTGCGATTCGAATGGTCCGATTCCGGCGTATTCGAGAACCGTCCGACCCAGACCGTCCTGAACCGCGATTTCGGCAGCCCGGTCGAACGCCGCGTCACCGAGCGTGACGGCCGCGTCATCATCGACACCGCGGCCCTGACCATCGTCTACGACCAGCAGCCGTTCAGCAAGGAAGGCCTGAGCGTGGTCGTCAAAGGCGTGGCCGACACCCAGTTCAACACCTGGCATTACGGCGACGCCCAGCGCGGCAACCTCAAAGGCACCGCCCGCACGCTGGACGAGGCGGACGGCGCCATCGAGCTTGACAACGGCGTGATCTCGCGCGATGGCTGGGCCGTCATCGACGATTCCGCCGCCAACATCATCATCGAAACCGACACGGTGAACGGCAAGGCGAACCCGTTCGGCACCTGGGTATCCCCGCGCGCCACCGCCGAAACGGACTTGTACTTCTTCGGCTATGGCCACCGCTACATCGAGGCCGTACGCGACTTCTATCGCCTGACCGGCCCCACGCCGCTCCTGCCGCGCTTCGCCATGGGCAACTGGTGGAGCCGCTACTACCGGTACACGCAGGACGGCTATCTGGCCCTGATGGACCGCTTCAAGCGCGAGGGCATCCCGTTCACCACCTCCGTGATCGACATGGACTGGCATCGCGTGGACGACGTGGACCCGAAGTACGGTTCCGGCTGGACCGGCTACTCGTGGAATCGCGAACTGTTCCCCGACCCGCCGGCCTTCCTCGCCGACCTGCACCGGCGCGGCCTGCGCACCACACTGAACGTCCACCCGCGCGACGGCGTGCGCGCGTTCGAGGACGCCTACCCCGAAGTCGCCAAGCGCGTCGGCATCGACCCGGCCACCGAGGAGAACGTGGAATTCGACCTCACCAACCCGGACTTCGTGGACGCCTATTTCGACATGCACCACCGCATGGAGGCCGAAGGCGTCGACTTCTGGTGGCTGGACTGGCAGCAGGGCGGCGTGACCCGCCAGAAAGGTCTCGACCCGCTGTGGATGCTCAACCACATGCACTACCTCGACTCAGGGCGCGGCGGCAACTGGCCGCTCACCTTCTCCCGGTACGCCGGCCCCGGCTCCCACCGCTACCCGGTCGGCTTCTCCGGAGACACGATCGTGACCTGGGAATCGCTCGCCTTCCAGCCGCAGTTCACCGCCACCGCTTCCAACATCGGTTATGGCTGGTGGAGCCACGACATCGGCGGCCACATGTTCGGCTACCGCAACGAAGAGCTGGAGGCCCGCTGGTACCAGCTCGGCGCGTTCAGCCCGATCAACCGACTGCATTCGTCCAACTCGCCGTTCTCCGGCAAGGAGCCGTGGAACTTCAACCGTGACGTGAGCGCCGCGATGGTGGACGCGCTGCGTCTGCGCCACGCGATGATGCCGTACTTGTACACCATGAACTACCGTGCCGCCGAAGCCGGCCGTCCGCTGGTCGAGCCGATGTACTGGCAGAACCCGGATACGCCGGACTCCTACGAGGTGCCGGACGAGTTCCGCTTCGGCACCGAGCTCGTGGTCGCGCCGATCGTCTCCCCGGACGATGCCGCCGCCTGCCGCGGCCGCGCCGACGCCTGGCTGCCGCAGGGGGAGTGGTTCGACTTCTTCGACGGCCGCCGATACGTCTCATCCGACGCCGCCGGCCGCCGACTGGAGGTCTGGCGCTCGCTCGACCGCACGCCGGTGTTCGCCAAGGCCGGCGCGATCGTGCCGTTGCAGGACGTCGCGGAATCCGGCGAAGCGATCAACTCTATCGCCAACCCGCAGGCCCTGCGCGTGCTGGTGTTCCCTGGTGCCGACGGCTCGTTCGTCATGCGCGAGGATCGCGGCACGTGGGGCGCCCCCAGCGCCGACACCGCGATAGCGTTCACGTGGGGCGGGGCCGATGCGTCGCCCAGCGCCTTCACCGTCGCGCCGGTTACCGGCGATACGTCCGCCGTACCCGAGTTGCGCGACTGGACGGTCGTGTTCCGCGGCGTCGCGCCGGTTGACGCGGCCAGCGGCGTGCGTGCATGGTCCGGCGAGGCTCCGGTCGAGGCGACGGTGGCGTACGACGAGGCGACCATGAGCCTGACCGTGTCCGTCACCGGCATCAGCTCGGCTGCCAGTCTGCGCATCGAGATTCCCGGCGGTCTGCGCATCGCCGACAATCCGGTCGAATCGGACGCGATGGACCTACTGCTGCACGCCCAGATGCTCTACCGCACCAAGGAGCTCGCGCTGCAGGCGGTCCACAAGCTCGGCATCGGCGCGATCGGCGCCCTGCGCACCATGAACCGTGGTCCGCGCTACGCCAACGATTTCTGGATCACCGACATGCCCGATGCGGTGGCCGGCGCGCTCGAAGAAATTTTGCTGCGCAGCTGAGCCCGGTTGCAGTTTTCTGCAACATCCGGGTGCGCCCCGGTATGCGGCGATAAGTTCGGCATGGTTGCCGAAGAGCGTGGCATACCGGGTGCAGTGCGTGGGATGGCCTTCGCGATTGCACTCATCGTGCGGTCAGTGGAAAGGAACTTTTCATGCACAAGGTGAAACAGCACAAGGGCGTCGCGGTGGCCGCCGCGGTCTGCGCGGTCGCGATGGCGGCCTCGCTCGCGACCCACGCCGGCGCGGCCGGGGACCGGCGTTATTGACTGGCTGGCGTTATCGAGTGATTGGCGGTATCAATTAGCCGGCGTTATTGATGAGCCGGTGTTGTCGATTAGCCAGCGTTATCGACCGGCACTGAAGCATGCAGTACCCACTGCCCGCGTTTCTCCCGCACATCCCAATCCCCGTGCGCATGCAGCACACGCTCCCGATAGTACGCAAGCCCGGAATGCCGCCCCCTCAAACGTCGCGTCACCTTGACGCGGACGGTCCGTCACATCAATGGTGACGCGGTCCTGAGCGGCGGAAACCAGCACCACGTAACGCTGCGTCGAATCGGCATACCTGGCGATATTGCCAAACAATTCCCGCAGAAAATCGGCGACAAACACTGTGTCTGAGTTATTCAGCGCATCGATGCCCCCAGCGACAATAACGTCGCCGACACACCCCATGCGCCGCAATCGCGCGCCGCCGCTGGCAAGTCTGATGGCAAGGCTGATGGCGCGCCCCAGTCACCCCTTGCAGTTTTCTGTATAAGTGGATTTTGGCTCCAAACGCACCACTCCGCCATCACCGTCAGTCACTCCCACAAAAAACTTGAGCCAAACATACTCAACTTTTTGTGTTGAAATTGGGAATAGAACTTGCCAAATGGAAGTTGAGTGATGTAGGCTCAAGTTTGGAAGGTCCAAGAGACGACCAATCGGAACTTGGGCAAAGAACGTAAGAACAAACGAGTAATTAAGGAGCACACATTATGGCACGTGCAGTTGGTATCGATCTGGGAACCACGAATTCCTGCATCGCAACTCTTGAAGGTGGCGAGCCCACCGTTATCGTCAACGCTGAAGGCGCGCGCACCACGCCGTCTGTGGTGGCCTTCTCCAAGTCCGGCGAGATCCTCGTCGGCGAAGTGGCCAAGCGTCAGGCCGTGACCAACGTTGACCGCACTATTTCTTCCGTCAAGCGCCACATGGGCTCCGACTGGACCGTCGACATCGACGGCAAGAAGTGGACCCCGCAGGAGATTTCCGCGCAGATCCTGATGAAGCTGAAGAGGGATGCTGAGGCCTACCTCGGCGAGCCCGTCACCGACGCCGTCATCACCTGCCCGGCATACTTCAACGATGCCCAGCGTCAGGCCACCAAGGACGCCGGCAAGATCGCCGGCCTGAACGTCCTGCGTATCATCAACGAGCCGACCGCAGCCGCTCTGGCCTACGGCCTTGAGAAGGGCAAGGAAGACGAGCGCATCCTGGTCTTCGACCTCGGCGGCGGCACCTTCGATGTCTCCCTGCTGGAGATTGGCAAGGATGACGACGGCTTCTCCACCATTCAGGTTCAGGCCACCAACGGCGACAACCACCTCGGTGGTGACGACTGGGATCAGAAGATCATCGATTGGCTGGTTTCCGAAGTCAAGAACAAGTACGGCGTCGACCTGTCCAAGGACAAGATCGCGCTGCAGCGTCTGAAGGAAGCCGCTGAGCAGGCGAAGAAGGAGCTCTCCTCCTCCACCTCCACCAGCATCTCCATGCAGTACCTGGCCATGACCCCTGACGGCACCCCGGTGCACCTGGATGAGACTCTGACCCGTGCGCACTTCGAGGAAATGACCTCCGACCTGCTGGGTCGCTGCCGCACGCCGTTCAACAACGTGCTGCACGACGCCGGCATCTCCGTGAGCGACATCGACCACGTGGTGCTCGTCGGTGGTTCCACTCGTATGCCCGCCGTCAAGGAACTCGTCAAGGAGCTCACCGGTGGTAAGGAAGCGAACCAGTCCGTGAACCCGGATGAGGTTGTGGCTGTCGGTGCCGCCGTGCAGTCCGGCGTCATCAAGGGCGACCGTAAGGACGTCCTGCTTATCGACGTGACCCCGCTGTCCCTCGGTATCGAGACCAAGGGTGGCATCATGACCAAGCTCATCGATCGCAACACCGCCATCCCGACCAAGCGCTCCGAGGTCTTCTCCACCGCTGAAGACAACCAGCCGTCCGTGCTGATTCAGGTCTACCAGGGTGAGCGTGAGTTCGCTCGCGACAACAAGCCGCTGGGCACCTTCGAGCTGACCGGCATCGCTCCGGCTCCGCGTGGCGTCCCGCAGATCGAGGTCACCTTCGACATCGACGCCAACGGCATCGTGCACGTGTCCGCTAAGGACAAGGGCACCGGCAAGGAGCAGTCCATGACCATCACCGGTGGTTCCGGCCTGCCGAAGGACGAGATCGACCGCATGGTCAAGGAAGCCGAAGCTCATGAGGCTGAGGACAAGAAGCGCAAGGAAGACGCCGAGACCCGCAACCAGGCCGAGGCCTTCGCCTACTCCACCGAGAAGCTCGTCAACGACAACAAGGACAAGCTCTCCGACGACATCGTCAAGGAAGTCACCGACAAGGTCAACGCTCTGAAGGAAGCCCTGAAGGGTGACGACACCGAGAAGGTCAAGACCGCTCAGACCGAGCTGATGACCGCCGCCCAGAAGATCGGCCAGGTCCTCTACGCCCAGCAGGGTGCCGAGGGTGCTGCCGCTGGTGCTGACGGTGCCGGCGCTTCCGCTGGCTCCGCCTCCGGTTCCGACGACGACACCGTCGAGGCCGAGGTCGTGGACGACGATGACGACAAGGACAACAAGTGATGTCCGAGTTCAACAAGGACGACTACCTGAACGACCTGCCGGATCCCTCAGATGCTGAGGCTGCCGCTCAGGCCTCTTCAGGGGCTGACGCCTCCGCCGAGTCCGGCTCTGCGCAGGATTCGGCTGCCCAGGCTCCTTCCAATGAAGGAGCCGACGCGGCTCCTGCCGCAGCTGAGGGAGAGAAGACTGGCGAAGGCCAGTCCGATTCCGCAGACACCCTCACCCCGCTCGGCAAGGCCAAGAAGGAAGCCGCAGACTACCTCGAAGCCCTGCAACGCGAACGTGCGGAGTTCATCAACTACCGCAATCGCACGCAGAAGGAGCAGGAGCGCTTCCGCCAGCACGGCATCATCGACGTGCTGACCGCGCTGCTGCCCGCCCTCGACGATATCGACCGCATTCGCGAACACAGCGAGATGGACGACTCGTTCAAGGCCGTCGCCACCAAGATTGACAAGGCCTTCGAGAAGTTCGGTGTCGAGAAGTTCGGCGAAAAGGGCGAGGACTTCGACCCCACCAAGCATGACGCGATCCTGCACAAGCCGGACGCGGATGCCGAAAAGGAAACGGTTGACACCGTGGTCGAGGCCGGCTACCGCATCGGCGATCGCGTAATCCGCGCCGCCCGAGTAGTAGTAGCCTCCCCGCAAAACTGACGGTCAGCTCGCTGCAATGAGTTGATATTTACCTTGGCTCCCCTCTCTGAGGGGAGCCAATCATAAAGACTTTTCTAGAAAGGAGACATGAATGGCTGAAAACGAATGGCTCAGCAAAGACTTCTACAAAGTCCTTGGTGTCTCCAAGGACGCTTCGGACGACGACATCAAGAAGGCGTACCGCAAGCTCGCCCGCAAATACCATCCTGACGTCAACAAGACCAAGGAAGCCGAGGAGAAGTTCAAGGACATCTCCGAAGCCTATGACGTGCTGAGCAAGAAGGAAGATCGCCAGAAGTACGACGCGATTCGTCAGTTCGGCATGGGCGGTGCCCGCTTCGCCGGCGGTTCCGGCGGCTTCGATGCTTCCGGTTTCTCCGACATCTTTGGTTCCATGTTCGGCCAGGGTGCCGGCGGCAATGGCTCGCGCATCCGCTTCTCCACTTCGGGCGGCGGCCCCAACAACATCAACGACATCTTCTCGATGTTCGGTGGTGCTGCAGGTCAGGGCGGCCAGCCGTATGGCGGCTACGGCCAATCGCCGTACGGCAATGCCGGCGGCTATGGCTATGAGGAGGCCCCGCGCCCCGAAAACGGCGAGGACCGCAACTCCAAGATCAGCCTGACCCTGCGCCAGGCGGTCAAGGGCGCTACCGTGTCCCTGTCCGTGGACGGCAAGAAGTTCAAGGCCCACGTGCCTGCGGGCGTCAAGGACGGACAGAAAATCAAGCTGGCCGGCAAGGGCAAGCCAGGCATCAACGGCGGCAAGGCCGGTGACCTGTACCTGCATGTCACCGTCAAGCCCGATGCCACATTCTCGATGCGCGGCCATGATATCGTCATGGACCTGCCCGTAACTGTGGGCCAGGCCGTGGCCGGTGGCAAGGTCGAGGCCAAGGATATCGATGGCAATCCCGTCACCTTCAAGGTGCCGGCAGGCTCCAGCTCCGGCGCGGAAGTCAAGCTCGCGGGACTTGGCGTCCAGCGCAGCAACCAGCCGGGCGATCTGATCGGCCGTGTGCAGATCATGGTCCCCGCCAAGCCGGGTCTGGCCGTCAAGCACGCCGCCAAAGAATTCGACGAAAAAGCCGGCGACTATCTCAGCCTGTAATCAGGAGGTGAACAATGGCGCGGTTAGCCAACCAGATGAAGCAGTTGTACGCGATGTGCGCAACCGCGCTCGTGATGGGCAGGGCCGATCTCGACGGAGCCGATGACGTCGGCTTCGACATCGAACTGCCCATCTTCACCGTCGGCCAGACCGCCGAGTTGGCCAACATTCACCCCCAGACCCTCCGTCAGTACGACCGCCTCGGTTTGGTTCGTCCGCAGCGCACCGATGGCGGCGCACGCCGCTACTGCCTGCGCGACATTGCCCGCCTGACCCGAGCTCAGCGCCTGAGCCAGGATGAGGGCATCAATCTTTCCGGTATCGCGCGCATTTTGGTCCTCGAAGAAGAGAATCGCCAACTGCGCCGCGAAGTCAAACGCATGCAAACCGGCGACCAGGAGAGCGTTTTCGCCGCAGGCCGTGACGGCAATATCGTGGAGGTACAACGCTCCAACCGCGCCCGCCTCTGGCGCAACGCCATCCGCCGCGAAACCCGCGAACTGCCCGGCCGCGATACTGCCGCCGATATCGCTGCCGGCGCCACCGGCGACTCCAACTACACTCCCGCCGACTCCAAGTCCATGGTCCTGTGGGGTTGGTGAGTCTGGCCGCATTGCTTCGATTCCTTCTCCATTCGTAAAACTGTTTGTTATCTCACATCGGGCAGCTGCCGAAAAAAGCACGAATCTTCTTGACGGAGATGTCAAGGTTTGTTACGGTGACGTGCGAAAACCGATTCGTAAGGGGTGCTTTAGGCTGAGACGGTATGTGCCGAACCCTTCGAACCTGTGAGCTAACACTCGCGTAGGGAATGCGACGGTTGAACTCCTCTGTTCGGCTCGGCATCCCATATGCGCGTTGAGAGAGAGGAAGCGTATGTCAATACGCAAGGAGCTGACCGCCCAGAACGTACTGCTGGGTTTCCAGCATGTGCTTGTTTCCAACGTCTGGCTTGATCCGGTGTTTGTGGCCGGAGCAATCGGCTTACCTATTGCCCTGTCGTCGAACATGATTAACGCCATCTTCATCGTCTCTGGTCTGGTCACTTTGATTCAGGCCACTCGGCTGGTTCGCCTGCCGGTGGGGCAGGGGCCGTCAGCTGCGTTTGACGCGTTGATGATCGCGGCAGGTACGGCCGGCATGCTGGGGGCGGCGAGTTCGTCCATTCTCATTGCTTCGCTTGTGTTCCTGTTGCTGTGCCTGACCGGTGTGATAGAGCGGATGCGGTTCCTGTTCTCTCCGATGATTTCGGGCGTGGTCATCTTTATGGTCGGTGTCTCGCTGTCTGGATTCACGCTGAGCGAGTTTCTAGGCGGGGCTCCCGGCGACAAGACGTTCGCCGATCCGCACATCCTGACCGTGTCGATTCTGACCACGGCGATTGTGCTTGTCCTGTCGTTGCTCGGCAAGGGCCTGCTCAAGTCGTTCTCATTCCTCATCGCGCTCGTCGTCGGCACCGTGGTCGCCGCAGCGTTTGGCATGGTGGACTTCTCTCCTGTGGCATCCAAGGGATGGTTGGGCCTGCCGACCTTCCTGCCCTACGGTCCGTTCACATTTGACTGGAAGATCTTCATCCCGTTCTTCATTGCCTACATGGTTGCCGTCATGGAAGCTCTCGGCGTCTATCAGGCGGCTTCTGAGATTCAGGGCACGTCCCTCGAACGCAAGCAGGTGCGCTACGGTCTTGCCGGCGAGGCGGCCGGTTCAGCCATTTCCTCGCTGATTGGTGGATTCACCACCACCGCCTACCCGCAAAATGTCGGCCTGCTCAACCTGACCGGCGAAGGCAAGTTGCGCACGCGCACGCCTGTGATCATCGCCGCTGTGCTGTTGCTGATTCTGGGCTTCGTGCCAAAGGCGGGCGCGTTGCTGTCCGTCATTCCCTCGGCAGTCGTCGGAGGCATTTTCCTGCCGGCTGCGGCCAGCCTAATCGTGACCGGCCTGCGCGCCCTGCGCAAGGTCGCTGATGACGAGCGCCGTCAAACGGTCATCGGCATGTCTCTGTTGCTCGGCATCGCCCTGCCCAAGGCGCTCTCCGGCCTGACCGGCGGCGCAAGCGTGTTCTTTGGCAACAACATCATGGTCGGTGTATTCAGCGCCATCATTCTCAATGCGCTTTTCGTCGCTCTTCCGGATTTGGTGGCGAAGCATCGTGCGCCGGCGTCCGTGGATGTTCCAGCAGCCGATCCGGCGGATGGGACTGGCGCTGCGGCGTACGATGAACGATAATGCTGGTTGATATTGGATATTGACAGGAGCGATGCAATGACTGATGTGATGGATGACGCGCGTCGTATCAAGCGCGGGATTCTGGATTTTATCCATACCTATGGCTGTGAGCAGGCCCCGGAAGAGGCGTTTGGTGCGTTGGCGCGCGACGTGTTCATCTATCAGTACACGTATGATCTGCCGTACCGTCGTTACTGCGCGGCTAAACGCGTCACCCCCGCAACGCTCAAGGATTGGCGGGAGATTCCGCCGATGCCGGTGGACGGGTTCAAGCACCTTGACCTTTCGACCATACCGACCGAGCAGTGCGAAGCCGTATTCATGACGAGCGGAACCACGCATGGCGGCAAGATGCGTGGGCGCAACTTCCATCCCGATCTTGAGGTGTGGGATGAATCAATGATTGTGCCGTTCCGTCATTTCATCATGCCGGATCGAGAGCGTATCCGCATCGCCGTGATTTCGCCGGCATGGGACATGAACCAGAACTCCTCCCTGTCGCGCTACCTTACCAAGGCCGTGGAGTGCTGCGGCAGCGAAGGCAGCGGTGTGTTCTTCGACGAGCATGGACTCAAGTTCGATGAAATCATCGCCTTCCTTAACCGTGCGGTGTCTGACGGTGAACCGGTGATGCTGATGGGTGTCTCGTCGTCCTATCTGTATCTGTTCGATTACCTGCATGAGCATGATCTGACGTTCGCGCTGGCCCCCGATAGCCGGTTGTTCGACACTGGCGGCTTCAAGAGCACTAAGCGCGACATCACCGAAGACCAGATGCTTGATGAGCTGGAACAGACACTGGGGGTGCCGCGCCACCACTGCGTCAACATGTATGGCATGACCGAGTTGAGCTCGCAGATCTATGACCAAAATATTCTGTCGTGGTATACGGATGGCACCAGCAACTATCTCAAGGCGAACCCCGCCTGGGTGCGCACGGTCTTCCTCGATCCGGAAACGCTGACTCCCGTCAAGGATGGTGAGACCGGTGTGATAGCCCATTACGACCTTGCCAATTGGAATTCATGCATCGGTATTCTGACCGAGGACCTCGGCCATCGGACCCCGGACGGATTCCTGCTGCAGGGCAGGGCGAAGGGAGCCGAGGCTCGTGGGTGCTCAATCGCGGTAGACGAGGTCATCAGTGCCAACCGTTGATGAATCCGTGAGTCAGGCCATTGATGTCTTCCACCTGCCCTCGGGAGTGGATGTTTCGGATTACGAAATCTATGAGGTCGCCACATCGGATGGGGTGAAGCGTTTGCGCTATCCGCGACTGGATGGCTCAAAGGTGACTTCCCTTGCCAAGCAGCTTGTCGATGTTCGCAACCGCACGCTTGCCGCGATGAGTGTCAACGATATTCTCGACATCGTGGCCGACGCGGCCCAACTATGGGCCGATCCGGATTTTGAGCTGCGGCGTCAGGCTGAACTGCTGATTCCCGCAATCACCGGATATGAGCCTGACATGGTGCGGATTGAGCTCAAACGGTATATGCGCCAGTTCAGGCGTCGTGAACTGCTCCGGTTCCTTGACTCCGAAATCGGTCAGCCGTCTATGCTCGACGAATTCCGGCCGAACAAGGCGGGGGGATACTCTAAATATGTGGGCCCAGCGCTCACCTATCAGGTGTTCTCCAGCAATGTGCCGGGGATTCCCGTGTGGAGCATGGCGATGACCCTGCTGGTCAAAGGCGCGATTCTTGGCAAATCTTCATTTTCCGAGCCGGTGATGCCTGCGTTCTTTGCTCGCAGCATTGCGATGGTCAATTCCGACCTCGCTGATGCCATTGCGGTGGTTCCATGGAAGGGCGGCTCGCAGCAGCTCGAGGATTCAGCCATCGATGCGGCCGATGCCGTGATTGTTTACGGTTCTTCGCAGACTACCAAATTGATTGCGGGCAAAGTCGCCGGGTCCAAGCCCTGTCTAGGTTACGGAGCAAAAGTCGGGTTGGCGTTCATTGGCCGAGAGGCTTTGCGTCCTGATACCTATGCCGATACCGTGCATCGTGTGGCTGTTGACATCGCCACATATGACCAGCAAAGCTGCCTGGCTCCGCAGACCGTGTTCGTGGAGACTGATGGAGCCCTCACCCCTCGTGAAGTGGCTCAGCTGCTCGGTGGCGAGCTTGAGAATCAGCAGCGCAAATATCCGCGCTCCGTATTGAGTGACGCCGAGAACGTGGCCATTCAGCGGGCGCGCACCGACGCTGAGATGAGAGCCTTGATGGGCGGGAAGGCCGCGGTGTTCGCCAGTGGCCATAGCACGGCATGGTCGGTGCTGTATCGAGAACTTGACGGTAGCGGTGCCGACGAGGATGTTGCTTCGCTGATGTCGCCGTTGAACCGCACCGTCAACGTGGTGGCGGTGCCAGATTTGTTGGACGCTGCCAGAAGACTGACTTCCTGCCGTGGCTGGCTGCAGAGCTGCGGTGTCGCTGTGGATTCAACCAGACTGTTTGGTCTTGCGGATACATTGGCCGAGGTCGGTGTGAATCGCATCTGTCCGCTCGGTGAGATGGATCGGGCGAAATCCGGCTGGCATCATGATGGGGGCTTCAACCTCATCGATCTGTTGCGCGCGGTGGATGTCGAACGCGGCAGCGACGCGTACAGCGATTCGTTCGATATGGATATGGAATAGGCCTGTGCTGTTGCGGGCAGCAGAGGCTGGTAGCAGGGCGAAAGGCAAGGGTAATGACAGAGCAAAGCGATATGGCACGGCGTCCAATGGTGAATCTGGATGGCAGAACAGCGATCATCACCGGTTCCGGCAAGGGCATAGGAGCGGCTGTGGCGAAATGCCTGGCATCGCACGGAGCCGCTGTCGTCATCAATTACGTACATGACGCCGCCAGCGCGCAGCGCACTGTTGAAGACATCCACTCGCTGGGAGGCTTGGCTATAGCTGTACAGGCGGATGTTTGCGATGAATCGCAATCTTCCAAGCTGGTGGGTACCGCTGTCGACTCATTCGGCGGCGTGGACATCTTAGTGAATAATGCTTTCGGACGCTTCTCCTTTGACCCGCGTCGCCGTTCCACTTTTGCTGGAGGCGATTGGGATGAGTTTAGCGCACAGATCGAGGGATGCCTGCATGGTGCATATCTGATGTGCTCACATGTGGTGCCGCTGATGCGAGCCCAGACCTCCGGGCGTATCATCAACATCTCCAGCAATCTGGTCGATTCGCCCATCGTGCCCTACCATTCGTATATCACTGCCAAAGGCGGCTTGGTCGGCATGACCCGCTCTCTGGCCCAGGAGCTGGGCGGCTTCGGCATTACCGTTAATGCCATTGCCGCAGGTTTGACGGCCGGAACCGCATCCAGCGCAGCCACCACCGAGGATGTTCGTGAACGAATCATTGCCATGACGCCTCTTGGCCGCCTTGCCCGTCCCGATGACATCGCCGGAGGGGTCGCGTTGTTGGCGTCCGACATGGCCGGCTTCATTACCGGGCAATGTCTGCACGTCGATGGTGGGCTGACCATGCGCTGAGGCGCAGGGGCGGTGTGCTGACGCGCTATGGTTGTCGCATCCGATTGGTGCAATGGAATGCAGCAAGAGTAAAGGCGCCAATTGGCGTGCGGGCATGTGGACGGAGGTAACTATGCTGCTCAAAGCCGTGTTCTGGGATTTGGACGGTACTCTCATCGATTCTGAGCCGCTCTGGCATGACGGTGAGATTGAGATCGCGCACAACAATGGCGGCGAGTGGAACGAGGACCTCGGTTGGGAGTGCTCCGGCACTCCGGTACCACACGTGGCAGAGGTCATGATTGCGCATGGCTGCACATTGAGCGTTCCCGAAATCGACAAGCAGCTCAAGGATTATGTGTTCAAGGCGGAGGTCGAACGTCTGCCGTGGATTCCTGGTGTGCAAGACGTGCTGCATTCGCTCAAGGAAGCCGACATCCCATCCATGCTGGTCACTACTTCGCCTCGCCGCATGGCCGAGAACATCATGAAGCAGGCTGATGGATTGCTTGCCGGCTACGTCTGCGGCGATGATCCGTACGAGCACAAGCCGAGCCCTGCCCCATATCTGGCCGCGGCTGAGAGACTCGGCATCGCGCCTGAAGACATGGTCAAGTGCGTGGTAATGGAAGATTCCTCATCCGGTCTGCGCTCCGGCGCCGCCTCGGGGGCCACACTGATTGCGCAGACTGGCTGGATTCGCACCGACACTTCCGGCCTTGGCCAGTTTGCCTCCATCGACTCGTATGAGGGCATCGATGCGGCCGCGCTGGACGCCTTTGTGCGGCAGCGTTTGGGGGAGTAGAAATTTCGTTTGTATTGCGGAGTTTGTGTGGGAAACCCCAGTCGACCTGATGTTATAGGCCGGCTGGTAGGGTATTTGACGGTTTGCATATAACTGTCTGGTTCATTGGGCTGGCAGCTCAATACAAGATTTAGGACTCATAGGAAACACATGGGCTTCGTTAATTTCATCATCGAACTGCTGAAGGATCCGCGTGCCGCGATTGCCGGTTGGATTGCCATGGGCGTGGCGCCGACCCTCGGATTCATCTTCCTCATCGTATTCATCGAAACGGGCGTGGTGTTCTTCCCGTTCCTGCCCGGTGATTCGCTGTTGTTCGCGGCCGGCGTGTTCGCAGCCCCGGATGCTGCGACCGGCAAGGCCGCGCTGCCGCTGTTCTGGTTGCTGCCGGTGGTTTGGTGCGCGCCGATTATCGGCGACCAGTGCAACTACTTCATCGGTCATTTCTTTGGTCGCCGTATTATCCAATCCGGCAAGGTGAAGGCGCTGACTCCTGAGCGACTGGCCAAAACCGAGGGCATGATTGAAAAGTGGGGCCCGCTGGCTGTGTTCCTGGGCCGCTTCTTCCCGTTCATTCGTACGTTCATGCCGTTCATTTCCGGTATTTCCGGTATGCGTTGGAGCCGTTTCACGCCGTTCTCAGTGCTCGGCGGCCTGTGCTGGTCCACGTTGTTCACGCTGCTGGGCTACTTCTTCGGCAACATTCCGGCCGTGCAGGATCACTTCGAACTGGTGATCGTGCTGATTCTGCTGGTTTCGCTCGCCCCGACCATCATCGGTCTGCTCAAGGCCAAGTTCGGCAAGAAGAAGCCGGCCAAGGTGACCGATGCTCAGTTGGACGTCATGGAAGACGGCATCAAGAACCTCGATAAGTGAGCAAGAAATGTAGATTACCGCATAAGGAATCGTCGTGAAAATGAAGGCCCTGACTGTGCATATGAGGTCAGGGCCTTTTCTGCATGAGATGGGCGTGAAACAGCAGCGTGGTTATCCACATTTGTCGTGGACGACATGCCGGGGTGTGGATAACTCAGCAAGCTAGAACCACAATGGTCGATTCGTGTTGAGCATTGAACTCGGACACGTTTCAATCGGCTTATGAATAGCAACACCACACCCCGCGTGGCGCGTAGGATCACCTCGCCAGCGGTAGCACCTCCGGGCATTCCGCTGCCCACGGACGATGCGCCGATTCCAGCGCATCGCTACTACACTCCGCCGCCCAGGCCGTTGGCCTCATGCGAACGGCAGAGATCGGGCGAGGCTCCGGCGCTCGCCCTAACTACAGACACCAGCTTCCATAACATTGTGACGATGACGTCAGGTCATGGAGGCGTGGGGCTGAGTGTCATGGCTTCCATGCTTGCATGGACATTGGCGAGACGTGAACACAGCTGTGCTCTCATAGACGCTGATTTCGTGGCCGGATGCCTTGACCTGCTGCTCGGTGTGGAACGAGAGCCGGGTTTACGATTCAGCCAAGTCGACGCACCCCTCGGCCGCATCGAGGGCGATGCGATGAACCATGAGCTGATGATGTGGGAGGGTGTGCGAGTACTTCCCTATGACCCTTGGAGCGCGCGCCAGCCTGACTGGTGGGAAGTTCAAGCGGCCATTCGAGCCTTGGCGGAAACGAACGACGTTGTCATCGTAGATGCCGGTCAGGGTGGACTCATTGAGACCGTACCCGATCTGCGCAGTGGCATGCAGGTGATTGCCGCGGAATTGTCGGTGATGGGGCTGGCCAGAGCCAAGTCGCACCGGTCCAGACTGGATTCATGGGGCTGTGAAGCGCCACATATCGTCGGCGTGGAACCACGTGGCGCTCCACGTGGGAGAGGCCACGTGGGTATTGGTGAGGCGCAGGACTATTTGACTGCCACGGTATTGGGGCCTGTCAAACCAAGTGTCAATCTGTGTGGAGACGTACTGGAAGGCCTCGGCATCAGATCGGTGACCAAAGGCAGCCGCAAAGCCGTGAGCTTGCTTGCCGATCTTGTCGAGCAGGCCATTCGCCCGGTTTCGGGAGCTTCTTGCAAGGACCGGTGATGCGGTATGGCTGCCGTAATCACTCGGGCTGATGAGCCCGGCGCAGTGCCCAGAACTGTGTTCTTCGGTCTATTGAATGATGTGGCATCCGACCCGCAGGTTACCGATCTGGCGGTGACCTGTGATGGCCGCGTTTGGGCGGACCGCGGCAACGGCATGCGAGAAACAGTATTGCGTGTGCCGTTTCGCTCGCCGCAAGTAGTTCGAGAATACGCCGTCCAACTGTGCGCGCAGCTTGGGCGCAGACTGGATGATGCCTGCCCGATAGCGGACGCCGCCAGTCCAGACGGCATCCGCGTGCATGCGGTGATTGCCCCATTGGTGCCACAAGGTGCCGCAATCTCCATACGGTTCCCTGACAGGACCATGGCATCGTTGCGACATCTGAGCCAATTAGGTGTATTCCCGGCTGCTTGGCTGCCGATGTTCGTGGGACTGGTGCGCAGACATGCCACAGTGCTGATTACCGGCGGAACAGGCGTGGGCAAGACCACCTTGCTCAAGGCGCTGCTGGCGCAATGCGATGTGAACGAGCGCATCGTCACCGTAGAGGAAGTTCGTGAACTGGGAGAACTGGGGCGTGGCGATCATGTGTCGTTGGTAACGCGCGAGGCGAATGTGGAGGGCGTCGGAGCCATAAGTCTGACGGACTTGGTCAAAGCGACGTTGCGAATGCGCCCCGACCGCGTGGTGCTGGGCGAATGCCGTGGCGCGGAAATCGTCGACCTATTGCGCGCGTTCAATTCTGGTCATCGCGGTGGCATGACCACTGTGCATGCGGACGGCGTGAACCGAGTACCGTCCAGGCTGATTTCGCTTGGATTACTCGCCGGAGTCAGTCCACAGGCGTTGGCCATGCTGGCGGCAGGCGCTTTCGACGCGGTGGTGCATTTGGAGCGAGTGAACGGACAGCGGCGTATCACGCAGATCGGCGAACTGCGTGTAGCACATGGTGAACTGGCAGGAACACCGCTGGCGGTATGGAATGGCTGCCATCCTCCTCGGTATGCCGCCGAATGGGGGCACTTCATTGAACGATGGGGCATCGTTCCCGGGCCGAGTGGTGGTGGGTGATGATGTGGTGTGCTGTTCTGGTGGCGCTCGCCGTGCTGATATGGCCGGGGAACAAGTCCGGGAGGCTGTATCGGCTGGCTTACCGCGGGCGTGCGGTCGATTCCGCAGCCATAAACGAACCTCGATATGCCGGCTCACCTCGCGTGGGCGTTGCGCAGGTGATTACGTCCGCCATCGCGCGATTGCGAGGTGGCGGCACATTGGTTGAAGCATTCGAGGAACAATCCAGCAGACGCTTCGCCACTCAGCGCATTACTGTGGAACGGCTCATAACGGTGTTCGAACAGCGGCGTCTGCCCGACGAATCACCAGCGCAGGTACTTGAAGCTGCACGCGGGGTCACCGCCGCAGCGGTTTTGAGCGATGAGCTCGGTTGCCAAGCAGTGCCATGTCTGGAAGCGGTATTGACTGCTTACCGGCAGATGAGGCTGATGCAGAACCTGCGATCGCAAGCATGTGCCGTTCCTAAAGCCACTGTGGGGCTGCTGAGCGTGCTTCCGGCCGTCACTGTGGCATTGGGCGAGCTTCTGGGAGCTAGACCATTGGCGTTCTTGCTTGGATCGCCACGCGGTGTGGTCTGCTTGGTATTAGGGGGATGTTGTTATGCTGCCGGCTTGGCATGGATGCGGGCATTGTTGAAAGGCAGCGGATTATGAGTACGGTGTGGGTACACGCCGCGGCAGGCTGTGCGGCGATCGCTAGTTGGCTGTATAAGGCTCCGTCTCGTCATGACAGCCGCTTGCCGGGCGAGGAACCGGCCGTAGCGCATGATTGCGGGTCGTCATGGACCATACTCATATTGCGTATGTTGCAGGTGTCCTTGCGTCAGGGCTCCTCGATTCCCCGGGCGCTTGACATGGTGGGCAAAGCCGTCGGCGGCGACTGCGGCGCTCGCATGAGCGAGGTCGGGAGCTCCCTGGCCAGAGGGGTTCCCTGGGCTGATGCGTGGCATGCCGCTATGGCTGTTCAGCATGAGGGTGCGCCAGCTGATAGTTCATCCGGAAAACGTACCAGCAGAACGCAACGAGATCTTGGCCTGCTGCAATCGGCTTTGGAATCGTCATGGACGCATGGCGATATGCCTGGCGTGCGCCTCGAATCCGCCATTGAACAGCTGGACCGTGACGAGCGTGCCGCCATCGAACGGAATGCCGCGAAGCTGTCGGTAAAGCTACTGATGCCTACAGGGCTATGTTTTCTGCCGGCATTCGTGCTGGTAGGAGTCATTCCGGCGATTGCGTCCTTCATGATGTGAATATAGGCGTGAACTGAGTGCGCTTAGGGTGAATCTTGTTGTATTGCTCGGTATTGCACTTGGCTGCGTTTGGTTATCCACATTGGTGGTGGACGACACGTCGGGGTGTGGATAACTCGGCAAGCTAGAACCACATACCCCGTTTTCCCTGGTGCATGAAGCGTTGATAGTCCACAGTGGTATGCACCCCGCGTCAACCCGGCGCGGGGGCCAACCACTCACACACGCATGGGGAAGGTGCGAAGCCACTGCGCAGCTTCCCCTCCTTACCGAAAGGAACGCCAATGAATACCCCTATCCCCGTCATCGTCGACGGGCAGGCCGGCATCTTTGCGCACAGCAAGGCTCGTGTGGCCACGCTGAACGCCAAGGCGAAAGAACGGCTATGCCTCATGGACGCACGCATCCGCACCCTCATGGCTGAGCCCGAAGAAGGCGCGGCCACTGCGGAATACGCAGTCGTACTCGTTGCGGCTACAGGCTTTGCGGCGGTGCTGGTCGCCATCCTGAAGTCGGATGCCATCAAGACGTTGCTGACCAACATCATCAAACAGGCTCTGAAAGTCGGGTGACAGCCATGAAGACCATGACATGCCGGTGGCGGCTCGCCAGACTGCCGCCAGACCTATGCACGGGATCGGCCACCGCCGAATTCGCAATCGTATTGCCCAGCATTATCGCCATCGCCGGGCTGATATTGGCAATAGGACGTGTGGTCATCGTTTCCATGGACTGTCAAAGTGCCGCGGCAGCGGCTGCACGCGAGTTTGTGGTTACCGGTGACGAATCATCCGCGCGCAGCATAGCTGCGGACGTTGCCGGGGGAGAGCCCCACGTCAGCATTGCCCACGACGGCCAATCGACGAGTGTGACGGTCGAATGTTCGGTATTGCCCGGTCCGCTGGATGTAACTCCAACGCGGGTTACCGGCAACGCTACGGCGATAAGCCAATAACGGTCGGCTGGCTGGGCGGCCGCAACAGAAAGGAACTGCGGTGCAGGGAATGCGTTATGAGGAGGGATCGGGCACGATGGCCGGAGCCATGCTGGTTATGGTGGTGGGCATTGCGCTCGCGGTGGCGGCAAGTGTGGGCAACCTCATGATCTGCCAGAACCGAGCGCGTTCCCTCGCCGACCTTATCGCCTTTGACGCCGCGTATGCGCTGTGGCATGCGGATATCGGTGATCCATGTGCGCTCGCCGCCAACATGGCTGAAGCGAATGGTGTAGTTTTGGGCTCCTGCTCCGTGCGGGATGAAGACGTGTTGGTAACCATCAAGGTGGAAACCATGGTCCTGGTGGCATCATCCGTGGAGCGGATGGCTCGGGCCGGACCGGTGAGTTGTACGGAAGGAGACAATTATCACAATAATGGACCGTAAAGCACCGATACTCTGGCGGGCTTCTGGGCCTTTGGCTAAGGTGAGAGCATGAGCGAGAGTGAACGCAACGAGCGCCGTCGCGTGGTGGCCATGGTGGGCAACCCCACTTCCGATAAAGGCCGTGGTGCCAAGGTAGATGCGCAGGTATTGGGTCTGCTGGAGGAAGCCGGCCGTGCCCATAACTTCGACGTCATCGACATCACCGGCACGAGTTTCGACGATTCCCTGAACCAGGCGCGTGAACGCGCGCACGAGTACGACTATCTCGTAGTGGTCGGTGGCGACGGCATGATCGCACTTGGAGCGAACGCCGTGGGCTGCAGTGGCAAGCCGTTGGGCATCGTGGCCACGGGGTCGGGCAACGATTTCGCACGAGGACTGAAGCTGCCGGTCAACCGTATCGAAACCGCAGTGGGAGGTATCGTCGGTGCTATCGTGCGCGGATCACACATCGATGTGGACATGGGACGCGTGACCTCTTTGGACGGCGGCTATGCCGTGGATCCCTCCACTGGCGAGGAGTACGAGTACCAGGAGAGCAAGTCCGCCGAGCATCCGATTGACCGGTACTATGCGGGCATGCTGTCCTGTGGTCTTGACGCGAGCATCAACGACCGTGCGAATCATTCGCATCTGCCGACCGGCACCATGCGCTACTTTGCGGCGGTGCTGGTGGAGCTGACGCATATGAAGCGTTATGGTTACCACATCAAAGCCACATTGGCGGACGGGACCACGGATGAACGAGACATCATCACACCATTGCTGACGATTGCGAATTCGAGGCATATCGGTGGCGGCATTGAGGTCTCGCCGTACTCCTGCTTCTCCGATGGATTGTTGGACCTGGTGTGGATGGACCACGTGCCGAACTTCGGCGAATGCGCGGTGGCCATTTCGAATGCCTATAACGGCAAGCTACTTGCTTCAAAGGTGTTCGGCTGGAAACGTATCCGTGAAATCGAAGTCACGCGGGCAACGGAAGGAGACGAGCCGCCGGTGCTGATGGCGGACGGCGAATATATCGGGCATTTGCCATTTAGGGTAGTGGCCGAGGACTGCGCGTTGCGCGTGCTAGTGCCGCCGGCCGTAGCCGCCCGTGAGGTGGATTCCCGACAGGAAGTGCTCAACGCCATTGCCCGAGATGGTCGCGATCCCGTGACCGGCCAGTTCGCGTGACCCGATTATATTGGCTCCCCTCATTAGGCTGAGCCGTAAAGCAAACAGCCCAGTGGGCTGTTTGTAGGCGAGGGTTCGACGATAGTCGAACCAGAAGAAAGTCAGCCGTAGGCTGTCCGCAATTGCGGACGAGCTGGCCGCGAAGCGGACTGAGGGGAGTGCGGGAGAGCGGTACCAGAGCCAATGGCCGTCAGACCTCAGACGACATAGCTTTCGATATGCAGCGTCTGCGCCATGACCTCTTTGATGGTTCGGTCGCTGATGTTCGGATGCGAGCGAATCAGCGAGATAAGCCCCACAATCAGTGTGAAGAACGTCTCATGGACGTTGGTGATTGGCAGGCCATGCATCTGCTCGAAATCACGTACGGTGGTCTGGGCAATGTAGTCGGCAATACGGTCCGCCGCGCGGTCAATGAACTTGATATACAGTTCGGCGTTGCCGTCTTGGATCATACGGTTTGAGAAGGGGCTCTCGTCGGCGATCAGGGAGCGGAGCACATGCACGATGTCGTCTAATGCCTTGTTCACGTTGCCTGTTTCGCGCGCTTGGTTCCACTGCTTCAACGTGGTGAGGATTTCGTCGATGACGTTATCGAGTACTGCGTCAGCTACGGCTTCCTTGTCTTCGAAGTAGTGGTAGAACAGCGAACGCGTCATACCGACTTCGCTTGCGATGTCGGAAACGGTGATTTTGGAGAAGCCTTTTTCCAGACACACCTTGCGCGCGGCTTGCACGATGGCGTCGCGCCGGGCATCGCCGCGGGTGGGGCGTTTCTCGTCGAGGATATCGCTCATGGGTGCCTCCTGACCACAACCGTTATTGACACTATGTTAATACAAAGAAAGCGGTTAATAACAATAAAAATGCGGTAACCGTTGTCAGGTGAATGTCGTTGGAATATAAAGAGTTTTCCCGATTCGGCAACTATGAGCCCGGTTTATCTTGACTTTTTATCGGTTAATTCTGAGGGCAAAGGTAGGTTAGTAGCTATGGCACTTGCACTGTATCGTCGCTATCGTCCGGACACCTTCGAAGGGGTCATCGGCCAGGACCAAGTCACGGTCCCGCTGATGCGCGCCTTGGACGAGGGCAAGCTCACACATGCCTATCTGTTCTCAGGGCCGCGAGGCTGCGGCAAAACCAGCTCCGCGCGTATCCTGGCCCGTTGCGTCAACTGTGCCAAAGGGCCGACTTCCCACCCCTGCGGCGAATGCGAAAGCTGCAAGGACCTGGCCACCGGCGGTCCGGGTTCCATCGACGTGGTCGAAATCGATGCGGCCTCGCACAACGGTGTGGATGATGCTCGAGAATTGCGAGAACGCGCTGGGTTCGCCCCTGCGCGCGACCGCTATAAGATTTTCATTCTCGATGAGGCCCACATGGTCACGCAGCAGGGCTTCAATGCGCTGCTTAAAATCGTTGAAGAGCCGCCTGAACATGTGATGTTCATCTTCGCCACCACCGAACCAGACAAGGTGATCGGCACCATCCGTTCGCGCACCCACCACTATCCGTTCCGTCTGGTGCCGCAGGAAGTCATGGGTCCCTACCTGGAGACGATCTGCGACAAGGAAGGCATCAAGCCCGAGCCCGGTGTGCTGAAACTGGCGATGCGCGCCGGTGGCGGCTCCATGCGAGATACCCTGTCCGTGCTTGACCAGCTGATGGTTGGTTCGGTCGAAGGCGTTATCACCCATGATGCCGCTGTAGCCCTGCTCGGCTTCACGCCGGAGGCGCTGATCGGTGAGGCCGTGGATGCGGTAATCGATCACAACGGCGAAGCCCTGTACGGCGTTATCCAGAAAGTCGTGGTCGGCGGATTCGATCCGAGACGATTCGTCGAAGACCTACTGGCTCGTGTGCGTGATCTGCTGGTGCTTACGTTGGCCGGGGACCGTGCGGAATCCGTGCTGTCCGACACGGCTGAGGCCGAGGATATGGACGATCTGCACCGCCAAGCCAAGGCGCTGGGACTGGGCGCACTGACCGCAATGGCAGACATCATCAACACTACGTTGGGTGCCATGACCGGAGCCATTTCTCCGCGTATGCGCTTGGAACTGCTGGCCGCGCGATTGTTGGCCGGCAGTGAATCAGGCTTTGCAACAGCCGCTCCCGCGCCAGCTTCTTCTGGTATGCCGCCTGCGGCTGCTTCTTCGACTTCGACTACGTCAGCCGCTTCCGGTACGGGTGCCAGTGGTTTTGCCGGCGCATCGCGGGGCGGGTTTGCCGGAGCCTCACATGGCGGATTCTCCGGTGCTGCACGCAACCAGCAAGCAGCCGCGCCTCAGAGCACCGCTTCCCATGAATCTGTTGGAGGCAACGGCCCGGTCAGCGACCGACCTGCGGACTCTCCGTCTGTGCAACCTGCTGTAGCAACTGCTGCTGCCGGTGCCGGGTGGGGCGCTCCCGCCGCGTCGCCGGCCGTCCCGGCTCAACCGGTGGCCTCGCCTGCGGCATCGGATAATCGGTCCATCGACGAGAAGTGGGATGCAGCCGTCGCCGCTTTGCCGGAAACCATTCGTGAATATGTGTCACGAGACAAGGTGCCGACCGTAAAATTCGGCCCCAACCGTAAGGGTCTGCCTTGCCTGTCGATGACGTTCGACAAGTCGCTGAGCCAGCACGCTTTCGCCTTGGCCGTGGATAACAGCGGTAAGAAGGCGGCGGCCGTGGTGATGGATGCCGTGCGCAACGAGTTCGGCGCCAATGCGGTTATTGCACCTTCTGCGGTCGCGGCGAATGGCGAGCGAGTCGAATCCGTCAAACGTATGAGCCCGGAGCAATTGGCCAAGGTCAAGCAGCAGATTGCCATGGCCAAGGCTGGATTGGCCGCGTCGAGTTTGGGCGCGGGCCTGGGCATTCATATGGGGAGCGAGCCGAAAGCTCCGAAGCCGACTGAAACAGGCCGAGCCGAGGATACGGATGACAGCCATCGAGCCGGCCAATCCAGTGCATCCACGGCGGCGAAGAACTGGAGTGACGATGACCCTTGGGCCAAGCCGGCCGTAAGCAACGCTTCGCCGCAATCTGCAGACGGGTTCGCACCTAACGAGCCCGTTGCTACGCCTGCGCCCGAAGAGCATCACAAGAAGCATGTTGCGGTTCCGGACATCAGTGACGGTGTTGATCCGTGGGCCGCTCCGGCTGCTCCTGTTGCACCCACTGCGTCCGTTGCGTCCGCTGGACCCACTAGACAGTCCACTGGGCAGCCAGCCGCCGCATCTTCTGCTACGGCAGTTGCCGGCGAGAGCGACGATCCATGGAATCAGACGCAGTCTCAGGCCGCGGTCTCACCGGCGTCGCAACCGGCCGAAGCCGACCCGTGGAACCAGCCATATCAGCAGTCTCCTCACGATGATCCGTGGAATCAACCGCAGGGGAACCATGCTCAGGCGGCTCCGCAGCCAGGAGACGACCCGTGGAATCAGCCTCAGTCCCAGACTCCGGCTTCTTCGGTTCCTCAGACAGTGTCGGGCAATATGTCGGGCGATGACCCGTGGAACCAGCCCCAATCGGTTCCGCAGCCGGCTGCCGGCGATGACCCGTGGAATCAACCGCAGGCAGTTCCACAATCGGCTCCGCAGGCCACCCCGCACGGTGACCCGTGGAATCAACCGCAACCCGCACAGCCGACCCCGAATGCCGACCCGTGGAATAGCCAGCCCCAGCCCCAGCCGAAACCACAACCGCAAGTCGCGGCCGAGGATGACGAATACTCGATGAGCGACCAGTCGCTCGGCGAGGCGACGGCCATGAATCTCGACGATCTGAAAAAGCTATTCGAGGTCAAAAAAGTCGAGCAATTCGCGGCAGATGATCCGAAGAACCCCAAGAACATCCAGCCTGCCAAGAAGCACTCGGATGAATAATGAGGACGAATAACGAGGAATACCCATGGCACTTGCTTATGACGGCGCAATACAACGACTGATCGACGCTTTCGGGCGGCTGCCCGGCATCGGGCCGAAGGGCGCGCAGCGTATCGCCTTCTACATGCTGTCCGCGCCCGAAGATGAAGCGCGCGATTTGGCCGAGGCCATCGAAGAGGTCAAGGCCAAGATCCGCTTCTGTGATATTTGCGGCAACGTGTGCGAATCCAGCCCCTGCCCGGTATGCGCCGACCCGAGACGCGACCGTTCGGTGATCTGCGTGGTCGAAGAGCCCAAGGATGTGATGAGCATCGAGCGCACGCGCGAATACCACGGCCTATACCATGTGCTCGGCGGCGCAATCAACCCAATGGCCAACGTTGGCCCTGCCGACCTGCGTATTCCCGGTCTGCTCAAACGCTTAGAAGGCGATGAGGTCAAGGAAGTGATTATGGCGCTCGACCCGAATATTGAAGGCGAGGCCACCACCAGCTACTTGACCCAGCTATTGCGACCCGTAGGTGTCAAGGTCACCCGACTTGCCAGCGGCCTGCCGGTGGGCTCCGACTTGGAGTATGCCGACGAAATCACGCTGGGCAGGGCACTGGCCGGTCGGCGCGAGGCCTAAGCCAGCGTATCATTGGCGCTTTCGCCCTTGCGGCGCATCCACGGCCAGAATGCGCCGTGGCGGATGATGCGCGCGGCCTTGTGGCGTCGTGCCAACCAGATAATGAACAGTCCTGCCGCCAGTATGCCTAGACCAACACCAAGGGCGATATTGCGCGCGTCAAGCACGTCATTCGGCTCGGGGGCCGGCATCGGAATCGCCACGCGGTGCCCGGAGATAAGCAGTCGGTGCGTGTTCACGCCGTATGGCGTACAGGTCATCAAAGTGACGCGATCCTCACCCGGCACGATCTTGAGCTTCGACGTGTCATCCGGCAAAATCACCGAAATGCGGTCCACTTTGTAGCCCAAAGTTTCGCCCATGACTTCGATGTAGAAGAAGTCGCCCTCTTTCACCTCGTCCAAACGGGTGAACATCAGCGCTTCAACCAACCCGCGGTGCCCGGTAATGACCGAATGGGTGGATTTACCTCCCACCGGCAGCGACGTGCCGTACAAGTGGCCGGCACCAGAAGCCAGTGCTTCCTCGGAAGTGCCGTGATAAAACGGCAGATTGATGGACTGCTTGGGCACCTTGATTGTGCCCATCACGCCGTTGCCGGTATTAAGCAGTGACTGGTATTCCTTGTCTTTCTTTGAGGCGGAATCCTCGCCGCTGGCTTGGGATCCTCCTTGAGCGGCGGCGAACGGATCGACGGCTTCACCCAAGATAGGCTGGCCGGATTCAGCGAGCTTCTTGTTGTATGCGCGGGCCGCCGTGAGCTTGTCTTCCGCCTGCGGGTAAGGCCAGCCAGCTACTTCTTTGGCCGTGGTGGCTGTGGTGGCGGCCAAGTTGCGGTCGGACTCGAATTGCAACGCTAGCGGGAAGCAGGCCACGGCGATTGCGGCGATCAGCAGCACAATGGTGATGATGCGCATCGCCCACAGGTTGCGTTGCAGGCGTCGGCGCTCGGCCACGAGATCGCTGATATCGATGACTTCGTCAAATGGTGTTGGAACGAATGCTGCGGGCTCGGGCCGCGCTGAGGAAACGTTGTCATTTGCAGATGCGTCATCCGGCATGGCCGCGTTGTTTTCCCGCATTTTCTGTGAGGCACGCTTACTCGTCGAACGTCGATGCAGCAATGCCATAGTCGCCTGTTCCTCCGTTTGATCTGCTCATGATTTGCTTATACAAGACGGCCGGGTCTGTCTTAGTCGTGCATGGCATAGGTGCTGTCGCAAATGGCAACGCCGCACGTGCCACACTGCGAAACGTTACTCCGCACCAAGCCTTTCATGCAACATGCCGACGGGGCCATATGGGGAGCAATATAGGGGGGCATAAGAAGTCTGAAAAATGCGATACGAACAACGTTGCTACGGCTGTCAGTGATGTGGCTTACTTCGGACAAGCCGTTGAGATGCAAGGGGCTGCAAAGGATTGCAAAGTATGGCAACATGATAAGTCGCGGCGTCGGCGATATTTGGCAGAGCTTTCAAATAGGGGGGTATGAATGCATAAAGAGGGAATATGTTACCTCGATAAAAGAGGCGCTATTGCTGTTTTCGTGGATGTCGGTTCGTCGTCGAGCCGTTGGTTTCGTAGGCGTGAGGGGCGTTCCCGCGTATTCTGTTTTCCGACCAAAGAAATGAATCGCGAAGAGCGCCTGAGCAAAAGCTTGTTCGCCGGATTGCCGAACGTCAAAGGCGCGGTTGCAGAGGATGCGCGGATCACGGATTCGCCGCTGCGTTCCGAATTGGCTAGTGTGATCAGAGAAAAGATGGCACTGTCTGGGCATCTCTCTTTTTAGGTCAAGGAAAAGGGTCTGGCGATAGGCGGTGATGACGCCCATCGTGTTGGTGGCACTGTTGCTGCAAAAAGGAAAAGTCTAGTTCGTAATCTAGTGTCCAACTTCCCTAATAGGAATGGTCCAACTTCCACAACGAAAATAGTCCAACTTCCACAATTAGAATGGTCCAACTTCCGCAATAGAGTGATTTATAGGTTGATGTTTCGACGGTTTGCGGGAGGCACATATGGCAGTGGAGAGCTCGGAGATTCAACGTGGCGAGTACCTTCCTCGAGTGGCTGATGGGTTGCTGACTCAGGCATTGCAGTCTTCTGGTGCCGTTCAGATTAAAGGTCCAAAATGGTGTGGCAAGACTGCAACGGCAGAAAGGCAGTCGGCGAGTCAGGTCTTCATGCAGGACCCGGATCGCAGTGCTACGCTGTTGGCCTTGGCTGATACAAAGCCTTCTCTCATCCTGCGAGGTGAGGAGCCGAGACTCATTGATGAATGGCAGATGGCCCCGCAATTGTGGGACGCGGTGCGTTTCGCCATCGATCGAGGGCGCGGTCGTGGCCGATTCATCCTAACTGGATCGGCGACTCCTCAACAGGAACCAGCTCATTCCGGAGTGGGAAGAATTGCCCGATTAACCATGCGTACCATGTCCTTATTTGAATCGCAGGAATCGACGGGCGTTGTTTCGTTGGGAGAGTTGTTCGATGGCAACCATGATGTTTCGGGTTTCTCCGATTTCGATATTGAAAACACCGCGTTTGCGCTATGCCGCGGTGGCTGGCCTGAAGCAGTAGTCGAATCTCGAGTAAATGTTGCCTTGCGCATGGCCGCGGATTATGTCGAAGAACTACTTGATTCTGACATCAATCGTATGGATGGTATAAAGCGCAATAAAACTTGGATGCGTCTGATTATGCGCTCGTATGCGCGCAATATTTCTTCTCAGGCGTCGCAATCCACTATCGCGGCGGATATGCAGGGTGAACCGCCTTCGGAAGGTACACTCTCCGATTATTTAGATGCATTGTCGCGAGCTTGCGTAACTGAAGATCTTCCAGCTTGGAACCCTCGTTTACGTTCTAAGACTGCAGTGAGAACGAGCCCAACCAGACACTTCAGCGACCCGTCGATAGCTTGTGCGGTACTGCACGCGACCCCGGAGAAACTCCTTAATGATTTCGAGACCTTTGGCTTGCTGTTTGAGTCCATGTGTATTCGCGATCTGCGTGTGTATGCTGATGCGCTTGGCGGAGATGTGTTCCATTATCGGGATAAGACGGGATTGGAATCTGATGCGGTCATTGGCCTGCATGATGGACGATGGGCTCTCATTGAGGTCAAGCTCGGAGAAAAGCAGGTTGATATTGCGGCGGCCCATTTGAAAAAGTTGGCTGACAGAATTGATCAAGATCACGAAGGCCGTCCGTCATTCTTGATGGTGCTGACCGCTACGGCTGCCGCTTATCGCCGGGATGATGGGGTATTGGTAGTGCCGTTGGCCACGCTTGCTCCGTGAGCTCGTATCGTGCGTTTGACCCATCGTTCCCAACACAAAAGGAAAAGGCCCGGGCTGCGGGACCGGGCCTTGAAAAGGAGAGAGGAAGAAGAAGGTATTCAGTTATGGGGTCTGCGGAAACCTCGCCGGTTTGCTTTCGTTTGCCGGTAATTGATAGTTAACCGCTCGAATCTCAAAGGATGGATGCGGCTGCCTCAAAGAACCACCGGTGAAAACTTGAATATTTGCTGAACAACGTAGGCCATGCCCGTGTCCACATGTCGGCGCGGGGTCGCGGGGTGAACGCGGCAACCTTTATAATCGTTGCGTTTGCGTAGAATATTGAGCAAACTCCCCCTAAGAGAAGAACAAAGGACAGCAGTGGCTCTCATCGTGCAGAAGTACGGCGGTTCGTCGGTCGCCGATACCGAATCGATCAAACGTGTGGCCAAGCGCGTTGTTGAGACGGAAAAGAAGGGCAACAAGGTGGCCGTGGTGGTCTCCGCCATGGGCGACACCACCGATGACCTTATCGATCAGGCGCTGAGCATCGACTCCAACCCGCCCGAGCGCGAGATGGACATGCTGATGACCGCAGGCGAGCGAATTTCCATGAGCCTGCTGGCCATGGCCATTCACGCCGAAGGCAGCCGTGCCCACTCCTTCACCGGTCAGCAGGCCGGCTTCTTCACCGACGCCCGTTACGGCGCGGCCCACATCAAGGCCGTGAGACCGGACCGCGTGAAGAACGCGCTCTCATTGGGAGACATCGCCATCGTTGCCGGCTTCCAGGGCATCAACGCCAAGGGTGACGCCACCACGCTCGGCCGCGGTGGTTCGGATACCTCCGCAGTGGCGCTTGCCGTGGCGCTCGGTGCCGATATCTGCGAGATCTACACTGACGTGGACGGCATCTTCACCGCCGACCCGCGTATCGTGCCTTCCGCCCGCCGCATTCCGTCCATCGATTACGAGTCCATTCTGGAGATGGCGTCCTGCGGCTCCAAGGTGCTGGCACTGCGCTGTGTGGAATACGCTCAGCGTTTCAACATGCCGCTGCACGTGCGTTCCTCGTTCTCCCGTCGCCCCGGCACATTGGTGGTGCCCGACGGCATTGACCCGCGTACGCTGCCGAACCTCGACTGAGCGCGGCTACGGCGAACGATAATCGTAAGTAATTTCAAGCAAGACAAGGCAAGACATGACTGAAGAAGAAGCGAAATCCATGGGCGACCTGTTCCCTGACCTGGGCCCCGAGGCACCGGTGATTTCCGGCATTGCCCACGATCGTTCCGAGGCGCTGGCCACCGTGCGTGGCGTGCCGAACGAGCCGGGTATGGCCGCCAAGGTGTTCACCGAGCTGGCCACCGCCGGCGTGAACGTGGACATGATCGTGCAGGCCGGCGCATCCGTCGGCACTGCGGACATCTCCTTCACCGTGCCCGAATCGGCCGTCAAGCAGGTTCAGAACACACTGCTCGACAAGCAGGAAGTGCTGGGCTACCACTCCTTCGATGTGGACACCAACGTAGGCAAGGTGGCCGTGGTGGGCGTTGGCATGAAGACCCATGCCGGTCTGGCCGCCAAGTTCTTCCAGGCCCTGAGCGATGAGGGCATCAACGTGCTGATGATTTCTACCTCCGAGATTCGTATCGCCGCGCTCGTGCCGCTCGATCAGCTCAACGACGCCGTCAAGGCGCTGCACACCGCATACGGTCTCGATGCCGATCAAATCGAAGCCGTGGTGTACGGCGGTACTGGCCGCTGAGCCACTGAGCCGCGTTTTTGCGGTATATACGACGAAAGCCCTCCTTGCGGAGGGCTTTCTCAGTTTCGGACTCAGTTTCAACTACTTCTTGGTGATGTAGCCGAGAGCCTTGAGCATTTCGGCGCATTCAAGGGCACCGCCGGCTGCACCACGCAGGGTGTTGTGGGCCAGACCCACGAACTTCCAATCGAAGATGGAATCCTCACGCAGACGGCCGATGGAAACGCCCATGCCACCCTCGTAGTCCACGTCGAGCTTGACCTGCGGGCGGTCATCCTCGGTGAGGTACTGGATGAAGTGCTTCGGTGCGTGCGGCAGCTCCAGCTCGGAAGCCTTGGACGTGTAGTTCACCAGACGGTCGATGAGCTCTTCCTTGGTGGCCTTCTTGCCGAAGTTCAGGAACACGGTGGCGGTGTGGCCGTTGAGCACGGGCACGCGGATGCACTGGGAAGTGATCTTGAGGTCGCCGTCGAACGGCACGATCTCGCCCTTGGCGGCGTCCACATGGCCGAACACCTTGAGCGGTTCCTTCTCAGACTTTGCTTCCTCACCGGAGATGAACGGGATGATGTTGCCCACCATCTCGGGCCAGTCCTTGAAGGTCTTGCCCGCGCCGGAAATCGCCTGGTAGGTGCTCACAACCACCTCGCGCGGCTCGAATTCCTTCCACGCGGCCAGCGCCGGCGTGTAGGCCTGAATCGAGCAGTTCGGCTTGACGGCGATAAAACCACGAGTGGTGCCCAGGCGCTTGCGCTGGTGCTCGATCACCTCGAAGTGCTCCGGGTTGATCTCCGGCACCACCATCGGCACGTCCGGGGTCCAGCGGTGGGCGCTGTTGTTGGAGACCACCGGGGTCTCGGTCTTGGCATAACGCTCTTCAATGGCGCGAATCTGGTCCTTCGGCATGTTTACCGCAGAGAACATGAAATCAACGCCAGAGGCCACGGGCTCGGCATCGTCGCCATCGACGACCACCATGTTCTTGACATATTCGGGCATCGGGGTTTCCATCTTCCAACGGTCGCCGACAGCCTCGGCATACGTCTTGCCGGCGCTGTGCGCGGAAGCGGCAAGCGTGACCACCTCGAACCACGGGTGATTCTCAAGCAGCGTGATAAAACGCTGACCGACCATACCGGTGGCACCAAGGATGCCGACCTTCAATTTTTCGGACATGATGACCTCTATGACCTCTGGGTTTCGATGGATTACTTACGTCGGACGGCCGTCATGCGGGTGGCCGTAAAACAATGCAATTGTACGAAACACGCGGAACAACGGCAGTGGTCTTCCCAGATGGTGGCTGCCCAATGAAGCGAAGGCGATGTTCTACACTGGTAGCCATGTCTATCGCATCAGTAGAGGCCCAAAAACAGCTCGACCGTATCGTGGCTCTCGGCTACCCGGATGTGGCGGATATTTCCGCCGCCGCATTCCGCTCGCTGGCCCGACCTCTGATCGGGGCGCTCGAGCATTCCGATTTGGGATCGAACATCCTGCTGGTGCCCACGCGTGAACTGGTTTCGCCTGAGTCGCTGATTGCACGAACCTCCATCAATCGCATGGCAGGCTTCACCACCATGCCGCCGCGTGACATCGCCAGCTTCCTGCCTCAAGACGGCTTCATGCCGCCGGAAGGCCCGTTCTATCTGGTCGTCAATCCGCACACCGGCACGTGCTATGTCAATCGCGAGCCGGATGTGGCCCGCAAACTTATTGACTCCGATGAGCGCCTGCCGCTCACCCTCGAGGAAGGCTTGGCCATCGCCACCCAGCACCCGGAGTGGCTGCTGGAAAAGAACGGCTTCAATCTGCTCGGCTCACGCTCCGCAGACGGACGCGTGCCGAGCATCTGGATGAGCCAGAACGCACCGCGACTGGGAGCCGTCTGGCCCAATTCCCGCCATACTTGGCTGGGCAACGCGTATTGCACGGCCCGTCGCGGGGTGAGCCTGTTTAAGTAGGTTTAGCGCGCGGCCTTGATCAGCGAACGGATGATGGCTATAAAGCCAAGGCTCATCGCGCCGGCCACCACGGCGAACACCTGCGGGCGGCGCAGCTCGTTGCGTGCGCTGACCGCTCCGGTAACGCAATGATCCTCGAACCAGACGCGCAGCTCGTTGCTGGAGTAGCGGCCGACCAGATTACCCCATGTGAGCATGCGGGTCACATAGCCCGCCGGATTGCTCTCATGGAATTCAAACAGACGAATGCCGCGGTACCGCGACTTGGGACCATAGCATTCGAACCCGCACGTGGGTGCATAGCCCAGATCGATATCATGCACATGACCAACGAAAGAGTTCTTATGGTCATGCCCGCAGAACAGCGCGAAATAGCCGCCAGCCTCGCGCAAGGCATCCACCTCGCCCACATTCTCGTCCGCGCAGCCGATCGCCTCGCCGAGCCGCGAGCCGGGGCGGCAGACCTCATGGTTGAGCACATAGCAACGCCCGGCGTGCGTGCGCGCGCCTTCCACGGCGTTCGGCGTCCATGCGGGCACTTCCTTCAGACAATCGTAGAATTCCTGCGGCGGAATGTGCTGGAAGGCGATGGCCGGCACGGGCTTGCCGTCGCCATTGCGCTCGCCCAACTCGGTTTGGACGGACCCCAGCCATTCGATGGCCTTGGGGGTGGGGGTGCCGTACCCGTCGGCGTCGGCCAGGTCGAGTCCTCGCGGATTGACCACATACGCCGGGTATTGGGCGTCGTTTTCTTCGGGTTTGCCGGCATAATCGCCTGAATTGACCATCATAACGGACATGGCCACGCGGCCGGAACCATCGGAGGACTCGACGGGCAGCGCGAACGTGCCGGGCTCGAGACTGTCGTCGGGGTTCAGGCAGCCGGGGTATTCGCGGTAGATGTCATCCTGTTCGTCGGCCAGAATGCCGCATTGGAAGTCGTGGTTGCCGTAGGTGGCGGCAAAGGGCACGCCGGCCTCGACGACCGGACCAAGGAAACCGGAGAACGTGCGGCGGACCTTTTCGCGGGTCTCAATCATGAGTTCGTCGAGGGTCGCCGGCGTCTCGTGTGCGGGGCTGGCCTTGCCGGATTGCGTTGAATATACGAGGGTGGAAACCGTCTCGGGCGTGGGGCTGGTCTCAACGGAATCGCCTACTTCGGAAGTCGTGATCACGTCGGTCGAATCGGCGCCGGCAGCGGCGACGGCGTTCGTCACGGTATCGGGGTCAAGCAGCGCGGCTGGTACAGGCTTGCCGGCTTCGGTGAGACGATCGGCCACGCGATCGGATGTTTTGCGAATTACGGGGTGACGCTTGATCCCGCGGATTTTGGCCTCGATCTCGGTGACCGCGCGCACGCGAGCGCCCGGCTCTTCGCCGCGGCGGCGCAGGAACGTGTCGATGTAGGCGGGATCATAGCCGCGGATCTGGTCGCCGGTGAACACCACAAGATCCGGATCGGCTTCGCGGATGGCCTCGCGGATGAGGCGGATGGTGTCGGGCAACACATCGGGGCCGTCCTGTACGTCGGCCATTTGCAGCACGCGGAAGCTGCCGTCTTCGCGGAATCGCAAGCTCGTCATAGCTCTTCAGTCTATGTTGCCGGGCGGCGGATCGCCCGCGCGTTCACAGGACTGGCACAGCAAGGGACGGGGCAGGGCGGGGTGCCGCAGCCGTGTTGTTGCTTGATGGTGCCGCGATTTTGTCATGCAGCGTCGGTGGAGATCCAGACAGCGTCCCTATGCTGACGTTCTGAGACCATTGGCGTCGTTACTGATTCATAGAATGGCCCGGCGCCGACGCTCAAAGAGGCTAGCGTCGGCGGTGGGCCAATATTTGTCGCGTTGCCGATGGTTGTGGGCCTCGTAGCGTCGGTAGTGTGCCATAGCCTGGCAATTTGCCGACGATAAGCTTTCCCAGAGTCGGTATTTCGCCATAAGTTGGTCCGCTGACGACGCTGAGCCGTTTGGCTGTCGGTGCAGTACCAATATTTGGCCCGCCGCCGACGTATGGAGGGCCATCTGGTGGGGTATCGCAGGCGGGGTGTTGTGCCGGAGTCAAAGCGTGGCCCGGCGCCGACGCTGAGTGCCCTCATGTCAGCCAGGTGCATAAGCAAATGCCACGATACGGCATTTCCCGCGGGTTTGCCCGAACCGGCCTGTAGGATGTTACGTGCGTATTGACAAATCCGCGTGGCCCGGCGCCGCCCTGGCACAACGCCGCAGTCGCGTCCGCAAGAGGGCCCGCGCAATAACCAGTAAAGGAGGAACAATGGGTCAGGGTCAATCATCCGTTTTTGATCTCGCAGCGGTAGCCGCAGCGTCCAATGGGGGGAACAACGACCCGCTGCTGCCTCCGGCGCGATTTATCGGCGATCCGCAGAAGCCGAGTCGTATGCCGTACAACAAGTACGCCGCCTACGACAAGCAGATCCCGTTTGATTACCCGGAGCGTACGTGGCCGGGCAAGCGACTGCAGCGCGCGCCGCGCTGGTGCTCCGTCGATCTTCGCGACGGCAATCAGGCCCTCGTCAACCCGATGGATTCCGAGCGTAAGCTGCGTTTCTGGAACCTGCTCGTCTCCATGGGATTCAAGGAGATCGAGGTGGGCTTCCCGTCCGCTTCCGAGACCGATTTCGACTTCATCCGTATGCTCATCGAGCGTGAGCTGATTCCGGACGACGTGACCATCGTGGTACTCACCCAGTGCCGCGAGCACCTCATCCGCCGCACTTACGAGGCGCTCAAGGGTGCCAAGCGCGCCATCGTGCACTTCTACAACTCCGTGTCTGTGTTGCAGCGCGAGGTCGTGTTCCGCAAGAACAAGGAAGAGATCAAGAAGCTCGCCACCGACGCCGCCGAACTGTGCAAGGACCTCGAGAACGAGGCCAAGGGCATCGACCTGTACTACGAGTACTCGCCGGAATCCTTCACCGGCACCGAGCCGGAGTACGCCGTCGAGGTGTGCAACGCCGTGATCGGTGTTATCAAGCCGACTCCCGAGCACCCGATGATCATCAACCTGCCCGCCACCGTGGAAATGACCACGCCGAACGTGTTCGCCGACGAAGTGGAGTACGTCTCCACCCACCTCGACGACCGTGACTCCGTGGTGCTCTCCCTCCACCCGCACAACGACGAAGGCATGGGCGTGGCCGCCACCGAGCTGGCCGTGCTGGCCGGCGCCGACCGCGTGGAAGGCTGCCTGCTGGGCAACGGCGAGCGTACCGGCAACGTCGACTTGGTCACGCTGGGCCTCAACTGGCTCACCCAAGGCATCGACCCGCAGCTTGACCTGTCCAACGTGCCCGAGATTCGCAAGACGGTTGAGTACTGCAACCAGATCAAGATTTCCGAGCGTCACCCGTACGCCGGCAACTTCGTGTTCACTGCGTTCTCCGGCTCGCATCAGGACGCCATCAAGAAGGGTCTCGAGGCTCGTCAGGTGGCCGCCGAGCGCGCTGGTGCCGATCTCGACAGCTTCGTGTGGCTTGTGCCGTCCCTGCCGATCGACCCGAAGGACATCGGCCGTACGTACGAAGCCATCATTCGCGTCAACTCGCAGTCCGGCAAGGGCGGCATGGCCTACCTGCTCAAGACCAACCACAATCTTGACCTGCCCAAGCGTCTGCAGATCGAATTCGACAAGATCGTGCAGAACTACGCTGACACGACCAAGAAGGAAGTCAAGGACGAGGATATCTGGCGTCTGTTCAAGGACGAGTACCTGCCGGTCGAACAGTCCGGCATGACCGCCGCCGGTGTGGTTGTGGGCGATACTCATGACGCCTCGCTCGTGCCGTGGGGCCGCTTGAAGCTGCTCAAGGTGGCCGTCAGCTCCGGTGAGGATGGCTCCGACACCGTGCTCAAGGCTCGTCTGCTCGACCGCGGCGTGAACGTCGGGGTCGATGCGCCCGTGGAGCGCGAGGTCTCCGGCATCGGCAACGGTCCGATCGCCGCTTTCCTCAACGCCATTTCCAACTTTGGCGTTGACGCCTCGATTATGGATTACGTGGAGCACACCATGTCCGTCGGCACCGACGCCATGGCCGCCTCGTACGTGGAATGCCAGGTCGGCGAGGCCGATGACGCGCAGATCGTGTGGGGCGTCGGCATCGATTCGTCGATTACCACTAGCGCCCTGAAGTCGATTATCTCCGCCATCAACCGTTTCCAGCGCAAGCGCTGAGCGCTAGCAGAGCAAAAACAAGGCTCCCTCTGATTGCATCAGAGGGAGCCTTGTTGTCTGTGTTTTACTTACTACTGGGTGACGCCGTTGGTGCCGGTGTTCCCGCCGGTGCCTCCGGAATTACCATTATCGTTGCCGGTATTGTTCCCGTTGTCACCGCCGGTATTGTTGCCGGCGTTGCCATCTCCGCCGGTAGTGGTGCCGGGATAATTCGGGCACTCGGTGGAATAGCTCGGATTGGCGAGGCACTGCTGGGCGAACTCCTGAGCCTGCTGTTGCTTCTTGGCTTCCTCTTCGGCCGCCTTCTGCTGTGCGTCCTGCTCAGCCTGCTTCTGCGCGTCTTCGGTGGACTGCTTGTTGGTGTTGTTGGACAGGCCGCTGCTCTGTCCCTTGCCCAAGCCCCAAGTGCCGTCGGAGCCGCCGATCTTGCCGTTGTCTTTAGCGGTCGGGAACTGCTCCGCCTCGGTGCCTTGCAAGGCCTGAGCCATGAACTCCTGGAACAGGTGGGCGGGGTATCCAGTGGAAGAGACGCCGTATCCGGAGAAGGCTGGCACCACTTGCGGATTGCCCTTATCGTCCGGATTCCAGATAGCCCACACATTCATCATGCTGGGGGTGTATCCCACGAACGACGAAGCCATTTCGTCGTTGGCGGTACCGGACTTGCCGGCGACGGGCCGGCCCAACATGCTGGATGTGCCGGCCGCCGTACCGTACGTGGTGGTGCCCTGCATGGCCTTCTGTACCAAAGCGCAGTCGTTGGCATCGAACACCTTGGTGCCGTTGCTGGGCGCGTTGTACATGTCCTTATTGTTGGAATCAAGCACTTTGGACACCATGTGCAAGGTGTTCTTCACGCCATTGTTGGCGATGGTCGAATGGCCTTGCGCCAAATCCCACACGGTCAGGGCGTTGATGCCCAGCACGTTGTACATGGAGTTTTCATCGATATCGCCCTGAATGCCCGCTTCATGGGCGATTGCGGCCGTGCGCTTCGGCGTCAGATGCTCATTGACGTTCATGAACACCGTGTTCACCGAGTTGGCGGTGGCCTGATACAGATTGATGTTGCCCCAGTTGTTCTCCAGAGCGTTGTTCACCTCTTGATCCAAGCCGGTGAAGTGCTGGTGGGAATTGCCGTTGAACAACGTATCGAAGCTGACGCCGGATTGCGCGGCCCCCAGCAAAGCGAACGGCTTCATAGTCGAACCCGGTTCGAATACGGCCTGATCGGCATTGTTGAGCTGCTTGGACAGATAATCTGAACCGGCGTATACGGACAATACTTCACCGGTCTTCGGGTCCAGCGCTATGCCGCCGATTTGCAGGGATTCAGGCATGTCGTCCAGACGGGTGTCGCCGATGGACTGCATAAGATCCTGCTTGCTCTTGTCGATGGTGGTGATGATCTTGTATCCGCCAGTATCCAAATCCTCTTTGGTAAAGGCCTTGGACTGCACCAGCTCGCGGCGCACCATATCCAGCAGATAACCGTTCGGCCCCGCGTATTCGTTCTGCTGCGCCACCGCGGCGGTCTGCGGGAACTTGGCATCAGTGTGCTGCTTGGCAGTGATGTAACCATCCTCCTGCATGATGTTCAGCACACGCTTGAAGCGCGATTTGGCCATATCGGCGTTATCGGCCGGATCCCAGGTGGACGGTGACGGAATAATGCCGGCGATCATCGCCGCCTCAGACAGCGTCAGATCCTTGGCGTCCTTATTGAAGTATGCCTTGGCCGCTGCCTGGATACCGTAGGAGTTGCGGCCCAGATAGATGGTGTTCATGTAATTGCACAGCACCTCGTCCTTGGATTCGGTCTGCGCGATTTTGATGGCCATGATGGCCTCGCGCGCCTTGCCCACATAGGATGTGGTTTCGCCCATGTAATACCGCTCGGCATACTGCTGGGTGATGGTGGAACCACCTTGGCGCGTGCCCTTGGTCACATTATTAATGAATGCGCGGGCGATGCCCTTCAGATCAAGGCCTTTATCCGTGTAGAACGTACGGTTTTCGGACGCCACAATCGCGTTGCCGATGTAGTCCGGCAGCCCCTCGCAAGAGATGATTTCACGATTCTGTTCCGCGTAGGAGCCGATCGCGGTGGTGCCGTCCGCGTAATACACGGTGGTTTTCTCGGCCAACGCGAACTTTTCGGGTTGCGGGACCTCGGTGGTGGTGTACAGGTATGCGAATACTGCGATACCGGCCAGCAAGCCCAGTCCAATCAGGGAGAAGAAGATGCCCAGCACCCATTTCAGTACACGGTGCTTGCCTTTTCCTGTGTTCTTTTTCTTCCTGTTCGGGGCTCGATGGCTATTGGAAGCCTTGTGGCTTGCGTGGCGGGAACGGCTCTCCTGGGGCGTATAGGGGCCCTCCTGTGCGGAGTGGCCGGCTCTGCTTTGCGCGGTGCGCGGTTGCCTCAGAGCGGGGCCATTGCCTCCCGAATGTGCACGACGAGTATAAGAAGCCATGGTGTCCACCGTAACTGTTGGCCTTGAACAATCGTTTGACGTGAGCGTAACCACACGCATTTATGCCGGTATTTTTTCCGGAATTCTTACAATTGGGCACGCTTCTTGATGTTGCATGAATATTGCCTGAATGCGCTGGTTGGTCTGCCGTGCGACCCGGCGCGCACGTTTCGTGTCGCTGCGCTGGTCCATACGTCTCCATAGACTTATCCCCAGCCTCCACGCGGCGCTATGTCACCCAACTCCCCCAGGGCAGGAATGCAGCAAGGGTAAGTGGCCTCTGACGGGTGTGTGGAGGTTTTCTTTATGTGCGGATTTGGCTGTGAGCTGGCACTAGCGTGGTCCCCTGTCCGGGGCGCGGCCGTACAGTCGAACGTATGAATGACGCACAGACCCCTAGAATTCGCGACCCGCATGCGGCGGTCAATCTGGTCGGCTCAGGCGCAGCGCAGCCTGACTCGTCGTCGAACGTTGTTGACCCATTGGCTGCGCTCGGCCCGGTCTCCGGTTCAGATGCATCGGCATCCACATCAGGCTCCTTACGGGATTTCAGGCCGCTGGACATGGACGATGCGGATGGGGCATCTGATATCGACCGTGGCTTGGCCCGGCTTGACCCGCTTACCGTGCGCCCGCGAATCTCCAGCCGCGTACTGTGCGTGGTATTCGGTCTGCTCCTGATCGCTATCGGCTTCGGCGTGTGGTGGGGGTGCGTGTTTACCGAAAACGGACAATCGTACGACGAACTGGTCTGGAAAAACCTGCACAACGATGTACCGTCCTGGGCCACCGGCGTGATGAACGCCGTCGCACAATCCTGGCTGGTTATCGCTGTCAGCTGCACAATTGCCGCAATCGGCATTATTACGGCGCTGATTCGACGCCGCTGGTGGTTGGCCGGGCAAATCGCCGTGTTCGCCGTGGTCTGCTTGGCCGTCACCCGTATCAAGGGTCTGTTGCCGCGTCCGTTCATCATCAACACTGAATCTCCTGCCGCTAATTCCGCGCCTTCCGGTCACACGATGCTGGCCGCAGCCTGTGCGGTGATTCTGCTGCTTACCGTGCCTCGTGCGGTTCGAGCTTTGGCGGGCGTCATCGGCGTGGTTTGGGCGGTGACCGTCGGTGTCTCCGTGATATACGGACAATGGCATCGCCCTTCGGATGTGGCGATGTCCATCCTGCTGGTGGCGGGATTGGCCCTGCTCGCTCTGGCAGTTACGCGCAAGTCCGGCATGGACGAGCCGGGTCGCCGCGTCTCCTCAGTGAGCGTGCAAATCGTCGGCAGCGTGCTGATTACCGGGGGCCTGCTGTTGCTCTCCTACAGCGGTTATGTGATCTGGCAGGTGGTGCCGGGGCTCAATGTCAGCGCCAGCTGGGCGGTTCAGGGGGCGAATGTCAGCGCTGTTGTGGGCATTGCGGGTGTGGCCATGCTCGCATTCGGACTGTTGCTGGCCCTGCGTCAGATTACTGCAGCGCCCTTAAGCCGGCTGGGTCTGATCGGCGCTCCGCCGGCACCGCCCAAACGGTAAAACATGGGGTGCGAACGGCCGAATTTGCCCGGCACAACGGCGGAATTTGGCAGTTGGACATGATTCATGAGTATTATGACGCCAGAAACGTCGTGTGTTTCGCGCAATACATAAGGAGTGGGTATGGCTACCAAACTGGTGATTGTGGAGTCTCCGACCAAGGCCCACAAGATCGGTGACTACCTGGGCAAGGGGTACACCGTCATGGCGTCGGTCGGCCATATCCGAGACCTCGCGCAGCCCAGCCAGGTGCCCGCGGCAGACAAGGCCAAGTTCGGCAAGTTCGGCGTGGACGTCAACGACGGGTTCAAGCCGTATTACATTGTCGACGGCGACAAGAAGCGTACGGTCAGCGAACTCAAATCGGCCCTGAAGAACGCCGATGAACTCTATCTGGCGACTGATGAGGATCGCGAGGGCGAGGCCATCGCGTGGCACTTGGTGCAGACCTTGAAACCCGAGGTGCCGGTCAAGCGCATGGTGTTCCACGAGATCACCAAGAACGCCATCAACGCCTCCCTGAACAACACGCGCGATGTGGATGGCAATATGGTCGACGCACAGGAGACCCGCCGCATCCTCGACCGTCTGTACGGCTATGAGCTGTCGCCGGTGCTGTGGCGCAAGGTGGGCCCAGGCCTGTCCGCCGGCCGCGTGCAGTCCGTGGCCACCCGCCTGATCGTGGAACGCGAGCGCGAACGCATGGCGTTCAAGCGCGCGCCGTACTGGGATATCGTCGCCACGCTGTCCGCGCCTGACGCGCTGGGGGAGCGTGCCGAATTCTCCGCCCGCATGATCGCGCTCGGCGGCAAGCGACTCGCCGGCTCCAAGGATTTCGGTGCCGACGGCCAGCTGACCCCGGACGGGTTCGCGGCGAACGTTCGCCAGCTTGATGAGGCTGGTGCCACCGCCGTGGCTTCGGCGCTGAAGACCGCCGATTTCACTGTGATGTCGATGGAAACCAAGCCGTACCGCCGCCGCCCGCAGCCGCCGTTCACCACCTCGACCCTGCAGCAGACCGCCGGCAATCGCCTCGGCATGGGTGCTCGCGCCGTGATGCGCGCGGCCCAAAGCCTGTACGAGAACGGCTACATCACCTATATGCGAACCGATTCGGTGACGCTGTCGCAGGAGGGCATCACCGCCGCCCGCAACGCCGTCTCCTACCATTTCGGCGACAAGTTCCTCTCCGCCGAGCCCAAGCAGTACGCCACCAAAACCGCTGGCGCGCAGGAAGCCCACGAGTGTATTCGCCCGGCGGGCTCGCGCTTCCACGACCCGGACGAGCTGGCTTCCAAACTTCCCGGCGACCAGCTGCGCCTATACACGCTGATCTGGCAGCGCACGCTTGCCTGCCAGATGGCTGACGCCACCGGTTCCACCGCCACCGTGCGCCTGTCTGCGCCGGCCGGCCCCACCGAGGGCGAGGCCGTGTTCCAGGCGTCCGGCACCGTCATCGAATTCCCCGGCTTTATGAAGGCCACGGGGGAGGGGCGCAAGCCCAAGGCCGCCGCTCCCGGCGCTGGGGCTGGCTCGGACCAGGCTGCTGCCGCCGGCAAGACGGACGCCAAGGCCGTCAGGGGTGACGCCTCCGAATCCAACACCTCCCTGCCGCCGATGAGCGTCGGCCAGCAGGTCGAGGCAAGCGACATCGAACCGGACGGCCATGAAACCCAGCCGCCGGCCCGCTACACCGAGGCCACGCTGGTCAAGACGCTGGAAGCCAAGGAGATCGGTCGCCCGTCCACTTACGCGAGCATTATCTCCACAATCATGGATCGCGGTTACGTATACGAGCGTGGCCGTGCGCTGATCCCCAGCTGGCTCGCCTTCTCCGTGACCAAGTTGCTCGAGACGAACTTCCCCAAGCTGGTCGACTACCAGTTCACCGCCGAGATGGAAAACGGCCTTGACCGCATCGCCCACGGCGAGGAATCCGGCCGCGACTGGCTCACCCACTTCTACTTCGGTTCCGGCGAGGGCGCCGCCCGCAACGCCGACGAGGCGCACGAAGGCCTGCAACAGCAGGTCGCGCAGCTCGGCGAGATCGACGCGCGCGCCATCAACACCATCGACATCGGCGACGGCCTGCACGTGCGCGTCGGCCGTTACGGCCCGTATCTGGAAGACATGGAGCATCTGGACGCCGAAGGCAACCCGAAGCGCGCGTCTCTGCCGGACACCATCGCGCCGGATGAGCTGACGGTGGCCGTGGCCCGCGATTTGATCGACAACCACTCCGGTGGACCGCGCGAGCTGGGCGTTGATCCGGTATCCGGCGGTACCGTCGAGGTGCGCAATGGGCGTTTCGGCCCGTATGTGGCGTTGGTGCCGCCGGCTGAGGCTTCGGCTGGCGCTGCTGGCGATACTGCTGGTGCTTCTGCGGCCAAGAAGGGTTCGAAGAAGGCCGCGGCCGCCGCCGCGTCGCGCCCGAAGATGGCCTCGTTGTTCAAGACGATGAGCCCTGAATCGCTGTCGCTGGAAGACGCGCTAAAGCTGCTGAGCCTGCCGCGCGAAGTGGGCACATACGAGGAAACCAACGCCGAAACCGGCGAGGTATCCGAATGCACGGTGGCCGCCAACAACGGTCGCTACGGCCCCTACCTGACCAAGACGGGTGCCGACGGCAAGTCGGAGACCCGCTCGCTGGCCTCGGAAGACGAGATCTTCACGGTCGATATCGACAAGGCCAAAGAACTGTTCTCGCAGCCCAAGTACGGCCGCGGGCGTGGCCGTGGTGCCGCCAAGCCGCCGCTGCGTGATTTGGGCAAGGACCCGAACACCGGCAAGAACGTGACCATCAAGGACGGCCGTTTCGGCGCGTACATCACCGATGGCGAGACCAACCGCACGGTGCCGCGTCAGTACACGCCTGAATCCATCACCCCTGATGACGCCTTCCGACTGCTCGCCGAAAAGCGTGCGGCTGGTCCCTCCACCCGTGGCCGTCGCGGTGCTGGGCGTGCTGGTGGCGCCAAGGCCGTTGCCGGCAAGGGCAAGAAGGGCGGTACCTCGGCTGCGGTTTCGGCGCAGGAGGCCAAGCGCGCCGAACGCCGTGCCGAAGTCAAGAAGTTGGCGAACAAGGGCTGGTCCAACCAGCGCATCGCCGAAAAACTCGGTTCCACCCCCGCCACTGTGAAAAAGGACGTCGACTGGCTGACCGCCAACGAGGGCTACGAGCGCCCCGCCGTAATTCCCAAGCGTGGCTGAGCGGAATTATTGCTCTACTTGCGTTTCAAGGGGCTGATTTCTCGTTTTGAGAATATCTACTTCCGCTTCAAGGGGCTGGTCATCTGCTGAACCACGAGTATGAACGGCTCCGCGCCAACGTCATTCCGCCGTTTTGGAACGTTGTCTACTTGGGCAACAGCCCCTCGAAACGGAAGTAGACCTTCAGAAAAGACCAAATCAGCCCCTTGAAACGGAGGTAGAGCTGGTTTAACTGCCTGTTGGGCGCAACTCTGCGCCTAACGCTAAGGTCAATAGCATGAGCGGTCTGTTTGTTTCGTTTGAAGGTGTCGATGGCGTGGGCAAGACCACGCAAGTCGAGCGGCTGCATGCGTATCTTGAGGCTCAGGGGCGTACCGTGGTCGTTACCCGTGAGCCGGGAGGCACTGCGTTAGGCAAGGCCATTCGCCAACTGCTGTTGTACGGTGTGGATGGGGGCGCAGTCGACATCGCACCGCGCGCCGAGGCGCTGCTATTCGCTGCAGACCGAGCCCAGCACGTTGCCGAAACCATCCGCCCGGCATTGGAGCGCGGTGAAGTGGTGATCACCGACCGCTATTTAGACTCTTCCTTGGCCTATCAGGCCGGTGGCCGCGAACTCACTCCAGAAGAGATTCGATCCTTAAGCATGTGGGCCACCAACAACCTGCTGCCCGACCGCACGTATTTGCTGGATATGGACCCAGCCCTGTCCCACCATCGCCTCGAACACGCGGAAGACCGTATGGAATCGGCCGGTGATGACTTCCAGTCCCGCACCCGCCAGGCCTTCTTGGACTTGGCCGCCGCCGAGCCGAATCGTTTCCGCGTTATCGATGCGAGCCAGAGCATTGAAGCGGTATGGGCTGCCATCGAATCCGACATCAAGGAGCTCGCATGAGCGTATGGGATTCACTAGTCGGCCAAAAGCCGGTAATCGACATGCTCAGTCGTATCGCGCAGGGCGACCCGAGCCAGATCACCCAGTCGTGGCTGATCTGTGGACCTCCCGGATCGGGCCGTTCCAACATGGCCCGAGCATTCGCGGCGGCGCTGGAAAGCCCGGATCACGGCATGAGCGCTGAGCCCACGCGCGTCACCCAGCAGGTGCTTGCCGGCACGCATCCGGATGTCACAGTGCTGACCACGAACAAGGTGACTATTGGTATCGATCAGGTGCGTGAGATCATCACTACCTCCGAGCAGATGCCCGCCACCGCGCCGTGGCACATCATCATCATCGAAGACGTGGATCGCATGCTTGAGCGCACCACCAACGTGCTCTTGAAAGAGATTGAGGAGCCGGCCGAGCATTGCATCTGGCTACTGTGCGCGCCCAGCGCCCAGGACGTGCTGCCCACCATCCGCTCGCGCACACGCATCGTGAACCTCGCCGTGCCCTCCACCCAGGCGGTGGCCGGATTCCTGACCTCCACCACCAATGTCGAGCCAAAAGTGGCGCAGCGTGCGGCCCGACTCGCCGAAGGCCATATCGGCATCGCCAAGTTGTACGCCACCGACGAACGGGTTATGTCCGACCGCGATGAACTTGTGGTCGGTGTGCTGAATCTGGCCCGTGCCTCGGATGCAGTGTTGTTGGCCGGCAATCTTATCGACAATGCCAAGGCCCAGGCCGAGGCGGACGCGAACCGCATCACCGCCGGCCAGGAAGCGGAATTCCGCCGCATCAACGGACTGGCACCGAGCGACCGCATCCCGCCGAAACTGCGTGGCGCATTCAACCAGATTGCCAAGAAAGACGATGTGAAGCGTTTGGTCACCCGCCGTACGCGCGACGTATTGGATCGTGCGCTGAACTCCATCGCTTCCATCTACCGAGATGTGGCGGTGCTGCAGAACAATGCGGAGGATTCGGTGGGCCTCATCAACCTGGAGAACCGCTCGTCGATCACCGAATTGTCGGTGCGATTGAACCGGGCCGGTGCCGTGACCCGTCTGGACGAAGTGGCCCACGCCCGCAAGCGCCTAGCCGGCAACGGCAACCCGCTACTGGTATTCGAGTCCCTCTTCTGCGCCCTGATCTCATAACCCGACGCAACTAGCCCCCCTCTGATGAGTGGGGGCTGTCGAGCGCAGCGAGACTGGGGGAGAGACCCCGTAACGCACAGCCCCCAGTACGTCACACATATGAGCGATACTGGGACGTATGAAGATTTCCGCCGATTTCACCGTCATCCCGGACGATTTCGCCAAGGCTGCGGCCCCTGAATATTTCAATGGTGGCGTGCCTGTGGTCTCCTTCCCGTTCTACATCGATGATGTGGATCCCGAGGCCCGCTACCTGCACTGGGAGTTCGTGGACCCGGATTCGATTCCGGTCTGCGGCTTCGAGTGGATTCACTGGTCCGTGGCCAATCTGCCGATTGATGCGCTGATGTACGACTTCAATGATTCGCATGCGTTGGCCATCCCGCCGGACTTCTCCCGTCAGCTGCCGGCCATGATTCCCGAGACCGTGCAGGGGTGCAACTCCTCGGCCTCCAAGTTCTTGGGCCGCAGCACTGACCCGGCGGTGATCATGCGGTACAACGGTCCGCAGCCGCCGGACAAGGATCATGAGTACTACCTGCAGGTGTGGGCCACCAAGAAGCCGTTGCCCGGCTTGAATCAGGGCTTCTGGCTCAACGAGCTGTTGCACGCGCTGCGCAACAGCGGTGAAGTGCCCGACACCGACGGCATCTTCCTGACCGGCAAGGCGTGAGCCACATGAGCCCCCGCAGGCGGGGGCTGTCAGCATCACTGACTGGGGGTGGGTCAGTACAAAACCACCTTCAGTCCGACTTCGTCGTCCAGCTCCCGCCAGTGGGAGCGTGACCACAACAAAGAAAGGACACCATCACACTATGGCCTGCACCACGATTCTGGTAGGTAAAGACGCGAGCTATGACGGCTCGACCATCATCGCCCGCAACGAGGATTCCGCGAACGGCGAGTTCAACCCGAAGCGCTTCATCGTCGTGAAGCCGGAGGAACAGCCGCGCGAATACAAGTCGGTGATCTCCCACCTAACCATCACCCTGCCGGACGACCCGCTGCAGTACACCGCCGTGCCGAACGCGGACCTCAAGGAAGGTATTTGGGGCGAGGCCGGCGTCAACGAGGCGAACGTGGCGATGAGCGCCACCGAAACCCTGACCACCAACGAGCGCGTGCTCGGCGCCGACCCGTTCGTGGAATACACGCCGGCCAAGGGCGATGAGCCCGAGGTGCCCGGCGGCATCGGCGAAGAGGACTTCCTGACCATCGTGCTGCCGTATGTCAAGACCGCACGCGAGGGCGTCCAGCGCCTCGGCGCGCTGCTTGAGGAATTCGGCACCTACGAGATGAATGGCGTCGCCTTCTCCGACTCCAACGAAATCTGGTGGCTGGAAACTGTGGGCGGCCATCACTGGATTGCCAAGCGCGTGCCGGACGAGGCCTACGTGACCATGCCGAACCAGCTCGGTATCGACGAATTCGACCTTGAGGACGCTCTGGGTGACCAGGAAGCGCACATGTGTTCCGAAGACCTTGCCGAATTCATCGAAACCAACCATTTGGACCTCGCGGTGGAGAACACTACCCCGTTCAACCCGCGCGATGCCTTCGGCTCCCACTCCGACTCCGACCACGTGTACAACACCCCGCGCGCCTGGTACATGCAGCGCTTCCTCAACCCGTACGACGAGGTGTGGGACGGCCCGGACGCCGACCACAAGCCCACCTCCGACGACATCCCGTGGGCCCGTCAGCCTGAGCGCAAGGTGACCATCGAGGATATCAAGTACGTGCTGAGCTCCCACTACCAGGGCACCCCGTTCGATCCGTACGGCCAGCTGGGCGATGAGCGCACCCGCCACATGTACCGCACGATCGGCATCAACCGCCAGAGCCAGCTCGCGGTGATGCAGATCCGCCCGTACCGCCCGCAGGCCTCCCGCGCCATCCAGTGGATGGCATACGGCTCCAACCCGTTCAACACGCTGGTACCGTTCTTCCCGAACGTGGACACCACGCCCGCCTACCTTGAGGACACCACCACCCGCGTGACGTCCGAGAACTTCTACTGGGCCAACCGCATCATCGCCGCCCTGTGCGATGGCGCCTTCCGCTCCACGTCCAACGCCGTTGAGCGCTACCAGGAGAAGACCGGTGCGATGGGCCACCGCTTGGTCGCCGCCACCGACGAGCAGATCGCCCGTCTGGGCTTGACGGCCGCCGAGGAAGCTGCGCAGTCCGCCGCTGAAGAGGAATTTGAGGCCGACAACGTGGATGGCGATGTGCAGCCGATGACCCCGGACGAGACCATCGCCGCGCTGCGTAACCCCGAGGTGCGCGAGATTCTCGCCGCCGCCAACCAGACCATGGCCGACCAGCTCAAGGAGGAAACCGAAAAGCTGCTTGACTCCGTGCTGTACACTCGCAGCATGGAAATGAAGAACGGCTTCCACATGTCCGACTTTTAGTCCGTATTGAGCTCCCCTCCCTGAGGGGCTGAGCCGTTAAGAAAACAGCCCAGTGGGCTGTTTTTAGGCGAAGAGGCGGCGACTGCCGCCCCACCACCCCGCCCCATCACACAAACACAGAAAGGCTTTATATGACCACCATCGAAGACTTCACCAGCCAGTACGGTCTGGTCCAGAAGATCGACGCATTCGGCTACATGAAGTACCTGGCCGAGAACCCTGACGCCCCGCGCAAGCACGGCAAGGTGGTGCTCGTCACCGCCGATACGCCGCTCAAGGCATCGCGCGGAGAAGGCAAGACCACCACGACCATCGCCCTGATCGACGCTCTGAACAAGCGCGGCATTGATGCGACCGCCGTGCTGCGTCAGCCGAGCATGGGCATCACCGCAGCCGGTTCCAAGGGCGGTGCCTCCGGCGGCGGCAAGGCTTCCCTGACCCACCCCGAGCTCATCGACTGGGGTCTGTGCGGCGAAATGGGCGCCATCGAGGCGGCCCAGAACCTGCTCGTCTCCTTCGCCGAGAAGGCCATCGATGACGGCAAGCTCGACACGATTCTCGTGCCGCGTGTCTCCGAGGTGCCGAGCCGCTCCCTGCGCTCCACCGCCGTGGACTACGGCAAGGGCAACGTGCCGGAGAAGGTCGTGCTCACGCCGACCTGCGAGCTCATGCAGATTGTGGTGCTCTCCCGCTCGATGGACGAGATTTCCGAGCGCGTGTCCAAGATGATCGCCGGCACCAAGGACGGCAAGGCCGTGACCTTCGGCGAATTCGTGGACCTGTGGCGTATCACTGGCATTCTGGCCGACGCGGTCAAGCCGGCCAAGACCGAGACCGTAAACGGCTCCCCGGTCTACGTGCACGGTGGCCCGTTCGCCAACGTGTCCATCGGCATTCCGACGCTGGTCTCCGTGGAAATGGCCTGCGCCCTGCATGACGTGGTCATCGTCGAGGCCGGTTACGGCACCGACGCCGGCGCCCAGAAGTGGCTGGACATCGCCTGCCGCGAATACGGCGCGCAGTGGCCGTCCGCCGCCATCGTGGTGACCCGTGCCTCCACCTGGCGCGACGATCCCGAGCTGGCCTGGCGCTACCCGTTCCACGTGCAGCGCCTGGAGAACCTGGACATTCCGACCTTCCCGCTCATCAACCTGTGGGAAGGCGAGGACGATCAGGTTCCGTCCCTGAAGGCCACCGCCGACGAGCTGGGCTTCCGCACGCCGATCATCGGCAACCTGTTCCGCGACGGCGGCGAGGCGCTGGCCCCGCAGCTTGACGGTTTCGTCGACGCGTTGCAGAACGGCTCCATGCCGGCCGAACCGCACTCGCACAAGGGCATGGCCCTGACCGAGAACGCCAAGTGGGTGGCCGAGAACGCCTACGGCGTACCGGCCGAGCGCGTGATTTACAAGCCGGGCTTCACCGAGTCCGTGTCCGAGGCCATGGAACTGTGCCAGAGCGCAGGCATCTCGCTGGACGATCTGGCGTTCGTGGCGGTCAAGTCCCCGGCGACCATGACCGACAACGACCGTGCCCCCGAAGAAGAGCGCACCGTGACCCTGAAGAAGGTTGAGGTGCATGCCGGTGCCGGTCTGGTCCACGTCAACCTGACCACCAGCCTCACCACCCCCATGCCCAAGATCGTGTGATGACAGGCACAAGGTGAGGTAACTCGCTTTCGAGGGGCGGATTTCCGGTTTTCCGGAGGTCTATCTGCGTTTCGAGGGGCTCTTCGATTGCGAAACCCGGAGTATGACCATTGAAATTGCAATGTTTATACTCCGGGTTTCTTGTTTTAAAAGCCCCTTGAAACGCTAGTAGAGCTTCTGAATGTTGGAAATCAGCCCCTTGAAACGTAGAAAGCCCGCCGCCGGCGGGCTTTCTACATCTGAGCTTCCCTCTTTGAGGGGAGCTGCCAGCGAAGCTGACTGAGGGGAGCCAGAATACGCAAACTAGAAGTTGCTACCCTGAGCCGTTAAACGGAAAGCCCACCGGGCTTTCCGTAGGCGATGCGAGCAGCTATGCTGCGAGGGGAATGGTGGCAACTAGAAGTTGCCACCATTCCAGCCCCAGTCGGTGGTGGCGGTGTAACGGATGTAGGTGCGGTCCTCGGGAATGCCGAGCGGGGAGTTCAGCGCGGCCATAATGCTCTCGGTCAGCTTTTCCCAAGCAGAGCCCGGCACAGAGCGGCCGAACACGTTGACTTCCACATAGGCGGCGGGCTGGTCATCGCTACCACCGAAGTAAATCGGCATATTGTCCTCGAACGGGCACATTAGCCAGCCCTCGGACTTGCCCGGCACGGCGGTAATCGCCTTGCCATAGGCAGCCTTCAACGCCTCGCGCTGCTCAGGGGTGGTGGGCACGGACACATGAGTGTGAATAACGGGCATAATTCCTCCTTGATTCGGTTCGCTTCCAGTCTAGCCTCAGCGGTTGCTGTTGAACATGGCATGCGGATGTAGGAAGCTGCTTGCAGAACGGACCGGGGCAAGGCCAATTTGGGGAGATTATTGGCCTTTCCAGCCAATATATGTTCCGCAGTCAGCCCAATAGTGTTGAATACCCTTGTGAGAAAACTGATTGAACAACTGATGAAGTTCGGCATTGTGGGCGTCATCGCCTTTGTTATCGACTGGGGTATTCTCAACCTATTGGTTGGCATATTCCACATGCACAACGTGCTGGCTGCCACCGTCTCTTTCATCATCTCGCTGATTTTCAACTATCTGGCGAGCATGAAATTCGTATTCAAGCATCGTGATGACATGGCGCGCTGGATGGAGATTCTTATCTTCGTGGCGGGCGCTGTAGTCGGTCTGTTCATGAATGACGCGATTATCTGGATTTCCACTTATGGCATGAACCATGATGCCTATGTATCGCAGCATGCCGAATATCTGTTGCGCACCAATATCGGCAAGTTGGTGGCCACTGCCGTGGTAATGATCTGGAACTTCTTGATTCGCAAGTGGCTGCTCGACGATACGCACACCAATGCGATGAACCGTCTGAAGTCCGCTGAAAATCGACTGAATGCCGAGGAGCTTGAAGCCAAGTGGCAGAACAGCTTCTCCCACAAGCTCGGCATCTGGTCCCTGGAACACACGCCCAAAGGCTGGCCGAAGTAGCGTTTTGACGTATAAGCCCCCTCGTCAGAGGGGGGCTTAGCTTTTGTCTCACACACTCACTTCAGTCAAGGTCGGCTGCTCGGTGGAGCCCTTGATCTGCTTGAAGCCAATCAGCGCAATCACCAGCGAGACCAGTGCCAAAGTGGTCACCACCATGAAGCCGCCATGCGAGCCCATGCGGTCGATGAACTGGCCGGCAATCGCCGAACCGGCGGAGGAGCCGATAGAATTCATCGCACCCATCCACGCCATGCCTTCGGTCAGGCGGGAAGGCGGCACCAAGTGCAGCATGAGCTGGTTGCCGTTAATCCACGTCGGAGCCTGGCACACGCCGATGATCAGGTAGATGATCATAATCACCCACAGATGCTTGGCGAACAGGAACGTGCTGATGCCGATGTTCACCACGGCCAGGCAGAAGTAGAAGCGCTTCCACAGGGCAATCGACCAGTTCTTCGCGCCGTACACCAAGGCGCCCATCAACGAGCTGATGGAGAAGCAGGCGAATACAAAGCCCGTGTACTGCTTCATATTCGACTCGGTGGCGAATGCGATGATCGAGATGCCTGTAGCCGACTGGAACGCGCCCAAGCCGAACCAGGTGACGCATACCGCAATCAGACCCGGTCCCCAGATGGACGCCTTCTTGCCGGAACGCGCATCGGCGACCGCCTGCTCAATGGCGGCGTTAATCGTGGCCTCATCGGTCACGCCTTCGCGCTCAAGACGGCGGCGAGTCTCCTCGGCTGCGGTCTCCACCTTCAACGCTTCGGCTCGAGCCGCCTCGCGCTCACGGTATTCCTTGCGGGAAATGCCCTCAGCGCGGGCCAGCTGAGTCTGTGACGGTGGCTCAGTGGTCAGCTCGGTCAAGAACATCAGCGCGCCCACCACCACGCACATGCCGGTGAACGAGAATGCCAGCAGACCGGAGATCACGGCCAGTGTGGAAGCCAGTGGATTGCCGATTACCCACATGCATTCGTCCAGCACGCCGCACAGGGAGAGCGCACGGTTGGTACGCTCCTGATCGCCCTTCAGGATTTTGGTCCAGCGCGCGCGGCTCATCGCGCCCCACGGCGGAATAGCTGCCAGGAACGGCGTCAAACAGTACAGCACCCATTCCGGCGCACGATTGGTGATGGATGTGGTCAGCGCGACGGCGGCGACAATCCACACCAGAATCGTTGGAATCGAAACCTGCCGCTGGCCGAACTTGTCGGTCAGCTTGCCGAGCAGCGGCGTGGCCACGGCCAGTGCAATCGCCTGAATGGCGGTGAGCATACCTGCCAGCGAGTAGTTGCCGTAGTAATGCTGCACGGAAATGGTGATGGTCATGCCCACCATCGGGAACGGCATGCAGGCAATCACCGAACCGATGGAATAACGAGCGGTATGAGGTATGCGCAGCAACTCCGCATACCCACCAAAAACTTTGTGACCCACTTCCTTGATGCCAGCCATAATGGTGTTCGAGTTGGACAGGTTGTTGGACATAACAGCACTACGCTCCTTTCCGCTCCCGATTGGATGTTCCCCGCTGACGTGGCGTTGCCGGCGAAGCCCTCATCGAATGATGTGTTGTCCATGGTCGCGCAAAGTTTGCGTTGGATTTCCCTATTCGCATATTTGCGTCACGGATACTCTAATCGTTGGTTAGGGCGCGACACGCGGTAGATTGGAGATATTAAGACAACGTTCTCATGTTCTTCGGCGAACATCGCAAGATGCCCGTAGGAATAAAAAGAAAGGCGGCTCATGAGCGCAACCACCATCCACTTCGTTCGCCACGGCAAGGTCTACAACCCTGACCATCTGCTCTATGAGCGGCTGCCCGACTTCCATCTCTCCGATCTTGGCCGGCGTATGGCACAGGCCACCGCCGCCTATCTGGCCAATAGCCCTCAGACCAATACGATTTCCGCGGTGTATTCGTCTCCCCTGGACCGCACGCGCGAGACCGCCGACGCGATTCTTGACGCGTTGAATCCCGTGCGCGAGGCCCGAGGCGAAGCCCCGCTCATGCTCACCGCCGATGAGCGAGTGATTGAGGCCGGCAACGAGTTCCGCGGCAAGCGTATCGGCCATGGCGAAGGCGCGCTGTGGAAGAACGGCAATTGGAAACTGGTCACCAACCTGTACAAGCCGAGTTGGGGCGAATCCTATCAGCACATTGCGCAGCGCATGGATGATTTCGCACGCGAGAAGGTCGCCCAACACCCCGGCGAACAGATTGTGGTGGTCAGCCACGAATCGCCGATTTTCAGTTATCGCCATTATCTGGAGACCGGCCACCCCGAGCACTGGATGTTCCTGCGGCACACGGCGCTCGCCTCCGTGACCTCGGTGACGTACGACAACGAAACCGGCCGTGTGATGTCAATCACGTATGTCGACCCAGCAGCCAACGTCAAGTAACGGCACACTGGTGAATAGCTGAGCTACAATCTGGGCTCCCCTCAGAGGGAGCCAATGGGACGCACTACAATCAAGTGGTGAACGCAGAGGAGCATGAATGACCATTGAACTCAATCGTGAGGCAATCGCACGGATCGCGGCATTGCCGGGGGTAGCTGAGGCCGCTGAAGCCGGCTCGGCGCTAATTAGCCTGTGGCCGCTGACCGAAGCCATGCAGATGGACAATGACGCCAAGTATGCGGAGAACCTGCAGGTGCGTGTCACGCACGCGTTCGCACGCATTCTCACCGGTCAGGATGTTACGATGCCTGACGCCGAATTCGTCTACGAGGGGGCCGATGAGATTCCTGGCCGTCCGCAAAGCATCGTAGACACGCTGCTTGCTGCCAATGACGCCTACGATACGATGGCCGGTTACTCGGAATCCGGCGATGTGCAGCTGATTTTCGATGCCGCCGAAGCTTTAGGTGTTGACTGGGATTCGCATGTCGAGGCCGCAGTCCGTGAGACGGTTGTCTCCGTGGAGGCTCAGGTTGAGGCCGATGCCGAGGCTGGCGGACGTTTGGCGGCTTCCGGCGAGCCGGCTGATGTGGCCGTCCGTTTCGCCACCGCGCTCGCCGTATGCGATGCGCTGCTGAACGTGGTGAGCGGGCATGCCGAGACGGTTGGCTTGGTTGGTCCGGCTGTTGCTGATGCCGCTGATGTTGCTGACGAGGCCCGGGCCACCGCCATCGTAACGTTGCCGATTCTGCTGTACGTCAACGAATTACGCGAGCAGTGCTCGATTCCGCGCATATGCCTGACCGATCAGCAGATTCTTGAGCTGATTGATACGCGCGCTAAGGCCGCTGGCGCGGACACGCTGACCGCCACCGCCGAATACATTGCCCCGCTGGCCGGTGCCGAATGGACCAAGCACCGCGACGATGTGCTCTGGAACCCGGACGAAGCCAAGAAGAAGGCCAAGGAAGAAGACGAAAAGCGCAACAAGGAGGCCTTGGCCGCCAAGTTTGCGCACATTAAAGATGACCCCGGCAAAGAAACCGTGGAGTTGTGAGAATCAAGGCAGCTTAGCCCGCCTGATCGGTTCTCTTACCCCTGCTCGCGATTCCTCCGTGCCAAGGAAATCGTCTATGTGGTGAAGAACATCGCTTACGCAACGGAAGAAGAAACACTTATGGGCAATGGCGTCAATCTGCGCACGCTCACCAATGACGGCGGTAGCGCGGTAATCAGCGATTACGGGGCGCATCTGCTGCGCTGGGCCCCGGCGGGGCAGCCGGATGTAATCTGGACGCCCCGCACATGGCATTTCGAAGCCGGTCAGCCGGTTGGCGGGGGAGTGCCGGTGTGCTTCCCCTGGTTCGGGCCGGGGTTTGTGCATGGCGGGCAGACTGCGAAGCGACCGATTCATGGGTTCGCACGATTGCGCCAGTGGGCGCTGGACGAAGGGGCGTTTACCGGTGCCCGTGTGCGGTATGTGCTGGATTCCGAACGACTGACGACTGGCGAAGTGCCATGGATCGAGGATGAACCCAACGTGCGTTTCCATGCCGCATACGAGGTGTGTGCCAGCGATACGCTGACGATGACGCTGACCGTTACCAACACGGGAGGTGAGCCGATGTCGTATGAGGCGGCGCTGCACTCGTATCTGCATGTCGGCGATGTGCTCGGCGCGCGGCTGGTCGGTTTGCGGGGTGCAACATATCTGGATGCCACGGAAGCCGGATTCCCGCCAAAACTACAAGAACAGCCATCGGTGATGTTCGGCGATCAGCCGGTGGACCGTGTGTATTATTCCGATGCTGCACTGGAATTGCAGGACCATGTGCTGGGTCGTGTGATTCGCATCGGCAAGACCGGCTCGCCGCAGACGGTGGTGTGGAATCCCGGAGAGCAGGGCGGCAACGCCATTGCCCATGCCAAGACGGGTGAATGGCGTGGCTTTGTGGCCGTGGAGGCAGCGGCGTGCCGAGACCGTATCGTTGCCCTTAGTCCGGGTGAATCGTATATGCTTTCGCAGTCCATTGCCGTGATGCCGTTGGGGTAGTTGGCTGAATACAGTGCCGATAATACAGTGCCGAGAATGATGAAGCCCTACTCGCGTTGAGTAGGGCTTCATCATTGGTTGCGGGGAACTTCTTCAACGGAAGTTCACCGATATCGGTTACTGGCCTTGCCAGGGTTTCTGGGCATTGTCGCCGGCGGGAGCCGTGTGCTCAGAAGGTGTTGCGGATTCGTCGCCGGCGTTTTGAGGCATCGGCGGAACCTGGCCGTACTGTGGGGCCGGGGCCTCCGGTTGGCCGTACTGCGGGGCCGGCACCTGACCGTAATCAGGTGCGGGTGCAGCCGGCTGGCCATAGTCGGGGGTTGGCATGGGCGGCTGGCCGTAAGCCGGGGCCGGCTGGTTGAAGCCGGGTGCGGGCGCGTTCGGAGCGGCGAAATTCGGGGGTACAGGCGTGCTGTATGGTGCGCCGTAAGCACCCTGAGGCATGGGGGTTGCCGCCGCGCCATCGTCAAAACGTGCGCCCTCCGGCTTGCTGGGAAGAGCCATGAACACGATATAGACAACGCAGCCGGCCAGCGTAATCAACGCACCAATGACCGCCGCGCCAAGACCGCCGGCGGCCATGCTGCCATAACCATAGTCATAACTGCCAAGGCTCCTGAACCCGCCGTACAGTGCCGCACCACCGCCGATAATCATGATGATAAGGCCGATAACCATCGCGATATAGAAAATGGCAACCCACCAGCCAGGCTTGTTCGTGTCATGCAGACGGCGGACGGAAAGTGCCAGGGTGGGGATTAGGGTCGCCAGACCCCAAATGGTGGCGAGGAAGCCAAGCTTTTCATCTGTGGCGGTGTTGAGGATGTCCAGCACGATATTGATGCCGAAAGCGGCCAGCACCCACCACCAGAATTCACTGCGGGACGCGCGGCCCCTGAACACCACGTACTTCTTCCAGAAGCGCAGGAAGGCTTCTTGGAAGGAGCATCCGTAGTAAGGCTTATCCAGCGGCACAGTGGCAGTGGGCGCGGCGTATTGGCCGTAAGACGGCGGAACCGGGCCGTAAGGATTGCCATCGGGGGTCGGTGTGCCGTACGCCGGTGCGGATTGACCGTAGGTGTTGGCGTCGGGCGCGGGCTGACCGTAGGTTGGTGCGGCCTGGCCATAAGAGTTCGCGGTCGGAGCAGGCTGGCCGTATGCCGGCTGGCCGTAAGCGGGCTGCGCCGGCTGTGAGGGCTGCGCCGGGGCCGGTGCGCCATACTGCGGTACGGGATTAGGTGCGGGCGTACCGTTGGCCTCAGGCTGCTGAGGCAAAGGCACATTGTTGGGATCAGACATTGATTCCCCTTTACATAAGACCTATGTGTCACATCATATTCTTCCATTGCATGAGTGGAAAACTCAACAATTGCGCCAAATAATGTCCAAAGTTGTGGTGAATGCACTGGAAAGAATCGATGGTTATCAAATCGATATCAGTTGAGGGTGAACGTTGTCGATCGGTTGTGTAACCTGTTACATGAATATTGCGCACAGTTGCGGGGGTGGAACTGGAAAGCAGACGAAGCTTTTGGCGCTACGCATAAAGCAACATACAGAGATGTAGGGAATGCCATGAACCACGAATACACGGATGCCGCCGTTGAGCAGCGCGAATCGCATGAAGACGAATCTCAAGACTGGGATCTGCTGTTCGTGGGCCTGGCCTGCTGATTCTCGTTTGCTGTTTTCTTTTCTTTTGATTTTAAAAGCAAAAGAAAAGAAAATGGCAGGCAAAAGAGATTTCGTTGGAAAATGGCCGTTTTGGGATGGTGTTGGCCCGAAACGTCAATAACGAAGCAAAAGAGCGAGGAGCGCTGCTCTCCGCGTCCGGCGCGCGCGGCACAATAGGGGACTATGACTGATGCTGAAAACACCAAACCCGAACTGCCCAAGAACGTTCGTGTTCGCTTCTGCCCGTCGCCGACCGGAACCCCGCATGTCGGCATGATTCGTACCGCCCTGTTCAACTGGGCGGAAGCTCGCGCCACCGGCGGCACGCTGATCTTCCGTATCGAAGACACCGACGCCGTGCGCGACTCCGAAGAAAGCTACAACCAGATCCTCGAATCCCTGCGTTGGCTGGGTATCGACTGGGACGAGGGCATCGATGTGGGTGGCCCTCACGGCCCGTACCGCCAGTCCGAGCGTACCGCCATCTACAAGGATGTTGCCGCCAAGCTGCTCGAAGCCGGCTACGCCTACGAGTCCTTCTCCACTCCTGAGGAAATCAAGGAGCGCAACCTTGCCGCCGGCCGTCCGGCCGAGTTCGGCTACGATGGCTACGACCGCAACCTGACCGATGAACAGAAGGCCGCCTTCCGCGCCGAGGGCCGCAAGCCTGCGCTACGTATCAAGATGCCTGATGAAGACATCGCCTTTGACGATCTGATTCGTGGCACCATCGAGTTCAAGGCCGGCTCCGTGCCGGACTACGTGATCGTGCGCCCGAACGGCGACCCACTGTACACGCTGACCAACCCGGTCGACGACGCGATGATGGAAGTCAACGTCGTGCTGCGCGGCGAGGACCTCCTGAGCTCCACCCCGCGCCAGATCGTGCTTTACCGTTACCTTATGGAACTCGGCATCGCCAAGGAGATGCCGCTGTTCGGCCACATGCCGTACGTGATGGGCCAGGGCAACAAGAAGCTCTCCAAGCGCGACCCAGAGTCCAACCTGTTCAACCACCGCGACAATGGCTTCATCCGCGAGGGCCTGCTCAACTACCTGGCCCTGCTCGGCTGGTCCATTGCACCGGACCGCGACGTGTTCTCCATGGACGAGATGACCGAGAAGTTCGACGTGCGCGACGTCAAGGCCAACCCGGCCCGCTTCGACATCGACAAGGCCATCTCCATCAACGCCGAGCACATCCGTATGCTTGAGCCCGAGGACTTCCTGCGCCGCTCGGTGCCGTACCTGCACCGCGACGGTGTGGTTTCCGCCGACAACTGGGATGCCCTGACCGACCGTGAGCGTGAGGTGCTGACCGCCGCCGCTCCGCTGGTTCAGCCGCGCGTGCGCCTGCTGGGTGAGGTTGCCGGCATGGTCGGCTCCCTGCTCTCCACCGAGGGCTACTTGGAGCCGGCTGACGACGCCAAGAAGCAGCTGAAGGATTCTGCCGGCGAGGTGCTGGACAAGGCCATCGCCGCACTCGAGGCTGTGGATGAGGCTGACTGGAAGACCGACAACCTGCATGAGACCCTGAACAAGGCTCTGGTTGAGGAGGGCGGCTACAAGCCGCGCCTCGCTTTCGGTCCGGTGCGTGTGGCCATGTCTGGTCGTCGCGTGAGCCCGCCGCTGTTCGAGTCCATGGAGATCGTCGGCAAGCCGGTTTCCCTCGCTCGCCTGAAGGGCCTGCGCGAGCACCTGTGAGCTAAGGTTCCTTCCGTGCTCGGCTGAGCTGTAAGGACACTCAAGGTGGGCGTCTGCATGTGCAGATGCCCACCTTTTCTTGTATTCAGTGATGAGCTGGAACAGCTGGAAAGTCTTACCGCTGCGCCGCATGCCAGTGAGAATATGTACGAGGTTGAACATGGCTGGTTTGTGCAGTGAGGTCACGAAACGTGCCTTGTAGGTGGTTTCGCCTTCATGCGTCCATGAAACGGTTGATAGGTAACCGGGCGGCGGTCTTTGACGTGACATTGCATTACAAGCATCGCGACGCGCTCGCTGTCGCAAGGGAACATAAGCGCCTCATTTGGTTCTTGAAGGCTGATTTGCCGGCTATGAATGTGCAAGGCAAAGATCATTGCCTCATCTGCAATTTCATCAGTGCATTAGATGGTAATTCATCAGTAGTGCTTACTGATAATCCGTCAGTAGAGTTCATGCAAATTCATCAGTAGTGGCAGCGTAGCACTTGAAATCGTTGAAATTCCGCGCGACACGCCGTAAGTTGCGTAAGGGTGAATACTTGCGTATATTTATCACTCGTTGCGCGGTTCACCGAGCAGCCGGTTGAAAAACTGAATATGCCCCCATCGTCTAGCGGTCTAGGACTACGCCCTCTCACGGCGCCAACACCGGTTCAAATCCGGTTGGGGGTACGACGAACAACTCCTTGGAGTTGCTACGCCAAGCCAAATTGGGATGTGGTGTAATTGGCAACACAGCTGATTCTGGTTCAGCCATTCTTGGTTCGAGTCCAGGCATCCCAGCCAATGACCCTCGCGGAATGCGAGGGTTTTTTGTTTTCAGGGAAGTAGCCGCTTGAAAAGCGACTTCCCTGCATATGAGTGCGCATAAGAGCGCTAAGAGCGCATACGTGTGTATGAAAGTACGAGAACGAAGGAGATCGAAGTATGTCCGCTGGGCAGCAGGCTGTACCGGCAAACAACGCCAACAATGCAAGCAATGAAGGCGCTCAGAAGAAGCACATGTCTAAGGCGGCCGTCGCCATTATCGCCGTGGTGGTCGTGGCCATTATCGTCGTGGCCGGTGTGTTCGGCTTCCGCGCCTACTCCGATGCTCAGTACAACAATGCAGTCGCCGCTTGCGCCGCCGCTTCCGAAAATGTGCGCAAAGCCACTAATGACTACAACAACTTGGTCAATGGCGATGCTTCCGAAGCTGCTGCGCTCACCAAGAAGGATGTAAAGGATGCCTCCACGCTGGACGCCCTCAACAAGGAACTGAGCGTGGAACTGCCGGTATACGAAGGCTGCGTAGCTGACGACACTGCCGGCTTCAAGTCCGCTACTGCGAAGCTCAACGAGCAGGCTGATTGGTACAAGGCTTATACTCAATCGCTGCAGAAGGCTGTGGATGCCGTGAACGCTTCCAAGAAGTAAGCGAGCACAGCCTCACCATTGTCGTCAAAGCCGTCTTGCGGTTGCGCAAGGCGGCTTTTGCTATTTTGCTCAATCGGCTTGCTGCTGTAATGCTGCTGCATTGATTGCGTCGAATGCAGGTAAATTCGTCTTACTTTTTTTGCGCAGTTTTTCCCTGCGCGTGTCGCGATGATGCGAATATAGATGTGAAGGTTAACAACGTAGTCGTTTATTGGGTTTTGTGATTTCACTCACGTTGTAATTCAATGTCAAATATGTGGCGATTCTCCGTATTTGCTGAGATTGCTATTAAGAATAGCTTCTTGTAAAGTGTCTTATCGTAATTGCGAATGCGTATTCTTCAATGAAGAAGGCATCTGCTTCACCTCGAAGAAGAGATTAAGGAAAATATAGTTAATGAAAAAGAAGAAGACTATATCGGCTGCGCTGGCAACAGCGTTAGCCTTAACCTGCATGGGCAGCGGGGGAGGTACTGCGTTCGCAGTGCCCCTGTCTGATGCTGACTTGCAGACTTTGGCAAGTCAGATTCAGCAAATCAACGATACTTCTGATTCTGCAACTGCTTCCGAGACTCCTTCCGCACAAGCCGATGCGGTTGAAGGCTGGACTATTGATTCCAACATCGCTCAGGGCGGCGAAATCCTGGAGATGGCAAACGGTTGGCTGCACCTCAAGTCCACTGCCTCTAACGGTAATGCGGCAGCGAACCCCAGCTCCAGCAACAACTGGCCGGCAGTAGCCGTATGGGGCACAGATTACGACTTCTCCAAGGCCGGCTCCTTCCACGCCACCATCAAATCCCCGCAGGAAGGCTCCGCCAACCGCTTCGGCTTCTACCTGGGCTACAACGACCCGGGCAGCGGCCTGTTCATCGGCTACGATTCGGACGGCTGGTTCTGGCAGACCTACACCGGTGGCGGTAGCGGCAGCTGGTACAGCGGTGCTCGTATCGCTGCTCCGAGCGCCAACGAAGAGCACGACATTCAGGTCTCCTGGACCGACGCCAAGGTCGCCACACTGACCGTGGATGGCCAGAAGGCATTCGATGTCGATTACTCCGCAATGACGAACCTCTCCAACAAGCTTGCCATCAAGGCCGGCTCCTGGAAGGGGCTGAACCAGGTCACCGACGTGTACATCAAGGACTTCCCGGAGGTTGTCGAAGCCGCCAAGCACGCGGTTTCCGGCAAGGTTGTGGACGCTGGAGGCGCTGCCATTGAAGGCGCAACAGTGCGTTTGGATAAGACCAAGGTGAAGACCGGTGCAGATGGCACCTTCTCCTTCGCCGACATTGAAGAAGGCGAACACACGCTTTCGATTGCCAAGGAAGGCTATGAGGACGTCTCCCAGCAGGTGACGGTCTCCGGCGCGGATCTTGCCATCGATCCCATCACCCTGAACAAAACCGTTCAGGTCGCCTCCGAAACGCTGAAGACCAAGAAGATGGAAGTTCAGATTAAGAAGAACTTCCCCTCTGTGCTGCAGTACACGATGACCGACGGCAAGGTGATGTACGGCCAAACCAAGGATGTGCGCACCGTTGAAATCAACGGCACCAACATCGAACTGGGCGATGACGACGTGACCTTCAAGAAGGTTTCCGACACCGAGGCCACCTACACGCTGAAGGTCAAGGATGAGGCCAAGAAGATTGACGCGGTGATCACCGTTCAGATCACGGTCAAGGCCAACCAGCTGCACCTCAACGTCACCAAGATCAAGAACAACCTGTCCGAAGGCATTCCTGAGGGCAACGGTGTGGAGGAGAACGCCATCCAGACGCTGTCCTTCCCGAACCAGAGTCTCGTTTCCGTGCGTTCCAGCCAGGAAAATGCCCAATTCACTGGTGCTCGTATGTCTTCCAACACGCAGAAGCCTGGCGATACCAACTTCGCAGTGACCGAAGATACTAACGTCACCGATAGCGACTACACCTACGGCTTCATCTCCGGTGCTGGCCTGAGTGCCGGCCTGTGGAGCAACTCCGAGCACGATGGCACCTATGTGGCGGCTCCTGTGCGCGGCGGCAGCCAGAACACGCGTGTCTACGCCACCACCCAGCAGACTGGTGACGCCACCTCCCTGGGCCTGGCCAGCGCTCCGTGGTACTACCACCGCACGGTCACCGATTCCAAGGGCAAGAAGTACACCGTGGCCGAAACCGCTCTGCCGCAGATGGCCGTGGCCATCGCCGGCGACGAGAACGAAGACGGTGCCGTCAACTGGCAGGATGGCGCAATCGCCTACCGCGACATCATGAACAACCCGTACAAGTCCGAGGAAGTTCCCGAACTGGTGGCATGGCGTATCGCCATGAACTTCGGCTCCCAGGCGCAGAACCCGTTCCTCACCACGCTTGACAACGTCAAGAAGGTGGCCTTGAACACCGACGGCCTCGGCCAGTCCGTGCTGCTCAAGGGCTACGGCAATGAAGGCCACGACTCCGGCCACCCGGACTACGGCGATATCGGCCAGCGTCTCGGCGGCGCCGACGACATGAACACCATGATGGAAGAGGGCTCCAAGTATGGCGCTCGCTTCGGTGTGCACGTCAACGCCTCCGAAATGTATCCGGAAGCCAAGGCCTTCAGCGAGGACATGGTGCGCCGCAACTCTGCAGGCGGCCTGAGCTACGGCTGGAACTGGCTTGATCAGGGTGTCGGCATCGACGGCATCTACGATCTGGCATCCGGTTCTCGTGTAAGCCGTTTCGCTGACCTCAGCAAGGAAGTCGGCGACAACATGGACTTCATCTACCTCGATGTGTGGGGCAACCTGACTTCTTCCGGTTCGGAAGATTCTTGGGAAACCCGCAAGATGAGCAAGATGATCAACGACAACGGCTGGCGTATGACCACCGAATGGGGTTCCGGCAACGAGTACGACTCCACCTTCCAGCACTGGGCAGCTGATCTGACCTACGGCGGCTACACCTCCAAGGGCGAGAACTCCGAAGTGATGCGCTTCCTGCGCAACCACCAGAAGGACAGCTGGGTTGGCGACTACCCGCAATACGGCGGCGCTGCCAACGCCCCGCTGCTCGGCGGCTACAACATGAAGGACTTCGAAGGCTGGCAGGGCCGCAACGACTATGCCGCCTACATCAAGAACCTGTACACCCATGATGTGTCCACTAAGTTCATCCAGCACTTCAAGGTGACCCGCTGGGTCAACAACCCGCTGCTGACCGCCGACAATGGCAATGCCGCTGCCGTGTCCGACCCGAACACGAACAACGGCAACGAGCAGATTACCCTGAAGGATTCCAACGGCAACGTTGTAGTAGTCTCCCGTGGTTCCAACGACACCTCTAGCGCAGCCTACCGCCAGCGCACCATCACCTTCAACGGCGTGAAGGTCGCATCCGGTGTGGTCTCCGCAGGCGATGGCAGCGCCACTGGCGACGAGTCCTACCTGCTGCCGTGGATGTGGGATTCCTTCACCGGCAAGCTGGTCAAGGATTCCGAGCAGAAGCTCTACCACTGGAACACCAAGGGCGGCACCACCACCTGGACGCTGCCGGACAGCTGGAAGAACCTCTCCAGCGTAAAGGTGTACCAGCTCACCGATCAGGGCAAGACCAACGAGCAGACCGTTGCCGTCTCCGGCGGCAAGGTGACGCTTACCGCTGATGCCGAAACCCCGTACGTGGTGTACAAGGGCGAAGCCAAGCAGATCCAGGTCAACTGGAGCGAAGGCATGCATGTGGTAGACGCCGGCTTCAACGGCGGCTCCAACACCCTCACCGACAACTGGACCGTCAGCGGCTCCGGCAAGGCCGAAGTTGAAGGCGACAACAACGCCATGCTGCGCCTGACCGGCAAGGTCGATGTCTCCCAGCGTCTGACCGATCTCAAGGCTGGCCAGAAGTACGCGCTGTATGTTGGCGTCGACAACCGCTCCACCGGCGATGCATCCGTCACCGTAACCAGCGGCGGCAAGGTGCTGGCCACCAACTCCACCGGCAAGTCCATCGCCAAGAACTACATCAAGGCATACGGCCACAACACGAACAGCAATACGGAAAATGGCTCCAGCTACTTCCAGAACATGTACGTGTTCTTCACCGCGCCTGAGAACGGCGATGCCACGGTAACCCTGTCTCACAAGAGCACCGACGGAGCACACACCTACTTCGACGATGTGCGCATCGTGGAGAACCAGTACTCCGGCATCACCTATGAGAAGGACGGCACGCTGAAGTCCCTCACCAACGGATTCGAAAACAACGCCCAGGGCATCTGGCCGTTCGTGGTCTCCGGTTCCGAAGGCGTTGAGGACAACCGCATCCACCTCTCCGAGCTGCATGCTCCGTTCACGCAGGCCGGTTGGGATGTCAAGAAGATGGACGATGTGCTCGATGGCACTTGGTCTGTGAAGGTTAACGGCCTGACCCAGAAGGGCACGCTGGTCTACCAGACGATCCCGCAGAACGTGAAGTTCGAGGCGGGTGCCAAGTACAAGGTGAGCTTCGACTACCAGTCCGGTTCCGATGACATCTACGCCATCGCTGTGGGCCAGGGTGAATACTCTGCCGGCAGCGTGAAGCTGACCAACCTGAAGAAGGCTCTGGGTGAGACCGGCAAGGCCGAGTTCGAGCTGACCGGTGGCGTCAACGGCGATTCCTGGTTCGGTATTTACTCGACCGCAACCGCACCTGATCTGCAGGGTTCCACCGGCAATGCACAGGACTTCGGCGGATACAAGGACTTCGTGCTCGACAACCTGAAGATCGAGCGCATCGAGTCCCAGACCCGCACCAAGGCCGAAGCGCAGGACAAGGTCAAGGAAATCCGCGGCAAGTACGATTCCAAGCGTGCTGAGCTCTCCGATGCCGCATGGCAGCAGTATCAGGACACCTTGGTCAAGGCTCGCGTGCTCATCAACAAGAATGGCGCAACCGCTGAGGACTTCACCAAGGCATACGACATTCTCGTGGCCCTCGACGAGTACATGAAGACCGCTCCCGGCAACGAGAGCAGCGACAAGTACGACGTGGCAGCTGACGGCTCCGATGAGCTGGGTGGCTACACCGTGGCCACGGGCAGCGAAGAGCCTACCGCAGGCCTGCCGAGCGAAGGCCCGGCCGATCTGGCACAGGATGGCAACGACAGCACCCACTGGCACACCAGCTGGAGCGAGAACGCAGTCGGCAACGGCACCGCATGGTATCAGTTCAACCTCAACGAACCGACCACCATCAACGGCCTGCGCTACCTGCCGCGCTCCGGAGGTATGAACGCCAACGGCAAGATCAAGGGCTACAAGATCACGCTCACTCTGGCGGATGGCACCACCAAGGATGTCGTCACCGATGCTGAGTTCTCCACCACCACCATGTGGCAGAAGGCCAGCTTCGACGCCGTCGAGAATGTGACCGCCGTACGCTTGACCGTCCTGTCTTCCGCAGGCCAGAGCGACTCCCAGGCCAACAAGTTCGCATCCGCTGCCGAACTGCGTTTGACCACGGACCGCGAGGTTGAGGAAGAGACTGTCGCTCCGGACAAGACCGACCTCAACGACACCATCGCCAAGGCTAACGGTCTTAAGGAATCCGACTACACGGCTGAAAGCTGGACTGCTCTGGTCAAGGCCCGCGAAGCTGCACAGGCCGTGGCGGATAACGATAAGGCCACCGCTTACGATGTGGCTCTGGCGCTGACGAACCTCGAATCCGCTATCGCTGGTCTCGAGAAGACCGGTGAGGAGCCTGGCCCAGGCCCGGTTGAGGTGAACAAGACCGACCTGCAGACTGCAGTGAACAAGGCAAGCAAGCTCGAGAAGGCCGATTACACGACCAACTCGTGGGAAGCTTTCGCCGAGGCACTGAAGGCTGCACAGCAGGTGCTCGACAACAAGAACGCCACCCAGCAGGATGTGGATACCGCACTGAGCGCTCTTCAGGACGCCATCTCCAAGCTGGAAGCTACCGCCGAGCCGAAGCCGAATCCGGAACCGGGCGTGGTGGACAAGGCTGCTCTGAACGCGACCATCAACAAGGCCGCCGCCATCAACCTGGGTCTCTACACCGACGACTCCGCCAACGCTCTGCGCGCCGCGCTGAAGAAGGCCCGTGAGGTCTCCGACAACAGCAACGCCACGCAGAAGCAGGTCGACGCAGCTCGTGAGGCTCTCGAGAAGGCAATTGCCGGCTTGGTGAAGCGTACCGCTGCCAAGGGTGATGGCAATGTCGTCTCCAACACGGGTGCCAATGTCGTCACGATTGCTGTGGCCGGATTGCTGCTGGCCGGGGCCGGCGCCGCAATCGCCTACCGCCGCAATCGCGAGCAGATGTGATCATGAAACCGTAAGGTTCGCGACCACATAAGGAGCACTCCTTATTATCTCGGCCGGTGCCGGTCAGCAATGCCCAGCGCCGGCCGTTTTTGTATGAATCAGTGTTTTCCGGTCACCCAGCGGGCATCGGAATGCACATGGGGGATCATCATCACAATGACCGCAATCAGACAGACGATCATCACCATCAAAATAACGTCCTCATGACCGCGCGTCTGCAGCGTGGCTCCAGTCAAAGCACCGAGCGCCAAAGCCAGCATTACAATCGCGCGCCGGCCAAGTTTGGACTGCTCATGACCATGCGCCGAAGTGTCAGCGATAATCCCAGTTAACGTCATCGTCAACACAGTCGTGGGCAAATCTGGCACCGAAAGCTTACGAGCAGTGGAATTCTGAATGCCCATAGCCGGTGCGAGCAGCACAATCAGCAGAATAATATGCAAATCAATATGCCGAGCAGTTGGGAAGTTCAGACTGGGCTGTGCCGTGCGGGCGATGGCTGAAGCATCAGTGCCACCCATCGACGGTTCAGGCGCAAACTGATTGAGCAGATAAATGCCGACGAGCGCAGCTGCCACAAAAGCCAGCTGGATTGACGTGGACACCAGCAGATGGCGCGCGCGGTTGGCGCCAAAGTAATGAATAATGCGTCCGCCGATGAACGCACCAATCATGAACGTGGCCAGCGTGAGCGCCGAAGTCCACCAGACGAAGCCCTGCGCGTGGGCGAATGCAAAACCAAGGAACACAATGTTGCCGGTCACATTGGCCACAAATACATGACCGAGTGCCAAGTAACTTAACGCATCCACCAGTCCGGCGACAAACGTGAGAATAACCAGAGCTGGGGAAAGCAGACCGTACCGATCATCCTTGCGGGGAATCAGTGTGCGTCCTGCTTCGGCAAGGTGTGAGGTCATGGTGGGAGAGGCTTTCCTTTGCTGTTTGGCGGTATTCAATAGCTGGCGCGCGGCCTTGCACATTATGAAGTGTGTGCCGGACGGTATATGTCAATGAGTCTGCGCTCGCATGCGGAGTGCGTGCAACAGTTCGCTATGAGTTCACCTGCGATTCGCTGAACGCGCATAGTTCGGTAACGCGATTTCGCTATATCTGGTCGTAATACCGATGAGGCTAGGAAAAGGAATGATTATGCAGTCAGATAACAGCCATCATGAAGCACATCAGAACGACCTGAACTACAGCAGTGAGTACCAGTACGATATGTATATGTATGCCGAGTACGGCATCGAGTGGTGATTGAGAGCCCCGAGTGAGAATTGGACTCACGACCTCTTCCTTACCAAGGAAGTGCTCTACCACTGAGCTATCGGGGCGATAATGTGCGCACGGCTTAGGGCCGTTGAACGGCTTGCACAACAATACACGCAATCGCGTATTACGCAAATCGACGGGTGTGCGAGGAAGTATTCGGGTGCTCTAAGTTGTACACATGAGCGCAATATTGGCTATTTTGCGCTCATGTGGCATTCGGATGTGCCACGTAATCGCATTTTCGTGTTTTTATGCGCTGTTGTGGCACGAAAATTGTGGGAATTCGGTCGTCTCGGAATATGTGCCATGCCACGCCACTGCAAAAACAGTGAATGTGCACGATTGTGCACATATTTGGACCGCTGCGTGTATGCATGTGGGTGCGGATAACAAAAGGGTTTTGACAAAAGCCAAAACCCTGATGGCGGAGGATACGAGATTCGAACTCGTGAGGCTGTTACACCAACACGCTTTCCAAGCGTGCGCCATAGACCACTAGGCGAATCCTCCATGCACTGCAGTGCTTGCTAGAAGCAAGCTCCGTAGGCAACTCGAATAAGCTACCACAGCTTTCGGATAAATGCACATTCAGTGCCGGCTGCGGCGTGTCGCTTTGTGGGCAAGGATCACCAATGAGTGCCTGCGCTGATGTGCAGGTCGTTCGTACGGCGTGTGCAACAGGTGATCTCACCGGGGGATGAACCAGTGCAAATCAAGGCGACTCAAGGCAAGTCAGAGCAAACCCGAGGCAAACCAGAATGAACATGCGCATGCCATCGCGTGAATTATTGCCAGCCTCTTGCCGTGATGCAACATAGTGGTTTTAGGCTATGAACCTTGGTGAAACAGTTGGTCATGCAATATGAGGGATGGGGAGTGGCCAGTCGCGGGGAGTTCATAATTCGGGAAGTCTCCCAGCTGTGAGCGGGATAATATCGAATATTGAGACAATCTGCGGTAATAATTGATCGAAAAACAGTGCCTAGTACCTCTTAAATCCTAAAAAATCAAGACTGTTCCTCAAAAAAGTTTTTCTTTATATTGAGTAGTTGGTTTTTGATTACTTAGCCGCGCAGAGAGAGAGGGATAGGCATGGTTCGTCGCGCCCAGGCTGCTCTTCGGTCCGTTGAACACACCAGCGTGAGGCAGCTGCGAGTCCTGGCTGCGATTGTATTTCTGTTCGCCATGGTCATCGCCACTGTGGCTCCTGCAGTCACGGCTCCGATGGCCTTCGCCGACAGCAGCACCAGCTCGTCCAGCGTTGACTACGCCACCTGGGCCGAAGTCTCCAAGGCGATGGACAAGCAGCTGAACAGCGGTCTTGAGACGTACAAGGATGGCAACACCGCTGGCGCCACCTCCGATTTCATGGGCGCGTACAACAAGATTTACGTGGCCTCCAACTTCACCGCGGTCGTGCACGACACCATTGGCGCGGACAAGCAGCTCGCCCAACAGCAGGCATTCCAAAGCGTTCAGAATCTTTCCTACACGCCTGGCAACGACGATCAACTGGCTCAGCAGATTGATGCGTTGACCGCCGATCTTGACGCCACGGCCCAGCAGCTCGACGCCAACGCCGATCTCGCCAAGCCGAAGGCGTACGCCGAAGCGCTGCAGGCGCAGCTGGCCAAAGAGCGCAAGGAGCTCGACGCCAAGAAAAAGAAGAACCCGGGCAAGGGCAATCGTTCATGGACCGACGTGGCCAACGAAATGACCCCGATTCTCGACAATGCATACAAAGCTTACGAAAAGGGTGATGGTGCCAAGGGCGCCACGCTCGTGAACAACGCGTACTACCAGTATTACGAGAAGCTCGGCTTCGAAAAGAACGTGATGAACGCCATCAGCGGCAACCGCGTCTCGCAGGTGGAATACCAGTTCAAGATGTGCCGCAAGTCCATGAACGCCGGCGCATCCCTGAAAGACACCAAGAAGCTGATCGACGACCTCAAGGCCATGCTGATCAAGGACGCCGGCATTCTTGACGGTGGTGCCGCCGATAAGGAAGACGGTTTCACCAAGCTGGTCACCAGCTCCTCCGGCCAGGCGTTCCTCGTGCTTATCCGTGAGGGTCTTGAAGCTCTGCTGGTGGTTGCAGCCATCGTCGCCTACTTGGTCAAGTCCGATAACAAGCGCTTCGTCAAGTGGATTTACTTGGGTGTGCTCGTCGGTCTGCTCGGCGCCGGCTTGGTGGCTGTGATCTTCGTGTTCGCCTTCGGCGGCTCCGGCCCGATTCAGGAGATCATGGAAGGCACCTGCGCACTGATCGCCATGGGCATGCTGCTGTGGACGAGTAACTGGATGCTGAACAAGTCCAGCGTGGAAGCGTGGAACCGTTACATTCGCAAGAAGACCGAGGCTGCTGTGGCTGATGCCGAAGCCGCCGCAAGTGCCGACAACGTGACGTTGAAAACCGTGGTCTCGCTGGCTATGCTGAGCTTCCTCGCCGTGTTCCGTGAAGGCGCTGAAACCGTGATCTTCTACGAGTCCATCTACACGATGAGCCGCGATACTCGCGGTATGTGGATCGGTGGTCTGACCGCCGCGGTGGTGCTTGTCGGCATCTTCCTGCTCTTCCGCTTCACCTCCGTGAAGATTCCGATTGGTCCGTTCTTCCTGGTCACTTCGATTCTGATGTCTGTGCTGGTGGTGGTGTTCGCCGGCGGCGGCGTCCACTCGCTGATCGAGGGCGACTTGCTGCCCGCCTTCTACCTGAACGGTGTGCCGACGAACGATTGGCTTGGCCTCTACCCGTACGTCGAATGCCTAGTGGCGCAGGCCATCGCAGCCGTTGCGGTTATCGCGCTGTTCGTGGTCGGCTTCATCAAGCAGCGCAAGCTGAAGGCGCAGGCTACTGTCGAGGTCCCGGCCGTGAAGGCGTAGCCCGTCTAGCTCGTCCGTTTCCTCCCATAACTGCAGACAACTGACAGACTTGCGGCACGGCCTCGGATCGATGCCAATTCCTCCAGCCCACGCCGCACTTATCTCATAACTGAATAATTGCAATTATCTAAGCGTGAATCCTAATTCACCAGAGATAGAGAAAAGGAATAACAATGATGAAGAACAAGAAACTGGCCGCTCTGCTCGGCCTGCTGCTCGCCGGTTCCATGACCGTGTCCATGGCTGCCTGCGGTTCCACCAACTCCGCATCCGACACTAAGGCTGACTCCTCCTCCCAGTCTTCCGACTCCTCTTCCTCCGATTCTTCCTCCGATTCCGGCGCCGGTTTCGAAGAGGTTCCGGTTGGCCCGTCCGGTACTGCTGAAGAGCAGGATCAGGACGCCGGCCCGCTGACCGTGGGCGCTGTGTACTTCCAGCCGATCGATATGGAGCCGTCTTCCATGGGCCTGAAGGCTGCTGACGCTTCCTTCCACCTCGAGGCCGACATCCATGCCAACCAGAAGGGCACCGAGCTCGGCTACGGCAAGGGCGACTTCGTGCCGGATCTGACCGTGAACTACACCATCATCGATAAGTCCACCGGCAAGGAAGTCGAGGGCGGCACCGCCACCTCCGGTACCTTCATGCAGATGAACGCTTCCGATGGCCCGCACTACGGCGCCAACGTCAAGCTCGACAAGGCTGGCACCTACCAGCTGAAGCTCTCCATCGAATCCCCGGCCTCCAAGGGTTGGATGCTGCACGTTGACCCGGAGACCGGCGTCAAGGGCCACTTCTGGACCGAGCCGATCGAGGTCACCTTCGACAACTGGGATTACACTCCTCGCCAGTGGTGATTGACTAAGCAGAAAGCCCCCTCGTCAGAGGGGGCTTTACGCCGCTTTAGGGAGATAATTCTTAGGACGGTCTAAAACTCCCCTCAGTCCGCTTCGCGGACAGCTCCCCTCAGAGAGGGGAGCCTAAGGTGAACAGAGAAAGGACGCGAATGCTTGAACAATTCGTGGCAGTGATGCCGGGCACTTTGGCCCCCGCATTGCTGGTGATGAGCCTGAGCGTGATGCTCACGGTCGGCGAGGGGCGAGATAAGCCGATAAGCTCGCATTGGCGTCTCATCGGCCTGATCGTCGGTCTGATCGCCGCCATCGTATTCGCCGGCCTGCGCGCCTCGGCCGTGATCAATCAGCGCACGTTCGTCAACTACCCGGTGTTGTGGTGCGCGATCATTGCCGACATCCTGACCATCGTCGTGGTGGTGTTCGCACGCCGCATCACCACCAATTGGCAGCAGCACAAGGTGTTCATGCACATCGCTAACGCCGTGGCCGCCATCGACATCGCACTCACCCTGTTCTACGCGCTGCCGGACGTGATTCTGCAGCTCACCATCTGGGTGGAACCAGGGGAGACCGCATTCACTTCGGCCATGCTGCTGCGCGCTCTTGGTTTCCTGCTTGGCGTGGCCATGTCCATTATTGTGGCCGCCATCTTCCGCACGATGCGCACCACTGCCGTGCGCTGGGCGTTCACCGTGGCCGTCGCGGCCATGATGGTGATTCTGCTGATTCAACACTTCACTGGTCTTGCCCAGATTCTGCAGGCGCGAGGCTTCCCGATGAACCATACGATGTTCGTGGCGCTGGCTTGGTCCATCAACCAGAACTCCACGATGATTATGGCGCAGGCGCTGGTGTTCCTGATTCCCGCCGTGGCCTCCATCGTGGCCGGTTTCCGTATGAAAACCCATGATGTGCCGGGAGCCAACGAGGCCACGTTGCGCCGGCATAAGGTATTCCGCCGCCACGCCATCGCCGCTGCCGTGTGGAGCCTTATCGCAGCCATCGGCGTCACAGCAACCCTGACCGTGGGCGTTGCCGCGACCCATCAGACCATCACCCTTTCGCCGCCGGAAGCCTACTCGCTCAAGGACGGCGTGGCCACCATCCCCTTCAGCCAGGTCGAGGACGGCCACCTGCACCGCTTCGAATACAAGGCCAAGGACGGCACCGTCATGCGCTTCATCATCATCCGAAAGAACGGTGGCGCGTACGGCATCGGCCTGGACGCCTGCGAGAACTGCGGCGACGCTGGCTACTACGAGAAGGACGGCAAGATCATCTGCAAGAAGTGCGAGGTGGCCATCAACCTGGCGACCATCGGCTTCAAGGGTGGCTGCAACCCGATACCATTCCCGTACAAGACCGGCCACGGCAAGATCACCATTCAAACTACGGATCTGGACGCGCTGAGCGCCCACTTCCGGTGAGTCAGGCAGGAGACAAGAATCATGTTCTTTCTGCGCATGATTACTCGCTCGTTCACCCGACAGCTGCGCCGGCGCCTGCTTATCGCGCTGACCGTATGCCTGTCGGCGACCGTGTCCGTATCGATGCTGGGCGTCGTGTTCGACGTGGGCGACAAGCTCAACGCCGAGCTGTCCACCTACGGTTCGAACATCACCGTGCAGCCCAAGGCGGATGCGGTCGTTTCCGACCTGTACAACACCGAGTCGGGCGGCGCGACGTTCACCAGCGACCCGACCGCTTTTCTGAAGGAGTCGGACGCGGCCAAGATCAAGACGATCTTCTGGTCGTTCAACATCACCAGCTTCGCGCCGCAGCTCAACATCCACGCCACGGTGAACGGTACCAACGTGCCGGTCGTCGGCACGTGGTTCAACAAGAACCTCAAGATCTCCACCGGCGAGACTACCGTCGTGGGCGTGGAAGGCATGCGCTCGTGGTGGCAGCTGGACGGCAAGTGGCCCAAAGACGATTCCGACCAGGGCGTGATCGGCAAGACGCTGGCCTCCGAACTCGGCGTGACCACCGGCGACACCATCACCCTCAACAAAACCACCGCCTCAGGCAAGAAGAACGAGCAGAAAATCAAGCTCACCGGTGTCTACGATTCCGGCGACGAGGACAACGGCTCGCTCTACATCGCCTCCTCCACGGCCCAGGTACTCGCCGACCTGCCCGATTCGGTCGACAAAATCGAGGTCAAGGCCCTGACCACGCCGGAGAACGACCTGGCCCGTAAGGCCGCCGCGAACCCGGCCGCGCTGAGCCAGGAGGAATGGGAGACCTGGTACTGCACCGCCTACCCGAGCTCGATCGCCTATCAGATCGAAGAGGTGATTCCGGGCGCGGTGGCCAAGCAGGTGCGTCAGGTGGCCGCGTTGCAGGGCAATGTGCTGCAAAAGACGCAGGCCGTGATGATTCTGATGACCGTGCTGAGCCTGATCGCCGCAGCCGTGGCCGTGGCCAACCTGATGGTCGCCTCGATCGGCGAACGGTCGGGCGAGCTGGCGTTGCTCAAGGCGCTCGGTGCCACCGATGCCGCGGTATCCCGCCTGATGCTGGCCGAAACGGCGGCAATCTCGCTGCTGGGCGCGATTGTGGGCGCGCTGCTCGGTTCCGGCGTGGCCCAGCTGATAGGCCGGGTGGTGTTCGGTTCCGGCATTACGATGCGGCCGATGGTGTTCGTGCTGGTGTTCGTGCTGCTGGCTGTCACCGTGCTGCTGGCGTCCGCCTCATCGATTCGTTCGATTCTGAATCTCAAGCCCGCGGAGGTGCTCCATGGTCGCTGAGTTTATCTACGTAGGTGTGGAAGGAGGGAACCGATGACCAACACCGGTATGTTCTTCAGAATGCTGTTCAGCGCCGTGTTCCGTCGGCGTTCGCGCGCGGTGATGGCTGTGGTGGCGTCGCTGGTCGGCGCAGCCACACTGTTCTGTCTGGCGATGATCTGCCTCGCTGTGCCGCAGCAGATGAACGAGGAGATGCGTGCGTACGGCGCGAACCTGATTGTCACGCCCACCGAATCGACCAATGCTGACGGCAAGGCCGGCATCGACAAGGCGATGGTGCAGCACACCACTGAAATGGTCAAGGCCAAGGGTTCCGCGAAATACGCCACCTACCGCTACGAGAACGTGCGCGTCAACGCCTCGCCGTACGTGATGGCCGGCGTGAATGCGGCGCAGGTCAAGAACCTCAACCATCACTGGGTGGTCGACGGCTCGTGGCCGACCGACGGCAAGGTGCTGGTCGGACGCGACATCGCCGACGCCATCGGCCTGAGAATCGGCTCCGCCATCCCCATCGGCTACCGTGCATCCGATAACGCCAGCACCAACGGCACTTCGTCGAACTCCTCGATCGACCAGCAAACCAAAGACGGCCGTGTCTCCAGTGACATCATGGACACCTCCGGTACCGAATTCCGCGTGGCCGGCATCGTGGACACCGGCGGCAGCGAAGACTCGATCATCTACGCCACCAACGCCGACGTCAACAAGCTCACCGGCATCACGCGCGGCGTGGACGTCATCGAGTATTCGGCCGGCGCCAGCGACCTCGCAGGCCTGGTGTCCAGCATCAACGACATGACCTCCATGCACGTCAAGGCACAGCAGGTCACCAAGATCACCGCCTCCGACACCCGCATCATCACCATGCTGCAGACGCTGTTCTGGATCGTCTCGCTGGTGGTGCTGGTGCTGACGCTCGTCGGCGTCGGCACCACAATCAGCTCGATCGTCTCGCAGCGACGCAACGAGATTGGCCTGCGCAAGGCCCTCGGTGCTAGCTCGCGTGCCATCGGCACCGAGTTCTACATCGAATCGTCGCTCTACGGCCTGATTGGCGGCCTCATCGGCACCGCAATCGGCTACGGACTCGCCAGTTGGCTGTGCGTGGCGGTGTTCGAACGCTCCATCGTATTCAACTGGTGGCTGGCCCTGATTTCCGTGCTGTTCAGCGCGCTGGTCGCCATCGTCGCCTCCATCCCGCCCGTCCACCGCGCCACCCGCATCGACCCCGCCGTCGTGCTTCGCGAAGAATAAAGAAAGAGAAACGTCATGCTACTTGAACTCGACCATATCTCGAAGATCTACGGCGACCTGCGTGCCGTGGACGACCTCAATCTGACCGTGCCGGAAGGCGAATGGCTCGCCATCGTCGGCTCCTCCGGCTCAGGCAAGACCACGCTGATGAACATGATTGGCTGCATGGACACGCCCTCCAAGGGCTCCGTGAAGCTGGAAGGCCGCAAGCTGGAGGACCTGAACGCCACGCAGCTGGCCGACGTGCGCAAGAACCTCATCGGACTGGTGTTCCAGAAGTTCTATCTGGTGCCGCACCTGACCGCCGTGGAAAACGTGATGGTGGCCCAGTACTACCATTCGGTGGTCGATGAGAAGCAGGCCATGGAGGCGCTGGAAAAGGTCGGCCTGAAGGACCGCGCCCACCACCTGCCCGGCCAGCTCTCCGGCGGCGAGCAGCAGCGCGTGTGCGTGGCCCGCGCGCTGATCAACGACCCGAAGCTGATTCTGGCCGATGAGCCCACCGGCAACCTCGACGAGAAGAACGAGAAAATCGTGCTCGACCTGTTCCGCAAGCTGCACGAGCAGGGCACCACGATTATCGTGGTCACCCACGATGCGCTGGTCGCCAGCTGCGCGCAGCGCGAGATCATGCTCAACCATGGCGTGCTCGTCGGTGAGAAGTGGAATGACGAGGATGCGCGCAAGGCCTACGAGGCGGCCGGCGGCAAGCCCGCCTCCACGGGTGCACAGGTCGAGGGCGCGCAGAACGGCGAGACCGCCATTGGTTTCACTGACCCCACCAAGGCCGCGAAAACCGGCGGCGAGGAGTAGGGCCGTCAGGGGCATCGAGCAGTATGTGAGGAATACATGGCAAGCTGATGGTCTCTCCCCCAGTCAGCTTCGCTGACAGCCCCCCTCGTCAGAGGGGGGCTTAAGGAGCGTGAATATGACCGAAAAGAGTACGTTGAAGAAATCCGCGACATTGGCGGCGGCCGGACTGGTCGTGGCTGGCGCGCTGCTGGCCGGATGCGGCGAATCCAAGGCCGCGCCGATGGACGATGCGTACGCCGGCAACTCGGGCGAGACCGAGAAGTCGCAGGAAGAGCAGTCGCAATCCCAGTCGAACGGCTCCGATAGCTCCGACGGCTCCGATTCCAGCTCGTCGCACAACGACCCGTCCACCACCACGTCCGACAAGAAGGACACCGGCAACTACAAGGACGGCAACTACTCGATCAACGGCCAGTACGGCCCGGTAGGCGAGGATTCCATCGACGTCCATCTGACCATCAAGGACGGCAACGTCGAGACCGTCAATATCATTGGGCACCCGTTCACCACGATTTCCAAGAACCATCAGGACGACTTCGCCAAAGCCATTAACGGCGTGGTGGACGGCAAACCTCTGAAGGGTCTCAAAGTGGACAAGGTCGCCGGCGCCAGCTGGACCTCCGACGCCTTCAACAAAGCCCTCGAAGTCGCCCGCCAGGAGGCTTCGATTCAGGAGTAAGACCGCTACTTCAGCAATGCTGGCCACAGCAGATCGGCCATGCGCGAGGCCCAGGCGGTGTCGTCGTCCATTGCTTTGCCCTCGATGGCCTCATACGCCACCAAAGATCCGATAATCGTGGACAACAGCAACTTCTCGTCAACGTCCTCGCGAAACACGCCCTGCGCGACTCCCTGCTTGAGGAACGCCCCCACACGCTCCAGCCACGGGGTCACCACTTGGTCGACGATGTGCTGGAAGAACTCGGCCTCGCTGGACAATACAATGCCCACGCGCTTGACGTCGATGTCGTTGTCGCGCACCCAATCGACCAATCGCTGCAATAGTTGCGTGAAATGCTCACGCGTGGGGCTGGGCACTGGGTCGGAATCCGGGATGGCCAGATACATCGCGCTGATCTCGTGCAGCAGCTCGTCGGCATTATGATATCGGCGGTAAATCGTGGTTTTGGCCACACCGGAGCGCCGGGCCACCTCCTCGATGGTCACGCCGCTGATGCCGCGGTCCACCGCAATCTGCAGCGTGGCTCGCATGAGCTTGCGATCCGTCGCCTCGCGCGTGCGCTCACCGCGCGGTGTCGCCGTCGTGTCTGTCATCTCCGTCATCTCTTCTCTTCGAAATATGCTCCCGTACGCTCCCGCTGGCGAGAGCTGGCTGGCAAAGCCAGACTGAGGGTGGTAAGTCCATGCCGTTTGTAGGCAACTCCCGGATAATACCTACTAGCTCAGCACTTTAGTGCTCTCGACTTGGGCTACATACCACTGGTTGAACCGCACCAGTGGCTTCCTGAGCAACAGCCCAAGCAACAGTAGCGGCGGCACGAATGCCAGCAGCATTCCGGCGGCCCGCCAGTAATCCATGTCGTAGATGCCGGCGATGGCCGCACGCATCATCGTCACCGCATGGGTGAGCGGCAAGAGCGGACTGACTTTGGCGATGAAGTCGGGCAACATCTGCACCGGGTAGGCAGCGTTCGCACCCGAAATCTGCACGATGAGCATAAGCACGCCGATTGCCTTACCCACATTGCCGAAACTCACCACCATCGTATAGGTGAAGAACGAGAACACCAGCGAGGCCAGCCATCCAGACAACATAAACAGCAGCGGATGCACGGCCTGCACGCGCAGGAACAGCAGATCGCCACCGAGCGACACCGTGGATTGCAGCAGCGCAATCAGCGCGAACACCCCGTAATGCCCAAGGAAGAGCCGATGCGGCCGCGGATCGCCCAATGCTTTGCGCGTCCGGCGAGACACGGTGGTTTTCAGCGTCACCACCATCAGCAGCGCGCCCACCCACAGCGGCAGCAGCGTGTAGAACGGTGCCATCGACGAACCGAAATTCGCCACCGGGAATACGGCCTTGCGCCTGAGCTGCACCGGTGCGGCCAACGTACTGGCCAGCGTTTCGGGATCATTGCCCAGCACCTCTTTGACCATGCCCATATCGCCACTGTTTAGTGCGTCGCTCAGTGTGCTGTTGAACGAAGCCAGTTCGGCGCCGGCGGAACGCAGTTTGCCGGACACCTTGTCCAAGGTAGTGCGAGCGTCGCTGAGCATATCGCTGGCGTCGTCGGAAGTCCCTTTCAGGTCGCCGAGCGTGGAGTCCAACTGGGTGGCGCCGGAACTCAGTATGCCGGAGGCGTCAGCGACGGTGGACGACAGGGAGTCGATTTGCGGTTTCACCGTGGCCGAGAAATCTGACTTGATATTGGCAATACTGTTCTGCGCTTGATCAGCCAGATTCTTGACCTGCGCATGCTGATCCTGCGCGTCCTGATTGCCTTGGCGAATATCGGTCGCCGCCGTATTCAGCGCTTGCCGCAGCCTGTTTTGTCGTGCGATTGAACGGTCGATCGCCGTGATGATGGATGAGTCGTTGCCCAGTATGCCGGCCAACGTGTTGCGAATTTCAGTGTATTTCTCCGTCTGCTTGCCAATGGCCGTGGCTTGACGGTCCAATTCGTCGGCGACCGTGGTGGCACCATCATTCGCGTCGGAATACAGCTTGTCTATGGAATCGGACACCGCGCCGAAACTGGAGGCGCTCGCGTCCAGTGCGCTGCTCATCGCGTCAGCGGTGGTGCCCAGGGCTCCGGCCACGTCGGTGACTTCCTGTTTGGCGCTGGCAAGATCCTTGCCGCCTTGTTTGGCGGCAGAGGAAACCTGAGTGATCAGTGAGTTCGAGGTGTCGAGCAAGGCGCCGGCCGTATCGGTCAATGCGCTGTATGTGCCAAGCAGATCCGCCGTATCGTCAAGCTGTGTGGCGAAATTGGCGATGTTGGCGTTGAAGGTATTCAGTTGCTCTTTGGTCTCGGGCTTGGACAGCTGATCGGCCAGCGAAGACGCGATTTCCAGCCCGGCCGAAGTGATGGTCTTAGCGAACGTGGTGTTGATTTCCGCCGCAACCTCATCCGTGCCCTCGTTGAGCAGATTCGGTGCCAGCGCGTTCTTCTTCTCGTTGCGGTAATAGGTCAGTTCGGCATGCTGCACGTCGTCGGAGAAGAAGGTCATCATGTCTTTGCTGAACGACTTCGGAATTACGATGGCCGCGTAGTATTTGCCGGATCGTGCGCCCTCGACGGCATCGGCTTTGGACGTGATCGTCCAATCGAGCTGACTGTTGGCGCGCAGCGCGTTCACCACCTGATCGCCGACCGTGACTTTCACCGGGATCAGGTTGGAACGATACCCCTCATCCACATTCGCCACCGCGAATTTCAGGTTCTTCATATTCGAGAACGGGTCCCAGCATGCGGCCACGTTGAACCAGGTGAACAGGCCGGGAATCATCACCAAGCCGATCACGATGATGATGGAGACCACGTTGCTGGTCAGGCGTTTGATGTCGCCGGTAAACAGTTTCCACATGGTGTTCATCGTGCGTGCCTGCCTTCCTTGGTCGGCGGAATAGTGGGGATGATTGCGGTAACGGCGGCGCTCGGGTCCGCTTCTTCGTGGCGTTCGGCGGAGGTGTCGCGACGCTTGGCCTTATGCCCGTACAGCATGGCGCGGATCGACTCGTCGGAGAGGTTGCCGAGCTCGGTTTGGCGGCGGATGGAATCGCGCATGAATTCCACGACCATCAGGAAGCCCATGATGATGAGCACCCATGCCAGCCATGTGCCCATGACTACGATTTTCTCGCTGGTGGTCAGCGCAAACACGATAATGAGCGCGGCCGGCACCACGAATCCGGCGATAAGCGCACCCAGCAGCAGCCGGGGATACTGGTAGGCGAATTTGGCGGCCCGACGTTCGATGGCATGACGGTATTCGTCGCGGTCGGCCAGTGCTGCAATGGCCTGAGTGACACGGTATTCGCTGCCGGGCAGGTGCACCGGCTCGCCGATAATCATGTCGCTTTCCTTGATTTCCCGCGCGAACAGGCGGTTGAGATTGGCCAGTTTCGGCCGGGCGCCGAGGCCAATCGCAAAGGCCAGAACCGCGAAAACCAGCAATTTGCCGATATAGACGAACCAGAGGCCGTCGTAGAAGCCGCCGATGGTTTCACGCATCGCGTCAATCGAATAGGTGAACGGCAGCAGCGGGTAGATGGCGCGGAAGAACGCGGGCATCATTTCAATCGGGTACAGGCCGGAGGCGCCCGGCACCTGCAGAATGACCAGCGCCACGCATACGCCTTTGCCCACGTGCATGAACGTGGTGGAGAGGGCGAAAATCACCGACATATACACCAGTGAGGTGATGACGCAGGTGAGCAGAAACACTGGGGCGCTCGCGCATTGAATGCCGATGACAAGATCGCCGATGGCCGTGACCAGGCCTTGGACGGCAGCCAGCGTGGCCAGTAGCAGGAAGCGACCGAGATAGCCTTGGGTTGGTGTGAGATCGTCGATGCCCTCATCATCGGTTTCGAGTTTGGGAATGACCACGAGCACGAACGCGCCCACCCACAAAGACAGGGTGGTGAACAGCGGTGCCATGCCGGAACCATAGGAGGCGACCGGATAGACGGCCTGTTCGCTGATAACAGTGGGGGAGAGCATGAAGTCGGCGATTGTGGCGGCATCCAGTTTGCCGTCGGTGCCGATCAGGGAACTGAGTGAACTGGAGATGCTCAGGGCTTTGATGTCGGTGACCAGCGTATCGAGCTTGGTTTGTACGCCGGCCAGCGCCTTATCGGTGTCGCGCAGCGCGGTCACCGTGGTGGAGGCTGCTTTGTCGAGTTGGTCGAGGGTATGCTTCGACTGATCGATGAGTGAGCCTTGCGACGTGATGCCGGTCGACAGAGTGCTGGCGGTCGAGCTGAGGGCGTTGAGACCGGTGTTGAGCTGAGGAATGGCGCCGGAGGTGATGGTGCCGCGAGCGGTATTGGCCTCGCGCACCGTGGTTTGGGTGGCGGTATTGAGATGCTGCGCCAATCCGGCGGTGTCTGTGGAGGCATTGCCGATAGTGGTGTTCAGGCTATCGAGGTTGCCCAGTGCGCCGGCAAGCTCGCTATTGCGGCTTTCCAGTGTGGCGATGGCGGATTGCAGCGGTTCTCGATTGGCGTTCGGCAGCCCTTTGAGTTGGTCGATGATGTCGGCGTTCGCTTGGTTGATGTCTTCCGCCGTATTGATCAGTCCGCCTACCTGCTGATTGGCGGCGCTGATGGTTCCGGTTACCGTGCCCACGCTTTGGTTGGCCTGTGCTGCGGCTTGGCTCAGCAGGCTTGAGCCTTGGTCAAGCGCTTCGGACGTGGAGGTGACGAAGCCGTTCAGACTGGTCTGGGTAGTGCCGATCAGGGTGGAGACGCCGGCCAGACCTTCTGCAGTGTCGATGCCAAGTGTGCGCGCGTCGTCCAGCGCCTGACGTGCGGTGCGTGTCTGCTCTGGGGTGTCGGTGAGTTTGGTGGTGAGCTTGGCGATGGTGCTGCGTGTGTGCTGCACATCGTCGGAGGCCTTGGCAAGGGCCGTGAGGGCCTTGGCTTTGGTGGTGTCTTCGGTACTGATGGCTTTGCCGTCAACCGTATTGATGACTTCGGTAAGTACTTCGGATACGGTGGAGACGAATGTGGAATTGACCGTGCGGTCCACAGTGGACGCGCCGACGTCGGTGACTTTGGGGGCGATGGCGCTGGCTTTTTCGTTGACGTAATACTCCAGAGTGGGCCGACTCTTGCCGCCGGTCACCACGCCGGCGAGATCGTCGGAAAAGTCTTTGGGAATGATGATGGCTGCGTATGCCTTGCCGGATTCCACTTGGTCCATGGCCTCGGCTTCGGTGACGAAGGTCCAGCCGAGCTGGTCGTTGCTTCTCATCTGCTTGACGATTTGATCGCCGAGGTTCTGCTTGCCGATGAGCGCGTTGTCGGTGCCGTCGTCATTGTTGGCGATGGCGACGGTGATGCCTTTGGTATTGCCGTACGGGTCCCAGAAGCCGACGATGTTGTACCACGAATACAGTGGCGGGATGAACACCATGCCGAACAGGATCACCCATGCGGCCGGCACCTTGAACAGGCGCAGGAAGTCGCGTCTGAGGACCTTGAAGATATTGCCCACTGATACCTCCGGAGCTTGGTGTTGCTTGGTTGCTACGTTTTCCGTAGCGATACGTTAATCGTAGCGCTACGTTTGTAGTAGCGTAATACGGCTGCCGGAGATTAATGGGGTGATTGATGATGTTTTTGGCGGAATAACGCTGCTGCCCAGCGGCTTATCGTGTGTCGCTGGGCAGAGCGAAAGGCGTTCTGGAACTTATTGACAAGATTTCTGGATGGTTTTTGGACGTTTCCTGAACGCGATGGATAGGCTCGGTGCTCGGCAATGTAGACAGACATGTACCGACCGCCCATCAAGTTCAGCAAAACCGCAATCGGGTGATAGGGTGAGGGGACGCTATGTGGGGAGGAAACCATGGTTGAATTCAAGGACGATGGCACGGCCACTACCCCCGGCAAGCCGTGGGAGAACCGTGACGCCGAGTCCGCAGTCGTGGCCGATCTGGTGGCCGTCGAACTGGACGACGCCGGCTTGAACCTGAACACCAAGCGATTACCGATTCTGGCGCGCATCTATGGCGCGGTCGTGCTGCTGGACGGACTCGCCACATTGCCGATTATGGTGATTTCCATCCTCTATGCCGTGCGCGAGATTCTGGATGGTCATGTGCACGTCGATGCGATGAGCCTGACCTTCATCCTGTCCGCGATTCATGCGGTGGTGCTGGTAGTCAGTGCCGCATGCCTGATTGTGTTCGGCGTGATGCTGCTGCGCAATCATCGCCGGTATGCCGCGCGCTGGACCTACGTGCTGATGCCGTTGACATTGGCCGACGGCATGCTGTCGCTGGCCCTGACCGGCCTTGGCTTCAACCTGCTGCTGCCGCTGATTCAGATGATTATTCTCGTCGTGATTTCGGTGACCGCCGATCCCTCCCTGAGCGAGGAACGCCGTCTGCAGCGCGCGCTCAGGCGTATGGACGATCGCGATGATTATGAATCGGCTGTGGCGGCCGGCATGCTAGGCCGCGACCAGTCCGGCAAGGGCTATATTGCGCTGGACTTTTTCAATATCTTCTGGCTGTTTACCATCGCTTCGGTGGGTGGCCTGATTGTGGAGACGATCTACCATATGGCGCTGTATAACGGTGAACTTCAGGACCGCGCTGGTTTGCTGTGGGGCCCGTTCTCGCCGATTTACGGCTGTGGTGCGGTATTGGTAACCGTGTGCCTGAATCGCCTGTGGAAGGCGAATCCGTTCTTGATTTTCTGCGCTTCGGCGGTGATCGGCGGCGCGTTCGAATATTGCACCAGCTGGTTCATGGAAGCGGCGTTTGGTATTACCGCGTGGGATTACACCGGCCGTTGGCTGTCCATCGACGGACGTACTTCAGGCCAATTCATGTTCTTCTGGGGACTGATTGGTGTGGTGTGGGTCAAGTGGCTGTTACCGCGACTGCTGGCTCTGATTAATCGCATTCCATGGAAAGCGCGGTATTCGCTGACTGCGGTATGCACGGTGCTGATGGTGATCGACATTGCCTTCACGCTGATGGCCTTGGATTGCTGGTATGGGCGCATGGCCGGCCAGCCGCAGGATTCACCGGTCGCGATGTGGTTCAGCGAACGCTACAGCGACGCTTACATGGCCAATCGCTTCCAGACCATGCATATCGACCCTTCCAAGGCCGGGCGTATGTGAATGGCCGGCAAGTAATTACGCTTCGCGGGCAGAAGGTGCGTAGAACCTAAGACAGCCCTCGCGTGTGGGTGGTAAGCGGGATACACTTTCAAGCGTTGAAGGAATGATTCCCTCCGCTGATGCGCTGTTTTGTGACGCGCGTGATGACGATGGGACAATCAAACGAAAGGCAAGGCACATGGCCGAAGCTACAGCAAACATTGGTGTGATTGGACTGGCCACGATGGGCTCCAATCTGGCGCGTAATCTGGCGCACCATGGCAACACGGTGGCGTTGTTCAACCGCCACTACTCGCGTACCGAGAAGCTCATGAACGAGCATGGCACCGAAGGCAACTTCGTGCCGGCCGAAACGCTCGAGGAATTCGCCGCGTCCCTGAAGCGTCCGCGTACCGCCATCATCATGGTCAAGGCCGGTGCTCCGACCGACGCGACCATCGCGCAGCTGGAAGAGGTGTTCGAACCGGGCGACATCATCGTCGACGGTGGCAACTCCTTCTTCAAGGACACCATCAAGCGTGAGAAGGAAGTACGTGCCAAGGGCTTCCACTTCGTGGGTTGCGGCGTGTCCGGTGGTGAGGAAGGCGCGCTCAACGGCCCGTCTCTGATGCCCGGTGGCACTGCGGAATCCTGGAAGACCTTGGGCCCGATTCTTCAGTCCATCGCCGCCAAGGTGAACGGCGAACCGTGCGTGACCCACATCGGCACCGATGGTGCCGGCCACTTTGTCAAGATGGTGCACAACGGCATCGAGTATGCCGATATGCAGGTGATTGGTGAGGCGTATGACATTCTGCGCCGTGGACTCGGCATGGATGCCGAGGAGATCGGCGACGTGTTCGCTGAATGGAACAAGGGCGACCTTGACTCCTACCTGATCGAGATCACCGCTGAGATTCTGCACCACAAGGATGCCGAGACCGGCAAGCCGTTCGTGGACGTGGTCGTGGATCACGCCGGCATGAAGGGTACTGGTACTTGGACCGTGCAGGCTGGTCTGGAATTTGGTTCTCCTGTGGCTGCCATCGGTGAAGCCGTGTTCGCTCGTGCACTGTCTTCGCACGGTGAGCTGCGTGAAGACGCTCAGAAAGAAGGTCTGGCTGGCCCGAACAAGGCCATCGATCTGGCCGGAGAAGACAAGGCCGCGTTCGTCGAGGACGTGCGCAAGGCCCTGTTCGCTTCCAAGGTCGTGGCCTATGCTCAGGGCCTGAACGAGATTCAGGACGGTGCCAAGGAATACGGCTGGGATATCAACCTGTCCGAAGTGGCCCGCATTTGGCGTGGCGGCTGCATTATTCGCGCCCAGTTCCTGCTCGACCGCATCACCGAGGCCTTCAGGGGCGATAACCCGCCGGCTTCCCTGCTGTTCGATCCGTACTTCGAGAAGATCATCGGCGAATCGCAGGACGCATGGCGTCGCGTGATCGTTCGCGCGGTGGAGGCCGGCATCCCGACCCCGGTGTTCTCCAGCTCCCTGGCTTACTACGATGGTCTGCGCTCCAAGCGCCTGCCCACCGCTCTGACCCAGTCCCAGCGTGACTTCTTCGGTGCCCACACCTACGGCCGCGTAGACAAGCCCGGCGTGTTCCACACGCTGTGGGCTGAAGAAGGCAAGCCTGAAATCGAGGCGTAGCCTCGTGATTTCAGGTTTAGGACAGCCCTGTGGGCTGTCCGGCCTTCTTCAGGCTCGGCGATAGCCGAGCTGAGAAAACAGCAAGTCCGAGATCGAGGCGTAGCCTCGCGATCTCGGGCTTAGGGGAGCCCGGTGGGCTCCCCGGCCCTCTTCGGAGCGAGGCGGCTATGCCGCTGAGCCAACACTGAGCCTCGCCGCAGGCGAGTCCCTAATTGCAGGGGCCGGCGGCGAAGAGGGCAAGTCCGAGATCGAGGCGTAGCCATAGACGAATTAAGCCCCCTCATCAGAGGGGGCTTAATTCACTCACAACTCGGTGACGGTTTCTTCGGTGGAGAACCAGATGAACTCGTCCACTCCGTTGGCGTAGGAGGACGGGTAATCCGGGTTGTTGGGCTGCTCGAAGACATGGGCCAGCGATTCGGCTTTGCCGGCACCGGCGGCGAAGAACCACGTATGGCGTGAACGCGCGATGAGCGGCGCGGTCAATGAAACACGCAGCGGCGGCATCTTGGGGGAGTGGTTCACACCCACGGTGAGCCTATCGGTAACCTTGACCTCATCATGACCAGGGAACAGCGACGCATAGTGACCGTCCGGTCCCATGCCGAGAATCATCAGATCGATTACCGGTTCCGGCCCCAATTCATTCACCAACTCGCGCTCATAGTCGCTCGCGACATCGTCCAGCAACGCATCATTCGCGGCATCGGCGGCGGCGCGAACGGAAGCATCATCGCTGTCGGCCTGATCCATCACATCGGCGATGTCATCGGCTGAACGGGTATCGGCCGCCATCTCATGAATATTCGATTCAGGCAGCTTGCCATCTGCCACCAGCTGGTCAAGCAGCAGGCGACGGGCTTCCAAAGCATTGCGATCGGTGTCGTAAGCCGGCACAAAACGTTCGTCGCTCCACCAGAAATGCACGCGTGACCAATCAATCGCATCAGCCAGCGGATCGCTCAGCACCAAGCCCAACGGCTGCGCGGCCGAACCTCCAGACAGCGCCACATCCACACGCGTGCGATGCGTGCCATCAGGCAATCGTTCGGCGAGCAAATCGAGTAGCGCCAAGACAAAACGTTGCGCGCCAGCCTGAATCATCAGATCTTTATTCGGATACACAATGAGTTTTCGAGTTGCCATGTATGGTCCTTGTATGGGGTATGTGTCGTACTTTGCAATGTGGATTGTGTTGTCAGTTGACAACGCATAATACGGGTGGCATGCCGGGAATCTAGCCATTTGCAGCAATGAAATGTGTTGTCAGTTGACAACACAATGTACATTGTGCGGCATCGCATGAGGTAGGAAACGATGAGCAACGGCGTTGGCATGGCTCGGCCACAATTGCCGAACTCATTCCAACGCCGCTGTGGCAACGGGTTCTACCGACTTCAGTGACGAATCAGATCCCAGCCTTCGTTGATGACCTCGGCGTAGATCTCATCGGGATCGATGCGACGCAGTTCCTCGGTCAGGCAGTCCTCGATGGTGCGCATCGGCACGGACACTTCCTGCGGAGTCTGGCCGGGCAGCGAGATCAGCGCTTGGTCCTCATGCGGGCGTTCCAGCGAGATCACACCGTCCTCACGGGTCAGGTACACGCCGGTCACGGCCTGCGCGTCGGGCACGAACTCAGTTTCGACTGGTACGCCAAGTTTCAGACGCAGCCATGCGCACAGCATTTCCAGAGGCAGGAAGTCGGCCTTGCCGGTCACCTTCACGGCGGTGATGGGCAGGTGCGGCGGCTGATCGAGCATCGAGGCGAGCATTGCGCGCCAGACGGTCAGTCGTGTCCAGGACAAGTCGATATCTTCCGGTGTCCAATTGCGGCGCAAACGCTCAATCGTGGCCTCCGGATTATTGGAGTGCAACGCGTCGGTGATGCGACTGCGGGCCATCGCACCCATCAGATCCTTGGCCGGGTTCGACGGCGGTGTGGTCGGCCACCACGCCACTACAGGCGCATCCGGCACAAGCAGCGGGATAACCAGCGTATCCGGGTGGTTGATAAGGCCACCGCGCGGACGCAAGATGATGATCTCACCGGCACCGGCGTCCGCGCCGAATCGCACTTGGGCGTTCAGGTTGGAATCGTTCGGATCGTTCGGGCCGTCGGTCAAATCGACGGCCGGATTATCGCGACTCGCGCTCACCTCGGCGGCCACTTCGGCCGCGTTCGGTTCGCCTTCGCCGGACTGATCGGCAGGATTGGTATCCGGTACTACGGCAATCACGCGGCACGGGTGCTCACGGCTGGCCGAGTTCGCGATTTCCAGCGCATGCTCTAGGTCCGCGTCCTCGGTGGCGATGAGCAGCGTCAGCACGCGGCCGGTCGCCGATTCGCCGCGCTCCTCGTGCAGCTGTTCGATTTTGTGCGCAATCTCGCGGGTGCGGGTGTTCGGCATATCGATGATCATGGCATCCTCCAGTGGCGGCCGTCGCGCGCCAGCATTTCGTCGGCCTGTGCCGGACCCCACGTACCGGCGCGGTAGGCCTGCGGCTGGCCAAGCGTGGACCAGAATTGTTCAATCGGATCGAGGATCTCCCAGCTGAGGTTCACCTCTTCGGTGGTCGGGAACAACGGCGGATCACCGAGCAGCACGTCCAGAATCAGTCGCTCATAGGCTTCCGGCGAGTTCTCGGTGAAGGAGCGGCCGTAGCTGAAGTCCATGTTCACGTCACGGACCTCCATGGTGGAGCCGCCCGGCACCTTGGCTCCGAAGCGCATGGTGACGCCCTCGTCGGGCTGCACGCGAATCACGATGGCGTTCTTGCCGAGTTCGCGCACGGCGGTCTGCTCGAACGGCAGATGCGGGGCGCGCTTGAACACCACGGCGATTTCGGTTACACGCTTGCCGAGGCGCTTGCCGCAACGCAGGTAGAACGGCACGCCAGCCCAGCGGCGGGTGTCGATATCGAGGCGGATGGCGGCGTACGTTTCAGTGGTGCTCTTGGGGTCGATGCCTTTTTCCTCCAAGTAGCCGACCACTTCGTGCGAGCCCTGCCAGCCCTTGGCGTACTGGCCGCGCGCGGTGTTGGCGGCGAGGTCCTTGGGCAGGCGCACGGCGGAAAGCACCTTGGTCTTTTCGGCGGTCAGGTCCTTGGCGGTGAAGCTCACCGGCTCCTCCATGGCGGTCAGAGCCATGAGCTGAAGCAGGTGGTTCTGGATGACGTCGCGTGCGGCGCCGATGCCGTCGTAATAGCCGGCGCGGCCGCCGATGCCGATGTCCTCGGCCATCGTGATCTGCACGTGGTCCACATAGTTGGCGTTCCAGATCGGCTCGTACATGGCGTTGGCGAAACGCAGGGCCAGCAGGTTCTGCACGGTTTCCTTGCCGAGGTAGTGGTCGATGCGGAACACGGAGCTCGGGTCGAACACTTCGGATACCACGCTGTCGAGTTCCTTGGCGCTGGCCAGATCATGGCCGAACGGCTTCTCGATGATCACGCGGCGCCATGCGCCCTCGGACGAGCGCGACAGGCCGGAGGCGGCCAGCTGCTTGGCGACCTGTGGGAATGCGCGCGGCGGCACCGACATGTAGAAGGCATGGTTACCCTGCGTGCCGCGGTCGCGGTCAAGCTCCTGCACGGTGGCGCTCAGACGCTCGAAGGCCTCCGGGTCGTCGAACGTACCCTGCACGAAGCGGATGCCGGCGGCCAGATTGCGCCAAGTCGACTCCTTGAACGGCGTACGGCAATGCGCCTGGACGGCGGCCTTGACGAATTCGATGAACCGTTCCTGTGTCCAGTCGCGGCGGGCGAAACCGGTCAGACCGAAGCTCGGCGGCAGTAGGCCACGGTTCGCCAGGTCGTAGACGGCTGGCAGTAGTTTCTTTTGTGCCAGATCGCCCGTGACACCGAAAATGACGAGGCTGCATGGGCCGGCGATACGGGGCAGTCTGAGGTCGCGCGAGTCGCGCAGGGGATTGCTCCAATTGGGGGATTCACTCATAATGTACAAGGGTAGTCGCCGGCGGCTATCTATCGCTAGAGGCGATATGCGATTTGGGCTGCGATTTGGGCCACATTGCGTGTGCTGTGCCGTGCGTTGGGCCAATCGCGTACGCAAACGTGTACGCAACGCCGTAGTTGAAATATCCCAAAACGGTGTGTATTTTAGAAGAGTTGCCCCTTTAGCTCAACGGTTAGAGCAGCGTCCTTTTAAGTCGTGGGTTGTGGGTTCGAATCCCACAGGGGGCACAACAAATCCTCGGAATCGCAATGGTTCCAAGGATTTTTTTGTTTCGACCAGCCTGGCTCCTAGAGTGGTGTCCCATGTCATGCACCACGATTCTTGTCGGCAAAAATGCCAGTTACGACGGTTCCACCATCATCGCCCGCGATGACGATTCGGGCTCGGGCCGTTACGATCCCAAGCGCTTCGTCGCTGTCGCCCCCGACGACCAGCCGCGCCACTACCGCAGCGTGCTGAGCCATGTCGAAATCGAACTACCGGACAATCCTTGCCGGTACACCATCGCACCGAACGTGCTGAATAATCGTGGCATTCTGGCCGAAGCCGGTGCCAACGAACACAACGTGGCGATGAGCGCCACCGAAACCATCGCTGTCAACGAGCGCGTGCTCGGTGCGGACCCGATGGTCGAGTTGCGGCCGGCTGTCGGCGAACCGGACAGCACCGATTATCAGGCCGAGCAGCCCGGCGGTATCGGTGAGGAAGACATCATCACCCTTGTGCTGCCGTATGTCACCACCGCGCGCGAGGGCGTCGCGCGGTTGGGCGAACTGCTCGAAACCTACGGCACCTACGAATCGAACGGCGTGATTATTTCGGATGTGGACGAGATCTGGTACGTCGAGACCATCGGCGGCCACCATTGGATGGCCCGCCGTGTGCCCGATGACGTGTACGTGGTCATGCCAAACCAGCTGGGCATCGACGAGCTGGACCTGGACGATGCGCTGGGCGAGCAGAAAGAGTACATGTGTTCCGCCGATCTGCGGGAGTTTATCGCCAAGAACCATTTGGACCTCTCCCAGGACGGTGTGCTGAACCCGCGTGACGCCTTTGGCAGCCACGATGACTCTGACCATGTGTACAACACGCCCCGCGCCTGGTACATGCTGCGCTATTTCAACCCCCACACCATGAACTGGGACGGCCCGGAAGCCGACTTTACGCCGCGCTCTGACGACCTGCCCTGGTGCCTGGTGCCGGAGAAGAAGATCACGCCGGAGGATGTAAAGTACGTACTGTCGTCCCATTATCAGGGCACACCCTACGACCCGTATGCCAGCTATGGCGAGCGCAGCATGAAGGGTGCCTACCGCTCCATCGGCATCAACCGCAACGATTTTGTAGCCCTGCTGCAGTTGCGTCCCGATATGCCGGAAGAGTCCCGCGCCATTGAGTGGATCGCCTACGCCTCCAACGCGCTGAACACGATGGTGCCGTTCTACGCCAACATCGACACCGCCCCCGCTTACCTTGCCAACACCACCGGCGAGGTCTCCACCGACAACTTCTACTGGGCCAGCCGCATGATCGCCGCCATGGCAGATGCCTCCTTTGCCAAGTCTCAGTTCCATCTGGAGCGGTATGAGCTAGCTGTGCTGTCTGAGAGCCGCGCCATCCTGAACGATTACGACGCCAAGCTAGCCGCCGAACCGGATGCCGCCGCCCGCGCCGCCCTGCGTGTGCAGGCCAACGACGCCCTGGCCGCCAACCTGAAGCGCCACGCCGCCGACACCCTGGACAAGGTCCTGTTTGAGCTGAGCAGTCAAATGAAGAATGCGTACTCCCGCTCGGATGCGTAATTTTTTCGTCATAACAGCAGCTTTATTTATGCAATAAACGTGTAACAGTAAAAGGCGCCGTGTGAATCAGTCACACGGCACCTTTTATATTGTCTTTATTTTTATGCGGCGGCTGTCTGCTGCTTTT
>ENA-OPVY01000043-OPVY01000043.1-human-gut-metagenome-genome-assembly--contig:-NODE-43-length-103237-cov-14.411690_pt1 | contig 103237 bp, 90 predicted proteins | sample MGYA00241503_ERZ501998 | MGnify/ENA primary metagenome ERZ501998 (study PRJEB25962, sample SAMEA2042107) | human gut metagenome | biome: human gut; feature: human-associated habitat; material: faeces... | reverse complement strand
GATGGACGAGATCCGCAAGGTGGTGCTGACAGCACCGGTCAAAGCGGGCACCATCCAGATAGTTGTCCGGGTGTGTATCCTAGGTGACAAAGATCTGCTCCGGACGGTAGGTGCGGATCTTTTCCAGCACCTTCGGCAGAATGGCTTCGGCCTCTTTTGTGCCAAGCGAGCCGGTGATAAAGTCGTTTTGCATATCCACTACGATCAGAAATTTCATACGGAGTACCTCCCAAACGGATGTGTCAAGACACATTTTCTTTCAGTATGACGTCTGAAAAAATGCAAGGTTTTGTGGACTGCTCCTTTACAAAATGTGAGCTGGACCACACCGCCCTGAAGGATTGCAGCCTGAAAAGTTCTGATTTCCTGCAGACGGAAATAGACTGAAAGGACGCACATCACAACAAGGTAAACCGAAAAGGGGGAGCCTATGGAGAAAACTTCTTTTATCCTGCACGAAAAATTCCATTCTGAGACCAACCAGCAGCGCAAAGAACGTTTTCAACGGGAGTTTGAACGATATATCGTTGATAGACTGTCTGCTGCCGATCCGTCAAAGGCCGGTGTCTGACAGAGTGTCACTGCAATGGTGCAAAGCATGAAAGCAGCAATTTATTGCCGTCTGAGCAAAGAAGACGAAACCAAAACCGGTGAATCAGAAAGCATCCAGAACCAGAAGTCGATGCTGATCCAATACGCCATGGAAAAGGGGCTTGAACTCTACCAGATCTATTCTGATGAGGATTACTCCGGCATCGACCGGAACCGTCCGGCTTTCAATTTGATGATACAAGCCGCAAGCGAACATAAATTTGATGTGGTGCTGGCCAAGACGCAATCCCGTTTTACCCGCGATATGGAACTCGTGGAAAAATACCTGCACGGAAAGTTTATTGAGTGGGGCATTCGGTTCATTGCTGTCGTTGACCATGTGGACACAAACGATACTGCGAATAAAAAATCTCGTCAGATCAATGGCCTGATCAACGAGTGGTATCTGGAAGACTTGTCTACCAATGTCCGCTCGGTGCTTGACCACAAGAGGAAAGAGGGTTTGTTCATCGGCTCTTTTGCGCGGTATGGGTATTGCAAAGACCCGAATGCAAAAGGAAAACTTATCATCGATCCGGAAGCTGCCGAGGTGGTAAGGCGGATTTTCTCTATGGCTCTTAGTGGAATCGGTGCGCATAAGATTGCGCGGATTCTGAATGATGAGAAAGTTCCAAGCCCAACTGCTTATAAACAGCAGCATGGCATCCATTACCATATTGCAGCGAAAAATCCCAATGCAGACCTTTGGAGTAGCCCCACGGTATACCAGATGCTGCACAATCAGCTTTATGTCGGAGATATGGTGCAGGGGCGGCATAAAAAGGTGAGTTATAAGTCCGAAAAGACGATTTGGCTTCCCCAGTCGCAGTGGATCGTTGTAGAAAACACCCATGAAGCCATCATTGACCGGGGGACGTTTGAAACAGTTCAGATGATGCTGAAAGAACGTACCCGGAGTGGTGGAAAAGGAACGATTCATCCGCTGGCGAAAAAAGTGGTTTGCGGATGCTGCGGCAGCTACATGGAACAAACTGGCCGTCAGCCAAAGGCGGATGGGACTCAAAGACGCTATGTTCGCTGCCGGATGCACCAGCGCGCACCGGAAGAGTGTGGCAACAAGACCTGTACAGATATGAACGCATTGGAGAATGCTGTGCTGGAACGTATCCGGGCGTATGTGGCAGATTATTTTGACCCTGAAAAAGTTACCCTTCCAGAACAGGATGACCCAATCCAGCAGCGAGAACATGCAAAGCGTGACGAGCTGAAACGGTTGAAAAGCGAAGTAGACCGGCGGCGCAAAGCTATGCAGGAACTGTATCTGGATAAGGTGTCTGGTCTGATTGATACCGTCCAGTTTTCTGAAATGAACCAGACTTTTCTGGAAGATGTAAAAAACGCAGAAACGCGAATCAATATTTTGGAAGCGGAATTGGAACAACAGCAGGAAGAAACCAGCGTGGTTCAGACGCAGATGCAGCGTGTGCGGGAACTGGCACAGGTTTCCCATCTGACCCGTGAACTTGCTGTACTGCTGGTTCATCGTGTCGTTGTCGGAACGAAAGACCCACTCACTGGAGAGCAAAAAATCACGATTGAATGGAATTTCTAAGTGGTAGAGCAGTTTAATGGCCCCGTTGGGTTATTTTCGTCAGCCCAGGTAGGGTAGACTTCGCTGGATGCAACATTGGCGATATAGTCCCGGAAGGAGACAGTCACATTGCGGGCGGATGCCGCAGGCCTGCCCAGATGCACCGTGATGTTTTTGGGAATGATGACTCTGTCCAGAACCCGGGGCACGCAGTTTTGCACCGGCTCCGGGCCGCTGCCGCCGTCTCCGGTGAAAAGCGAATGCTCCGGGATGACCACCGGCACATTCGGGATATCGCGGCCTTCCTCGGTATCGGGGATCATCTCCGGCTGGGCAAGGGTGACCTGCCCGGCAAAGATCTGCACGCCCTGAATGCGTACGGTGCGGTAGCCTGCTTTTGCGGCAGTCAGATCCACAACGGCATAGGGCCGGATGGTGTTGTCCTCCTGCAGGGACAGCGCACAGGAGGGGGCTTCAATGGAGAGGTCGGCAGCGGTGCCGGTCTCGTCGGTGATACGCTGAGCGGTAAAGCCGTTTCCGGACACGGTGACGAGAACACCCTCGATGGGCGAGGACTGACGTGCACCGAAAGCCTGAATGCGTAGAATGCCGGTGTTTTTCATAGGCGGATGCTCCTTTGCTGTAAAAGTGGTATCGCTTCTCTCACAGCGTATTCCACTGCGCCGCCGCGCGTGAATGGGGCTTTTCTTTTGCAGCAGAGGAGTGTATACTGGAAGCAGTTAGGCGGGTGCGCCCACTCCGGCAGGATGACGCGAAGCCATGGTCTAAAGTGCAGGCTGCAATTAGGATCGACGATGCACCACTACGGGAAGTGTGAGGGCTTCTCACGCTGGATGGACTGGCGAGCGGAAGCAGGACGGAGTGGGCGCACCTGCCGTTCGGACAGCCTATGATAAGAAGCATAAAGGAGAATACAGCAATGCAGGCAACCATTCACAATGAATTTTTGACCTTGACTGTGGATACCCACGGTGCCGAAGCCGTCAGCCTGAAAAATGCGGCGGGGGAAGAGCTGCTCTGGCAGGCCGACCCGGCAGTGTGGAAGCGCCACGCACCCATTCTGTTCCCGTGGACGGGCAAGCTGCCCGGCGGCACCTTTGAGGCGGGCGGCAAAACGTACAAGGGCGGTCAGCACGGCTTTGCCCGCGATGTGGAGCACACCCTGCTCAAGGCCGAGGGCGACACCATCCAGTTGGAGCTGAGCTCGGATGATGCCATCAAAGCCGAACGCTTCCCCTTCGACTTTGTGCTCACCAGCACCTTCCATCTGGACGGCAAGACCGTGCACCATACGCTGACGGTGCGCAACCCCGGCACCGAAGAGCTGCGCTTTGGCATCGGCTATCACCCGGCGTTCAACATCCCCTTTGATGCACAGCACACCACCACGGATTACGAGTTCCGGTTCGACCAGCCGGAAAGCCCGGTCATTCTGGATGCCCGTCCGAATGGCCTTCTGTCTGGCAAGTGCTATTACCAGTGGAAGAACCAGCAGGCCATCCAGCTGACGGATGATCTGTTCGCAAACGACAGCTTCTGCATGGCGGGCCTGCGCACCAAGACCATTGGCATCTATGAGAAGGGCACCGGCCGCAAGATCACCTGCAATGTGGAAGGCTACCCCTACGCGCTTATCTGGTCGGCCCCTGCAAAGCCGGTGCGGTTTGTGTGCATTGAGCCGTGGCACAGCCTGCCCGCCGCCGAGACTGACCCGCAGCAGTGGAGCCAGCGTGCCGCTGCCGCCTGCCTTGCCCCGGGTGAAAGCTGGGAGACCACGTTGAGCACCACATTTGACCGGTAAAACTCCCTCAGTCTTGCTTCGCTTGCCAGCTCCCTCAGAGAGGAAGCCTGTCTGCGCGGTCAAGCCTCCCTCGTTGAGGGCGGTGGCATCGCGCCGGCGATGACGGAAGGAGTTCTGCAAACAAGAAAAAGCTCCCGGAACATCGAAATGCTCCGGGAGCTTTTATGCTGTTATCAAAAGGAAAGCTTAGTACGCCACGCCCCAGTAGACCATGGTCTTGGCGGGCTTGCCGCAGCAGGGGCATACATCGCTCAGGTGTTCCTGCTCAAACGGCATGCAGCGGCTGGACAGGCCGACTTCTTCCTTCATCTTCATCTCGCAGGCAAGGTCGCCGCACCACATGGTCTTGATGTAGCCGGTGTTTGCCTTGGCCAGCTCCTTCACCTCGTCCATGGTGGTGGCAGCCCAGGTGCGCTTCTCGCGGTTGGCAAGAGCACGCTCGTACAGGTCCTTGCGCAGGGCCTCCAGCTGTGCGGGGATCGCAGTCTCCAGCTCGTCCAGAGAGACGAAGACTTTTTCGCGGGTATCGCGGCGCACCAGTACGCACTGGTTCTTTTCCAGATCCTTGGGGCCGATCTCCAGACGCAGAGGCACGCCCTTCATCTCCCACTGGGAGAACTTCCAGCCCGGGGCATTGTCGCTGTCGTCCAGCTTCACGCGGGCATACTTGCTGATCTTCTCGGCCAGCTCGGCAGCCTTCTCGGAAACACCGGGCTTGTGGGCTGCGATGGGCACTACGACCACCTGAATGGGGGCCACTGCCGGGGGCAGGATCAGGCCGTCGTCGTCGCCGTGGGTCATGATGATAGCGCCCACCAGACGGGTGGAAACGCCCCAGCTGGTCTGGAACGGATGATGCAGCTGGTTGTCGCGGCCGGTAAAGGTCACGTCATAAGCCTTGCTGAACTTATCGCCAAAGTAGTGGCTGGTGCCGCTCTGCAGGGCCTTGCCGTCCTTCATCATGGCCTCGATGGTATAGGTGGCCTCGGCACCGGCAAACTTTTCCTTGTCGGTCTTGCGGCCCTTCACCACGGGGATGGCCAGATCCTGCTCGCAGACATCTGCGTAGCAGTTCAGCTGCTGCTGGGTCTCAGCCTCAGCCTCGGCGGCAGTCTCGTGGATGGTGTGGCCTTCCTGCCACCAGAACTCGCGGCTGCGCAGGAAGGGGCGGGTGGTCTTTTCCCAGCGGACAACGCTGCACCACTGGTTGTACTTCATGGGAAGCTCGCGGTAGCTGTGCAGCACGCGGGACCAGTGGTCGCAGAACATGGTTTCACTGGTGGGACGCACGGCCAGACGCTCTTCCAGCTTGTCGGAACCGCCCATCGTGACCCACGCCACCTCCGGCGCGAAGCCATTGACCAGTTCGCCCTCCTTCTGCAGCAGGCTTTCCGGGATCAGTACGGGCATTGCCACGTTTTCATGGCCGGTGGCCTTGAAGCGGGCATCCATGTCCTTCTGGATCAGCTCCCAGATGGCCTGACCGTAGGGGCGCAGGATGATGAAACCCTTCACGCTGGAGTACTCCACCAGCTCTGCCTTCACGCAGATATCGGTGTACCACTGTGCGAAGTTCTCTTCCTGGCTGGTGATCGCCTGTACGAGCTTCTTTGAATCTTTTGCCATTTTTGCTTTTTCCTCCTAAGGCCGTGCGCCAAACGGCTTGCGTTCCGCACGAACCATATTAAAAGCCCCGTCCATGCAGTGCGGCCGGGTGCCGCACCAGAAGGCGGGGCTTTTTGACTGAATCAGTTCTGCGCGTGGCTGTCCACAAAGTTTACCACATCGCCCACGGTGCGCAGGGACTCGATGGCATCGTCCGGCACCTCAATGCCAAACTCATCCTCCAGCGTCATCACCATATCCACGATATCCAGACTGTCGGCCTCAAAATCGCTCATGATGTCACTGTCCATCGTGATCTTTGCCGGGTCAACATCCAGCTGCTCCGCCAGCAATGCACGGATTTTTTCAAAAGTATCCATTCCTGTGGTCTCCTTTTTGCAGTTGTTTTGCCTGTCCTGTACACCGGTGCCGTGCGTGCGGCTGCCGTGACGGATGCACCCGCAGATGCTGCGCGGCCCCGGACTGTACAAAACTCTCTCTTTTTTTATATCCCATGCCATGCGTATTGTCAAGCCCTGTTTTCCATTCTGACAGATTCCTTTGCGAAAAATTGCCGGAAAGGTGCATTTTCGCTTGACAGGAGCGCCCCGGTTTCTTATCATTATAGAGTAGCGAGTTTATAGGGACTGACCACAAGTCCCATGAAGGAGTTTTGAGCATGAAGCTTTCATTTACCAAAATGCAGGGCTGCGCTAACGATTATATCTATCTGGACTGCCGCAAAAGCGGTGTGCCGGAGAACATTGCAGCCCTTTCCGAAAAATTGTCCCGGCGGCATTTTTCCATTGGTGCGGACGGCATCATCTGCATCTGTGCTGCGCAGACGGCGGGTGCGGACGGCATGATGCGCATTTTCAACGCCGATGGCAGTGAGGGCAGGATGTGCGGCAACGGCATCCGCTGCGTGGCTGAATGGCTGTACACCCACGGCATTGCCAAAGAGACCCTTGCCATTGATACCCTCAGCGGCCTGAAGACCGTCACCCACAAGGGTGCGGGCCTGTGGCAGGTGGAGATGGGCGCTTACAGTGCCATGCCTGCCAGCCTGCCTGCTGTGAACATGGGCGAAGAACCGCTTGTGGACAAAGAACTGACCGTGGACGGCAAAACGTGGCATGTGACCTGCATCAGTGTGGGCAACCCCCACTGTGTGACCGTGGTGGAGGATGTGGACAGCCTGAAGCTGGAAGAGATCGGCCCGGCCTTTGAGCACCACGCAAACTTCCCGGAGCGCATCAACACCGAGTTCGTGCAGGTGGTGGATCCCACCCACCTGAAGATGCGGGTGTGGGAGCGCGGCAGCGGCGAGACATGGGCCTGCGGCACCGGCACCTGCGCCACCGTGGCGGCCCTGACCGAGCTTGGCATCTGCCCGGCAGGCGAGGACATCCATGTGCAGCTGCGCGGCGGTGTGCTGACCATCCGGGTATTGCCCGGCAGACAGCTGCTGATGACCGGCGCCGCCGAGACCGTGTGCGAAGGTATCACAGAAGTTTAAAAAGAATGTTCGCTGCCGCCGTCCGGCGGCGGAGAACATGATACAAAGATGAATCGAGGGAAAGTAACCATGAAGATGAACAAGCATTACAACGAGCTGAAGGCAAGCTACCTGTTTGTGGACATTGCCCACAAGGTGGCCGCTTATCAGGAGGCACACCCGGAGAAGGAGATCATCCGTCTGGGCATTGGCGATGTGACCCAGCCGCTGGCAAAGTGTGTGGTCAAGGCCATGCACGATGCAGCCGATGAGATGGGCACCAAGGAAGGCTTCCACGGCTATGGCCCGGAGCAGGGCTACCCCTTCCTCAAGCAGGCCATTCAGGGCTACTACGCAGGCCGCGGCACCCAGCTGGCAGAGGATGAAATTTTCATCTCTGATGGTGCAAAGAGCGATCTGGCCAACGTACTGGGCCTGTTCGATGTGGACAACACCGTGCTGGTGCCGGACCCCGTTTATCCCACCTACGTGGACGATAACGTGACCGATGGCCGCAAGATCATCTACAGCCGCACCAGTCAGGAGAACGGCTTCCTGGGAATGCCGGATGAGAATGTGAAGGCTGACATCATTTATATCTGCAGCCCCAACAACCCCACCGGTGCCGCCTACACCCGCGACCAGCTCAAGGCATGGGTGGACTACGCCCGTAAGAACGATGCCATCATCCTGTACGATGCTGCCTACGAGTGCTTCATCTCCGACGAGAACCTCGCCCGCAGCATCTTCGAGATCGAGGGTGCACGCGAGTGTGCCATTGAAATTTGCTCCTTCTCCAAGATCGCAGGCTTCACCGGCACCCGCTGCGGCTACACCGTGGTGCCCAAGGAGCTGGAGCGCGAGGGTATGAACATCAATAAGCTGTGGCTGCGCCGCCAGACCACCAAGTTCAACGGTGTGCCTTACGTGGTGCAGCGCGCCGCCGCTGCGGTGTTCACCGAGAGCGGCATGGCCGAGATCCAGCAGAATCTGGACTACTACCGCAAGAATGCCAAGGTCATTGCGGACGCTCTGGACGAGTGCGGCGTGTGGTACTGCGGCGGCAAGAACAGCCCCTACATCTGGCTGCGCTGCCCCGGTAACATGAAGAGCTGGGAGTTCTTCGACTGGCTGCTGGAAAACTGCGGCGTGGTCGGTACCCCGGGCGTGGGCTTTGGCGAGTGCGGCGAGGGCTACTTCCGCCTGACCGCTTTCGGTGATGCCGAAAAGACCAAGATGGCCGCCGAGCGCATTAAGACCGCCATCAAGGCACTGTAAAACCTAAAAAATGCACCTGCTGTCCGTTTTGGACGGCGGGTGTATTTTTTTGCGCATTCTCTTGACAAATCCGTATTTACTGTATATACTGTGCATATACAGATAAAACACAAAAGCCAAAGGAGCAGCCGATGGAACTGTTTATCAACAACAAAAGCGGCGCGCCTATCTATGACCAGATCTACAACCAGATCAAGCAGCAGATCATCAGCGGGGCTTTGCAGCCGGACGAGGCCATGCCCTCCATCCGGGGGCTGGCACGGGATCTGCGCATCAGCGTCATTACCACAAAGCGTGCCTACGATGAACTGGAAAAAGAGGGCTTCCTTTACGCAGTACCGGCAAAGGGCTTTTTTGTAGCCCCTAAAAACACCGAGCTGCTGCGGGAAGAGAACCTGAAGAAAATTGAAGCGCACCTTACCGAAGCTGTGAAGCTGTCCGCATCCTGCGGGCTGAGCAGGGAAGAGCTGCGGGAGATGCTGGAACTGCTGTGGGAGGGCTGAACATGAACGCACTGGAACTGCGGGGACTTACAAAGCACTATAAGGACTTTACCCTCGGACCGCTGGATCTGACACTGCCCGGCGGCACCATCTGCGGCCTGATCGGCGAGAACGGCGCAGGCAAAAGCACCACCATCAAATTGATTCTGGACATGCTGCAGAGGGACGGCGGTACCGTGACCATTTTGGGCAGGGACAACCGCACCGACCTTGTACACACCAAGGAAGAAATCGGTGTGGTGCTGGGCAGCGAGGGCATCCCCCTGTGCCTGAACGCAGTGCAGGCAGGCAAGGTGATGGCGGGCATTTACCATAATTGGGACGCTGCCGCCTATGCGGAGCTGTGCCAAAAATTCGGTCTGCCGGACAAAAAGCGGTACAAGGACTACTCCACCGGCATGAAGATGAAGCTGTGCATCGCCGTGGCGCTGGCGCACCACCCGAAGTTGCTGCTGTTGGACGAAGCCACCAACGGGCTGGACCCGGTGGTGCGGGACGAGGTGACTGACCTGCTGCTGGACTTTACCCGGGACGAAAACCATTCTATCCTCATCTCCTCCCACATCGTCAGCGACTTGGAAAAGCTGTGCGATACCATCGCCTTCCTGCACAAGGGCAGACTGCTGCTCTGTGAGGAAAAGGACGCCTTGCGGGAGGAATACGCCCTGTGGCATGGCACGGCGGCGCAGCTGGCGGCACTGGATACGCGGGTGTACGGCAAGCGGGTCACCCCCTACGGAGTCGAGGCGCTTGTGCGCCGGGATGCAATGCCCGCCGGGGCAGAGCTTACCCCGGTAAGCATTGAGGAGCTGTTTGTGCTGATGGTGAAAGGGGAGAATGTACAATGAAAGGCTTGCTGTTAAAGGACGCATATCAGGCATGGTATTACGCAAAAATGGTCGTTGTGGGAGCTGTAGTCATGATGGGTGCGGGCGTGATCTCGATGATGAACGGGGCCAATTTCTTCATTGTCTATGCGGGCTTTTTGCTGGGTATGATGCCCATGACACTGCTGGCATACGACCAAACCAGCAATTTCAACGAATACAGTGCCGCGCTTCCGGCCACAAAAGAGCAGCTGGTGGGGTGTAAATACATTGTTGGTCTGTGCGGGCTGGTGCTGGCGGAACTCTTCGCCGCCGCAGCCCTTGGCGTGGCAAGCCTGCACTGGACAGCTGTGGACCATGCGCTTGTGGTTTCCACGCTGGTGCAGGTAGGCATGACAACGCTGCTGAACAGTGCCGTTCTGCTGCCGCTGAGCTACCGCTTCGGCTACGAAAAGGCAAAGGTCGTGTTCTATTTCATAGTTGGTGCGCTCGCGGCCCTGATGGGCTTTTCCGTGGCCGCAAACGAGGACGGTATTGTGAGAAACCTTCTTCCGCAGAGCATCTCGTCGCTGGGGCTGCTGGGTATTGCGGTGGCGGCTCTGACGCTGTATGCTCTCTCGTGGCGGCTGTCTGTTGCATGGTACGGAAAGGCGGAGCAGTAAAATGAAGAAAAGTCAGATCGCGGGTATCCTGTTCGGCGTTGCCATGGGCGTTTTGTTCAGCGTGTCGCTGGGGACAGTGGGTTTTGTGCTGGGCGCCAGCTTTGCAATTCTGGGCATGGTGATGTTCAAAGGATTGGATGACCCACAGGATAAAAAGTGAGCTGTAAAAAAGAGCGCCGCCCCTGCAGGAGAAGCTTCTCCGGTAAGGGCGGCGCGTATTTATTTCTTGGACTTTTCGGCGGTTTTCTGTGCGGCTTCCAGTTCCTCCACCCGCTTTTGCAGAGCGGTGATCTTGTCGTCCATTTTCAGGAACGTCCACACCAGAACAGCCAGCACCACCGCAGGCGGAACCACCATCCACAGGGACTGCTGGCACCAGAGCAGCAACGAATAGCCGCCGAACACGGTAAAGAGGAACACGGCAAACAGGCTTGCAGCCAGTACAGCAAAAAATCCCATATAAATGCCCTCTCTCGGCTTATTCCTCGGTCTCGTCCTCTTCGTCCGGGTCCAGCTCGATGCTGAACACGGCTTTCTTCAGTTTGCCGCAGCCCTGCGCCTTCAGGCCGGATTTATAGGGCTCTCCGGCCAGATACAGGGCAAACCGCCCCTCGCACAGCATTCCGGCAATGCTGGTGCCTGCGGTACCCACGGTGGTGTCGGTGGCTTCGTCGGTGGGCTTTGTGGGGGTCAGCTCTGCAAGGCTCACCTCAAACAGCTCGCTGCCGTCCAGATCGGTCTCCAGCGTGATGTGGTTGTCGTGGCGCTGGAACAGCGCTTTATCGGAAGTCAGCGGTGTGACGGTGCTCACAGTGACCACAGCCTTTTCGCCGTCGATGTGGGTGCGTCCGGCGGGCAGGGTGGTGATGTCCCGCGCCATGATATATTCAATGACGGTGTCGAGGTTGTCGCTCACGCCCAGATAGTTGGGCAGGTTGTTCAGGGTATCGTAGATCATAGTGGTGCTCCTCCACAAGCGGCCTCGCCCTCTCCGTCACGTTCCGTGACACCTCTCCCAAAGGGAGAGGCTTTGGCAAAACCGGAGACTTTATCATTCTGCCAAGGGCTCCCACTTTGGGGGAGCTGTCGAACGAAGTGAGACTGAGAGGGCGAGGAAGCTGTCCTTTATAAAATTCTTTATTCTGCGTCCTTCGGATCGGTCATCAGCTCTTTGATGCTGGGCACCACGCCGCCCAGATTCTGAAGCTCCGAAGGAATGATGATCTTGGTTGCCTTGCCGTTGGCCACCTTGGCCAGAGCTTCCAGACTGCGGATGGCCAGAACCTTATCGCTGGGCATGGCCTCGTTCAACAGGCGGATGGCATCGGCATTGGCCTTCTGAACGGCCAGAATGGCCTGTGCTTCGCCCTCGGCTTCCAGAATGCGCTGCTGCTTCACAGCATCCGCGCGCAGGATGGCGGCTTCCTTTTCGCCCTCGGCGGCGGTAATGGCGGCCTGCTTTTCACCGTCGGCCTTCAGGATCACGGCGCGCTTCTCGCGCTCAGCCTTCATCTGTTTCTCCATGGCTTCCTGGATCTCACGCGGCGGGATGATGTTCTTCACCTCCACGCGGTTCACCTTGATGCCCCACTTGTCGGTGGCTTCGTCCAGGATGGCGGTGATCTTGCCGTTGATGACATCGCGGCTGGTCAGGGTGTGGTCCAGCTCCATTTCGCCGATGATGTTGCGCAGGGTGGTGGCGGACAGGCTTTCGATTGCCGCAATGGGCTGGTTGACACCGTAGGTGTAGAGCTTGGCATCCATCACCTGAAAGAACACCACGGTATCGATCTGCATGGTAACGTTATCGCGGGTGATGACCGGCTGAGGGGGAAAGTCTGCCACCTGCTCCTTCAGGCTCACCTTTTTGGCGATGCGCTCGATGAAGGGAATCTTAATGTGCAGGCCTGCCGACCATGTGTCGGAGTAGCTGCCCAGCCGCTCAACGACATACACCTTGGACTGGGGCACGATGACGATATTGGTGATGATCACCAGCAGGACGACAAAGACCAGCGCGAGGATCAGAAAAAACATGACCATAGTGGTTCTCCTTTTTCAGATGGGTGCAACGTTTCAGCGCAGAACGCAGATCACGCTCTGCGGCTTTCGGTCAATACGGGCTCCACGATGAGCAGGGTGCTGTGCAGTTCGGTCACACGGCAGCGCTGCCCGGGGGTGAGAATGTCGCCGGGAGTGGCGCAGCGGGCATTCCAGTCCACGCCGTCCAGTCGCACACGGCCCGGCAGGTCGGCGGTGACGGTGGTCAGCACGGTGGCCTCCCGGCCAAGGTTGCGGTCGCCATTGGTGGGGGTGGTTTTCTGGCGCAGTTTTGCAGCCAGCGGCCGGAACGCCAGCAGGCACAGAATGCTTACCACGATGAACACCAAGGCCTGCGCCCGGAACGAATCCGTGAACAGGCAGGTGAGCAGGGCGGCAGCTGCGCCGACGGCGAACCAGACGGAGGTCATGCTGAAGGTGGAAGCCTCTAACAGCAAAAAGCCCACCACGGCAGCCAGCCAGAGAAATGGAACAGGGTTCATGGTTCTCCCTCCTTATGCCCCTATTATAGAGTATCCCCCGGGTGGAAGGTCAAGCGTTTTTTACTGGAACGTTGCACAGAAAACGAAATAAAGAACAAAAACTCCCTCAGTCACGGCTTTGCCGCGTCAGCGATGATGGAAAGAGTGAAAAAAGCCGCTGCACAAAATATGCGCAACGGCTTTTCTCAAATCAGGTGATATCGTAATAGCTGTGGTTCGGGTTATGCCCGTTCTCCTCCACCACGATGGTAAAGCCCATGGGGTTCACCTCCGTGTGTTTGCCGGAAGCCAGCGGCTCCACGATGATGTGCTCCGAGCGGTTTACGATGATCTCGGCGGTTTCCGCTTCGCCTACGCGCTGGTAGTGCAGGATGCCGTCCTGCGCCCGCAGCACCCGCAGCTCACCGGTGCGGAAGGCCTCGCAGGTGTGGCGCAGCTGCGCCAGCTGTGCCAGCACCGGCTTCAGGCGCTTTTCGTGGCTGTCCCAGCAGAAGAAGGCACGGTTGAAGGGGTCGCGGTAGCCCTGCATCCCGATCTCATCACCGTAGTACAGGCAGGGCACGCCGGGCAGCGTGTAGATGATGGCATAGGCCATGCGCAGGCGCAGCATCCCTTCCTCGTAGGCTTCGCCGGCCACACAGCGGCCGCTCTGCCACTCGCGGCCCCGACCGTTGGCGGGCTCGTCCGCGATCACGGTGAGGGCGCGTTCGGTGTCGTGGGTGGAGAGAAAGTTCAGCGCAGTGTCCATGGCAGGGGCGGGGTAGTGCTCACAGATGGACAGAATTTCGCCCATGGCCTGCTCGGCGGGCTTACCCTTTACAAAGTCCAGCACAGCGTTCTTGAAGGGGTAATTCATCACGCTGTCCAGCCCCTTGCCCAGCAGGTAGGTGCGGCGCTGGCCAAAGCCGTATTTGGTGGTGGCGTCCTCCCACACCTCGCCCAGCAGGAACTTCTCCGGGCTGACCCGCTTGACAGCGGCGCGGATCTTTTCAATAAAGTCGTCCGGCAGCTCGTCGGCCACATCCAGACGGAAGCCTGCGGCACCGCGCCGCAGCCATGTGTCAATGACACCGCCCTCGCCGGTGATGAACTCCACATAGGAGGGGGTCTCTTCGTTCACCTCGGGCAGGGTCTCGAAGCCCCACCAGCTGCGGTAGCCGCCCTTATACTTGGGGTCAAAATCGTACCAGCTGCGGTAGGGGGAGTTGGGGTCGCGGTAAGCGCCGCCATCCCCATAGCGGCCTTCGCGGTTGAAATAGCGGCTGTCGGAACCGGTGTGGCTGAACACACCGTCCAGCACGATGCCAATGCCATACTTGGCAGCCTCGCGGCAGAGCACCTCGAACTCCTCGTTGGTGCCCAGAAGCGGGTCTACGTTGAGATAGTCGGCAGTGTTGTAGCGGTGGTTGGAGTGCGCCTCAAAGATGGGGTTGAGGTAAAGGTAGTCCACCCCCATCTCCCGCAGGTAGGGCAGCTTGATGCGGATGCCTTCCAAATCGCCGCCGAAATAGTCCTCGTTCAGATGGCCGCCGGTCTCGTTGGGCTGCCAGAAGGGTTCGGCGTGTTTGTCGGCCTGATACAGCCGGTCCGGGAAAGGCATGGGCTTGTTCTCAATGCCCTCGCAGAACCGGTCCGGGAAGATCTGATAGAACACCTTGCCCTTGATGCACTCCGGGGTCTGGAAACCGGCATCGTAGACGGTGATCTGCCACTTTTCGCCTTCCTGCCAGCTGACAACGCCGCAGTTGTCCGGCCCGCGGTAGATGCGGCGGAAGTCGGTATACAGGTCAAAGTAATAGAAGTACAGGCCCACATCGTTCAGGGTCACATCCACCGAAAAGTGGTTCTGTTTGGGGGTCTGACCGTCAAACTTCATGCGGTAATGCACCGGCACGTCGTATTTGCCCTCCTTCTGGATCACCAGATGGGGGTCCACATAGCCTAGCTCTTCCGGGATGCAGAGGGTCAGGTGCACGGACTGCCCGGCCCGCACTGCACCAAAGGGCTGCTTGAAATAGGGGTCGTAGCTATTGAACAGACAAGACAAAGCAGGGTCGTCCTTTCTCAAAAAAGCCCCGGCGGGCCAAACGCCGCCGGGGCAGATGGATTTTTTAAGGGAAAATTACTTGCCCATGGGCACCGGGGAAGCGTACCAGATGTCGCGTGCGTAGTCCAGCACGGCGCGGTCGGCGCTGAAGATGCCGCTGTTGGCGGTGTTCTTCAGGCTCATCTGTGCCCACTTCTCACGGTCGCCATACAGCTTCTGCAGGTCGGCCTGTGCACGGCGGTAATCCTTGAAGTCGGCCATGACCATGTACGGGTCGCTGGTGCGCAGGTTCTCGGTCACCTCGTGGAAGTTCTCACCGTTCCAGCCACGCTCCAGGAAGTTCAGGGTGTAGTTGGCCACGTCGTCGCCCGTGATAAAGGCGTTGGGGTGGTAGCCCACCTGCTTCAGGCTGTTCACCTCGGGGGTCAGCATACCAAAGATCAGCTCGTTCTCCTTGCCGGCGGCATCGGCGATCTCGACGTTTGCGCCGTCCAGGGTGCCCAGAGTGATGGCACCGTTCAGCATGAACTTCATGTTGCCGGTACCGGAAGCCTCGGTGCCTGCCAGAGAGATCTGCTCAGAGACCTCGGCAGCGGGCATCAGGTGTTCGCTCAGAGAGACGCAGTACTCTTCCAGATAGACCACGCGCAGCTTGTCGCGCACAGCGGGGTCGTTGTTGATGAGGTCGCCCAGCTTGCAGATCATGCGGATCATCTGCTTTGCCATGTAGTAGCCGGGAGCAGCCTTTGCACCGAAGATATAGGTCTTGGGGATGAAGTCGGCGTTGGGGTTCTCCTTCAGGTACAGGTACTGGGCAGCAATGTTCAGCGCGTTCAGGTGCTGGCGCTTATACTCGTGCATACGCTTGACCTGACAGTCAAAAATGGAGTTCGGGTCGATGACCTGACCGGTGCTCTTTGCCAGATAGTTGGCAAAGCTGGTCTTGTTCGTCAGCTTGATCTCGTTCAGGCGCTTGAGAACGGTCTTGTCGTTCTCGAACTTGTTCAGCTTGGACAGATCGGAAGCATCATGCTTGTAGCCGTCGCCGATGGTCTCGTCCAGCAGCTTGCACAGGCCGGGGTTAGAGGCCAGCAGCCAGCGGCGGTAAGCGATGCCGTTGGTCACGTTCTTGAAGGCCTGCGGCTTGAACAGGTAGTAATCGTGGAAGACGCTGTCCTTGATGATCTCACTGTGCAGCTTGGACACGCCGTTGATGCTGTTGGCGGTGTAGGCGCAGATGTTTGCCATGCGCACCTGATTGTCGCCGATCAGTGCCATATAGTCGATCTTGCCCTTGTCGCCGGGGAAGACCTTCTCCAGCTCTGCGCGGGCGCGGCGGTCCATCTCCACCACGATCTGGTAGATGCGGGGCAGGGTCATCTTGAAGATGTCCACGTTCCACTTTTCCAGAGCCTCAGCCATGACGGTGTGGTTGGTGTAGGAGAAGACCTTCTGGCAGATGTCGAATGCCTTGTCCCAGCCAAAGCCGCACTCATCCAGCAGAATGCGCATCATCTCGGGGATGGCGAGGGTGGGGTGGGTGTCGTTCAGCTGGATGGCCACCTTGTCGGGCAGATTCTCGAGGGTCGCATAGCTGGACAGGTGGTTCTGGACGATATCGCCGATGGATGCGGCAGACAGGAAGTACTGCTGGCGCAGGCGCAGGATCTTGCCCTCAACATGGTTATCGTTGGGGTACAGCACCTTGGAGATCAGCTCTGCATTGGCGTTCTTGCTCATTGCAGTGTTGTAGTTGCCAAGAGAGAAGCTGGACATATCAAAGTCCGGGGCCTTTGCCTGCCACAGGCGCAGCTTTGCAACGCCCTTGCCGTCGTAGCCCTGCACATACATATCAGAGGGAACAGCCATGACGCTGTTGTAGTTGGTGTGCTGGATATAGTGGAAGCCGTTGTCCCAGTTCTCGTGGATCTCGCCGTCAAAGCGCACTTCCACAGCCTGATCGGGGTGGCTCTTCAGCCAGACCTGACCGCCGGGCAGCCAGTTGTCGGCACGCTCCTGCTGCCAGCCGTCCACGATCTTCTGCTTGAAGATGCCGTACTCGTACAGGATGGAGTAACCGGTGCCGCAGATGCCGGTGGTGGCCATGCCGTCCAGATAGCAGGCAGCCAGACGGCCCAGACCGCCGTTGCCCAGACCTGCATCCGGCTCTTCCTCAAAGATGCTGTCAATGCTGATATCAGCGTCGGACAGGGCCTTTTTTGCCACCTCGTCCAGACCCAGGTTCAGCAGGCTGGTCTTCAGGCTGCGGCCCATCAGGAACTCCATGCACAGATAATACACCTGCTTGGTGCCGGTGCCAATGGCCTTGGACTGGAACTTCTTGTGGTTCTCACTCATCATCTGACGGCAGATCAGAGCCAGAGAGCGGTAGATCTGCTGGTTGGAAGCAACGCTCAGCTCCACGCCGTACTCGCTGGTGAGCTTGTCCTGAAGAAGTTTACCGAATTCTTTCGATGTCATAAAGGTACTCCTATCCGCATAAGTTTTCAGCTTTGCTAAAATAATTGAAATAATTGGCGCCTGCAGGCACTTTCCCTCACTTGCTCTGCCGCCAACATAACAAAGATATTATAATATGGCAGAATGACAAATGCAAGGAATCAGGGGATTTTTTCTGTAACTGACATTTTTTTATTGAACTTTCTGATAAATATGCCAAAATTTCAAAAAATACACTTTTTCTTGATGCTTATTTATATTATAATAGGGAAAGAAAGCTGTGTTCCGAAACATTTTCGGGGACAAACTCCGGGAGAAATGTGCCGGGTAACTCGCCCGGCGGGTGACAAGACACCAAAACGGTACCGGGAACGGTGCCGTTTCCCGGCAAAAATCAGAAGATCACTGCCCGCTGCGGGCAGAAAAGGATAAAAAGGGGAAACAGATATGGTCAACAAGGTACGGGTGAACATTGCAGGTACGCCGTATGCCATTGCTACGACGGACCCGGAAAAATATATTTTGTCGCTGGCGAAAAAGCTGGATGAAGACATCACCAAGCTTTTGGACGATAATGCGAATCTTTCAGTGACTAAGGCGGCGGTGTTCTGCGCCATGGATTATCTGGACGAATACCGCAAGAGCACCGGCAGTGCTGAGAATATGCGCAGCCAGATCCAGGATTACATTGCGGATGCCACCCGCGCAAAGCTGGCGGAAGATAAGGTCAAAGCAGAGAATGAGGTGCTGCGGCGGGAAGCTGCCGCCCTGCGCGAACAGCTGGAAAAGATGCGCAATAAGGAAGCCCGACGCGAGGAGCGCGCCCAGCAGGCGGCACAGCAGTCTGCTGCCGAGGGCGAAGCGGACAAGGCGGAATAAGCCGTTTACAGGATAAAGGAGAAGTATGTCAAAGATCGAGATCCTTGCCCCGGTGGGCAACGAAGAAATGCTGCGTGCCGCTGTATTCAGCGGTGCCGACGCAGTGTATCTGGGTTTTTCGGGTTTCAATGCCCGCACCAGTGCCAACAATTTTAACGCGGATACGCTGAAAGATGCGGTCGCCTTCTGCCATGCGCGGGGCGTGGCTGTGCATGTGGCGCTGAACACCACCGTCTATGGCGGCGAGCTGCCCGCGCTGGAACAGGCCATCCGTGCCGTTGCAGCCAGCGGTGCCGATGCGGTCATCTGTCAGGATCTGGCAGTGGCAACGCTGATCGGTAAAATTGCACCGCAGCTGCCGCGCCACGGCTCCACCCAGATGAGCGTGCACAGCCTGCAGGGTGCACTGGAGCTCAAGGAGCTGGGCTTCACCCGCGTGGTGCTGGCCCGTGAGCTGAGCATGCCCGAGGTGGAGCATATCACAAAGCACTGCGGCATCGAGACCGAGTGCTTCGTGCACGGCGCGCTGTGCATGTGCGTCAGCGGCCAGTGCTACATGTCGGCCTTTCTGGGCGGACGCAGCGGCAACCGCGGTTCCTGTGCCGGCCCGTGCCGCCTGCCGTTTGAGGCAAATGCCCTGCCGGAGGGCAAGCCGGGCCGCCTGCACCACCTGTCCTTAAAGGATAATTCGGTCATTGATAAGCTGGACAAGCTGCAGGCGCTTGGCGTGGCATCGGCAAAAATCGAGGGCCGTCTGCGCACGCCGGAGTATGTGGCGGCGGCAGTCAGCGCCTGTCTTGCAGGCCGCGAGGGCCGCGCCTACGACCGCGACCTGTTGAAGAATGCTTTCAGCCGTTCCGGCTTCACCTCCGGCTATCTGGATGGAAAGATCGACGGCACCATGTTCGGCGTGCGCAGCGAAGCAGATGCAGAACAGACCAAAAAGACCCTGCCCATGCTGCGGGAGCTTTACCGCCGTCAGCGCAGCCGCGTGCCGGTAAAGATGAAGCTGGAAATTGAAGAGGGCGGCGAAAAGCTCACTGTCACCGATGCAGACGGCAGCAAGGCCTTTGCCTATGGGGATGCAGAGCCGCAGCCTGCCCGTACTGATCCCACCGCAAGCCTGCACCGCAGCCTTGCCAAGACCGGCGGCACGCCTTTTGCGGTGGAAGATCAGGATATTACCGTGGAAATGGACGGTGGGCCGTGGTTTATCCCGGGCAGTGCGGTGAACGAGCTGCGCCGCGAAGCGCTGGATGCCCTGCTCAAAAAGCGGGAAGTGCTGCGCCCGTGGCCCACCACCGAGGAGCATGTGCCTGCCCTGCCGCTGCGCACTCTGCCGCCCCACCGTACCCTGCGTGCCCGGTTTGAGAGCTGGGAGCAGGTGCCGGAGCGGGCGCTTGACGGCATCGAGTATCTCATCCTGCCCATTGCGCAGGCCGACCGCGTGCCCCGGGAATGGCGGGTAAAGACCCTTTTGGAACTGCCCCGGGTCATGTTTGGCAAGCTGGAAGAGGATACCGCCCGCCGCATCGCGGCCACGCAGGACGCCGGTTTTGCAGGCTATGAGGTGAGCAATATCGCCCACCTGCGCCTGTGCCGGGGCCTGCCCATGAGCGGAAGCTTTGGCCTGAACATCACGAACCAGCTGGCCGCGCAGTTCTACGCGGACAACGGCCTTGGCTCCATGATTATCCTGCCCGAGGTGAAGGACAGCGACATCAGCACCATTGCGCCCACCCATAACGGCAGGCCGGTGCCCACCGGCGTGCTGGTGTACGGCCATATGCCGCTGATGATCACCCGTGCCTGCCCGCTGCAGAACATCCACGACTGCGCCCACTGCGACAAGACCGGCGTGCTGACCGACCGCAAGGCCAAGAAGTTCCCAGTGCGGTGCGGCCTTGGTGTGCGCACCATCTATAACCCTGTACCTATTTATATGGGGGATAAGCCGGGCGCTTTGACGGTGGACTACGGTGTGGCTTACTTCACGCTGGAAAGCCGGGAGGAAGCGGCCAAAATTCTGGAGATGATCCGCACCCATGCACCCTTTGAAGGTGATTTTACCCGTGGGTTGTATTTTAAAGGTACGAACTGAAACTCCTTCCGTCATTGCTGACGCAATGCCAGCTCCCTCCCTGAAGGAGTTGCTATAAAATCAAAACGAGGTATACTATGGAACCCATCACAGTAAAATATAAGGTATTGGACACCCGTGCCAAGGTGCCCTCTTACGCAACCCCCGGCTCTGCTGCCGCCGACCTGTGCGCCGTACTGGACGCGCCGCTCACCCTTGCCCCCATGGAGCGGGCACTGGTGCCCACCGGCCTTGCCATCGAGCTGCCCGGCCCCCACAGCGTGGCACTGGTGTACGCACGCAGCGGCCTTTCCATCAAGCACGGCCTGTGCATGGCCAACGGCGTGGGCGTGGTGGACAGCGATTACCGCGGCGAGCTGAAGGTGCCCATGGTCAATCTGGGCAGGGAAGCCTACACCATTCAGCCCGGTGAGCGTGTGGCCCAGCTGTGCATTGCACCGGTGTACACCGCTGCCTTTGTGCCTGCCGAAGAGCTGGGCGATACCCAGCGCGGCGAGGGCGGCTTTGGCTCTACCGGAAAGTGAGATGGAATCATGAACCTGATCTTAGCTTCCGGCAGCCCGCGCAGGCGGGAGCTGCTCTCCTTATATACCACCAATTTCACCGTCTGCGTCAGCGACTTTGACGAAAGTACAGTGCAGGCCGCTACGCCTGCCCATCTGGTGGAACAGCTGGCCCGGGGCAAGTGCCTTGCTGTTTCGGCCCAGCATCCGGGCGCTGTGGTCATCGGCTGTGATACGGTGGTGGATGTGAACGGCGAGGTGTTCGGCAAGCCCCACAGCGAAGAGGATGCAAAGCGGATGCTGCGCGCCCTTTCCGGTGCCACTCACGAGGTGCACACCGGCGTGTGCATCTCGGACGGTGCGCGCACTGAAAGCTTTGTGGACAGCTGCCGCGTTACCTTCTTCCCGCTGGGTGAAGAGGAGATCGACTTCTACGCTTCCACCGCCGAACCCTACGATAAAGCCGGTGCCTATGCCATTCAGGGGCGGGCGGCCCTCTGGCTGGACCGTATTGAGGGCGACTACTACACCATCATGGGTCTGCCGGTGAGCCGCACCGTACAGCTGCTGGCACATTTTGTGTGATAAAACTGGAAAAAACGAAGAAAACTTGCGCAAACGCTTGAGAAATCATTGCCTTGCGGCTATAATAGAACCGTGTTATTCTGCGCAAAGGCGGCACAAAAGGGCTGCCGGATGTTCTGGCGCTATAGATAAAATGGGAAGCATAAGGAGAATTTTTACAATGGGCCTGTTTTCTAAAGATGTAGGTATCGATCTGGGTACCGCAAATACTCTGGTATATATGAAGGGCAAGGGCATCATCATGCGGGAGCCTTCGGTCGTGGCTGTGGATACCAAGACCGACGAGGTGCGCTGTGTGGGTGCCGAGGCAAAGGCTGTCATTGGCCGTACCCCCGGCAGCATCGTGGCTGTGCGTCCGCTGAAGGATGGCGTGATCGCTGACTTTGACATCACCACCAACATGCTGGAAAATTTCCTCAAGAAGGCATGCGGCAACAGCATGTTCTCCCGCCCCCGCGTGGTCATCTGCATCCCGTCCGGCGTTACCGAGGTGGAGCGCCGCGCTGTGCGCGAAGCTACCCTGAAGGCCGGTGCCCGTCAGGTGTCCGTCATTGAGGAACCCATGGCAGCAGCCATCGGTGCGGGCCTGCCCATCAGCGAACCTACCGGCAGCATGATCGTGGATATCGGCGGCGGCACGGCTGAGATCGCTGTGATCTCTCTGGGCGGCATCGTGGCCTCCCGCAGCGTGCGCATGGCAGGTGATATGTTCGATCAGGCCATCATCGCCTTCATCAAGCGCAAGTACAACCTGCTGATCGGTGAGCGCACCGCAGAGCAGATCAAGATCGAGATCGGCTCTGCCTATGCGCTGGACCCCGAAATGACCATGGAGATCAAGGGCCGTAACCTCGTGGACGGCCTGCCCAAGAACATCGTCGTCCACTCGGAGGATGTGCGCGAAGCTCTGCTGGAATGCCTGGTCAAGATCACCAGCGCCATCAAGGAAACGCTGGAGCGCACCCCGCCGGAGCTGAGTGCGGATATCATCGACCGCGGCATCACCCTGACCGGCGGCGGCGCACTGCTGCGCGGTCTGGATCAGCTGATCCAAAGCGAGACCGGCATCGACGTACACATTGCGGAAGACCCGCTGGACTGCGTGGCTAAGGGTGCCGGTGCGGTGCTGGATCATGTGGATGTCCTGCATGACGTGCTGGACACCGACGGCGGCCACATGTAACACGGGCAAGGCCCACACTTGCGGAAAAAGGCTCTTTTGCGCAGCGTCTGCGCTGATTTCCGCTGCAAACAATGTCTCTTGCGCGGATGGCAGGGCTGTCCGCGCTTTTCTTATGGCATGGCATCCACCCGAAACAGGAGGGTACTCCCTTGAAGGATTTTTTTGACACATGGAAATTTAAAATACTGGTAGCCGTGGCGGTGTTTCTGGTGGGCATCATGGCCTATGCCGGTGCCAACGGACGGCTGACCGCTGCCCCGCAGGAGCTGCTGGGCGTGGTGCTGATGCCGCTCCAGAAGGTCACATCGGCACTGAGCGGCGGCATTGGCTCGGTGTGGGAAAAATACACCAGCATCGATGAAGTCATGGAACAGAACGAACAGCTGGAAGCGGAGAATGCCGAGCTTCGCCAGCAGATGGTGGACTACGACCGCATCAAGGCGGAGAACGAAGCCTACAAGGCACTGGCCCGCATTCAGGATTCCAACACCGAAGCAAGCTATATTTCTGCCTTTGTGATCGGCCGCGACCCACTGGATGAGTTCGGAGGCTTTACGCTGGACTGCGGCACGGTGAACGGCGCAGCCGTGAACGATGCCGTGATCAGCGATAAGGGCTATCTGATCGGCATGGTGGTGGAAGCCGACACCACCAGCTGCAAAGTGATGACCATTCTGCATCCCAGCTTTAGCGCTGCGGGCGTGGTATCCCGCACGCGGGAAAACGGCATTATCAATGGCAGCACCGATTATGCCGGTGACGGCCTGTGCGTGCTGACCAATCTGGAACGCGCCACTGAGACGAAGATGAGCGATCAGGTGATCACCACCGGTCTTGGCGGAGTGTTCCCGCCGGATCTGCTGGTGGGAACCGTGCAGAAGGTGGAGCCGGAAGTCAGCGGAAAATCTTCCATTGCAGTGGTGCGCCCGGGTGCAGACCCGCGCACGGTCAAGCACGTATTCGTTATTACCGACTATTAAGGGGGCGCATTTGTATGGAATCACGCCGCATGCGCAGCCGCAGCCAGATCCTGAAATGGGTCTGCTACGCGGTGGCACTGTTTGTGTGCGCGGCACTGCAGACGACCCCCGGCCTGTTCCAGCTGGGGCAGGCAAAGCCGCTGTTCATTCTGCCGCTGTGTCTGGCTGTGGCCGTGTATGAAGGCGAGTTTGCAGGTGCGCTGTTTGGTGCCGTGAGCGGCCTTTTGTGGGACTACACTGCCGGGCGCACCGTGGGTATGCTGGCGCTGGAACTGCTGCTGCTCTGCTTTGCGCTTTCGGTGCTGGTTCAGGTGTATCTGCAGGGCAGCACATGGAACTTTGCGCTCATCAGCACCGGCACGGCCCTTGTGGTGCTCTCGCTGGACTGGCTGTTCTTCTACTACATGCCCGGCTACAGCTGGGCGCTGAGCCGCTGGCTGACCTTTGTGCTGCCTTCGGCCATGATGACGCTGGTGCCGTCGCTGGTGCTGTTCAGTCTGGTGCGGCACATTTACAGCGCATTCAAAATCGACAACGGCGTAGTCTGAACCGCCGGAGGAAACGCGGATGAACCAAAACGAACGAAAAACCGTTGTGCGCCGGATGATCCTGCTCATTGCAGTGGCATGTGTTATCATGGGCCTGTACGTGATGCGGCTGATCTTTCTGCAGCTGGTCAACGGCGACGATTTCAAGGCCAAGGCCACCAACACCACCGACTACAACTTTACGGTCACGGCGGCCCGCGGCGATATCGTGGACAGCGTCGGGCGGCGCATTGCCACCACGACCACCAGCTACAATGTGGTCCTCAACAAACTGCTGATGGGCGACCGGGATCTGGACACCATGCTGCAGCAGATCGTGGAGCTGCTGCGTGCGAATGGCGAGAGCTGGAATGATACGCTGCTGATCGGTCAGGCGGACGCAGCAGGCAATTACGCCTTTACGGACGATGACACGTCCACCAGCGACCAGAAGCAGCTGGCAGACATGAAGGAAACGCTTGGTCTGCAGCAGTACGCCACCGCCAACGATGTAATGGAAATGCTGGTGGAAAAGAACGATCTGCAGGATTTTTCGCCGGAATGGCAGCGTGTGCTGGCCGGAATCCACTACGAGATGGACCGGCAGGCGTTCTCCAATGTGAACAATTTTGTCATGGCGGAGAACGTGAGCACCCTCGCGGTGGCCACCATCAAGGAGCACAGCCTGCAGCTGCCGGGTGTGGAGATCGTGGAGACCAGCGCCCGCAGCTACGACCAGAGCGATATCATCCCGGCGGTGCTGGGCCGTGTGGGCAAGATCACGGCGGAAAAGTGGAAGGTGACCGATTCCAACGGTCAGGCGACCTATCCGCTGCGGGAAAAAGGCTATAACATGAACGATGTTCTGGGCATTTCTGGTCTGGAATCCGTTTTTGAGGACGAGCTGCGCGGCAAGGACGGCGTGGAGACCATCACCCGCAATTCGGACGGCGTGATCGTGGATACAAAGCTCACCACTGTGCCGGAGCCGGGCCATACCGTGCAGCTGACCATTGACAGCAACTTCCAGCGTGCCGTGGACAAGGCACTGGCGGACAACATTGATATGATCAACCGCGTGTACAATACCGGCACCATGAAAGCTGCCGCCGGTGCGGTGGTGGTGCTGGACGTGAAGGACGGCAGTGTGCTGGCTGCTTCCAACTATCCCAGCTATGACCAGAACCTGTATGCCGCCAACTATAGCGAGTACAGCTCCGACCCGAGCCTGCCGCTGTTCAACCGCGCATTGCAGGGCCTGTATACGCCGGGTTCTACCTTCAAGCCCGCCGTGGCGGTGGCTGCACTGGACAGCGGCCTCATCAACCAGTATTCTACCGTTTACTGCAACGGCGTGTACAACTACTTCAAGGATTACCACCCCCGCTGTACCCGCCATGGCCACAGCGGCAACATCGATGTGGTAACGGCCATCAAGTGGAGCTGCAACATCTTCTTCTATGATGTTGGCCGCCGCCTGACCAGCGATGTGTACGATGCCTATGCCTACAAGCTGGGTCTTGGCCAGCGCACCGGTGTGGAGGTGAGCGAGGCCGTGGGCCGTCTGACCACCAAGAGCGACTCCAACTATACGGCATCGCTGGATGTGCAGGCCGCCATCGGTCAGGGCAACACGGTGGTCTCGCCCATCCAGCTGGCTACCTACGCGGCAACGCTGGCCAACAACGGCACCCGTTACCGCACCCATTTCGTCAAGGCCATTCTGGACACCAACACCGGCGAGGTGCTCAGCGAGACCAAGCCCGAGGTCATGGATGTGATCGAAGGCACCGGCAACACCTTTGAGCTGGTGCGGCAGGGCATGAAGCAGGTGCCCAGCACCATCAGCGGCAAAATTTCCAGCTATCCGGTGCCGATCGCCTGCAAGACCGGTACACCTCAGCGCAGCGAGACCTATGCGCCCGGTAAGCACTATCTGAACGCCATGATGGTGGCTTACCTCCCGGCGGATGATCCGCAGATCGCCATTGGCATTAGCATTGAGTACGGCGGCTATGGTGCCCGTACCGGTGATCTGGTGGTGGACATTGCAAATGCCTATTTTGCCCTGAAGGATGGCAGCCTTGCCCAGCAGGCTGAAGCGGAAAAGGAAGCCGAGCAGGCCCAGCAGGAAGATCAGGCGCAGACCACTGACCCAGCTCAGGCCGCTGCAGGCCAGACCACCGGCAATGCCGCAGCCCAGCCTGCACAGATGACACCTGCCGCAGACACCGCTGCGCCGGAAACGGCAGCAGAAGGGGAAGCCCAGCCTGCCGTGCAGGACGAGCAGCAGCCCGCCGCAGACACCGAGCAGAACCCCGATGCCATTGCGCCGGAGAACTGAAAACGGGAGACAAAACGGACAGACGGAAGGGCGCTGCAGCGTCGGTTTGAACCACATGGGACTGGAAAAGAAAACAAAATTGAATATTTTGTATAAAAACCAGTTGTAAAAGATTGGATTTTGTGATATCATTTCAAGCAAAGGACTTTTTTGAAAAAGCGTTCCAATCGTTTAGGAAGAGGAGAGGGTAACGGATGACGATTGCACTCATTGCGCATGACTCCAAAAAGGAGCTGATGGTTCAGTTTTGTACGGCGTACTGCCGCATCCTGAGCCAGCATAAACTGGTAGCGACCGGCACCACCGGTAAACTGATCGCAGAAGCTACCGGCTTACAGGTGCAGCGCTTTCTGGCCGGTGTGCAGGGCGGCGACCAGCAGATCGCATCCCGCATCGCCTGCAATGAGATCGACCTGTTGCTGTTCTTCCGTGATCCCATCAACGCAAAGCCCAGCGAACCCAACGAAATGACGCTGCTGCGCCTGTGCGATGTGCACAACATCCCCATGGCCACCAACATTGCCACTGCCGAGGTACTGATCCACGGCTTGGAGCGCGGCGATCTGGATTGGCGCGATATCGTGCATCCCCAGAACTGACAAAACGATTTGGAATGGCTCCGCGTGCGCTGCGCCATATTCAGCGGAAACTATATTGATAATGCGAAAATCGGGAGCATCTGCGGATGTTCCCGATTTTCATTTTCACGGGAATGGGGTCCGAACCGCAGAATGCATTTCTGCCGCCGTGCGGCTGTTTCCACAGGAAGCAAAAACAGCAGATGCCGTGTGCCGCAGCGGCCTTGCCTGTGAAAAAAAGAATTCCGGAAAATCCGCAGATTTTCCGGAATTCTAATATAAAAATAATGTTTCCGCTGAATATGGCCAGAGTGCAACGGAGGCCATTTGAAACGTACGGTTAAACTTTAAAATCCTCGGCCATCTCCGCCACATCTTCCGGGGCAAAATCGCCCAGCGGCAAGATCAGCCGTGCCAGTGTCTCCTGCGGCAGAGCTGCAAGAATCGTGCTGTCATCGCTGCCGGTGCCTGCGGGCGGGCAGACAGTGTGCACGCCGTCTGCGCCGGTCTCCACCCGGGCACGGTGAGCGGTTGCCACATACTGCATCCCAAGCTTGTCTGCAGCCGTCAGCAGGGCGGCAAACAGCGGCGTGCCGCCTTCGCCCAGAACATCGGCGTCCTGCCCGGCCAGTGCTTCGGCGTTCAGCACGATGCACTCGATGCCAAGGGCTTCCGCCGCCTTTCGGGCCGCCTCCGCTCCGGCGGCCTGCCCGGCGTCCAGCCGCACGGCGGCGCCTGCCACGGCAAAGCCCTGCTGCTGTAAAATGCGCACGGCTACGGCGCATTCTCTGCTGCCATCCATCTGTACCAGAACTTTATCCTGACTCTCGTAGGTGTCAAACCCGCTGCCGGGCAAAAATGTGTCGCTCATGTTCCCTGCCTCCCGCCATGTGCTTTGCTCTGTGCCACGGCCAGCTGGTCGCAGCGTTCGTTCTCCGGGTGGCCTGCGTGGCCCTTGACCCAGACGTAGGTGATCTTGTGCCGGGCTTCCTGCTCCAGTGCCTGTGCCCAGAGGTCCGGGTTCAGGGCAGGGGAGCCATCTGCTTTTTTCCAGCCCCGGCGCTGCCAGTTTTTGGCCCAGCCCTTCTGAAGCCCGTTGATGACATACTGGCTGTCGGAGCACAGCCGCACCTCGCACGGCTCCTTGAGCTGACGCAGCGCCTCGATAAAGGCTGTCAGCTCCATGCGGTTGTTGGTGGTGCTGTCATCACCGCCGCTGAGCTCCTTTTCATAGACTTTGCCGTTAAAACGGTAGCGCAGCACGGCACCCCAGCCGCCCGGGCCGGGATTGCCGCTGCATGCGCCGTCGGTGTACACTTCGACCTGCTTCATGCGGTTCTCCTTATAAAATGAGTTGCTTCTATTTAGCGCTATTTTTGGGCTTCTGTCAAGTGCGAATGTATATTCCGTGCCGGAGCTGCCAAACCTTGGAATTGACAAAAACGCCGGGAAATACTATACTTATCCTAACAAAATGCGTATAGGGGCGCACCGCAGGCGTGTGCCCGGGCGTTCCAACAGAAAAGCCACGGTCGCATCGAGCAGATGGACTTATCTGGCACAAAACCTCTTACGGAACAGGCAGCGGTTTGCAAAAAACACGCTGAGAAATAAATTCTATACGGTGCATCCAACGGAAGCCGATGCGATTTTTCAAGGTGCTTCCCATGCACAGCGCGGCTGTTCCCACAAACGGGGACGGCCTGCGCTGTAATTATTTTGGAGGTCAGAATGGCACAGTCGAAAGAAAATACCAATGTTTCAGCACGCGGCAAGGCCGCAGCAGCGAATCAGAATGCGGGCGCACCTGCCGCGCAGACGGGCGAAAAGCGCCCCCGTACCACCCGTCGCCCTTATTATAACCGCCGGCCCCGCCGCCCGCAGCAGCCCAGAGAGGCTGCGGTGCCCATCCACATCTATCCGCTGGGCGGTCTGGGTGAAGTGGGCAAGAATATGACCGTCTACGAGTGCAACGGCGACATGATCATCGTGGACTGCGGTCTGGTGTTCCCGGACAGCGACATGTACGGCGTGGATATGGTCATCCCGGACTTCACCTTTGTGGTGCAGAACAAGGATAAGATCAAGGGCCTGCTCATCACCCACGGCCACGAAGACCACATCGGCAGCATCCCGTATCTGCTGCAGAAATTTGATCTGCCCATCTATGGCACCCGCCTGACCTGCGGCCTGATCCGCAACAAGCTGGAAGAGTTCGGTCTGGCAGGCAAGACCAAGTTTGTGGAGATCACCCCCAGGCAGAAGATCAGGCTGGGCTGCTTTACCATTGAACCCATCCATGTGAACCACTCCATCCCGGATTCGGTGGCCTTTGCCATCGACAGCCCGGCGGGCACCATCATCCAGACCGGCGACTTCAAGATCGATTATACCCCGCTGGCCTGCGGCGTCACCGACCTGTCCACACTGGCCGAGTACGGTCAGCGCGGTGTGCTGGCCCTGCTGAGCGATTCCACCAACTCCGAGCGTCCGGGCTTTACCGCCACCGAGCAGAAGGTGGCTGCAGGCGTGCGCAATCTGTTCGCCCGTGCCCGCAACAAGCGGATCATCATCGCCACCTTTGCTTCCAACATCTACCGCGTGCAGCAGATCATCGATCTGGCCGTGGAGGATGGCCGCAAGGTGGCATTCAGCGGCCGCAGCATGGTGAACAACACCGCCATGGCGCAGGAGCTGGGCTATATGCACATCCCGGAGGGCACCCTCATCAGCGTGGATGAGCTGAACCAGTATCCTCCGGAACAGGTAGTGCTCATTACCACCGGCAGCCAGGGCGAACCCTTGAGTGCCCTTTCCCGTATGGCATCCTGCAGCCACCGTCAGGTGCGCGTGGGCCCCGGCGACTTCATTATCATTTCGGCAAATCCCATTCCCGGCAACGAGAAGAGCGTGACCAAGATCGTCAACGGTCTGCTGCTGCTGGGTGCAGAGGTCATTTACGAGAGCATGTACGATGTGCATGTTTCCGGCCACGCCTGTCAGGAAGAGCAGAAGCTCATGCTCACTCTGACCAGGCCCAAGTACTTCCTGCCGGTGCACGGCGAGTACAAGCAGCTCAAAAAGCATGCCCTCACCGCCGCAAGCCTTGGCATCCCTACCAGCAACATTCTGATCGCGGAGAACGGCTCCAATGTCATTCTCAGCCAGGACGAGATAAAGCTGGGCGAGCCTGTCACCGCCGGTGCAGTGATGGTGGACGGCCTTGGCGTGGGCGACGTGGGCAATGTGGTCCTGCGCGACCGCAAGCACCTGTCCGAGGACGGTCTGGTCATCATTGTGGCCACCGTGGACAGCAAGACCGGCAAGGTGCTGGCCGGCCCCGACCTTGTGAGCCGCGGCTTTGTGTATGTGCGCGAGAACGAGAGCCTGATGGACGGTGCACAGAGCATCGTGGAAAATGCGCTGGACCGCTGCGTGGATGAACATGTGCGCGACTGGAACAGCGTCAAGACCCGCGTGCGCGAGGCACTGAGCAGCTATATCTATCGGCGCACCAAGCGCAGCCCGATGATCCTTCCCATCCTGATGGAGGTTTGATCCGGGCACACTGCCGCAAACAATGCGGCGGAAGGCAGGAGATTTGATGAAACAAAAACCAAGATGGACATTGGAGATGCTCACCGCCAGTCTGGCCGTGCTGTGCGGCCTGCTGGTGCTGGTGCTGCTGGTCCAGCGGCCCACGGCATGGCCGGCGCTGCTGGCACTGGTGGTGCTGTGGGGCGTTGTGGTGGTGCTGTTCCGCTGCCAGCTGCGCAAGTGGGTGGCCCGGTGGATGTGCGGCGGCAGCTTTGAAGGCTCCAAGCTGCAGTTCAGTCTGGAGCCGCTCTCTCAGCCGGCCGCGCTGCTTTCCGGTGAGACGGTGCTGTGGTACAATGCACAGTTCCGCACCCGCCTGTTGAACGGGCAGGATGCGCTGGTGAGCCGCGTGCAGAAGGTGCTGCCCGGCCTTGATCTGCAGCAGTGCCGCAAGCAGGAGGGCCAACTGCTGACCCTCGCGGACGGCATGTGGAGCGTACACAGCTCCACGGTGCCCGGCGATGCGGAGAGCATGACCCTGCTGGTGCTGAACGAGGAGACCGCCCTGCGCAAGGTGGAGGCGGAATACAAAGCCAGCCGTCCGGGCTATCTGGTGTTTCTGGTGGACGGCTACGACGATGTGTTCGGTGACATGCTGGACAGCGAGCGTGCCCGCCTGCTGGAAGGCATCAACCGCACGCTGGAGGATATGATCGGCCGGGGCAGCGGCTTTTTGCGCCGTGTGGCCAGCGGCCGCTATATCGCTGTGGTGGAAGAGCGCCAGATGGAGCAGTTCGCCAACCGGGGCTACGATGTGCTGGACAAGATCCGCGCGCTGGACCCCAGCGTGAACCTTTCGCTGTCCATCGGCATTGGCCGCGGGGCCAAGACCCTGCGGGAAGCCCAGGATATGGCCGTGCAGGCACTGGATATGGCGCAGGGCCGCGGCGGAGATCAGGCCGCTGAAATGACACCGGACGGCTTTACGTTCTACGGCGGCGTGAGCCACGGCGTGGAAAAGCGCAGCAAGGTGCGCAGCCGCATCGTGGCCGACCAGCTGGTAAAGCTGATCAAGGAAGCAGATCATGTAGTCATTATGGGCCACCGCATGAGCGATCTGGATGCCATCGGCTCCGCCGAGGGCGTGCTGCGCATCTGCAAAATATGCGATGTCCCGGCGGTGATCGCGGTGCGGCGTGACGCTACCCTTGCGGGCAGCCTGATCGATGCATTGTGCCGTGCAGGCCAGAAGGACGACTTTATCGACCCGAAGGACGCACTGCCCATCATCTCCAAGCGCACCTTGTGCATCGTGGTGGATACATATCAGGTGGGCCTTGTGGAAAGCAAGGATATTCTGGAAAAATGCGGCAAGATAGCCGTGATCGACCACCACCGCAAGGGCGTGGGCTACATCGAGAACCCGGCGCTGGTCTGCCATGAGCCGTATTCTTCCTCGGCCAGTGAGCTGGTCACGGAGCTTTTGCAGTACGTGGGCGAGCGCGACGACAAGCCCAACCGTGTGGAGGCCGAGGGCCTTTTGTCCGGCATCATGCTGGATACCCGCGATTTTACCCTGCACACCGGTGTGCGTACCTTTGAAGCTGCCGCTGCGCTGCGCCGCTATGGCGCGGAGACGGAGCGGGTGCGCCAGCTGTTCGATGTGACCATGGTGGAGTACAATGCCAAGGCAGATCTGGTGGAAAAAGCACGCATGTACAAAAATTGTGCGGTCTCCGTCAGCGGCGAGGTGGCACCGGAGGCCCGCGTGGCCATTGCACAGGCGGCAAACGATCTGCTGACCATTCAGGGCGTGGATGCCAGCTTTGTGGCAGTGCAGGTGGGCACAGGCGTGAACATCTCGGCCCGCAGTCTGGGTGCCGTGAACGTGCAGGTGATCATGGAATCTTTGGGCGGCGGCGGCCACCAGACCATGGCAGCAGCACAGCTCAAGCATATCACGCCGGAAGCAGCCCGCGCCCGCATCGAAGGTGCCATCGACAAATACTATGCATCGCAGAAAAAGGGCGATGTAGAAGGAAAATAAACGGAACAGAGAGGATCACACCCATGAAACAGTACGATTACCTGATCGTTGGTGCCGGCCTTTACGGCGCGGTCTTTGCACAGGAAGCAAAAAAGGCAGGCAAGAAGTGCCTTGTGATCGATAAGCGCAGCCACATTGCAGGCAATATCTACACGGAGCCGGTGGAGGGCATCAACGTCCACCGCTACGGTGCACATATCTTCCACACCAACAACAAGGCTGTGTGGCAGTATGTGAACCAGTTTGCAGAGTTCAACCGCTACACCAACAGCCCGGTGGCAAACTACCACGGCGAGATCTACAACCTGCCCTTCAATATGAACACCTTTAATAAGATGTGGGGCGTTGTTACCCCTGCCGAAGCCAAGGCCAAGATCGAAGAGCAGAAGAAGGAAGCAGGCATCACCGACCCGCAGAATCTGGAAGAGCAGGCCATCAGCCTTGTGGGCACCGATATCTACGAAAAGCTTATCAAGGGCTACACTGGCAAGCAGTGGGGCCGCCCCTGCACCGAACTGCCGGCCTTCATTATCAAGCGTCTGCCGGTGCGCTTCACCTACGACGACAACTATTTCAACGCACTGTATCAGGGCATTCCCAATGGCGGCTACACCGCCATGGTGGAAAAGATGCTGGACGGCACCGAGGTGCGCCTGAATGTGGACTATCTGGCCGACCGCGAAAATCTGAACGCTCTGGCCGAGAAGGTGGTCTACACCGGCCCGGTGGATGCCTACTTTGGCTACAAGCTGGGTGCTCTGCAGTACCGCAGTGTGCGGTTTGAGACCGAGGTGCTGGACACCGACAACTATCAGGGCAACGCGGTGGTCAACTATACCGACGCGGAAACTCCCTACACCCGCATCATCGAGCACAAGCACTTTGAGTTCGGCACCCAGCCCAAAACAGTCATCAGCCGCGAGTACAGCGCTGAGTGGAAGAAGGGCGATGAGCCGTACTACCCCGTCAACGACGAGAAGAACGGTGCCCTGTATGCCGAGTACAAGAAGCTGGCCGATGCGGAGCCGGACGTGATTTTTGGCGGCCGTCTGGGCGAGTATAAGTACTATGACATGGACAAGGTCATTGAGGTGGCTCTGGACGTGGCTGCAAAGGAACTGGCGTAACCGCTTCCCGGGCAGAATGTGGTCGTGTGGGGCAGGCTTTTTGCCTTTTGCAAGAAGCATGGCCGCCGGGTACGTTCTCTTTTGTGTGCCAAAAGAGAACCAGAAAAGCACCCGCTACTTTCGAGGCGCGGGAGGCACGAATTAAGGGCTGCACGCCCTTAATAATCCCAAAGCGGTTGGGCTCCATACAAAAAATCCAAGTCGCTGCGCTAAAGGATTTTTTGTGTTACGCCGATTTAAAGTCGCTGCGCGACGGCCGCAGGCCGACAGCAGCATATGTCGTTTGCCGTTACGACCCCTCCCGTGAAAAAGTAAATCAGAAAAATCCGCAGATTTTTCTGATTTACAAATTAAAAATAAAATTCCCGCTGAATATGGCCAGAGCGGAGCGGCGGCCATTTTAAATGGTCAGGCGCTTCCTCTTGCCCAAAAGCGACAAATGCGCTATACTATAAACACAACAACTGCACCGGTTTTCCGGTGAGAAGTGAGGGATACTATCATGAAAGTGATTCTCAAGCAGGATATCAAGGGCATTGGCAAGAAGGACGAGATCCACGAGGTCTCCGACGGCTACGCCCGCAACTATCTGTTCCCGCGCAAGCTGGCCGCTGTGGCAGATGCCAGCGCTGTGAACGTTGCCCGCAGCAAGGAAGCTGCTGCCGATTTCCACGAGGCTGAGACCGTAGCTGCTGCCAAGGATCTGGCCGCAAAGATCGAGGGCAAGACCGTGACCATCAAGGCCAAGGGCGGTGCATCCGGCCGTCTGCACGGCAAAGTCACCGGCAAGGAAGTTGCCGATGCTTTGGCTCAGCTGGCAGGCGCACCCATCGATAAGAAGAAGATCGAGCTGGAGACCAAGGACATCAAGGATGCCGGTGTGTTCAACGGCAAGGTCCGTCTGCACGTTGGTGTGGTCGCTTCTTTCAAGATCATGGTGGAAGTGGAACAGGCCTGATTTTTCTGCCATCTGCGCCCCCTCACAGCAGGGGGCGCTTTTTGGCTTTTCAGCGAAATGATGCAAAAGGATAAACTACCATGCCGAATGAACGACATTATTCCAATGAACTGAATCTGGAAAGCGTGGGCATCAACCTGCCTTACAACATGCAGGCAGAGCAGAGCGTGCTGGGTGCGGTGCTGCTCAAACCGGAAACGCTCACCGACTTGGTGGAGATCATCCGGCCGGAGATGTTCTACACCCGGCAGAATGCGCAGATCTACTCCGAAATGCTGCGCCTGTTCACCGCCGACCAGACCATCGACTTTGTGACGTTGCTGGACGCTGTTATCTCGGACGGCGTGTTCCCCAGTGCCGACGAAGCAAAGGTGTACCTGACCGGCCTTGCCGAGACGGTGCCCAGCATTTCCAACGTGAAGGCCTATGCCCAGATCGTGCAGGAAAAGTATCTGGTGCGCCAGCTGATGGGCGTTGCAAAGGACATCCTGCAGGATGCCGGAGATGAGCCGGATGCCGACCTGCTGCTGGAAAACGCGGAGCAGCGCATTTATGAGATCCGCTCCGGCCGCGATTCCAGCGCACTGACACCGCTTTCCTCCAGCATGGTGGAGACCCTGACCAACCTGCAGAAGATCAGCGGCCCGGATGCGGACAAATACAAGGGCATCCCCACAGGCTTCCGCCTGCTGGATACGGTGCTCACCGGTCTTGGCCGCGGCGACCTCATCATCCTTGCGGCCCGCCCCGGTATGGGCAAGACCAGCTTTGCGCTGAACATCGCCACCCGCGTGGCCATGCAGCAGAAGGTGCCGGTGGCCATTTTCAGCTTGGAAATGACCAAGGAACAGCTCACGAACCGCATCCTTTCTGCTGAGGCCGGCATCGACAGTCAGGCATTCCGCACCGGTGCCCTGCGCGCCGAGGACTGGGAATATCTGGCCCTTGCCACCGAAAAGCTGCACGATGCACCCATCTATATGGACGATACCTCCGGCATCACCATCACCGAGATGAAGGCGAAGATCCGCCGGGTGAATCAGGACCCCACCCGCCCGAATGTGGGCCTCATCGTCATCGACTATCTGCAGCTGATGACCACCGGCCAGCGCAGCGAGAACCGCGTGCAGGAGATCAGCTCCATCACCCGAAACCTTAAGATCATGGCAAAGGAAATGAATGTGCCCATCATCGCACTTTCTCAGCTGTCCCGTGCAGTGGAAAAGCAGGGCAGCAATTCCAGCCACCGGCCCCAGCTTTCCGACCTGCGTGATTCTGGTTCCATCGAGCAGGATGCCGACTGCGTTCTGTTCCTGTACCGCGATTCCTACTATGCCAGCCAGAACCCGGACGGCGCTGAGGTGGATGCCGATACGGCAGAGTGCATCGTGGCGAAGAACCGTCACGGCGAGACCAGCACGGTGCCGCTGGGCTGGGATGGTGCCCACACCCGCTTTATGGATGTGGACTTTAAACGCTGATGAACAATGAAAAAATTCTGGCGCATGTGCGCATGTTTGTTCTGCGAGAAAAGCTGCTTTGTCCGGGCGAGCCGCTGCACTTGGCCGCGGCAGTGTCCGGCGGGGCGGACAGCATGGCACTGCTGCGCATCCTGCTGGCCCTACAGCCGGAATTCGGGTTTGTGCTTTCGGCCTGCCATGTGAACCACGGCCTGCGCGGTGAGAGCGCCGACCGGGACGAAGCCTTTGTGCGGGCGGAATGCGCCCGGCTGGGTGTGCCGCTGCGGGTGTTCCATGCTGCAGAGATGGCCGACGAAGTGGGCCTGCCGTCGGAACATGCCGGGGAGGACTGGGCGCGCCGCCTGCGCTATGCCTGCTTTGCGCGTTTGTGCGGGGAGGGGATAGATGTCGTTGCAACGGCCCATACTGCAAATGATCAGGCTGAGACCCTGCTGCTGCGGCTGGCCCGGGGCACGGGGCTGCACGGTGCGGCAGGCATCCGGCCAAAGCGCGGGTGCTACCTGCGGCCATTGCTGGCCCTTACCCGGCAGGATACCGAAAGCTTCTGCCGTGCAGCCGGGCAGGCATGGGTCACAGATGAGACGAACGCGACCGATGCCTATGCCCGCAACCGGGTGCGCCGTGCGGCACTGCCTGCACTGCAGAGCACCAACGGCGCAGCGGCGGAAAACCTTGCCCGCTTCTGCGAGAAGGCAGCCCGCGCGGATGCCTATTTTGCCCGGAAGGCCGAAGAGCTGCTTTCTGCTGCACGTCTGGATGCGGCACAGGCTGTCATCAAAAGCCCGGAAGCCTGCACGGTGTGGCGGCTGGACCCGCTTTCCGATGCGGATGCGCTTGTTTTGGAAGCAGCCATGCATTCGCTGACGGCTCCCGTGCGTGACGCAGAGGAAAAATATGTGCAGCTGCTGTGCGGCCTTGTGCGGCGTGGCAGCGGTGCGGTACAGCTGACTGACCGGGTGCGCTTTTGTGCCGGAGACGGATGCTTCTGGCAGGAGATTGTGCCGGAACGGCCCCGGCAGCAGAAAGACAAACGGCCGGAAAGCCAGCCCTTTCAGCCGGAAAAACAGGCAGAATACTGCCTTGCGGGCGGCTGGAAGGTGACTGCAGGGCTTTTTACGGCTGATTTTGAAGAAAAAATACAAGTCGTTCATAAAAAAGACTTAAAAAATCAGGCGGATTATGCTAGAATAACTACGTTGTATGCTGGTCTTGTCCTGCGCACCCGCCAGCCGGGAGATGTATACCGCCCGGCGGGGCGAAGTGTGCACAACCGGCTGCGCAAGTGGATGAACGAAGCGGGCATCCCCGCGCAGCTGCGTGACCAGCTGCCGCTGCTGGCGGCGGGCAGCGAAGTACTGTGGGTCTGCGGTGCGGGCTTTGCCGAGGGCCTTGCCCCGGATGCAGACACTGCGCAGGTGCTGCAGATGGAAATGGAACATAGGGAGGAAATAACATGAGCATGCATGATGATATCAAGACCGTTCTGGTCAGTGAAGAAGAGTTAAAGGCAAAGGTTGCTGAGCTGGGTGCCCAGATCAGCAGGGATTACGAGGGCAAGAACCTTGTTCTGGTATCCATCCTCAAGGGCTCGGTGGTGTTTATGGCCGACCTGATGCGTGCGGTGAGCATTCCCTGCAGCATCGATTTTATGGTGGTGTCCAGCTACGGTGGCAGCAACACCGTTACCAGCGGCCTTGTAAAGATCATTAAGGATCTGGACGGTGATCTGTCCGGCAAGGATGTGCTGATCGTGGAGGATATTCTGGATACCGGCGTCACCCTCTCGAATCTTGTGCCCATGCTCAAGATGCGCAACCCCAACTCGGTAAAGATTTGCACCATTCTGGACAAGCCCAGCCGCCGAAAGGCCGATATCCAGCCCGACTACGAGGGCTTCCAGGTGCCGGACGAGTTCGTGGTGGGCTACGGTCTGGACTACGATGAAAAATACCGCAACCTGCCTTATGTGGGTGTGCTCAAGCCTGAAGTCTACGAGAAGTGATTTCTCACACTATAATTCATCCAAGAACTGGAGTTGATTTTTTTGCAATCCAAAAGACCCCGTTTCAATCCGCTGATCCTTGCTCTGGCGCTGGCGGCGGTGCTGATGGTCTGGTCGGTGCTGGGCGGCGCCGGCTCTGCCAGCAGCTCTTCCATGGAATATTCCACGGTGGTGCATTATTTTGAAAGCCTGCAGGTCACGCAGTTCTCGCTGGACCTGAACACCGGCGTGATCACCATGAACCTCAAGGAAGGCGGCAAGAACAACCTGCCCCTGCCCGATACCACGTCCCAGAGCACCACGCAGGCCACCGGCGGACTGCTGAGCGGTATGCTGTCCTCCTCGGATGAGGATACTGCTGCGCAGAAGAACAGCGACGGCACTGTGACTGTGCGCTACAAGCTGCCCTATGCATCCATGTTCGTCAAGTATGTGGGCGACTACATTGCCGCCTATGACGAAGCAAACCCGGATGCTCCCATGGTGTACGATTATACCCCTGTCAAGGAAAACATCCCATGGATGGAGATCCTGTTCTATCTGGCAATGCTGGGCTGCACCGGCTTCCTGCTGTTCTCCATGATGCGCGGCGGTGCTGGCGGCGGCGGGATCATGAACGTTGGCAAAGCCAAGGTGAAGGACGAGCACGAGAACCAAAAGACAGCCACCTTTGCCGATGTTGCCGGTGAGGACGAGGAAAAGGAAGAGCTGAAAGAGGTCGTGGAGTTCCTGAAAAGCCCGGAGAAGTTCAACACTCTGGGCGCACGCATTCCCCACGGCGTGCTGCTGGTAGGCCCTCCGGGCACCGGCAAGACCCTGCTGGCCCGTGCCTGCGCAGGCGAGGCCGGTGTGCCCTTCTATTCCATTTCCGGCTCTGACTTTGTGGAAATGTACGTCGGCGTGGGTGCATCCCGCGTGCGTGACCTGTTCGATAAGGCAAAGAAGTCCATGCCCTGCATTATCTTCATTGATGAGATCGATGCTGTGGGCCGTCAGCGCGGTGCCGGTCTGGGCGGCGGCCACGATGAACGCGAGCAGACCCTGAACCAGCTGCTGGTGGAAATGGACGGCTTTGAGGCCAACGACGGCATCATCGTCATGGCGGCCACCAACCGTGCCGACATTCTGGATAAGGCCCTGCTGCGGCCGGGCCGCTTTGACCGTCAGGTCTATGTGGGCCTGCCGGATGTCAAGGGCCGTGAGGAGATCCTCAAGGTCCACACCAAAAAGAAGCCGCTGGCCCCGGATGTCTCTCTCAGGGTCATTGCACAGCGCACCGCAGGCTTTGCGGGCGCAGACCTTGAGAACCTTGTCAACGAAGCGGCCCTGCTGGCTGCACGCCGCAACCGCAAGGCCATTACCATGGAGGATATCGAGGAAGCTTCCATGAAGGTGATGGCTGGCCCGGAGAAGAAGAGCCGCGTTGTGACCCCGGAGGAAAAGAAGCTGACTGCTTACCACGAGGCAGGCCACGCGGTGGCGGGCTTCTACTGCAAGCATCACCCCCGTGTGCACGAGATCACCATTATCCCGCGTGGTCAGGCTGGCGGCTACACCATGTACCTGCCCGAGAAAGACCGCAGCTACGTGACAAAGGGCGAAATGTTCGAGGATATCGTTTCCAGTCTGGGCGGCCGCGTGGCCGAACAGCTGATCCTGGAGGATATCTCCACCGGTGCTTCCAATGATCTGCAGCAGGCCACCAACATTGCCCGCCAGATGATCACCAAGTACGGCTTCTCGGAGCGGCTTGGCCCTGTGGTGTACGGTACCTCGCAGGAGGAAACCTTCCTGGGCCGCGATCTGGGTCAGGGCAAGGGCTACAGCGAGACCACCGCTGCCGAGATCGACGGCGAGATGCGGGATATCATCGATGAAGCCTACGAGACCTGCCGCCGCACCCTGACCGAGCACATCGATCAGCTGCACGCGCTGGCACAGGCCCTGATGGAACGCGAGAAGCTCAACGAGCAGGAGTTCAACACCATTATGGCGGGCGGCACACTGCCCCCGCGTGAAGGCGATGAGCTGAAGCCGGAACAGCCTGCTCAGACCGTGCAGGCTGCCACTGCAGAGACCGCTCAGCAGGCCGAAACTGCTGAATCTGCAGAGACCGCTGAGCCTGCCGAACAGGCCGAAACGGCAGAGCAGATGCCGGCTTCTCCTGCACCGGAAGCCCCGGATGCACAGAAACCGCAGAACTGATTTGACCCAAACGGAAAGGAGCGAGTGTCGTGGAGGAAAATTTTAACCCGGTCGCACGGACCCGCGCAAACTATTACACCCCCGGCAGCCCGGTGCAGTTCGTCTGCGTGGAGCTGCTCAAGGGTGATGTCAGCGGGGAGCACGCGGTCTGCCTGACCTTCAAGAATATTTCCAAGGTGACCCTGACCGCGCTGGAGATCCACTTCAAGTGCAAGGGCGTGGACGGCGTGATCCTGTGCGAGGACCGGTTCGAGTACCGTGACTTGGAAGTAAAGCCCGGCGAACTGTTTGGCATGGACGATGCGGTGTTCGTTACCGCAAAGGCCATCACCAGCGTGGATGTTTCGCTGTGCAACGTGTACAACGGCAAGAGGGTGGTGCATCTGGACGGCATCAAGCGCGTGCGCCTGCCTGCCCCCAAGCGCCTGTCTGCTGAGCTGGAAAAGGCGCTGGAGACCCGCATGAACCGCCCGGAGCTGAAGTATCAGCCGCAGGTGTTTGAAAATGGCTGGTACTGCGCCTGCGGTGCCTTCCACCCGAAGGAGGAGGATACCGTGTACTGCTCGGAGTGCGGCTGCGACCGCATCCTGCTGCAGAACGCGCTGAACACCCTGCTGCAGCCGGAACAGCCTGCCCAGACCGAGCCGGAACTGGAAACGCCTCTTGCCCCGCAGGCCGAAGAGCCTACCCGCATCATGGGCGCAGCGCCCGTGCAGGAGGAGCCGACCCGGATCATGGGTGCACCGTGCCGTGAAGCAGAACCACAGCCGGAAGAACCTGCTGCAGAGCAGACCCGTGTGATGGATGCCGGAATGCGGGCACAGTTCCCGGGCAGGGCATCTCATGCAGCTGCAGACGAAGGCACCCGTGTGATGCCTGCTGCAGCCCGCCGTGCACAGCCGATATCTCAGCAGCCGGAGCCTGCCTATGACGACGAGGAAGAATACGAGGACGAGCGCGACAGCGTGGCCGAAGCGCTGATCCGCTGGGTGCCGCCCATCACTGCCATTGTCTGTGCAGCAGTGGCACTGTGCGGCTTCGTGTATTACCAGTTCGTGCTGTAACACAAACAGCAGCGGAGAGGGCGGTATGCCTTCTCCGCTTTTTTGTATGCCAGAAGAAGGGAGAACCATTATGCCGGAAGAAGCCTTACAGGCTGCCTTTGAGATCAAGACTGCCTGCGATGAGATCAGCCGCCGCCTGCTGCGCTGGCACTGGGAGCACAAACCCGGTGCGCACAGCTTGGGTGCATTGCTGGATCACGTTGCACAGCGCCAGCAGGAAAGCCCGGACTACTACGACCGTATGCCGGATCTTTCCGGCAAAAACAGCTGGCAGCAGCTGGATACCACCATTTGTATGCGGGTTCTGCTGGACCCGGAAAAGGATGCCGCCAAACCGCTGGACCTGCTGGGCAATACCAGCAATCCGGGTGCGGCCCGCCGCGCCTGCAATGCTGTGCGCACCGCCCGCAACGAAGCCGCCCACGCCACCGATCACACCGATGCCGCTCAGGCGGCAATCCTGTTCAACGAGGCGGTGGAGAGCTTGGAAGACGGCTATGTGGGCACGGCTTTCCGCGAGAATGAACTTGCCCGCTATTACCGCGATGCAGAAAATTATCTGGTACGCTGCGGCGCAAAGGAGCCGATCGCATCCAGCCGTGCGCCGGAAGAAAAAACGGCTGCGCACGAGCCAGCCCGCCAGAGCACAAAGCAGGGCCAGAACCGCAGCACCCAGAGCCGCAAAACGGCCGGCAGCCGTTCCTCCGGCAGCAGAAGCACCACAGCGCGCAGCAGCTCGGCCAAAAGCCGCAGCACGGCAGGCCGCAAAAAGAAACAGAGAAGAACTGGCAATAAAACCGTGTTCATCGTTCTGCTGGTGGTCCTGCTGCTGGGGCTTGCCGTGCGTGCATGGAGCATGGGCGCAGCCTGACCGCCTGTAATGCCCTGCTTCTCAGAAAAAAGCCGTCTTTTGTACACAGTTGCCAGAAAAACAAAAATGCGTTCGGAATAAACCGGGAAAAGCGCATCTTGCGGGATGGGTGAAAGCGGTTTATAATAAGCATGAAAACGTTTACACATAACAATGCATCCCAAAAGAGAGAAGTACTGCAAATGACCATCAGTGATATTGCAAAAATGGCGGGTGTATCCAGTGCGGCGGTCAGCCGCTACCTGAACGGAGGCCCCCTGAGCGAACAGAAGAGGGCTGTCATCCACGAGGTAGTGGAAAAGACTGGCTATCGCCCGGATACCGCCGCCCAGACTCTGCGCACCGGAAAAGTGAATCAGGTGGGGGTGATTGCTCCCAGCATCGGTTCCCAGTCGGTGGGGCAGATCACGGCAGGCATTGCCAGTGAGCTGGATGCAAAGAGCTATCTGATGCTGCTGGGAAACACCGAGCTGGATGCCCAGCGGGAATTGGGCTATCTGACTGCCATGCAGCGCAACCACGTGGCGGGCATCATCCTGCTGGGCAGCTATTATACTCCTCAGCTGGCGCAGGCGCTGAAAAACTGCCGTGTGCCGGTGGTGGTAACAGGCCAGCGTTTTCAGGATGTGGCCTGCGTGTACAACGACGACCGCACTGCAGCCCGGGAACTTGCCCAGCGGATGCTGGACCGTGGCCGCAGAAGGATCGTTTATATTGGCGGTACAGAGCGGGACGATGCCACCGGCGTGCAGCGCCGTGAGGGCGTGCAGGATGCGCTGAACGCTGCCGGACTGAACGGCGAACAGATGCCCCGCATCTGCTGCAACGCCTTTACCATGGAAGAGGGCCAGCGCTGTATGCAGGAACTGCTGGCGCGCTGCCCGGATCTGGACGGTGTGGTCTGCGTGACTGACACGGTGGCCTTTGGTGCCATGCGTGCCCTGCGGGAAGCAGGACGGCATGTGGGGCAGGATGTGGGTCTTGCAGGCGTTGGCGACAGCTGGGCTGGCAGCATGATGGAACCGGGGCTGGCCACGGTGCGCTTTTACCAGAAGCAGGTGGGGCAGGAGGCTGCCCGGATCCTGCTGCAGATGCTGGAAGAGAATGGGAGCGGCGGGCCTGTGCGTCAGGTGACGCTGGGCTATCAGATCGTGGAGCGAGGCTCCCTTTGATGATAAAGGATAAAAGTATGGGTCGTAAGCTGATTTTTCTGGATATTGACGGCACGCTGCTGCCGCCGGGTGATATGCTCATCCCGGAAAGCACTCTGGCTGCACTGGATCGCGCTAGAGCAAACGGACACAAGCTGTTTTTGTGCACCGGCCGCAACCACCGCATGACCGAACCGCTGCTGCGGCACGACTGCTTTGCGGGCGCAGTGTGCAGCGCCGGCGGCTATGTGCTGTGCGATGGCAAGACTCTGGTGGATATCCCCATGGAGCCGCAGCAGGCTGAAGGCGTGCGCGCGGCGCTGGAACGCAATGGCGTGGAGTGCACGCTGGAAGCCCGGGATGCCACCTTTGGCGGAAGCAAGATGGCTGAGAGGTGGAACTTTATCCACAAAAAGAACGGTGCACCGCTGAACAGCGAAGCAGAACGCTGGCGCAAAGCCATGGAAGAGGGCATGTCCATCCTGCCGCTTTCCGATTACAAAGGGGAACCGCTGTATAAGATCGTGTTCATTGCCGACCACGAGAGCGACCTTGCCGAGGCAAAGCAGCTCTATGCCGACCAGTTCGTGTTCTGCGAAAGCAAGCTGGACCGCCTGACCGATGGCTTTGTGAATGGCGAGCTCATCAACCGCAAATTTGATAAGGGCACCGGAATCAAGGCCATCTGTGATCATTTGGGCTGCACGCTGGCGGATACCATCGGCTTTGGTGACAGCGATAATGACCTGCAGATGACCGATGTTGTCGGCATCAGTGTGTGCATGGCCAATGGCTCCGAAAACCTGAAAAAGCGGTGCGACCGCATTGCTCCCTCGGTATACGAGGACGGCATTGCAAAGGAGTTCAAGGCACTGGGTCTGATCTGAAAAAAAACGACAAAGGCTGCGGCAGGGATAAGACCCGGGCCGCAGCTTTTTGCTGCCACAGGGTTTTATAAAACGGAAAAACGTGGTAGAATAAACCAGAATGCCGGGTTCAAAGCCCGGCAAAAAGGGAGGAATTGAAATGCGTTCCGTTCTGGAAGTATGTGTGGACAGCACTGCCAGTGCACTGGCAGCAAAGCGCGGCGGTGCCAGCAGGCTGGAACTGTGTGCCGACCTGATCGTGGGCGGTACAACGCCCAGCCTTGCGCTGGTGCGTCAGGTCAAGGCGGAGACCGGCCTGCCGGTGCGTGCTCTGCTGCGGCCCCGGTTCGGAGATTTCTGTTACGACAGCTACGAGCTTGCCCAGATGGAACAGCTGGCCGCAGAGCTGGTGGAGGCTGGGGCAGATGGTATCGTGACCGGTGTGCTGACCCCGGAAGGGCAGCTGGATGCGGATGCCATGCGGCCCATTTATGCGGCGGCGCGCAGGGCAGCGGAAAAGGCAGGCCGTCCGGTGGCGTGTACCTTGCACCGTGCCTTTGATGTCAGCGCCGACCCCTTTGCGGCACTGGAAACGGTCCGGAGCATGGGCCTTTGTACCATCCTCACCAGCGGGCAGGCGGCGAGTGCCCCAGAGGGAGCGGAGCTTCTCGGCCGACTGGTGGAGCGGGCAGGGGACAGCGTGGAAATTCTGGTAGGTGCCGGTGTCACGGCACAAAACATCCCGGCACTGGCCGCACAGACCGGGGCACATGCGTTCCACCTTTCCGGCAAGCAGGTGCTGCAAAGCCGCATGACCTTCCGCCGCGAGGGCGTGCCCATGGGGCTGCCGGGCTTTTCAGAGTTTGAGGTATGGCAGACGGGTGAAAAAAACATCCGTGCTGCACGGCAGGCACTGGATGCGATCAAGAACAACTAAAACAAAAGCGCTCTCCCAACGGAAACCCGGTGGGAGAGCGCTTTTTTATGATGATGAATTTGAAGGGTGAAGATAGCTTAGTAATGCAGCTCGTCGCCGGTCAGTGCTTCCAGCACCGGCAGCATGGCAGCGGCTTCGGCTTTGGCAGCGGGCAGATCCATATCGCGGTAGTTGCCGCACTCCACTTCGCTGGCCCCGGGCACAGCGCCCTCAAAGCCAGCCATGAAGCGGAAGGATTCCACCGTCAGTTCCAGTGCCTCGGCGGGAGTCAGGCCGCGGGTGAGCAGATAGAAGCCGGTGCGGCAGCCCATGGGGCCAACGTAGATCACGCTGTCTTTAAAGGCGCTGTTGCGCGCATAGGTGGCAAACAGATGCTCCAGCGTGTGGGCGGCACCGGTGGACAGGTAATCGCCGTGATTGGGCCTTTTCATGCGGATGTCCCATGTGAGAACATCGCCGTCCTGACGGCTCAGATACATGCCGCGGTCCAGTTTGGTATGGTCAACACAGAAGCTTGCAATGCGTTCCATGATCTTCTCCTTTGGCTTATGCCTGCAGGCGCTGCACGCTGCCGTGAGCGCAGTCCACAGCGATCATCAGACCGTCGCGGATGTGGCTGGTAGCACCGGCGGCACCCACAACGGTAGGCTTGAGCAGGGCCTTGCCGGCAATGGCAGCGTGGCTGTTCAGGCCCGGCTCTTCCACCACTAGAGCGGCGGCATCACGCACGTAACTCAGCATTTCGTTGCTGGTGGAGGGCACCACCAGAACCATGCCGGGCTTGAACTTTGCACGTACCTCTTCCAGCGTGCGGCAGACGCAGGCCTTGCCAGTGGCGCTGGTCACGTCGGCATTCTCGCGGCCAACGCCCACACCGGTAGCCAGACAGTTGCCTACCATGTGGATCTTGATCATGTTGGTGGTGCCGGACACGCCCACAGGCACGCCTGCGGTCACAACGGCCAGCTCACCGTTGTGCAGGTAGCCGTTCTCCTTGGCCAGAGAGGTGGACATCTCGATCAGCTCATCGGTGCTGTGTGCCAGAGGCATCATCAGCGGGGTGATGCCCCAGCTCAGGGCCAGCTGACGCTGCACCTGCTCCTTCATCACGCAGGCGATGATGGGCTGCTCCGGGCGGTACTTGCTCAGCAGACGGGCGGTGTTGCCGGACTCGGACACGGTGACGATGGCGGCAGCGTTCACGTCCTTGGCGGTCAGGCAGGCAGCGTGTGCAGTTGCGTCGCTCACGCTGATCTTGCCAGTGTTCTCGGCGAGGGGAACAAAGCGGGCGTGGTTCTCCTGCTCGGTGCGCTCAGCAATGGCAGACATGGTCTTGAGAGCATCCACCGGATAAGCACCGGCAGCAGTCTCGCCGGAAAGCATGATGGCAGAGGTGCCGTCGTAGATGGCATTTGCCACGTCAGAGATCTCGGCGCGGGTGGGACGGGGGTTCACGATCATGCTGTCCAGCATCTGGGTAGCGGTGACGATGGGCTTGCCAAAGGAGAAGGAGCGCTCGATGATATTCTTCTGAATGCCGGGCAGCTCGGTAAAGTCGATCTCAACGCCCAGATCGCCGCGGGCCACCATGACGGCATCGGCAGCAGCCAGAATGCTGTCGATGTTGTTCACGCCCTCACGGTTCTCGATCTTGGCGATGATGCGGATATCGGAATCATACTCGTTGAGCAGGTTGCGGATATCGTACACATCCTGCGCGGTGCGCACGAAGGAAGCAGCGATGAAGTCAAAGCCCTGCTGTGCGCCAAAGATGATATCGTCGCGGTCGCGCTGGCTCATATACGGCATGGACAGATGCACGCCGGGCACATTGACACCCTTCTTGTTCTTGATCTTGCCGTTGTTCAGCACCTTGCACACGATGTCGGTGTCGTTCACGGTGACGATCTGCAGCTTGATCAGGCCGTCGTCCAGCATGATGGTGCCGCCGGGCTGCACGTCCTGCGGCAGGTCCTTATAGGTGATGGAGCAGATCTCCTTGGTGCCTTCCACCTCGCGGGTGGTCAGGGTGAAGGTCTGGCCGGCTTCCAGCATTTCAGTGCCGTTCTTGAAGTCCTTCAGGCGGATCTCGGGGCCTTTGGTGTCCAGCAGGGCGGCGACCGGCTTGCCCAGCTCTTCACGAATGGCCTTCAGCTTTTCAAAGCGGCCCAGATGCTCTTCGTGAGAGCCGTGGGAAAAATTAAAACGGGCAACATTCATGCCGTTGGCGACCAGCTCGCGCAGAACGCCTTCCTGATCGGTGGACGGACCCAGAGTGCAGATGATCTTGGTTTTTCTCATATACTTTTACTACCTCCAACTACAACTTCACATTCTCTATTTTGCGGCAGGCTGTCGTCGTACAGGCAGCTGCGCGTGGCCAACGGGAAAAATCCCGTGCTGTGGTACAAAAGCGGAAAAATTCTGTAGTTCAAAACCTTTCCATTTACTATTATACCCGCTTGGATACAATAGGGCAAGAAAAAATTCAAGCTGCGCTGCAATTTTTTTGGCGGCTAAGATGTCTTTTTCATGAAATAACGCAGCAACGAATAAAAACGCCAAAACGCTTCGTCGAATTGTGAACGAAATGACGAACATTTTGGTGAAAATGACGGATATTTGCAGCACAGCAAAAAAGCTTGCATCCGGCACATGATTTGCTTATAATGATAAGTAAAGATAGTATCACTTATCCGGGGCAGGTCCCCGGAAGAAATGGAGAAAAAACGATATGGAAAAGCGTGTTTTTCTGATCGTCCTCGACAGCTTTGGCATTGGCGCAGAGCCGGATGCCGCAGCGTTTGGCGATGAGGGCACCAACACCCTGGGTGCCATTGCAAAACACCCCAACTTCAACTGCCCCAACCTGCAAAAGATGGGCATGTTCAACATTGATGGCGTGACCGCAGGCGAAAAGACCGCAGCGCCCATCGGCTCCTTTGCCCGCCTGCAGGAGCAGAGCATGGGCAAGGATACCACCATCGGCCACTGGGAGATCGCGGGCGTTGTTAGCCCCAAACCGCTGCCCACCTTTCCGGAGGGCTTCCCGGAGGCGCTCATCCACGAGTTTGAGGAAAAGACCGGCCACAAGGTGCTGTGCAACAAGCCTTACTCCGGCACGCAGGTGCTGAAGGATTACGGCGAGCAGGCCATGAAAGAAAACGCCCTTATCGTCTACACCAGTGCCGACAGCGTATTTCAGGTGGCCGCCAACGAAGAGCTGGTGCCGGTGCATGAGCTGTACCGCTACTGCGAGATCGCCCGCGAGATGCTCAAGGGCGAGTACGGCGTGGGCCGCGTGATCGCACGCCCCTTCCTGGGCCACACTGCGGATACCTTCTACCGCACCACCAATCGCCACGACCTGAGCCTCAAGCCGCCCCGCGCTACCATGCTGGATCTGCTGAAAGATGCTGGCAGGGATGTGATCGCTGTGGGTAAGATCTTTGACATCTTCGACGGTGAGGGTGTGACCGAGAAGATCAAGACCACTGGCAACACCAATGGCATCGCCTTTACCAAGGCCCTGCAGACCCGCGACTTTGAGGGCCTTGCCTTTGTAAATCTGGTGGACTTCGATATGCTCTACGGCCACCGCCGCGATGTAGCAGGCTATGCCGCCGCTGCCACCGAGTTTGATAAGTTTGTGGCCGACTTCATCCCCGGAATGCGGGAGGGCGATCTCCTTATGGTCACCGCTGACCATGGCTGCGACCCGTCCTATACCAAGACCACCGACCACACCCGCGAGTATGTGCCGTATCTGATCTGCGGCAAGGGCGTGAAGCCCGGCGTTGACCTTGGCACCCGTCTGTGCTTTGGCACCATCGCCCAGACCATCTGCGAGTATCTTGATGTGGATGCTTCCTCTCTGGACGGCAAGAGCGTCTGGAACGAGATCAAGGCATAATGATTTTATAGAATGAGAAAGCCGCCTGCATTGGTTCAAGATGCAGGCGGCATTTTTATGCAGTTTATCGGCACGGACTTTCTGGTGAAAAAGCAAAACAGGAAACGACCGCAGTTGTTTCCTGTTTTGCAAATAAAATAATATTTCCACGATAGAGTCCGGGGCTTGCGCAGAGGACATTTTAAATCGTCACGCTGCTTCGTTCTGCTGCGAAGCAGCATCCTGAATGGCATCCCAGATGGAGGAAGCCGCATTGTAGATGGACGATGCAGCCTGTTCCACCTCTTCCTGTGTGGGCAGGGAGATGGACGGTGCTTCTCCGGCCGTATCACCGCTGCCGGTCTCGCCCTCGGCGGGAGCTTCCGGCTCCTGCGGCTGGGTGTCGGCAGGCTGCTCTGCATCTGCAGGCTGGTCAGCCGGGACGGTCTCTTCCGGCAGGCTGTCGGCGGGCACTTCCTCGGGAACGCTCTCCGCAGGCACCTCCGAAACAGCGGCGTTCGGGTCGGTGGTGGGGGTGAACACATCGGTCTTTTCCGGCTTCTGGGTGGTGTCGGCAACGGTGCCCTCACCGCCCAGCACAGACGCGATCATTTCTCTGGCCTTGCTCACAGAAGCATCGTCCGGTTTCATGACGTAGAGCTTCTGTCCCTTGGCAGAGTAGCACTTGGTGCTGCTGGAGCTTGTGCCGGTGACGGTGTAGCTTTCAATATCCCACTCGGCAAAGTCGCTCAGCTGCATCCGTACCAGCGCACTGATCTGATCCTGTGAAAAGCTGGTCACAAAGCAGTCAGAGGCGGCATCCATGATCTTGGAAAAGCCCATCAGCAGGGCAGGGGACTTGATCTTGTTCAGCATGGCATCGATCACCTTCATCTGGTTGATGCCGCGCTGGATATCGCCGGATGCAAAGGCGTGACGCTCACGGGCAAAGGCCAGAGCGGCCTTGCCGTCCAGATGGTTCCAGCCCTCCACAAAGGTGGTGGGGTCATAGTAGCCGGGGCTGCCCACAGAAGTGAACGCCTGATCGGAGTAGACATCCACGCCGCCCAGCGCATCGATGATGCTGATGAAGCCCGCAAAGTTGATGCGGATGTAATGGTCAACATTGACGCCGTACAGATTGCCCAGTGTGGCCATGCTGGTTTCCACGCCGTACAGACCGGCGTGAGTCAGCTTATCCTTGCTGTCAGTGCCGGCAAGGTCTACGTAGTAGTCGCGCGGGGTGTTGATCAGGGCTACCCTCTTGGTGACAGGGTTCACGGCAGCAAGGATATTCACGTCGCTGCGGGCATTTTCGGTCAGCTCGCCGCGGGTGTCCACGCCGCTGAGGTAGATCACAAACGGCTCCTTGGTGATCTTGTTGGCCTCGGCACCGGTGAGCAGGCCAGAGGTCATGCTGCCCAAGGCAGAAAGGCCCTGCTGGGCCCAGAAGCAGCCCAGCGCCATGGCAGCGCACAGGAACACCGAGAATACCCGGGCTACCTTGCCGGGAACATTGTATTCCTGACAGCGCTTTACCAGCAGCCACAAAAGCGCCAGCAGCGCGGCCAGAATGACCAGATACAGCACCGGCAGCATCTGGGTGCGCCACAGCTGCACCAGTGCCAGAATGCTTAAAATACCTTGTAAGATCAGCAAAATTTTCCCCCACTTGGAAGGTACTGCCACGGCTCCATCCACGGGCGGCTGGGCCTTGGGCGGTACGGGTGTGTTGTGGCCGCTGCGCGGCGGCTTCTGGGGAGGCTGGGCCGGAGGCGGTGTGCTGGGCTGTTCCGGCGGCAGCTCGGAAAAAAACGCCGAGCTGTCTACCTCGATGGGCGCAGTATCCTCAGAGCCTTCCTTGCGGCTGATGTGCCGCAGAGGACGGTAATCTTCGTGGGAACGATCGTTTTCATCCATCATTCAAAACCACTCCTTTTTGTCAGGAAACAGGTACAATGGTCAGCACTGCACGGGCCGGAAGGCAGGTGGCAGTCTGATCTTCGTTGGAAAGCCAGCCAAAGCCTTCACAGATGTGATCCGGGCAGGGCGAATCCACGAACCGGGCTGCACCGTCCTTGATCTGGATGTGGACGGTATAGTAACCGGTGTCCACATCATAGGTCTCATCCACGTCCAGCGGCAGGTTCATGGTGGTGTTGTTGTCGCCGTAGATCAGCTCGGCCCGCAGCCCGGAGCCGGAAGCGTGCACGCGGCGCACCACCAGCAGCACAGCGGCAATGGCCAGAATGACCACGGCAAAGAGAAGATTGGCAAGCAGCTTTTTGTTTTTCATGCGTTAATCCTTGATCTGTAATTGTTCCAGCTCGGCCAGCCACAGTGCGGCACAGGCATCGCTGGGCATCCGCCAGTCGCCGCGGGGCGAAAGGGTCACGCTGCCCACCTTGGGGCCGTCGGGCAGGCAGCTGCGCTTGAACTGCTGGGCAAAGAACCGCCAGTAGAAGTTGCGCAGCCACTTGTACAGCACGCTGTCCGGGTACTCCGGCCGGCCTGCGAATGCAGCCTTTGCCAGCCGGAAGATCTTGGCCGGGCCAAAGCCGAAGCGCAGCACCTGATACAGGTAGAAATCGTGCAGCTCGTAGGGCCCCACAAGGTCCTCGGTCTTCTGTGCGATCTCGCCGTCCTTGGCAGGCAGCAGCTCCGGGGAGACGGGCGTATCCAGAATATCCAGCAGCACCGTGCGCAGAGCATCGGTGGCGGCAATGTCGGCTTCGTAGCGCACAAGGTGGCGCACCAGCGTTTTGGGCACACCGGCGTTCACACCGTACATGCTCATGTGGTCGCCGTTGTAGGTGGCCCAGCCCAGCGCCAGCTCCGAAAGGTCGCCGGTGCCCACTACAAGGCCTCCGGTGCGGTTGGCGGTGTCCATCAGCTCCAGCGTGCGCACGCGGGCCTGACCGTTTTCAAAGGTGACATCCAGCACGCTCTCGTCCTGACCGATGTCCGCAAAATGGCTGTGCACGGTGTTGGCGATATCGATCTCTTTAAAGGAGACCTGCAGCTCATCGCACAGGATCTCTGCATTGCTGCGGGTGCGCTTTGTGGTGCCAAAGCAGGGCATGGTCACAGCCAGCACATCCCGGGCGGGGCGGCCCAGCTGCTTCATGGCACGAACGGCCACCAGCAGCGCAAGACAGCTGTCCAAGCCGCCGGAAATGCCGATAACGGCGGTCTTTGCGTGGGCGTGTTCCAGCCGCTTTGCAAGGCCGTCGGCCTGCATCTTCAAAATCAGCTCACAGCGCTCGGCGCGGCGCTTGGGGTCGCCGGGCACAAAGGGTGCCGGGTCGATCCAGCGGGTCAGCGTGGTCTCTGCCGGTTCCAGATCGAACTCCACGGTCTGGTAGCCCTCGCCGCTCAGCTCAAAACTGGTGTTGCGGGCACGCTCGGCTTCCATGCGCTGGCAGTCGATCTCGGTCTCGGCACAGCCGCCGTCAAAGGGAGCGTTCTCCGCCAGAATAGTGCCGTTCTCGGCGATCAGGTCGTGGCCGGCGAACACCATGTCCTGCGTGCTCTCACCGTGCCCGGCGGAAGCATACAGGTAGCCGCACAGCAGGCGGGCAGACTGGTTGGACACCAGCGCCCGGCGGTACTCGGCCTTGCCGACGGTCTCATCGCTGGCGGAAAGATTTGCGATCACGGTCGCACCGGCCAGCGCGTGGAAGGTGGAAGGCGGCAGGGCGCTCCACAGATCTTCGCAGATCTCCACACCCAGCACAAAGCTAGGCATCTGGCGGCAGCGGAACAGCAGGGAGGTGCCAAAAGGCACCTGCTGACCACACACCTCCACCAGCTCCACCTCGGTGCTGCCCGGGGTGAACTGGCGCTTTTCGTAGAACTCGCCGTAGTTGGGCAGATAGGTCTTGGGTACAAGGCCCAGAATGCGGCCATGACACAGCACGGCGGCGCAGTTGTACAGCTTGCCGTGCACCAGCAGCGGCAGGCCCACCAGCGTGACAACGTCCAGTGCTTTTGTTTCATCAAGCAGGGTGCTCAGGGCATCCAGTGCACCGGTCTGCAGCGTGCGCTGCAGAAACAGGTCGCCGCAGGTATAGCCGGTCAGGCAGAACTCGGGGAACACGGCCAGCTTTACGCCGCGGGCTGCGGCCTTGTGCAAAGCATCCGTGATCTGCCGGACATTATAGGCGCAGTCGGCCACCCGCAGTGCGGGAGAAAGAGCGGCTGCTTTCAAAAAACCATCTTTCATCGGAGGATTTCACATCCTGTCTTTCTTAGTTGACTGCAATTTCCTGCAGTGCACATAGTATACCACAAACAGACCCAAACGGGAAGTAAAAGAACAATGACAAAAACAAAACAGCCGCGTTCTCGCCATCTCGCACTGCCCGACGGAGGAAGCGGGCAAGACAAAAAATAAAAAATCCCACACAAAAATGTGCGGGAATCAAAGACTGAAAAATGGAAAACGAGATAGACCGTAAGCCGGGTTCTGTATTAAACGACGATCTGTCTAGACCTGCCATTGCTGACAGGTTCGTGCCGCCTTCGGGACACGCGAGCAGCGCTGTACGTCCCATATAGGCGTTGCTTCCGGTAGGGTTTACAAAGCCGCATGGTCACCCATGCGCTGGTGAGCTCTTACCTCGCCGTTTCATCCTTACCGCATTGCTGCGGCGGTTTGTTTTCTGTTGCACTTTCCCTAAGGTCACCCTCGGCTGCCGTTAGCAGTTACCGTGCTCTGTGAGGCCCGGACTTTCCTCAGAGCGGTCAAAGCCGCCCCGCCGCCGTATGTTCCACTCGTTTTCCGCTCCTCATGATACCATAAAAAAGCGGGATTTGCAAGTAGAAGCCTTTTTTGATATAATATCTTATATATTCTTATGTTTTTTTGCGCAGGAGGTGGGTGCATATGCGGCTGTTTTTTACGGTGCCCGATACGCTGCAGACCCAAAACGGAGTGCTTCTGCGCAATTTTCTGCGCCAGTGTGCCGTCTCCACCGACCTTGCCCGTGCAGTCAAGTTCCGGGGCAGCGGCTTTTTTGCGGATGGAGAGCCTGTTCTTGCCAACCGAAGGGTGTACCCGGGGCAGACGGTCAGCTTTGAGCTGCCGCCGGAAGGGGAAGGCGTGGCCCCGCAGCCGGAGATCCCGGTAAACGTGGTCTATGAGGATGCATTTGCGGTGGTGCTGGAAAAGCCGCCCCATATGGCCGTGCATCCCACCCTGAACTACCCCTACGATACCCTTGCCAACGGGTATGCGGCATGGGCCGCGCAGCAGGGCATCAGCCCGGTGTTCCGCCCGGTGAACCGTATCGATAAGGATACCAGCGGCCTTGTTCTGGCTGCAAAGCACGCCTACGCTGCGCCGCTGCTGGCCCGGAATGTGGAAAAGCTCTACTATGCCATTGCACAGGGGGAGCTGCCGCTGGGGCCGGGCGTGATCGACGCGCCCATTGGCCGTCGGGCTGAGAGCATCATTGGCCGCTGCGTGACCCCGGACGGCAAGCCCAGCCGTACCGAGTATACCATATTAAAAGCAGAAAACAGCCTGAGCCTTGCAGCCTGTGTGCCGGTAACGGGCCGCACCCATCAGATCCGGGTGCATTTTGCGTCCATCGGCCACCCGCTGGCTGGGGATGACCTTTACGGCGGGAGCCGGGAGCGCATTGGGCGGCAGGCGCTGCACTGTGCAAGGCAGAGCTTCCGGGTGCCGGTGTACACCCCGGTGGAGGGCGGAATCCGGGTGGAATGTCTGGCGAATGGAAATAACTGGAAGACTGTTGCGGTGGAAAGCCCGCTGCCGCAGGATATGAAACCGCTTTTGGTGAAAAGTAAGTGAAAGAACCGCCCAAATTTTGTGACAATGCTTGTTTCAAAGACGGCAGGGTGTATAATAAAATAAGAATATTGCGTGCATGAGCCTGCTGGAAAGGGCATGTGCGCCCAAGACCGCCGCCGTCTTATCCCGGCACCGTGTGTGCATTGGCGGCAAGGAAGGAGAAAAACCTTTTGATCGAAGACAAGACAAAGGAGCAGCAGCCCGCTTCACCGGTAAAACCGAAACACGGCCAGAGGCTGCGCTCCCTTTGGGCACAGCTGCAATGCATGGGGCTTTTGCACCGGCACCGGCTGCGCCGTAAAACCCAGAATCATATGAATGATTTTGGCAGAAAGCTTGCCCAGAATTCTGCCGTGCCAGTCATCGGGGAGACGCTGTATGCACTGGGCTATTCTACAGAGTATGGATTCGTCCGCGTTGGGCGCGGCCTGCGCAGCGGCTGGCTGTGGCTGTGGCAGGCATTTACGACGCTGCTGGCAAATGCTGCGGCAATGGCGTTCCCGGGGGCAGCGCAGATGTTCCGGGACCTGTTCGGCCCGATCTGGCTGTTCTTCCGGGGCTGCGGTTCGCTGCTGGTGCACGCCCAACGGGTGCGGAAAGAAAAAGGCTTTGCCGCAGCCTGCAAAGCCAGCGTACATTATCTGGCCAGCGGCGTGCGCCGCAACCTGAAAACACTGCCGCGCATGGCCATGTATGTGCTGCCGGTGTGCGCACTGGCCGTTATGGTGACCGTGTTCAACCATACCGTCCGCCAGCCTTATGCGCTGGAGGTGCAGGTGAACGGCCAGACCGTCGGCTATGTGGCCAATGAGGATGTGTTCAACTCGGCCCGTGAGGCGGTGCAGGAGCGTATCAACTACGCAGACACCGACCATGCAAAGTGGACCGTGGAGCCTACCTACACCGTTACCGTGGCCCACAAGACCATGGATGAAAACGAGATGGCGGACGCGATCCTGAAGAGCGCCAGCGACGAGATCAGCGAGGGCACGGCCCTGTATCTGGATGGCGAGCTGACCGCAGTGTGCAGCGATGGTGTCAGCCTGCAGAGCTACCTGAGCAGCCTGCTGGAACCCTATGAGGACCCTGAGAACTCCAACGTGACCGTGGGCTTCAACAAGGAAGTCACGCTGGAAAACGGCATCTACTTCAACGACAGTTTTCAGGACGAAGCAGATGTGGAGCAGCAGCTTTCCGGTGTGCAGCAGCAGGAAAAGATCTACACAGTGGGCGCAGGTGACACGCTATGGAGCATCGCCCAGAAAAACGACCTGACCTTCCGTGAGCTGTGCGAGCTGAACCCCAGCTTCAAAGGCGCACAGCTGAATGAAAAATCCAACATTCAGGCCGGTGATGAGCTGATCGTGACCAAGCAGGAAGCTACGCTGGAAGTGCGCATCACCAAGGTGGAGATCTGGCAGGAGGAGATCCCCTATACCACCGAGACCACCACCTCCAACGAGTACACGGTGGGTACCAAGAAAACGGTGCAGAACGGTGTGAACGGCCTGCGTCAGATCACGGCGCAGCGTGTTTATAACACCGATGGCATCCAGCTTTCCCAGAAGATCCTGAGCACGGAAGTGGTGCAGGAGCCTGTCACGGAAAAGATTGTGAAGGGCACCAAAAAGGTGACCAGCAGCACCAGCTACATCACCGGCAGCGGTCAGTTCATCTGGCCGGTGCCCGGCTACCGGAACTGCTCGCGCTGGTACGGCGGCCAGCCACAAGGGTGTGGATATCTGTGCGGCTGCCGGTACGCCCATCTACGCATCGGCGGGCGGCACCGTGACCAAGGCCGGCTACAACAAGGCCGGTGCCGGTACGGGTTATGGCTACTCCATCATCATCAGCCACGGCAGCGGCTACACCACGGTGTATGCGCACTGTCTGTCGCTGGCGGTGCACTCTGGTCAGTCGGTCAAGCAGGGCCAGCTGATCGGCTATGTGGGCAGCACCGGACGCTCCAGCGGCAACCACTGCCACTTTGAGATCCGCCGCAACGGCAGCTACATCGCGCCGCAGAATGTGTTCAACCGCAGAAAGTATAGGTAAAGGTAAGTTTGCAGAGGGCTTTTTCTCCGGAGAAAGCCCATCTGCTGTATTATGTAACAGAAAAGGAGAGATGATCTTATGTCTACCCCTCACATCAGTGCTGAAAAAGGCGATTTTGCAAAGACCGTCCTGATGCCGGGCGATCCTCTGCGTGCAAAATTCATTGCGGACACCTTCCTCAAGGATGTGCGTCAGGTGACCGGCGTGCGCGGGATGCTGGGCTTTACCGGCACCTACGAGGGCCGGCCCATCAGCGTGATGGGCAGCGGCATGGGCATGCCGTCCATTGGCATTTATTCCTATGAGCTGTTCAAGTTCTACGATGTAGAGAACATCATCCGCATCGGCTCTGCCGGCAGCTATACCGACAAGGCCAAGCTGTTTGACGTGGTGCTGGCTACCGGTGCTGTGAGTGAAAGCAACTACGCCCGCGTGCAGAGCGGCTTTGACGGCAATGTTACCCTGCCCAGCCAGAGTCTGAACGACAAGCTGCGCGCTTCTGCCGCAAAGCAGGGCATCCCCCTCATCGAGGGAAACATCCACTCTTCGGATGTGTTCTACCGTCAGCCCTCCGATGCAAAGCCCACCTACTGGGAAAAGCTGCGCGACGAGCGCGGCTGCCTGTGCGTGGAGATGGAGAGCTTTGCCCTGTTTGCCAATGCACAGGTGCTGGGCAAGAACGCTGCCTGCCTGCTGACCATTTCCGACAGCTTTGTTTCGCCGGAGATCACCACGGCAGAACAGCGCCAGAAGAGCTTTACCGACATGATGAAGGTAGCACTGGGTGCAGAATACTAAGCGTTAAAAACGCATTTCAGCGCGGTTTGCCTGCAAAAGGGCTTGCCGCGCTGTTTTCGACCGCTGAAAACCAAAAAAGGAGTGACGGATATGACAAACCTGACCCTGGAAGAAAAGAAGGAGCTCATCCGCATGGCACTGGCTGCACGGGAAAAAGCCTATGTGCCCTACAGCGATTTTATGGTGGGCGCTGCCCTGCGCGCCAAGGATGGCCGCATTTTTACCGGCTGCAACGTGGAGAACGCTGCCTTTACCCCCACCAGCTGTGCAGAGCGCACGGCTCTGTTCAAGGCGGTGGCCGAGGGCGTGACCGAGTTCACCGACATTGCTGTGGTGGGCAGCCGCCGCGGCGAGGTAAACGAGCAGATCACTTCTCCCTGCGGGGTGTGCCGCCAGGCTCTGTTTGAATTCGGCGGGCCGGAACTGAACGTTATCATGGCAAAGACACCGGAAGACTTTATCGAGCGCAGCATGGACGAACTGCTGCCCTTCGGTTTTGGCCCCTCCAATGTGGCGGGCAACCGTGCCGTGAAGTAACGGGATAAAAGCGCAGAGGCACACTGCAGGACAATAAAGTGACGGAAATACGTGCATTGTGCGGCAAAACACAGGGAGTGCACGGAAAATGGCCGGAACTACGGCAAATTTGTGCATAAATACTACTTTTGATAAAAACTGACAAAATTATTGTAAAGATTTTGTAATCGGAATTCGCTTGCATCTGACACGGCTTGCCGTTATACTTGAGCCAGTAAATGTGCAGCTCTGCGCATTTTATTTGTTTGACGCGATTTTTTAAAATAAAGGAGAGTTTCTTATGAAGATTTCTCGTCGTAACTTTCTGGCTGTGGCTGGTGCTGCTGCCGCTGCCGCTGCTCTGACCGCCTGCGGCGGTTCTTCCGCTTCTTCTGCCAGCACCGCTTCTTCCGCTGCTGCTTCTACTGCCTCCTCTGCTGCTGAGGGCGGTGAGAAGATCGTCAAGGTCGCTCTGACCTGCGATACCGGCACGATCGATGATGAGAGCTTCAACCAGGCATGCTGGACTGCTGTTTCCGGCTACATGGGCGATGACTGCCAGTACTACATTCCCGAGGCTGACGCTTCCGATGAGGACCGCGAGACCATGATCCGTCAGGCTGTCAACGACGGCGCTGATGTGATCGTCTGCGTCGGCTACCTGTACGGTGCTTCTCTGGCATGGGCTGCTGACCAGTATCCCGATGTCAAGTTCATCGCCATTGATGTGACGCAGGGCGATATCGGCACCGATGCCATCCCTGCCAACTGCTACTGCATCACCTTCAAAGAGGAGCAGGCAGGCTATCTGGCAGGCTACGCCATCGCAAAGGACGGCAAGACCAAGCTGGGCTTCCTGGGCGGCATGGCTGTTCCCGCTGTTATCCGTTACGGCTACGGCTTCGTGCAGGGCGCTGATGCCGCTGCTGCTGAGCTGGGCCAGAACATCGAGATCAACTACTTCTACGGCGGCCAGTTCTACGGTGATGCAAACATCACCTCCCGTATGGAGGGCTGGTACTCCAACGGCACTCAGGTCGTCTTTGCCTGCGGCGGCGGCATCTACACCTCCGCTGTTGAGGCTGCTCTGAAGAACAACGGCTACGTCATCGGCGTTGATGTTGACCAGAACTACATCGGTGCAAACGGCGTTGCAGATGGCACCTACGCTTATAACCCGTTCATCACCTCTGCTATGAAGGGCCTGTCCGAGGCTGTCAACACTGCTCTGGCTGATATCGAGGCCGGCAGCTGGGGCGACATCGCAGCTTCCAACGGCAACTTCGGTCTGGAGGACGGCGATTATGTCGGCCTGCCCACCGATGCAGACAGCTGGAACTTCGAGTCCTTCACCACCGACGAGTACGAGGAAGTCAAGGGCAAGATCAAGAGCGGCGAGATCACTGTTGATAACAGCTCCGACGACGCTACCAAGCCCACCGTCAGCGAGTTCACCACTGTCAACTACATCCAGTAAGCTGTTGTCCGGCAGGCCTGCCTGCGGACGATCGATGGTTCTTTTCAAAGCGGGGCATCCTGTAACGGGGTGTCCCGCTTTTTTCTGTCTTCTATTGGCGTAATGCGGGAAAAATGCAGCGTACTCTTCGTGAAAAGAGTACAAAAGTAATACTATTGTCTGTGCTTTCTGCCAAAAAGCAAAAAAGACATGTGCAAATTGCCGCAAATCAGGTATAATGGAACTTAAAGAAGTATCGGTGTCGAAACGACACGAAAGGAGAGTGAGCAGATTGGCAGAGGATTTTGTGATCGAAATGCTCCACATTACCAAGGAGTTTCCTGGGATCAAAGCAAACGACGATATCACCCTGCAGCTGCGCAAAGGCGAGGTACATGCCCTGCTGGGCGAGAACGGCGCCGGCAAAAGTACACTGATGAGCGTGCTGTTTGGCCTGTACCAGCCGGAAGCTGGTCAGATCCGCAAAAACGGCAAGGAGGTTGCTATCCGCAACCCCAATGATGCAAACGCACTGGGCATCGGCATGGTGCACCAGCACTTCAAGCTGGTGGAATGCTTCAGCGTGCTGGACAACATCATTCTGGGCGTGGAACCCAACAAGATGGGCTTTTTGCAGAAGGCCGAGGCACGCAAAAAGGTGATGGCCCTGAGCGAAAAGTACGGCCTGCGCGTGGACCCGGATGCACTGATCAGCGATATCTCTGTTGGTATGCAGCAGCGCGTTGAGATCCTGAAGATGCTGTACCGCGACAACGAGATCCTGATCTTCGACGAGCCTACCGCAGTGCTGACCCCGCAGGAGATCGACGAACTGATGGAGATCATGCGCGGGTTCAAGAAGGAAGGCAAGTCCATCCTGTTCATTACCCACAAGCTCAACGAGATCATGGCTGTGGCAGACCGCTGCACAGTTCTGCGCAAGGGCAAATGCATGGGTACCGTGGACATCAAGGATACCACCAAGGAAGAGCTTTCCCGCATGATGGTTGGCCGTGATGTGCAGCTGCAGGTGGACAAAAAGCCCGCAGACCCCGGCAGGGTGGTGCTGGATGTGGAAAACGTTACCATGCACAGCGCCCAACACAAGAAGGATGCAGTCCGGGATGTCTCTTTTCAGGTGCATGCGGGCGAGATCGTCTGCCTTGCAGGCATCGAGGGCAACGGTCAGACCGAGTTCGTCTACGGCCTGACCGGTCTGGAAAAGATCAGCAGCGGCAAGATCACACTGGACGGCAAGGACATCACCAACGAGTCCATCCGTCAGCGCTCCAAGGACGGCATGAGCCATATCCCGGAGGACCGCCACAAGCACGGCCTTGTGCTGGATTACAGTCTGGAAAACAACATGGTGCTGCAGCGCTACTGGCAGCCCGAGTTCCAGAAGGGCGGCTTTATCCGCAGCGATAAGGTGCGCGAATATTCCGATAAGCTGATCGCGCAGTATGATGTGCGCAGCGGTCAGGGCAGCCTGACCACCGTGCGCAGCATGTCCGGCGGCAACCAGCAGAAGGCCATCATTGCCCGTGAGATCGATAAGGACCCGAAGCTCTTGGTGGCAGTCCAGCCCACCCGCGGTCTGGACGTTGGTGCAATTGAATACATCCACCGTCAGATCGTGGCCGAGCGCGATAAGGGTACGGCCGTGCTGCTGGTCAGTCTGGAGCTGGACGAGGTGATGAACCTGTCCGACCGCATCCTTGTGATGTACGAGGGCGAGGTCGTGGGCGAATTTGACCCCAAGACCACCACCGTGCAGGAGCTGGGCCTGTATATGGCAGGCGCACGCAAGCAGGGAAAGGAGAGCAAATAACACATGAACAAGAAAAAACTTTCCCACAGCAGTCTGAACAGCTCCATCACCAGTGTGCTGGCTGCTCTGCTGTGCATCCTGATTGGCCTTGTGGTCGGTTTTCTGGTGCTGCTGGCCATCAACCCGGCCCACGCATGGGGTGACGGCTTTGTGCGCATCCTGAAGGGCGGCTTCCATGACGCGCCCTACGGTGTCGGCAAGGAGCTGGCAAATGCGGCTCCCCTCATTATGACCGGTCTGTCTGTGGCGTTTGCCTTCAAGACCGGCCTGTTCAACATCGGTGCGGCGGGTCAGTATACGCTGGGCGCTTACGGCGCTCTGTACTGCGCCATCATGCTCAAGCTGCCGTGGTTCGTCTGTCTGATCGCAGCCACCATTCTGGGCGGCATCTGGGGTGCGATCCCCGGCTTCTTCAAGGCCTACTTCAACATCAACGAAGTCATTACCTCCATCATGTTCAACTGGATCGGCCTGTATCTGGTCAATGAGCTCATTTACCAGAACGGCACTGGCCCCATGTACGATGTGCGCAATACCCGTACCATCAACATCAGCAAGAACGCCGATTACGCTCAGTCCATCATCCCGGATTTCGGCCTGAACAAGCTGTTCCAGACCAACAGCACCACCATTGCCATCTTCCTGGCGGCAGCAGTGGCAGTTCTGATCTGGGTGGTGCTGAACAAGACCACCTTCGGCTACGAGCTCAAGGCAGTCGGCCTGAACAAGAGCGCTGCCCGCTACGCCGGCATCAACGAGAAGAAGAACATCATCCTCTCCATGGCCATTGCCGGTGCGCTGGCCGGTTTTGGTGCGGGCCTGTACTATCTGTCCAATGTGTCCCAGTGGAACCCGCTGAACTCCACCAGCCTGCCGGCAATGGGCTTCAACGGCATTTCCGTTGCACTGCTGGCAAGCTCCAACCCCATTGGCACCATTTTCTCGGCGATCTTCATTTCCCATATCTCGGTGGGCGGCTCCTTCCTTTCCACCAAGTATTACCCCACTGAGATCTCGGACCTGATCAGCGGCATCATCATCTACCTGTGCGCATTCTCCATGCTGTTCCGCGGCAAGATCCACGCACTGCTGTTCAGGAATGCCGACAAGACCAATGTGAACGCAGAGCCTGCTGCTCCTGCAGGATCTGCAACCGAAAAGGAGGGCAAGTGATATGCTGCTTCTGATCAAATATACGCTGCTGTATGGCATCGTTCTGATGATGGTGGCACTGGGCGGTATGTTCAGTGAGCACTCCGGCATCATCAACATTGCACTGGAAGGCATCATGGTCATTGGCGGTGTGGCGGGTGTTCTCACCCTGACCATGCTGCCCTCCAGTATGCCGGTCTTCCTCGTGGTGCTGATCTCTGTTCTGGTGGCGGCACTGGCCGGTATGGTGTACAGTCTGCTGCTGGCCTTTGCCTCCATCAACCTGAAGGCGGATCAGACCATTGGCGGCACAGCCCTGAACCTGCTGGCTACTGCTATTGCGGTGGTCATTGCAAAGTATTTCAGCGAGAGCGGCAGTGCAAAGCTGAACTACTCCAACAAGCCTTTCCTGTTCAGCATCGGCGGGCTGGAACTGAGCATTTTTGTGCCGCTGGGCATCATTCTGCTGATCATCAGCTATGTGGTGCTGTACAAGACCCGCTTTGGCCTGCGCCTGCGTGCCTGCGGCGAGCATCCGCAGGCAGCGGACTCTGTGGGCATCAATGTCTACAAGATGCGCTATGCCGGTGTTGTCATTTCCGGTGCACTGGGTGCGATCGGCGGTATGGCCTACATCGTGCCCCCGGTGCAGACCTGGAACTTTGAGGTGGGCGTGGCCGGCGCAGGCTTCCTTGCCATGGCTGTTATGATCTTTGGCCAGTGGAAGCCCTTCAACATCTTTGGCGCAGCCATGTTCTTTGCTGTGTTCAAGAGTCTGGCAAACATTGCAGACTCCACCTTCCTGGCACAGCTGCACTGGTCCAGCAACATCTACAACATGATGCCGTTCGTGGCGTCCATGATCATTCTGGCGTTTACCTCCAAGAACAGCATGGCACCCAAGGCAGAGGGCATCCCCTACGACAAGGGATCCCGCTAAAACGACGATTCGTGATCCCCAAAAAAGGGCGCAGCTGCTTTTCCGGGCGGCTGCGTCCTTTTTGGTTTGAAATTGGGCAAAGTTTACAGAATGATGCTTGCTTTTGTTTGGAATTTTGCTATACTATATCTTATAATGTCGTACTATTGAAAAAACGAGGAGCGTGATACGATGCGCGTTTATGATCTGATCGCAAAAAAACGTGATGGCGGTACGCACAGCCGTGAGGAGCTGGAGCAGATCGTCAATGGCTATGTCAGCGGAGAAGTGACTGATTACCAGATGGCTGCATGGATGATGGCTGTCTATCTGCGCGGCATGACCGATGAAGAGACCGCAGAGCTGACCGATGTGATGGCTCACAGCGGTGTGATGGTGGATCTTTCGCCCATTCCGGGCATCAAGGTGGACAAGCACTCCACCGGCGGCGTAGGTGACAAGACCACGCTGGTCATTGCCCCCATCGTGGCGGCCTGCGGCGTGAAGATCGCCAAGATGAGCGGCCGGGGCCTTGGCCATACCGGCGGCACCATCGATAAGATGGAGAGCGTGCCCGGCACCAGAACCGCCCTCTCGCAGGAGGAGTTCTTTGCGCAGGTGAACCGCATCGGTCTGTCGGTCATTGGCCAGAGCGAGGGCATTGCCATTGCAGATAAAAAAATGTATGCCCTGCGCGATGTGACCGCAACCGTCAGCTGCATCCCGCTCATCGCATCCAGCATCATGTCCAAAAAGCTGGCCTCCGGCTCGGATGCCATCCTGCTGGATGTGACCACCGGCACCGGAGCTTTTATGAAAACGGTAGACCAGAGCATTGAGCTGGCCAAGCTGATGGTATCCATTGGCACCCACCATGGCCGCCGCGTTGCCGCCATGATCACCGATATGGACACCCCGCTGGGCCATAACATTGGCAACAGTCTGGAAGTGATGGAGAGCATGGATGTGCTCAAGGGCCATGGCCCCACCGACCTGACCGAGGTCTGCCTGCAGCTGGCGGCGAACATGCTGGTGCTGGCCGATAAGGGCACTCCTGCCGAGTGCCGCGCCATGGCCGAGGCGGTGATCGCCGACGGTTCTGCCTTTGCTAAGTGCAAGGAGATGTTTGCGGCGCAGGGCGGCGATACCCGCGTGCTGGACGACTACAGCCTGTTCGAGAAGCCTGCGGCAAGCTTTGAGCTACTGGCAGAGCAGGACGGTTACATTGTGGCGAACGATGCCGAGAAGATCGGCTCTGCCAGCGTGCTGCTGGGTGCGGGCCGACAGAAAAAGGGCGACCCGCTGGATTTTGCCGCCGGCATCACCCTGCATAAAAAGCGCGGCGACTACGTAAAGAAGGGCGAGAGCCTTGCCACCTTCTACGGCGCAGCCGATAAGTTTGAAGCTGCCGCCGCCGAGTACCGCAGCGGCCTTGGATACGGCTCTGAGAAGCCGGAGGAAGCCCCGCTGGTGTATGCCCTTGTAACGAAGGACGGCGTGGAGCGCTATTAAATGAAATAAAAGCTTCCGGGACGGTATCTCCCGGGGCTTTTTTGCGTCATTTGGCAGGTTCTTGTTGCATAACGTGGAAAACAGTGGAACTTTGGCAGGAGATATGCTATACTATGATGGATTTGTGCTGTCCCGGCAGAAGGGACGCGGAAAGAGAAAGGACTTGTTATGAAGATCATTCTGGTGGGCGGCGGCAAGGTTGGTACTGCGCTGGCGCGGCAGCTCAGTGAGGAAGACCATAATGTGACCATTGTGGATACCAACAAAGCGCGTGTGGAGCACCTGACTGAAAGCTACGATGTGCTGGGCATCGTGGGCAACGGTTCCTCGATCACCACGCTGGCAGAGGCCGGCATTGAAGACGCGGATGTGTTCATTGCCGTGACCGGTTCGGATGAGCTGAACCTGCTGTGCTGCATGTTTGCCAAAAAGGCGGGCCACTGCCATGCAATTGCCCGTGTGCGCAACCCGTCCTACAGTCATGAGCTGGACTTTATCAAAAAGCAGATCGGCATTTCGGCCATCATCAATCCGGAAATGGCTGCAGCAAAGGAAATCTCCCATCTGCTGCGCTTCCCGGGTGCAAGCAAGATCGACACCTTTGCAGACGGCCGTGTGCGGCTGATCAAGTTTGCACTCACTGCAGAGCAGGGGCTGGACGGCGTGGCCATCCGCGAGATCCCCACCCGTCTGAAGAGCGACATTCTGGTGTGTGCAGTGGAGCGCAGCGGCGGCGTGATCATCCCGAACGGCAACTTTGTACTGCAGAACGGCGATCAGGTCACCTTCCTTGCAACACAGGAAAAGGCCCACGAGTTCTTCCAGCGCATCCACCTGCCGGTGCGCCCGGTGCGCAATGCCTTCATCGTGGGCGGCGGTGCCATCGCCTTCTATCTGAGCCAGGAGCTGCTGGAAAACCACGTGCGTGTGCGCATCGTGGAGCGCGACCCTGCCCGCTGCATGGAGCTGGCCGAGCAGCTGCCCGGCGCACAGATCCTGAACGAGGACGGTTCCAACCGCGAATTCCTGCTCTCGGAGGGCATGGAGTCCACCGAGGCTTTTGTGGCCCTGACCAACATCGACGAAGAAAACGTGCTGCTGACCCTGTTTGCCAAAAAGCACTCCAACGGCAAGCTGGTCACCAAAGTCAACCGTCTGGAATTTGATGATATTCTGGCCGGTCTGGATCTGGGCAGCGTGGTCTACCCCAAGTACATGACCTGCGATTACATCGTGCAGTATGTGCGTGCACTGCAGAACGAAGCGGGCAGCAACATCAAGACGCTGTACCGCATTCTGGACGACCGCGTGGAAGCGCTGGAATTTACCGTCCACGAGGAAAGCGCTGCCACCGGTGTCCCCCTGAGCCAGCTGCACCTGAAAAAGAATCTGCTGCTGTGCTGCATCACCCGCGGCCATCAGATCCTGATCCCGCGCGGCGGCGACCAGATCCAGGTGGGCGACAACGTGATCGTGGTCACGCTGGAGCATGGTCTGCATGACCTGCGCGATATTCTGGACAAGGGCGCAGAGGGTTGACGGAGGCAGACTATGAATTATGCGATCGTTTTCCGTCTGCTGGGCTATGTCATGCTGATCGAGGGTGCACTGCTGCTGCTGCCCGCAGCGGCCAGCTGGATCTACGGCGAATGGTTCGTGCTGGGCGTGTTTCTGATCACGGCGGCAGTCAGCGCCGCCATCGGCTACGCCCTGCGCGGCATCAAGCCCCAAAGCAAGGTATTCTATATGCGGGAGGGCTTTGCTGCTACCTCGCTGAGCTGGATCGTCATTTCCATCGTGGGCGCCGTTCCGTTTGTGGTGACGGGCTGCATCCCGAACCCGGTGGATGCCCTGTTTGAGACGGTGTCCGGCTTTACCACCACCGGTGCCAGCATCCTGCCCGGGGTAGAGGATCTGCCCAAGGGCATCCTGTTCTGGCGCAGCTTCACCCACTGGATCGGCGGCATGGGCGTTCTGGTGTTCCTGCTCTCGCTGCTGCCCCTGACTGGTGGCTCCCACGTCAACCTGATGAAGGCAGAAAGCCCCGGTCCGCAGGTGGATAAGCTGGTGCCCAAGGTGCAGTCTACCGCAAAGATCCTGTACGGCATCTATTTTGCACTCACCGTGCTGGAGCTGGTATTCCTGATGCTGGGCGGCTTGCCGCTGTTTGAGTCCATGCTCACGGCCTTCGGCACGGCGGGCACCGGCGGCTTCGGCTTCAAGAACGACAGCTTTACCAGCTTTTCTCCCTACATCCAGTGGGTCGTGACTATCTTCATGATCCTGTTCGGTGTCAACTTCAATGCCTACTTCCTGCTGCTGCTGCGTAAATTCAACCGCGTCATCAGCGAGGAGGTGCGCGGCTACTTCGCCATTATTCTGGTGGCAATTGGCATTATCACGGCCAATATCTACAGCCTTTATAACAGCTTTGGCGAAGCGGTGCGTCAGGCAGCCTTTCAGGTGGGTTCCATCATCACCACTACCGGTTTTTCCAGCTGTGATTTTGACCTGTGGCCCACCCTCTCCAAAGAAATTCTGGTGGTGCTCATGTTCATTGGTGCCTGCGCGGGCAGCACCGGCGGCGGCATCAAGGTGAGCCGCATCCTCATTCTGGGCAAGACCCTTGGCAAGGAGCTCAAGCAGGCGCTGCACCCACAGGTGGTGGCCCCCGTCCGCATGGACGGCAAGCTGCTGAACCACGAGACCATCCGCACCACCAATGTGTTTATGGGCGCGTATTTCTTCATCTTCGTGGTCTCCTTCCTGCTCATCAGTCTGGATGGCTTTGATATGGTGACGAACTTCACAGCCATTGCAGCTACTTTGAACAACATCGGCCCGGGCCTTGCGCAGGTAGGCCCCATGATGAACTTTGGCAGCTTTACGAACCCCGCAAAGCTGGTGATGATCTTTGATATGCTGGCCGGCCGTCTGGAGATCTTCCCGATGCTGGTGCTGTTCCTGCCGGATACATGGCGCAGATTCTAAAAAGCAATTATAAAAAGCCATCTGTGATCTCCTGCTCGTATTGAGCATTTGGAAAGATACAGATGGCTTTTTTGTGCGTAACGGTAAGCTGCACAAAACCTTCCCTTTTCGGGGAAGGCAGAGCTGCGAAGCAAAGACGGAAAGGCTTTTATACTTCCACTTTTTCCTGTGCCCGGTACTGCAGGGCTTCCAGCACACAGTCCTCGTCCAGCAGCTGTTTGCCTGCCAGATCGGCCACCGTGCGGGCCACCCGCAGGATACGGTCATGGGCGCGGGCGGAAAGGCCCAAAGCGTCGTAGGAGGCGCGCAGCAGCCGCTCGGCGGCAGGGGTCATGCGGCAGACGCGCCGCACCTGCCCGGCGGTGAGCTGGGCGTTGCAGAGCACACCCTCAAAACCCGGGGCGGCATAGCGCTTTGCCTGAATGGCCCGGGCGGTAAGCACCTGTTTGCGCAGATCGGCGCTGCTCTCGGAAGGGGCGACGGCGTGCAGCTCGTCAAAGGCGATGGGGTCCATCTCCACGCACAGGTCGATGCGGTCCAGCAGCGGGCCGGACACACGGCTGCGGTACTGCCGTACAGCACTGGGCGAACAGGTGCACTGCCGGGTGGGATGACCGTAGTAGCCGCACTTACAGGGGTTCATGGCGGCTACCAGCTGGAAGCGGCTGGGATAGGTGGCACTGCCTGCCGCTCGGCTCACGGTGATCTGGCCGTCCTCCAGCGGCTGGCGCAGCACTTCCAGACTCTCGCGGGAGAACTCCGGCAATTCGTCTAAAAACAGCACACCGCAGTTGGCAAGGCTGCACTCGCCGGGCCGGAACTGTGCGCCGCCGCCAGCCAGAGCTGCGGCACTGGCCGAGTGGTGCGGGCTGCGGAAAGGCCGTGCAGAGATCAGGCCCCGGCCCTGCGGCAGCTGCCCTGCAATGGAATAAATTTTAGTGGTCTCCACGGCTTCCTCACGGGTGAGCGGCGGCAGGATGCCGGGCAGACGCTTTGCCAGCATGGATTTGCCGGTGCCGGGTGCGCCAATGAGCAAAACATTGTGTCCGCCTGCGGCAGCAATGACCATAGCCCGCCGCGCCAGCGACTGGCCCATCACGTCCGCAAAATCCGGCACCTGTGCCCATGCGTCTGCAGGGTCAAAGGGAACAACAGCCGCCGGGGCAAGCGGGGAGATGCCGCGCAGGGCATCTACAACTTCGCGTGCCGTGTGGGCGGGGTAGACGGCCATGCTGTCGGCACAGGCCTCGGCTGCTTCGGCGGCATTCTCGGCAGGTACATACAGGGCGTGGATGCCATTTTCTGCTGCAGCCAGCGCCATGGGCAGCACGCCGGAAACCGGCCGCAGGGTGCCGTCCAGTGCCAGTTCGCCCAGAAATGCCGCGTCGGCAGGCACATCCTCCAGCTGGCCGCTGGCAGTGAGCACTGCCAGCAGAAGCGGCAGGTCGTACACCGGGCCGGTCTTGCGCACATCCGCCGGGGCAAGATTGATGGTAATGCGCCGGTCCGGGAACTTGAAGCCCAGATTTTTGATGGCGGCGCGCACACGGTCGGCGCTTTCACGCACAGCGGAATCCGGCAGGCCCACGATGGAAAAGGCGGGCAGACCGCCGGAAATGTCGGCCTCCACTGCCACGGCAAAGCCGCTCAGGCCGTTCAGACCAAAGCTTCTGGTAACAGAATACATGTTGTTCTCCCTTATCCCAGCGGATGATATGACGGAAAAGAATTGGCAAAAGTGGAAAATAATGGATGATTATGCCATACTTCGACACAAAAATACTTCTAAATTCATTATAGTAAAGGGCAGGAAAGATGTCAATGCGATAGAGAGGAGAGAATTTTCCATGATGAGCAAAGAATACTGCCGCTATATCCGTACATATTCAGAACTGGAAGGACTGCAGCATGCCCACACCCTTGTATATTGCGGTGCCGCCGCTGCGCAGGGCGTTGTAATGGAGCTGCGGCAGGAGCAGGATGGCCGGGTGCGCCGCAGCGCGGTGCTGCTGCAGGACAGTTTTGCCCGGGCAATGAAGCTGCTGCGCTACCTGTGTGAAAACAGCATCGGTTTGGAGCAGTGGCTGGACGTTCTGGACGATGCAGGCCAGAGTTATGAACTGCTGGAAAATGCAGGCGAGGCCGGGATGGTTCCCGACTTTACCGGGAAAAACTTGGAATTTTGTGCCATATGCCGGTTTTGAACTGCAAATCTTGTTGCAGATTACGCAATTGACACATGAACGCGGAGAGTTTATATTATAAGTAGGTTTAACCAAACCTGTTCTTTTTTGCGGAAAAATTTACAAAAGGTAAGGTGTGCAAGATGTATTTGGATGAATATAAGCGCTGGATGGCTGCAGAGCTGGAAGACGCTGATCTGAAGCCGGAGCTGGCCAAGATCGAGGGAAATGATGACGAGATCAAGGACCGCTTTGCTGTGGCTTTGAAGTTTGGCACCGCTGGTCTGCGCGGCGTTCTGGGCGCTGGCACCAACCGTATGAATATCTATGTTGTGCGTCAGGCCACGCAGGGTCTGGCAAACTGGGTCAAGACTCAGGGCGGCAGCCAGACTGTGGCTATCAGCTACGACAGCCGCCTGAAGAGCGATATCTTTGCCAAGACCGCCGCAGGCGTTCTGGCGGCAAACGGTATCAAGGTGCGCATTTACGATGCGCTGATGCCTGTGCCTGCACTGAGCTTTGCTACCCGTTACTACCAGTGCAATGCTGGTATCATGGTCACGGCTTCTCACAACCCGGCCAAGTACAACGGCTACAAGGCCTACGGCCCGGATGGCTGCCAGATGACCGATGATGCTGCTGCCATCGTGTACGATGAGATCCAGAAGACGGATGTGCTGACCGGTGCAAAGTACATCTCCTTTGCCGAGGGCGTGGAGCAGGGACTGATCCGCTTTGTGGGCGACGACTGCAAGAAGGCACTGTATGATGCCATTGAGGCCCGTCAGGTGCGCCCGGGCCTGTGCAAGACTGCCGGCCTGAAGCTGGTGTACAGCCCGCTGAATGGTTCCGGTCTGGTGCCTGTCACTCATGTGCTGAACGATATGGGCATCACCGATATCACCATCGTGCCCGAGCAGGAGTACCCCAACGGCTACTTTACCACCTGCTCCTACCCGAACCCCGAAATTTTCGAGGCTCTGAAGCTGGGTCTGGAGCTGGCAACCAAGACTGGTGCCGATCTGATGCTGGCCACCGACCCCGATGCCGACCGCGTGGGCATTGCCATGAAGTGCCCGGATGGCAGCTATGAGCTGGTATCCGGCAACGAGATGGGCGCTCTGCTGCTGGATTACATCTGCGCAGGCCGCATCGAGAAGGGCACCATGCCCAAAAACCCGGTGGCCGTCAAGTCTATCGTGTCCACTCCGCTGGCCGATGCCATTGCCGCACACTACGGCGTGGAAATGCGCAGCGTGCTGACCGGCTTCAAGTGGATCGGCGACCAGATCGCAAATCTGGAAGCTGCCGGTGAGGTGGACCGCTTCATCTTTGGCTTCGAGGAGAGCTACGGCTATCTGGCCGGCCCCTATGTGCGCGATAAGGATGCCGTCATCGGTTCCATGCTGATCTGCGAAATGGCCGCTTACTACCGCAGCATCGGCTCCTCCATCAAGCAGCGTCTGGAAGAGATCTATAAACAGTATGGCCGCTACCTGAACAAGGTGGACAGCTTCGAGTTCCCCGGCCTGACCGGCATGGAGAAGATGGCTTCCATCATGCAGAAGCTGCGTGATAACCCGCCCGCCGAGCTGGCTGGCCACAAGGTGGTCAAGGTGACCGACTACAAGAAGCCCGAGGAGACCGGCCTGCCCGCTGCAAACGTGCTGATCTACAGTCTGGAAAACGGTGCGACCGTTGTGGTGCGTCCCTCCGGCACTGAGCCAAAGATCAAGACCTACTTCACCACTCTGGGCAAGGATCTGGCTGAAGCACAGGCACAGAAGGATGCTCTGGCTGCTGCCATTGAGCCGATCCTGAAGTAAACTCCATCAAGAACAAGTTTGTGCCCCTCTGCTGTGTGCAGAGGGGCATTTTTGCTGTAGAATATTGGTTGCAGTTTGGGAAGTTATACGCTATAATAAAATATGGCTTACTATAGGAATTGGGCAGGTGAAGAAATTGGAAAAGAGAGTATCCGCAGTACTGGTGGCGGCGGGGTCTTCCACACGCATGGGCTTTGACAAGCTCAGCTTTGATCTGGGCGGCGAGACCGTGCTGCACCGCAGCATCCGCGCGTTTGAACAGGACCCGCTTGTCACGGAGATCGTGCTGGTGGCCGGTAAGAACCGCGCCTTTGTGGAGCAGCAGGCAGCAGACTGCACAAAGCCTGTGCAGATTGTAACGGGCGGCACCACCCGCGCCGAGAGCGCAAAAAACGGCGTGCTGGCGGCAGCAGGGGAGCTTGTGGCAGTGCACGACGCGGCAAGACCCTTCGTCAGTCAGGCCGTCATCACAGCAGCGCTGGAAGCAGCGGCCAGGTGCGGCGCAGCTGCACCTGCCGTACCGGTAAAGGATACCATCAAGGCTGCAGCGCGCGGCAACGGAAAGACCGTGCCGGATGCCTGCCTTGTGTACACAACGCCCGACCGCAGCACCCTGTATGCGGTGCAGACCCCTCAGTGCTTTGACCGCGCAGAGTACCTTGCTGCGCTGGAAGAGCTGGATGCCGAAAAAGCCCGCCTTGTCACCGACGACTGCAGCCTGTTCGAGCTGACCGGCCGCGCCGTGCAGCTGACGCAGGGCGATTACGCCAATTATAAGATCACGACCCGCGAGGACTTGCCCCGCCCGGAACAGAAAGAGGAACACAAAATGCGCATTGGACATGGTTATGACGTGCACCGTCTGGTGGAAGGCCGCAAGTTGATTCTGGGCGGCGTGGAAGTGCCTTTTGAAAAAGGCCTGCTGGGCCACTCGGATGCAGATGTGCTGGCCCATGCGGTGATGGATGCTGTGCTGGGTGCCGCTGCGCTGGGGGATATCGGCCAGCATTTCCCGGACAATGACCCGGCTTACTCCGGTGCCGACAGCCTGAAGCTGGCCCGCCGTGTGGCCGAAATTTTAAAGGAGCACGGCTTCCGCATTGAAAATATCGACGCGACGCTGTTGTGTCAGCGGCCCAAGCTTGCGCCGTACATTCCGGCCATGCGCCAGAATCTGGCCGATGCCTTCGGCCTGCCGGTGGATGCCGTGAGTGTAAAGGCCACCACCGAGGAACATCTGGGCTTTACCGGTGAGGGGCTGGGCATTGCCGCCCACGCTGTTGCCCTGATCGAAACACTGTAAACGGGAGCGTGTACCAATGACTCTGAACGCGATCATTGCAAATTTCCAGACCTTCAAACTGGTCGATTTGCTGGATATCATCATCATTTCCTTCCTGATTTACCAGCTGCTGGGCATTGTCAACCGCACCCGCGCCGGCCAGCTGTTCAAGGGTGCGCTGCTGGTGATGGCCGTCTATCTGGTGGCAGAAACGCTGAACATGCGTACCGTCACATGGCTGCTGAACTCACTGCTGCAGGTGGGCCTGCTGACGCTGGTGGTGCTGTTCCAGCCGGAGATCCGCCGTGCGCTGGAGCGCATGGGCCAGACCGACCAGTGGGCCGCCAAGCTGTTCAATGTCAAAGGCCGCTACAACGATCCCAGCCTGAAAGGTGCATGGCGCAGCGCCATCATTGCCATCTGCGATGCGGCAGAGCGCTTTTCTGAGACCAAGACCGGTGCACTGATCGTGCTGGAACGCCACACGAACCTTTCGGAGATTGTGCGCACCGGCACGCCGGTGAACAGTGCGGTCAATCTGGAAGTGCTGGGCACCATTTTCTACGAGGGCACGCCCCTGCACGATGGTGCTGCCATCATTGAGAATGGCCGCATCAAAGCCGCGGGCTGTGTGCTGCCGCTTTCCAACAATCTGGATCTTGGCAAGGATATGGGCACCCGTCACCGCGCCTGCCTTGGCATTGCCGAAAATTCCGACGCAATTGCCATCGTGGTCAGCGAGGAGACCGGCATCATCTCCATGGCAAAGAACGGCGTGCTGATCCGCCATTTTGACCGGCAGACCCTGTATACCCGTCTGGTGGATGAGATGATCCCTAAGGAGACCACCACCGAAAAGACGACGGTCAGCGGCTGGCGCGGTCAGCTGGACCGTCTGTGGAAATGGGTCAGCCAGAAGGAGGACGATGCGCAATGAACAACGAACCCAACAAGAAAAATGGCGCAAAGCCTGCGGTCGCCCATAAGAAAAACATTCTGGACGACCGCCGCATCCGGCTGGCACTTTCGGTGCTGGGTGCCATCGTTGCATGGATGGTGGTCACCATCATCGTGCAGCCCGGCACCAGCAACACCATCTACAATGTGCCGGTGGATTATACCTACGATTCCGCTGCTTACACCTCCAGGGGCCTGAGCATCGTCAGCGCCGAGGATAAGACCGTGAACCTGAAAATCTCCGGCGACGGCTATACCATCGGCGGGCTGACGGCTTCCGATTTTGTGGTCTACCCGGATTTTTCCAGCGTACGCGACAGCGGCGAAAAGACCCTGCGCCTGCTGGTACGCGGTGCCAACGGCCTGCTGAACGGTGTGACTGTGACCATGGAAGGCACGGATAATACGGTGGATGTGGTGTTTGACGTGGTGGAGGAAAAGACCATGCCCGTTACCATTACCACCAACTACCTGACCATCGCGGACGGCTATATCCTCTATAGTACGGATGTTTCCAAGGAGAATATCACCCTTTCCGGCCCCAGCAGTGAGCTGGATAAAGTTGCTACCTGCACAGCAGAGGTGACCTACAGCGGCGAACTGACCGAGTCCATCACGCTGAACACGCCGCTGCGCTTCTATACCTCCGGCGGCAAGGAAGTCAAGTTTGAGTACACGGAGCTGGAAGAGAACAGTGTGGATGTGACCTTGCAGGTGTACAAGATGGCAACGCTGCCGGTGGACGTGAATTTCATCAATGCACCGCGTGATTTTGATGATTCGATTCTGGTATATGCACTCAGCCGCAAGCAGCTCAAGGTGGCAGGTCCGGCAGCTAAGATCGATATGCTGTCCACGCTGCCCATCGGCAATATCGACCTTTCCACCTTTACACTGAACAAGAGCTATGAGCTGCCCATCGACCTGCCCGCAGACATCTATCTGCTGGATAACATTTCCACCATAACGGTCAGCTTTGACTGCTCCAATCTGGGAACCAAGACCATGAACCTGCCCAGTACCTGCGTGCAGGTGGTCAACCTGCCCGCTACCTACCAGCTGACGGTGCAGACCGAACGCCTGATGAATGTAACGTTCTGCGGCCCCAAGAGCGCGATCGAAACGCTGACCCCGGAGCAGGTGGTCATTGAGATCGATGCCGAGGATTTCTCGGTGGCAACGGGCGAGCAGAACATCGCCTGCCGCCTGTATGTGCCCTCCAACGGCAAGATCTTTGCACTGGGCAGCTATGTGCTGCAGTGCCGCATCGAAAGCAACTGAAACAAAAAGGAACACACGATAACATGATTCTGGTTCGCAACATCCGTCTGCCGCTCTCTGCCGGAGAGCCGCAGGCATTTGAAAAAGCCCTGCACGCCGCCCGCATCCCGCGCGGAAAGGTGCAGCATCTGGGCGTGACAAAGCTCTCGGTGGATGCCCGCCACGGCCAGCCCAAGCTGGTGTATACCGTGGCTGTCACCCTGAAAGAACCTGCCGAGGAAGCGGCTTTTGCAGCCCGCTGTGGTGATGCTTCTCTGCAGCAGAAGGTGGATTTTTCGGTGCAGAATGGCATCCAGCCACTGGCACATCGGCCTGTGGTGTGCGGCCTTGGCCCGGCGGGCCTGTTTGCAGCGCTGCTGCTGGCCCGGCAGGGCTATCAGCCCATTGTGCTGGAGCGCGGCCCGGCGCTGGACGAGCGCGTAAAGGCGGTGGAACATTTTTCTGCTACCGGCGAACTGGATGTGAATGCGAACATTCAATTTGGCGAGGGCGGTGCCGGTACCTTTTCGGACGGCAAGCTGACCACCCGCATCGGCGATGAGCTGTGCGGCTTTGTTACCGAGGTGTTCCTGCAGCACGGTGCGCCGGAGGAGATCGCCTGGAAGCAGAAGCCCCATGTGGGCACCGACCTGCTGCGCGGTGTGATCACCTCTATCCGCAAGGAGATCGAAGCTCTGGGCGGTGAGGTGCATTTCAACACGGCCCTGACCGGCTTTGAACAGAAAAATGGTCAGCTCACCGGCATTTTTACCACAAATGGTACCTTTGCCTGCGAAGCTTTGGTGTTCGCGGTGGGCCACTCGGCCCGCGATACCTTCGGGATGCTGATGGACAGCGGCCTGCAGCTGGAATGCAAGCCGTTCAGCGTGGGCTTCCGCGCCGAGCATCTGCAGAGTGAAATCGAAAAGAGCTTATATCACGAGGCTGCCGGGCATCCGGCTCTGCCGCGGGGCGAGTATCAGCTCTCCCAGCATGTGGGGGAGCGGTGCGTTTACACCTTCTGCATGTGCCCCGGCGGGCAGGTGGTGGCATCGGCCAGCGAGGAAGGCCGTGTAGTGACCAACGGCATGAGCTTCCACGCCCGTAATGGCAAAAATGCCAACGCGGCCGTGGTGGTGAGCGTGGGCGGCAAGGACTTTGCAGACGATCCGCGCCGGGCCATCGCGTTCCAGCGGGAGCTGGAAGCCAGAGCCTACGCCGCTGGGCGCAGTGCAGGGGAGTATGCCGCTCCGGCAGAGAACATCCAGAGCTTTCTGGAAGGGCGCGGCCAGCTGAACATTGGACGCGTGCAGCCTACCTATGACCGCGGCGTTGCTGCGGCAGACCTCGGCGCACTGCTGCCGCAGGAGCTGGCCGAAACGCTGCGGGCGGGCCTGCGCGCCTACGAGCGCAAAATTGCGGGTTATACCGCGCCGGAAGCGATCCTTACGGGTCTTGAGACCCGCACCAGCAGCCCGGTGCGGCTGAAGCGGGAAGAAAATTTTGAATGCACCCAGCTGGCAGGTCTGTATCCCTGCGGCGAGGGTGCCGGATATGCGGGCGGCATCATGAGCGCCGCCGTGGATGGCCTGCGGGTGGCCCGCGCCATCATCAGCCGGTATGCACCGGCAGAAGGGTGAGAAGAATTTGATGAACGATCGTGAAAACGATACAATGAGGGAAAATGAGGGCCGTCAGGTGCAGCAGGAGCTGGAAGACCAGCTGCGCGCCTTTGGCGATACCGTGTCGGATGCCTTTGCCCATGGCTTTGAGGGCAAAGGGGAGGACATTGGCGACCGCGCCTATGGTGTGGGCCGTGCGGCGGTGAATGCTGCAAACTTTGGCCTTGGCGAAGCGGCAAAGGCGTTCCGCAGAAGCCGGGATGAATACTACCGCAGCCGCCAGAATGCGCAGAATACGAAAAAACAGGGCTTGAATGAGGACGATATCAACGCGCAGGCCGCAGGTGTTTCCGGCTGGTTCCGGCAGATGTTCGGCAAGGCAGAGACGACCCCGGCAGACGAGATCCGCGCCAGTGCCCAAAAGCGCTACAGCGCAGGCTGCGCATTGCTGGCAGTCGGCATTACGTTTACGGTGATCTTTGGCATCACGGCGGTTTCCTGTCTAGGTGCGGCGGGCCTGTTTACGCCCAATGCGGCGGTTCTGCAGGCTCTTCTGCAGGACAGCTTTATGGCTGAAAATGCTGCAGCCATGGGCAGCTTTGCGCTGGGGGCGGTGCGAATCACCGGCTGGTGCTTTGCGGCTGTCACCGCCGTGTTCGTGTGGATGATCACCGCCGGTGCGACCCGCCTGAAGGCCAGTAAAACGCTGCTCCGTCTGGCCGAGGCAGCAGAAGGCTTTGACTGCAAAAAGGGCCTGCCGCTGGAAGCCGTGGACGAGAAAAAGGCCCGTGCCCTCAAGCGGGTGCGCAGATTCATCCGCAATGGCTGGCTGAGTGCATGGGTGGACGAAAAAGCGGAAAAGCTTTACCTGACTGCTGAGGATTACCGTGCCGCGCAGGAAGCTGCCGCAGCCTCCAAGGCACCGCCGCAGCCGGAACCGGCGGCAGAAAAAACAGACGATGTGCCGCTCAATCTTGAGACAGCGCGCCGCTTTGCCGCCGTGCTGCAGCAGGAAAAACAGCTGATGCAGGATGCGCAGGGCCGCGAAGAGCTGGACCATATGCAGACCACCACCACTGCCATCTGTGACTGGCTGGAAGCACACCCGGAAAGCCTGCCCAAGGCCCGCCGCTTTGCGGAATACTATATCCCCACCACCCTCAAGCTGCTGCACACCTACAACGATGTGCAGGGCCAGCAGGGTGAAAACGCCGAGACCATCCGCCGCGATATCGCGGGCATCCTTCACACGCTGAATCAGGCCTACGACACCCTGTATGATACGCTGCTCTCGGATGTAGCGATGGATGTCTCTTCTGAGATCGCCGCCCTGCAGGGAATGCTGGCCAACGACGGCCTGACGGGAGGAAATTTTGAATGACCTACCGTGCATGGAATCTGAAGCCGCTGGACCGTGCCGCGCTGCGGGAGCTGACGCAGGCGATTGCGGAGCAGGCCGCCGAAGAACTGGAATATAACGAACAGAACGACGAGCCGTGGAGCGAGCAAAAATATGCGGCCGCCCTTGCCGCCCAGCAGAAGGAAAATGCCCTGTTGGCGGGCGTGCTGACGGCCCGCGGCATTACCGACCCTACCGAAGCACTGACCCTGCTTGCCGGTGAGGAAGAATTGAGCGACCCTTCGCTGCTCACCGATATGGACAAGGCCTGCGAGCGCATCTGGCGGGCCATTGACGAGGGTGAGACCATTGTGGTGTTCGGCGATTATGACGTGGACGGCGTGACGGCCACGGCCCTGCTGTACCAGCATCTCAAGGGCATGGGGGCTACCGTAAAATGTATGCTGCCCAGCCGCGAGGGCGACGGCTACGGCCTTTCGCGCAATGCCATCCGTTCCATCCACGATAAGGGCTGCAAGCTGATCGTGACGGTGGATAACGGCATTTCTGCTGTGGAAGAAGCCGATTATGCCGCTGAACTGGGCATTGACCTGATCATTACCGACCATCATCTGCCGCCGGAAACTCTGCCCAAGGCCATTGCCGTGGTAGACCCCCGTCGTGAGGACGACACCAGTCCCTTCAAGGGCCTGTGCGGTGCGGGCGTGGCGTTCAAGCTGTGTGCCGCACTGGATGGCTGCCCGCCGGAAGAAATGCTGGACTACTGCGGCGACCTTGCCGCTGTGGGTACTGTGGCGGACGTGATGCCGCTTACCGGCGAAAACCGCACCCTTGTCAAGGCGGGCCTGCGCCAGCTGCAGAACACGGACCGTCCGGGTCTGGAAGCGTTGCTGGAAGAGGTGGGCCTTGCGGGCAGACCGGTCACCGCAGAAAATGTCAGCTACGCCATTGCGCCCCGCATCAATGCGGCTGGCCGCATGGACAACGCTGTTACGGCTTTGCAGCTGGTGATGTGTGAGGACTCGGACCGCGCCGCAGAGCTGGCCCATAAACTGAACGAGATCAATACAAAGCGTCAGGAGACAGAGCTGCAGATCTTCAAGGCCGCGCAGGAACTGCTGGAACAGGAACCGGAGCGGCTGGAAGACCGCGTGATGCTGCTGTGGGGCCGCGATTGGCACCCCGGTGTCATTGGCATCGTGGCATCCCGGCTGGTGGAACGCACCGGCCGGCCTGTGATCGTAGTGACGATCGACGAGCACGGCGAATGCAAGGGCAGCGGACGCAGCGTGCAGGGCTTCAATTTGCATGCCTGCATTGGTGCCTGCGCAGATCTGCTCATCCGCTACGGCGGCCATGCCATGGCTGCGGGCCTTTCGGTGCGGGAAGAAAATCTGCCCGCTCTGCGCCGCCGCCTGAACGACTGGGCAGCACGGGAATGCCCGGTGCTGCATACCACCCCGCTGGAGTGCGACCTGCCCATCCATCTGGACCGTGTGACCGTGGAAAGTGTGCGGAAGCTCGACCAGCTGGCTCCCTATGGGGCCGAGAACCCGACCCCGGTGTTCCTTTTGCAGAACGCCGTGCTGGATGGGGTATACCCGGTATCGGAGGGCAGGCACAGCCGCCTGCGCCTGCGGCAGGGCAATGCCAGCGTGTATGCCGTGTGGTTCGGTATGCCGCCGGAACAGCTGCCCTATGCCATGGGCGATGTGGTGGATGCTGCACTGAACCTTTCGGTCTACGATTCGCCCCGGGGCGCACAGCTTTCGGGCCGCATTCTGGACCTGCACCCGGCAGGGCTGGGCACAAAGCTTGCGGAGCAGGCTGCTTTTGTGGCGGCGCTGCGCCGCGGCACACCCCTGACCGAGGAACAGAAAAAGCTTATTACGCCTGAGCGCAGTGATATCGTCACAGTGTACCGTGAGCTGCAGGCGCGCCGCTGGCACGCAGAAGATCTGCAGCCGCTGTGCGCAAAACTGGGCGAGGAAAATACAGGCAAAACGCTGGTGGCGGTCACGGCTCTGGAACAGGTGGGACTGATCGCCACGGTGGAAAAGGGCGGAGCAAAGTATCTGGATCTTGTGCCTGCACAGGGCAAAAAGAACCTTGCGGATGCCCCGGTCCTGAAATGTTTGGAGGGAATGTAAAATGCCAGAGGGAAAGAAAACTGCTGTCCCGGCACTGAAGCCTGTGCGGGAAGAGGATCTCTACTCCGCAAAGACCCACCTGCATCAGCCGGTACCGGTGCAGGAAACGGCTACCGTTTCTGCAACAGCACAGCTGGCCGATGCACCGGAAGGAACTCTGCCTTCGGAGGTGCGGCCGGAGATCGTTACCTGGGAAAAGCTGTGTGAGGCCATCAAGGCCAGCGGCCGCTCCTACAATATGGAGATGATCGAAAAGGCATATGACCTTGCCAACACTGCCCACAAGGGGGTGTGCCGCCGCAGCGGCGAGCCGTATATCTGCCATCCGCTGGCTGTGGCACGGCTGGTGCTGGACCTTGGTATGGACTCCGAGAGCATTGCTGCGGCCCTGCTGCACGATGTGGTGGAGGACACTCCCACTACGCTGGACGACCTGAAAGCCGCCTTTGGCGAGGAAGTTGCCCTGCTGGTGGACGGCGTGACCAAGCTGACCAAGATCCAGTTCTCTAACATTGAGGAACTGCAGGCCGAAAACCTGCGCAAGATGCTGCTGGCCATGAGCCGTGATGTGCGCGTGATGATCATTAAGCTGTGCGACCGGCTGCACAACATGCGCACCGGTGATGCATGGCCGGAACAGAAGCGCCGCGATAAAGCCCGCGAGACCATGGAGGTGTATGCCCCCATCGCCAACCGTCTGGGCATCCTGAACGTGAAGGAAGAGCTGGAAGACCGCAGCCTGCATTACCTTGACCCTGTGGGCTACGAGGAGATCAGCCGGATGCTCAGCGAGCGCGCAGGCGAGGAGTTCCTTGCAAAGGTGTCCGGTGTGATCGAGCGGCGGCTGGCCGAAAGCGGCATTGAGGGCGCTACCATCAAGCGCCGCGTCAAGAGTATTTACGGCATCTATCGCAAGACTATCATGCAGAACAAGTCCTTTGATGAAATCTACGATATCTATGCGGTGCGTGTCATTCTGGATACGCTGGCCGAGTGCTACAGCACTCTGGGCCTCATCCACGATATGTACCATCCGCTGCCCAACCGCTTCAAGGACTATATCTCCACTCCCAAGCCCAATGGCTACCAGAGCCTGCACACCACCGTCATCGGCCACGAGGGCATCCCCTTTGAGGTGCAGATCCGCACCCGCAAGATGGACGAGCAGGCCGAGTACGGCGTTGCGGCCCACTGGAAGTATAAAGAAGGTCTGGATGGCCACGACAAGCTGGACGAACGTCTGGCATGGGTGAGCCAGCTGTTGGAAAACCAGCGCGTCAGCGAGGATTCCGGCAATCTGCTGCACGACCTCAAGAGCGACCTGCTGCCGGAGGAAGTGTTTGCCTTTACCCCCAAGGGCGATGTCATCAACCTGCCCACCGGCGCTACCTGCATCGATTTTGCCTATGCGATCCATTCGGCGGTGGGCAACCGCATGGTGGGCTGCAAGGTGAACAACCGCATGGTGCCCATCGACCACATCGTTTCCACCGGCGAGATCATCGAAGTGATCCTTGGCCCGGCGGACAAAGGCCCCAGCCGCGACTGGCTCAAGATCGTGCGCACCAGCGAAGCGAAGAGTAAGATCCGAAACTGGTTCAAAAAGATGCGCCGCGAGGAAAATATCACGCAGGGACGTGATGCGCTGGCCCGTGAGCTGCGCAGGGAAATGATCATCATTCCGGACGACCAGCTGGACGATTTTATCAACAGCTGTTCCCGCCGCCTGCGCCAGAACAATGCCGAGGAGCTTTATGCCGCCATCGGCTACGGCGGCATGACCATTGCCAACTGCCTGCCCAAGCTCAAGGAGGAGTGGCAGAAGCTGAAAACTTCGGAGGAAAAGGCCGGGGAAGACCTGCCTAAGGTGGATCTGAGCCGTGTGCACGCTACCGACGGCGTGGTGGTGGAAGGCTTCGATAACACCCCCATCAAGTTTGCCAAGTGCTGCAGCCCGCTGCCGGGCGACCCCATCGTGGGCTTTATCACCCGCGGCTTTGGCGTTTCCATCCACAAGCAGAGCTGCGTGAACGCCATTTCCAGCATGAAGGATCCCACCAATGCCCCCCGCTGGGTCAAGGCGTACTGGGCCGACAGCGTCAAGGACAGCTATAAGGCCGGCATTGAGATCATCGCGCTGAACCGCAACGAGCTGCTGCAGGATGTGCTGGCTGCGCTGGCGGATATCCGGGTGCCCATCTATGCGGTGAACGCCCGTCAGGTGGAAAACAACTGCGCCATGGTCAGCCTGACCATCGGCATCAACAATACCGAGCACCTCAACCGTGTGGTCGCAAGACTTTCCAAGGTAAAGGACGTGCTCAAGGTGACAAGGAGCTAAAACATGCGTGCAGTCATTCAGGCGGTCTCTTCCGCCAGTGTGCGGGTAAACGGCGGTGAGCCGCGGGCCATCGGGCCGGGCCTTATGATTCTGCTGGGTGTCAGGGATACCGACAGTCTGGACATCGTGCCCAAGCTTGCCGATAAATGCGCGGGCCTGCGCATCTTCCCGGACGCAGAGGGCAAGCTGAATCTCAGCGCAAAGGACCTTGGCTATTCGGCTCTGGTGGTGAGCCAGTTCACCCTTTACGGTGACACGAAAAAAGGCTACCGGCCCAGCTTTATCAAGGCCGCAAAGCCGCCGCTCTCCGTGGATGCTTACGAGCTGTTCCTTGCAGAGATGAACAAACAGGGCCTGAAGGATGTTCAGCACGGCGAGTTTGGCGCGGACATGCAGGTGGCTCTTGTGAACGAAGGACCCTGCACCATTATCATCGATACCGACGAGTGGAAGAAAAAGGAGTGACCGCCATGCAGGCTTTTCATATTCCGGGCGCTGCGCCGCTGTATACCAATACCTTCCTGCTCATTTCCGACGCAGGCCATGCCGTGGTCATTGATCCGGCGGCAGATGCGCAGACCTACGATAAAATTTTAAAGGAAAACAATGCGCAGCTCACCACCATCCTGTGCACCCACGGCCACTACGACCATGTGGGCAGCGCCGAAGCCTTGCGCACCGAGTGGAACGCAAAGCTCTACTGTGAGGCTGCCGACCTTGCAGGCGACCGCATGTATCCGCTGAGCGCAGCGGACTGCGGCTACGCAGAAGGGGAGACTGTCTCGGTAGACGAGCTGCAGTTCACGGTCTGGCACACGCCCGGCCATACGCCCGGCGGCGTGGTGCTGCTGTGCGGCGAGTATCTCTTCTGCGGCGACACCCTGTTTGCAGGCAGCATCGGCCGTACCGATCTGGAGGGCGGCAGCAGTGCACAGATGGCCGAGAGCCTGCGTAAGCTGGCAAAGCTGCCCATCCCGCGCGGCACGCAGGTGCTGCCCGGCCACGGCGAGTTCTCCACCTTTGGCGATGAACTGGACAATAACTACTATATCCGCAGCGCTCTGCGCGGCAACAATGATTTATTTTAAAGAGTGAACAACATGAAGATTTATATTACCGGCCTGCCTTCCGGCTACGAAGTGGAGCATCTGGTGCGTTTGTTTTACCCCATGGCACCGCTCACCCTCACCCCGCCGGAGAACGCCGAGGACTGCGTCTGGGCAGAAAAAACGCCGGACGGCCTGCATGCACTGGTGCGTCAGGATGGCAGAAGTGCTGAACGACACGCACCGCTGCCTGCGCCTGTGGAACAGGGCGGCGAGACCCCGGAATTCAGCCTTGCCAGCCTGACCTATGATCTGCTGCGGGATTGGACCGGCATCCGCCCGCCATGGGGCAAAATGACCGGTGTGCGCCCGGTGCGGCTCATCCACGACAAGCGCGCCGCAGGCTGGACGGAAGCGGAGATCGACCACTTTTTCCTTGACCGGTTCGACTGCTCCCAGCAGAAATACCAAATGGCCAAGGCCATTGCCGACCTGCAGGAGCCGATTTTGAAAATGGGCAATGAACCCGGGACCTACAGCCTGTACATCGGCATCCCGTTCTGCCCGTCCCGGTGCAGCTACTGCAGCTTTGTCAGCTGCAATCTGGACCGCGACCGCAAGATGGTGCAGCCTTATGTGGACTGTCTGTGCCGAGAGGTGGAAGAGATCCGCATTCAGGCTGACAAGGCGGGCCTGAAACTGTGCAGCATCTACATCGGCGGCGGCACGCCCACCAGCCTGTCTGCCGACCAGCTGCGGCAGCTGATGGGCACGGTCCGGGCGAATTTTGACCTCTCGAAGGTCGTGGAATATACGGTGGAGGCAGGCCGTCCGGACTGCACGGATGCCGAAAAGCTGGCGGTCATCAAGGAATACGGCGCTACCCGCATCTCCATCAACCCGCAGACCTTCTCGGACGAGGTGCTGGCGGGCATTGGGCGCAAGCACTCGGCGCAGGACATTCTGGACTGCTATGCCGAAGCGCGCAAGGCCGGTCATGATGATATCAACATGGACCTGATCGCCGGTCTGCCCGGCGACACGGTGGAAAGTTTTGAGCGCAGCCTGCGGCAGGCCATCGCGCTGGACCCGGAGAACATCACCGTGCACACCCTCACCCTCAAGCGCGCTTCCCGCATCGTCATTGAGGACCAGAAGGAGAACGACTACGCCGATGTAGCCGCCATGCTGGAAAAGTGCCATCTGCTGGCCGAGGCGGGTTATCGGCCCTACTACCTCTACCGCCAGAAGAATACCTTGCAGAACCTGGAAAACGTGGGCTGGTGCAAGCCGGGCCACGAGGGATATTACAACATCTATATCATGGAGGAAGTCCAGACCATCCTCTCCGCCGGTGCAGGCGGCAGCACCAAGCTGGTGGCCGACGGCGGAAAACGGATGCAGCGCATTTTCAATTTTAAGTATCCGAACGAATATATCCAGCGTTTTGCGGAGGTGCTGGAACGCAAAAAAGGAGTGGCTGATTTTTATGATCACGATTTGGGTACCCAAACGTCTGGTTGAGATCGATCTGTACAATGTGGCAGCCCGCAGCCCGCAGGCACTTGCCGACCTGAGTGAGCAGAGCTATGCCCAAAGGGTAGATTACGCCGCCCAGAAAGTGCAGCTTTCCGGCGCAAAGATCGTCATGCTCACCGGCCCGTCGGCCAGCGGCAAGACCACCAGCGCCCACTGCATTGCAAAGGCTCTGCAAAAGCGCGGGACCCCGGCGCAGGTGGTCAGTCTGGATAATTTCTTCAAAGGCGCAGAGTTCTATCCGCGCCTGCCGGACGGCACGCTGGACTACGAGAACCCCGATACGCTGGATCTGCCTCTCATCAAGCAGTGCCTGCGGGAGCTGAGCGAGACGGGCAAGACCGTGCTGCCCATCTACGATTTCTCTGCCGAAAAGCGCTCGGCAGAGGTGGAGCCCATCGACCTGCAGGGCGGTGTATGCATCGTGGAGGGCATCCATGCGCTGAACCCGGAGCTGACCGGCCTTGTAAAGGGCGACGACATCTACCGCATCTATGCAGGCCTGCGGGAGGAATACTGCATCGATGGCCGCCGCGTCATCAACACGCAGGATATCCGCCTGTGCCGCCGCACCCTGCGGGACGCTGCAGCGCGCGGCCGCAGCCCGGAAAAGACCCTTGCCATGTGGGACCGCGTGCTGGACGGTGAGACGCGGTATATCAAGGGCTTCAAGACCACGGCAGATTTTCTGCTGGATACCTCCTTTACCTACGAGCTGGGCCTGATCTCCAAGCTGCTGGGCGTGGTGCGCCGTCAGTTCACGCTGGAAGGCCACAATGCAGAGCTGTGGGACGAGACAGCCCGCCGCTTTGAGCATGTGGCACCGCTGGAGCTGGAGCTGCTGCCGGAGGACAGCATGCTGCGGGAATTCTACGGCGGCGCAGCCGACCGCAGGGCACAGAATGCCGATGTGTGAACTTATCGTGTAAATTTAGGCCGAATGCGAAAAAATTGTTTCCAAACCGGCACCGAACTGTAAAAAATGCGGTCCGTTCGTTGCAAATGAGCGGCTTGTGCGCTATAATGGAGATAACATCCGCACATGGCCCACGATAAACAGGCCGATAGTAAGAGAGGTGTCTTTTATGGATTTCAATAAGATCAAGGAAATGGGTCTGGAATATGCCGAAAAAGGCAAGAACGCTGCGCTGGATCTGGCCGAAAAGGGCAAGACTCAGGCTTTGATCGTAAATGAGCAGGGCAAGCTGCTCAAGGCACAGCGCCAGTTGGGCGCACTGGTGTACAGTCTGGCCAAGGGCAAGGAAGAAAACCAGCCGCTGGTGGATAAGTATATCGAGATGATCGATAACATCGAGCAGGAGATCGCCCGCCTGAAAGCATCCCTGACCCCGGCGGAAGCTGCCGAGGCGGAATATGTGGTGCACGAGGAAGTTCCTGCCGACCAGCCGGAAGCCCCTGCTGCCGAAGCTGTGCCGGAAGAGCCCAAAGCCTGCCCGCAGTGCGGTGCTCCCGTCTCGGACGATGCACTGTTCTGCAACAAGTGCGGTGCACAGCTGTAATAAAACGGTTCAGCAACAGGGCGGCGCTCCCCACAGGACACCGTCCTGTTTTTGCGAGCGGAAAATGCAGACGAAATGCGGGAAATTTGCGCACTTTGTCTTGCAAAACTGCATGAGATGCGATACAATATACAGTATCTTTTACAAGGCAGGTGAACGCTGTGCTGGACTGGCAGCCAAAGGCACCCTATACGGCAGAGCAGCTGCTGGAAATTCTGCGTATCCTGCGGGACCCGGAGAACGGCTGTCCGTGGGATAAGGTACAGACCCATGCTTCCATCCGGAAGAACTTTCTGGAAGAGACCTGCGAAGCGCTGGAGGCCATTGATGCTGACGATCCGCAGTTGATGCAGGAAGAGCTGGGCGATGTGCTGATGCAGGTGGCGTTCCATGCGGTGATCGAAGAAGAGCGCGGGCGCTTTACGTTTGAGGATGTCTGCCGTGAGGTGTGCGAGAAGCTGGTGTTCCGGCATCCGAACATCTTTGCGTCCTCGGCGGCACAAAATGCGGGTATAAACGGCTGGGATGCGCTCAAAAATAAGGAAAAGGGCCGCACCACTCTGGCTGATGAGCTGGGCACAGTGCCGGTTACGCTGCCTGCTTTGATGCGTGCCCAGAAGCTGCAGAAGCGTGCCGACCGCTGCGGGACAGAGCAGTCTGTGCCGGAAACGGCACGGCAGGCTTTGCAGGCAGCGCTGGACGACTGGAACCGGGAACAGGACGCACAGGCGGCGGGAGAACTGCTGTTTGCTGCGGCCAATGCCATGCGGCTGGCAGGTGTGGACGCGGAGGAAGCGCTGACCTTTGCATCCAAGCGCTATTGTGCAGAACTGCTGGCGCAGAAAGAACAAAGCGGTACTCAGGTCGAGTGACCTGCTCCGATAGAGAAAAAAAGAACACCAAGTAACAAATCTGGAGGGTATTTTTATGACGAAGACCGATCTGATCGCACAGGTTGCTGCGAACACTGAGATGAGCAAGAAGAGTGCTGAGCAGGCTGTCAATGCTGTGTTTGAAGCACTGAGCAAGGCCATGTCTGAGGGCGAAAAGATCACCATTTCCGGCTTTGGCACCTTTGAGGTGCGTGAGCGCGCCGAGCGTCAGGGCATCAACCCCCGCACCCGTGAGCCGATCACCATTGCCGCTTCCCGCAGCATCGTGTTCAAGCCCGGCAAGTCCCTGAAGGACACCCTGTAAGCTGTATCTGCTTTGCCGCCGCTGCCTGCAAGAGGGTGCGGCGGCATTTTTTGTAACAGGAGGAAGATCCATGCGTCTGGATAAATATTTGAAAGTTTCGCGCCTGATCAAGCGCCGCACCGTGGCAAACGAGGTGGCCGATGCAGGCCGCATCCTCATCAACGGCAAGATCGCCAAGGCCAGTCAGGCCGTCAAGGCGGGCGACATCATCGAAGTGACCTTCGGCAACCGGCCCATCAAGGTAAAGGTGCTCTCGGATGTGGAGCCGCGCACCAAGGATGTGGCCCGCGAGATGTACGAGATCATTGCAGAGGGCGAGCAGGCATAAAAGCCCCGGTCCGGTGCATAGGATGCACCAGAAAAGGGGAGACGAACCATGCCGGAAAAAACACCCAGAGACCCGCAGCCCGCGCCGCACGATCTGATCCTGGAAAGCCGCGCCCGCCTGACGGTGACCGGTGTGCAGAAGGTACTGCACTGCAATGCCGACAGCGCTGCCATGGAAACGGGCAAGGGTACGCTGCACCTGACCGGGGCGCAGCTGAACATGGCGGCGCTGGATCTGGAGACCGGGGAGGCGAAGTTCACCGGCCGCATCGACACGCTGGAATATACGGTCAGCGCACCGGCGGGCGGTTTTCTGCGCCGCCTGCTGCGATGATCCCGGTACTGCCGCCTGCAGCCCTTGGGCAGGAGATCGCTGCCTGCACGGTGCTGGGAGCCAGTATCGGCGCACTGCGGGCTGTATTCCCGGCCAGAGGGCGTGCAGCTTTTGTGCCGGATCTGGTGTGGATGGGTGCTGTGCTGGCTGCTGTGCAGAGCTACGCAGCAGGGCAGAGCAGTGCCGGTGTTCTGCGCTGGTACATGGCTGCGGCAGCCTTTGCCGGTGCCGGTGCAGCAGCCTTTGTGCTGGGTGCACCGCTGCGTGCAGCGGGAGGCGTTTTACAGCGCCGGGTGCTCCGGCCGGCAGAGCGGCGGCGCGCCCGGCGGAGAAAGGCGCGCAAACTACGCCGCAGCGCAAAAAGAACTGCAAAAAAGAGCAAAAAGAACTTGCCAAACCAGCGCCGCATGATGTATAATTCATATGTGTCAAAGTAAGAGTCAAATGCAACGGGGGCAGAAGAGATCATGGCAGCACCGGACCGCAGAAAACGCAAGAAGAAAGTGGTCGTTAAAACGCTTGTACGGGTGTTTTTTGTCCTGCTGCTGCTGAGTATGCTGGCAGCATACATTTCCAATCAGGTCACCATCAGCTCCAAACATGCGGAGCTGGACACGCTGAACGAGCAGATCGCCCAGCAAAAGACTGAAAACGAGGAGATGCAGCGCATTCTCAGCGGCGATGCAGACCAGATCACCGAGTGGGTCGCGCGGGATTCTTACAATTACGCTGCACCCAACGAGCGCATCTTTGTGGATGTGACCGGCAGCTGAATTGCTGCCCATTCTATGGAAAACAAGGAGTATTGAGTTTTGGCAATTGAGGTAGGGAACGTATTCGAGGGCCGCGTCACCGGTGTAAAGCCGTTTGGCGCTTTTGTCGCACTGCCGGAGGGCCGTGTGGGCATGGTCCATATTTCCGAGGTGTCCAACGAGTTCGTGCAGGACATTGCAGCTGTTCTGCACGATGGTGATATCGTCAAGGTGCAGGTGATCAACATTGCACCGGACGGCAAGATCGCATTGTCCATCAAGCGCCTGCTGCCGCCTCCTCCGCGCCCGGCGCGTGAGGGCAGAGGCCCTGCAGGCAGTCCGCGCTCTGGTGGTCCCCGTCCGGGTGGCCCCCGCGAGGGTGGTCATTTTGGTGCAGGCCGCGGCGGCGCTGGCCGCCCCCCGCGTGAGGGCGGCAGAGGCCCTGCCCGCGACAGCGCACCCCGTGTATGGCAGCCCAAGGCTCCCGTCCGTTCCGATAACATGAGTTTTGAGGACATGATGAGCCGCTTCAAGAGCCAGAGCGAAGAGAAGATGGCCGATCTTGATCACGAGACCAATAACCGCCGCGGCGGTGGTTATGCGCCTCGCGGCCGCGGTGGCCGCCGCTGAGCGGAAAGGCCTGCGCTTTTCAAGCCTGATCAAAATAACGGAAACAGACCTGTCTCATTTGATCGGGCAGGTCTGTTTTTTCCGTAATAAAAGAAAGGAAACACAATGCCTGCAAAATTTGAACTGATCGCGCCCTGCTTTTTTGGGTGTGAATCCACTGCAAAATTTGAGCTGACCCGCATCGGCGCAGAGAATATCCGCGTGGACGATGGCCGTCTGAGCTTTGCCGGCGGCGCAGAGATGATTGCTGCTGCAAACCTCAATCTGCGCACGGTGGAGCGCGTGATGCTGTTGCTGGCCCGCTACAGGGCCGCCACCTTTGATGACCTGTTCGACGGCGTGTACGATATTCCGTGGGAGGAGCTGCTGCCCGCAGACGCAGCCTTTCCGGTCACCGGCTCTTCACTGAACAGCCAGCTGTCCAGTGTGCCTGCCTGCCAGAGCATCATCAAAAAAGCTGTGGTCAAGCGCCTGATGGCAAAGCACCACACCTCTGTGCTGCCGGAGACCGGCGCGGAGTACAAGATCCGCTTCATGTTGCGCAAGGATCAGTGTGAGATCATGCTGGACACCACCGGCGACGGTCTGCACAAGCGCGGCTACCGCCGCAACGCCATGGAGGCACCCATTCGCGAGACTTTGGCCGCTACCATTGCAGACCTTGGCCGTGTGCGCCGCGACAGTCTGGTGGAGGACCCCTTCTGCGGCAGCGGCACGCTGCTGATCGAAGCTGCTCAGAAAGCTATGAACATTGCCCCCGGCCTGAAGCGCCGCTTTGCCGCCGAGCGCTATGGCTTTGTGCCGGCAGCCATCTGGGCCGAGCAGCGTCAGAAGGCACTGGCCGAGGCCAAGCTGGATGTGGGCTTTGAAGCCTTTGGCTATGATATCGACCCTGCCGCTGTGGCTCTGGCCAACGCCAACGCAAAGCTGGCCGGTGTGGAAAAGCGCTGCCACTTTGAAGTGGCTGATGTGGCCGACTTTGCCGCGAAGCAGGAGGCCATCGTGCTGACGAATCCCCCGTATGGCGAGCGCATGAGCACCATTGAAGGTGCCGCTAAGCTGGCCCGTACGCTGGGTCGGCAGATGGAAGCACACCCCTGCGCAGGCGTGTATGCGATCACTGCCGATATGGATTTTGAGACCCACTACGGCAAGCGTGCCAACAAGCGCCGCAAGATGTACAACGGCATGATCCCCTGCCAGCTGTATATGTACTACAGCGCGCCCAAGCTTGAGCACACTGCAAAGCCGATGCCGAAGTCCGGCTTTGACGGCAAGCGCACTGCACCGAACCGCTTTAACAAGAAGTAATTGAAAAATGTTACCTGCCGCACCGGAGCTGTCCAGTGCGGCTTTTTACATTGCAGCCGGTAATTACCGAAAAAAAACAAAGTGGGATCTGAATTGGCAGGAGATGGAAATGAACGCAAACACAGGAAGTTTTACGCTGTGTTCCGCGCCACGTGCGGCAAAGATGAGACAAATTCATGCTCTTTTTACAAAGGATGGTTGAACCCGGGCTGAAAATGGATTATACTTACCTTATTATTCTGCGGTTCTTCCGAGGAGGAAAAGGTGCGTATGAAGGGTAGGATGCGGCCATATCTGCCGGAGCTCACCATCCGGGATTACAATATCTACCTGCGCTATCTGCGCGGGGTGCGGCGTCAGCTGTACGAGGCGTACGGATTATATTCCTGCCATCTGCTGCGGAGCAACGGCGTGCTGTTTGCCATCCTTTCGGACAGTCTGGCCGGGCGGCAGGCCACTTGCCAGCGCAAGCGGGTCCCGGGCACACTGGCCTGGCGCAGGCTCATGTGCCAGACCCAGGGCATCCGGCTGGCCGCACAGGTGGAGGTGCTGCTGGGCTGGCACAACCTGCAGGACCGCAAATACAGCGAGCTGCGGCCGCTCAAGCGCCTGCGCCGTGCGGTGGACCGTTTGCTGCTGCGCCGCGCCTATGAGCGTGCCGTGCAGGAGAACCCGGCGCTGGAACGGCTGTTCGTGCAGGAGCGGGATCAGGCCGTGGTGCAGATGAACCTGAGCGCCAAGAACTACTCTCTTGCCGCTGAACCCATGAGCAACATTTACGGTGCACTGTATTCCACCCTTGCCACCGACGACCCCAGCCAGCGCAAGAGCATGCGCTACATCGGCAGCAGCATCGGCCGCATTTTTTACCTGCTGGATAAGGCTGAGCGCTTTGAGATGGACAAGAGCAGCGGCCGCTACAACGTGTTCGTAGTCAACGACCTGCGGGGACAGGCTGCGGCGGTGGAGAATGCCCGCCGTCAGGCACTGGCTGCCGCCAACGATCTGATCCGCGTGTACAGTATGCTGGACATCAAATTGAACCGCGGCCTGCTGGATAACATCATGCTGCTTGGTCTGCACCATGCGGTGGACCCGCTGGAAGCCGGTGCTGAGCGCGAAAACTGGGAGATCCCATGAAGCAAAACCATCAAAAAAGCTGGGCCATGGCTTACTGCGGCATTGTGGCGGCGCTGTGCGTCGCACTGATGCTGCTGGGAGCTGTGATCCCCATTGCCATGTTCATTGCGCCTGCAGTGGCAGGCTTCCTTGTTGCCACGGTGTGCGTGGAGTGCGGGATGCAGCTGGCTCTGACAGCCTATGCGGCAGTCAGCCTGCTGGCACTGCTGTTCGTACCGGATAAGGAAGTAGCACTGATCTTTGTGTTCCTGCTGGGGTATTACCCGCTGGCAAAGCCGAAATTCGAGCGCATCCGCCCTGCGGTTCTGCGCATTGTCTGCAAGCTGCTGCTGTGCAACGGCACAGTGCTGGCCATGTACGGGCTGGTATTTCTGCTGGTGCCGGCAGGCAGCATTTCGCAGGAGCTGCGCACCACCGCGCTGGCTGTCTCGCTGGCAACGCTGGTCATGGGCAATGTTGCCTTTGTGCTGTACGACCGGGCATTGCATAACATGCTCATGATGTACCGGCTGGTCTGGCGGCCGAAACTTCATAAAACTTTGGGCTGGCGCTGAGCCAGCCTTTGTGCTATAATGGGGCATCAGAAAGGGGAGAGCGCAGCACACAGGTAACGCAAAGCGCCGGGCCACGCGGGTGACAGCCGCGAGGGTGACGAGGAGAGGAATCATCGAAAGATTCGGCGGATGTTTCTCCGGCTGAGGGCTAGACCAGCCGCAGAGAAGGGCAAAAAACGGCAGCAATACCGCAACAGATCCCTTCAAAGAAAGCCATACAAGAACATAAACTGTACTAGGAAGCTGACTGGGTATCACTGCGCCTTTTTGCGCGGGAACGGTCGGTATGGAGGTGTTTTGTATGTGCGGCATTGTTGGTTATGTCGGTAAGCGCAGTGCGCAGGACGTGCTGCTGGATGGTCTGGAAAAGCTGGAGTATCGCGGGTACGACTCCGCCGGTGTGGCGCTTGCGCTGGACGGCGGCATCCGCGTGGTAAAAAGCAAAGGACGGCTCACCGCCCTGCGGGAAAAGCTGGCGGCGCAGCAGCTGGCACAAAGCTTCTGCGGCATCGGCCACACCCGCTGGGCTACCCATGGCGAGCCCAGCGATGTGAACAGCCACCCGCATTCGACCCCGCGTGTGAGCATTGTGCACAATGGCATCATTGAAAATTACGGCCTGCTCAAGGAGCGCTTGGCCGCAAAAGGCTATACCTTCCAGAGTGAGACGGACACCGAAGTACTGGTAAAGTTGATCGACAGCTGCTATACCGGTGACCCGCTGCGTGCACTGCAGCAGGCGCTTGCCAAGGTGCGCGGCAGCTATGCGCTGGCCGTGCTGTTCCGGGATTACCCGGACACCATTTTTGCAGTCAAGCGGGAAAGCCCGCTGATCGTCGGCTGGGGCGAGGGCGAAAACTTTGTGGCTTCGGATATTCCGGCACTGCTCAAGTATACCCGGAAATACAGCGTGCTGGAAGAAGGGGATATGGCCGTCTGCACCACAGAGGGCATCCGCTTCTACAACGAATTTGGTGAGCCGGTGGAGCGCCAGCAGCTGACGGCGGACTGGGATATGGAAGCTGCCGAAAAGGGCGGCTATCCCCACTTTATGCTCAAGGAGATCAACGAGCAGCCTGCGGCCATTATGGCCACGGTCAGCCCTCGTGTAGAGGACGGACTGCCGGTGCTGCGCATCCCGGAGCTGACCGATGAAGTGCTGCGCGGTATTGGCCGGGTGCATCTGGTGGGCTGCGGTACGGCTATGCATGCCGGTATGGTGGGCAAGTCTGCCATCGAAACGTTGGCCCGTGTGCCCGCCGAGGTGGACATTGCCAGCGAGTTCCGTTACCGGGACCCCATTCTGGAAAAGAACGATCTGGTCATCATCATCAGCCAGTCCGGCGAGACCAGCGACACGTTGGCAGCGCTCAAGCTGGCCAAGAGCCGCGGCGTGCCGGTGCTGGCCATCGTGAATGTGGTGGGCAGCTCCATTGCACGTGCCGCAGATTATGTAATGTACACCTACGCCGGGCCGGAGATCGCGGTAGCATCCACCAAGGCGTATATGGTGCAGATGTGCGTGCTTTATCTGTTTGCACTGCGGCTGGCCTATGCGTGCGGACGGCTGAGCGAGGCAGAGACCCGCCGCTTTACGGCCCAGCTGCTGCGCGCACCGGAGGTCATCAAGCCGCGCCTTGCAGATTGTGAGCAGATCAAGTACCTTGCCAGCCGCTATGTGAACACCCAGAGCTGCTTCTTCATTGGGCGCGGGTTCGACTATGCGCTCTCGCTGGAGGGCAGCCTGAAACTCAAGGAGATCAGCTATGTGCACTCGGATGCCTATGCAGCCGGTGAACTGAAACATGGTACCATCAGCCTGATCACCGATGGCGTGCCGGTGATCGCACTGGCCACCCAGAAACAGGTGTACGAAAAGACCATTTCCAATGCCAAGGAGACCCGCAGCCGCGGAGCAAGGGTGCTGCTGTTTACCACAAAGGATGCCGTGGTGCCGGAAGGCGTGGCAGATGCCGTGATCCGGCTGGATGAGTATGAGGATATCCTGATGCCGCTGCAGCTCATTGTGCCGCTGCAGCTGTTTGCCTATTATATGGCTGTTCTGCGCGGCTGTGACGTGGATAAGCCGCGTAATCTGGCCAAGAGCGTGACCGTGGAGTGACGGCATAAAACGCAGCCAGAAAGCCCTGCACAAAACAGAAATAACAAAACAGGACCCGCTCTGAATCACCGAAGTGCATTCTGTCAAGTAGAAAAAAATAATATAAGGTTTTTGTTCGCCGTTTCCACAAGGAGACGGCGAATTTTTTGTGCAAAATCGGTATCAGGCAGCTCGGTTCATGGCACCGACATGAGCCAGCATCGGCATCTGCCAGCATCGGCATCTGGATGAACAGACGGTGCTGGTAACGGCGGTTGTTGCAGCAGTCAACAGTGAATAGTGATTGCTCTTTCTTGACATGAAAATACCCCCAGAGTACTCAGAGCTTTTGTTTTTTACTCTGTCTACTCTAGGGGCAGCATATCACATGGAATGCCGGGGCATTGTGATTGATAGATTATTTGTTTCGACAGGAGGTGCTTCCGATGCAGACGTTTCTACCGGAACATCGTCCTCCGGGTCACCGAAGTTGTCGTGGTAAGTCTGCAGCAGGTCGATCTCCTTGTTGCGCTTCAGGCCGTAGATGACCAGCTTTTTGATCACATCATAGATGACTGCAAACAGCGGCACACCTACGATCATGCCCACAAAACCCCACAGACCGCCGAACAGCAGGATGGCGAAAAGCACCCAGAAACTGGAAAGACCGGTGGTGTTGCCTAGGATCTTGGGACCGATCACGTTTCCGTCCAGCTGCTGCAGCACCAGAACGAACAGGACGAACCACAGCGCCTTGATGGGGTTCTGAATGAGGATCAGCAGGGTGGCGGGCACGGCACCGATGAACGGGCCGAAGAAGGGAATCACATTGGTCACGCCGATGATCACGGAAACCAGAAGGGCACTGGGGAACTTGAAGATCAGGCAGCCGATATAGCACAGCACGCCGATGATGGCGGAATCCATGATCTTGCCGTTGATGAAGCCGCCGAACATCTTATCGGCGTACTTCACTTCTTCCTTGATCAGCTCTGCCCAGCGGGGCTTGAAGATGCTGTAGAGCACCAGCTTGGCCTGCTGCACAAAGCGCTTGCGGCTGGCCAGCATATACACGGCCACGATGATGCCGATGATCAGGTTCTTGGCCATGGTCACTACGTTCAGCACACCCACTGCGGCACCGCTGACGATGTTCTGCATGGAGGGCAGGAGCCGGGTCTTGATCAGATCATCGATATTGGTGCTGATGGTGGCATAAGCAGAGTTAAGCATGTCCATGATCTGCTGGTTGTTCTCAATGAACTCCACGTGATTCGCCCACTGCACGAACTTTGCGAGGTTGCGCTGCGCAGTGTAGTACAGGGTGGTCACGCTGGTAATGAGCTGCGGAATGATCATCATGCACAAAGCGTAGATGAGGAGCAGGCCGAACAGGATGGTCAGCGTAACGGACAGCACATTGACCAGACCATGCATCTTTTCCGGGATGAACCGGCGCAGAAAGCTCTCGATGGTGTTGCACACAGGTTTGAGCAGGTAGGCGATGACGGCACCGTAGATGAATGGCATCAGAATGCCGGTCAGCGTGGAGATAGCATCGCCAAAACCATCGAAGCGGTAGATCAGGAAAAAGAAGATGATGCTCAGGGAGATTGCTCCAAATCCTGCCAACATCCCGTAGAGATAGGGCTTGATGTGCGGCTTTTTGTCCATCATGATAGACTCCATTTCAGCCGCGGACAGCAGGAATCCCCGCGGCACTTATCAGATTTTGTTGCTCCTGCGCCAGATGTGCATTTTTTCGGCTTCCTTGATCAGGTTTTCACGGAAGTCGGGATGTGCTACGCTGATCAGAGCTTCGGCCTTTTCCCAGGTGGTCAGGCCCTTCAGGTTCACGCAGCCGTACTCGGTGCACAGGTAGTGGATGTTGGCACGGGTATCGGTGATGATGCTGCCGTTTTCCAGAGTGGGACGGATGCGGCTCTCCAGCTGGCCGGTCTTCTTATTAAAGAAGGTAGAGGACAGGCAGATAAAGCTCTTGCCGCCCTTGGAAAGGTATGCGCCCAGAACGAAGTCCAGCTGACCGCCAGCACCGGAGATGTGCTTGAGGCCTGCAGTCTCGGCGTTCACCTGACCGAACAGGTCGATGTCCACAGCGTTGTTGATGGAAATAAAGTTATCCAGTGCGGAGATGCTGCGGATATCGTTGGTGTAGTCCACGGGTGCAGACATGCACTCCGGGTTATCGTTCAGGTAATCGTACATTTTCTGGGTGCCGGCACCGAAGGCGTAGACCTGACGGCCCTTGTCCAGCTGCTTGCATGCACCGGTGATCTTGCCGGCCTTGGCGATATCCACAAAGGCATCCACATACATTTCGGTGTGCACGCCCAGATCCTTCAAATCGCTCTGTGCGATCAGGCTGCCGATGGCATTGGGCATACCGCCGATGCCCAGCTGCAGGCAGGCACCGTTGGGGATCTGCGGAACGATCAGGTTGGCAACCTTCAGATCCACTTCGGTAGCAGCGCCGGGAGCGGCCATCTGGCCGATGGGCGGGTTCTCGCCTTCCACGATGCCGGTGACCTGAGAAATGTGGATGCAGTTCTCCATGCCGCCAAGGCAGCGGGGCATGTTCTTGTTGACCTCAACGATGATCTTCTTGGCTTTTTCGCACACAGCACCCAGATGAGATGCACTGGGGCCGAAGTTGAAGTAGCCATGCTCGTCCATGGGGGTCACCTGGAACACCGCCACATCCAGCGGATCCGGGCTTTCGCGGTAGTAGCGGGGCAGCTCGGAATAACGGATGGGGGAGTAGAAGGAAAAGCCCTGTGCAATGGCCTTGCGCTCAATGCCGCCCATATGCCAGCTGTTCCATGTCATGTGTGCAGCGGGATCGTCGATCTGGAAGATCGCGGGCACCCACATCAGGATGCCGCCGCGGAAGTTGACACCTTCCAGCTCAGGCAGACGCTTTGCGATCTCGGCATCCACCGCCACAGGGGTGTTCACAGCCCAGCCGTAATCCACCCAGTCACCGCTTTTGACCAGTGCGGCAGCCTGAGCGGCGGTCATTTTCTTCTGAGCATACAGTTCCGTAAAATCCATTATAAACCATCCTCTCCTATAATAAAATAAAGGAATTGTAAATTTATCATTTACTCTTCCTGCGCGAACAAATCTTTGCAGGATGTTTACCACCTGTTGGCAATTTGAACACAGCTCTGACACAGGCGGACGATATCCTGATAACCAGCAGAAGGCAGCTGCCGGACAGGGCAGCAGATCTGCACAACTTAGTTATAACATTAACAATGTGCGGAATCAATAGTTTATCGAGAAAATTTTGGCCGACTGGCAATATGGACAAAATTCGCAGAGTTTTTGGACAATTGTTTGGTGCTGAAAAACCAAAAATCTTTGCAAAAGGACTTGATAAAATTTTGACGATGTGGTTTACTTATAGCGTAGCAAGTTGCCGCGATGTGGCACGACGTTGATTGTTTAAAATTTAACGATAAAACGTACAGCTTGCACAAAATCTTGCACCCAAGACTGGAAAGTGCTATCATGGCAGAACCAAAACGCGCTTTTCACAGCGCCCAAGGAGGACACCAAACGATGGCAACAGCAGTTTATCCCGGTTCGTTCGATCCGGTCACAAAAGGGCATCTCGATATCATCAAGCGTGCGGCAAAGATCAACGATCATCTGATCGTGGCGGTGCTCAACAACAGCGCAAAGAATCCGCTGTTCACCGTGGAGGAACGCGTGGAGCTTCTAAAGGAATGCTGCAAGGGCATCCAGAATGTTTCGGTGGAGAGCTTCGACGGCCTGACCGTGGAGTTCGCCAAGAAACGGCACGCTTCGGTGATGGTGCGGGGCCTGCGGGCGGTGACGGATTTTGAGAACGAGATCCAGCTTGCGCAGACCAATCACGCACTGATGCCCGGCATCGAGACCATGTTTCTGGCAACGAGCATCAAGTGGAGCTACCTTTCTTCCACCATTGTAAAAGAGGCAGCTTACTACGGCAGCGACATCGGTAAGTTCGTCACACCCAATGTGGAAAAGGCGGTCAACGAAAAGTATGCGCTGATCCGGCAGAAAAAAGACCCCGAGACCTAATTTGTAAAAGCGCTTACGGGCGTTTTGATAAAAATGGCTTACGAAAAGTAACACATACACAATTCAGGAGGCTATTCACATGAAAAAGATCGTTATCGCATCTGCATGCCGTACCGCTATTGGCAAGTTCGGCGGCACTCTGGCAAACGTTCCCGCAGTTGAGCTGGGCTCCATCGTCATCAAGGAAGCTCTGAACCGTGCAAACGTCGCTCCCGAGCAGGTCGATCATGTCTACATGGGCTGCGTCATTCAGGCCGGTCTGGGCCAGAACGTCGCTCGTCAGGCTGCTCTGAAGGCTGGCCTGCCCATCGAGACCCCGGCTGTCACCGTCAACGTGGTGTGCGGCTCCGGTCTGAACTGCGTCAACATGGCTGCTCAGATGATCGAGGCTGGCGATGCTGACATCGTGGTCGCAGGCGGCATGGAGAACATGGACATGGCTCCCTTCGCACTGCAGAAGGCTCGTTACGGCTACCGCATGGGCGCACCCATGGGCAAGAGCGAGATCGTGGATACCATGGTCAACGATGCTCTGTGGGATGCCTGCGGCTTCAACAAGCACATGGGCATGACCGCTGAGAATGTCTGCACCAACGAGACTTATCAGAAGAAGTACGGCTACAGCCCCATCACCCGTGAGATGCTGGACGAGTTCTCATACAACAGCCAGCTGAAGGCTGACAAGGCTATCAAGGACGGCGCTTTCAAGGACGAGATCGTTCCCGTTGTGATCAAGGGCAAGAAGGGCGACACCGTGTTCGATACCGATGAAGGCCCTCGTCTGAGCGCTCCCGAAGTGCTGGCAAAGCTGAAGCCCGCTTTCACCAAGGACGGCATTGTGACCGCCGGCAACTCTTCCGCCATCAATGACGGCGCTGCTGCTCTGGTCATCATGAGCGAGGAGAAGGCCAAGGAGCTGGGCGTGAAGCCTCTGGCTACCTGGGTCGCCGGTGCTCTGGCAGGCGTTGAGCCCGAAGTCATGGGCCTGGGCCCCATCGCCGCTACCAAGAAGGTCATGGCAAAGACCGGCCTGACTGTTGCTGACATGGATCTGATCGAGGCCAACGAGGCATTTGCTGCTCAGTCTGTGGCTGTCAGCCAGGCTCTGAACTTTGATATGAGCAAGGTGAACGTCAACGGCGGCGCAATTGCTCTGGGCCACCCGGTCGGCGCTTCCGGCGCTCGTATCCTGGTCACCCTGCTGTATGCTATGAAGCACCGTGGTGCTCACAAGGGTCTGGCTACCCTGTGCATCGGCGGCGGCATGGGCTGCGCTACCATCGTTGAGATGGACTAAGCTCCACCTCTTGGAATCCTGACTGAATGACAGACCCGGACGGGGAAGGGAACCGGAGAGCCTTTCCTCCGTCCGGGGGCTGTTTGTGATAATTGATAAGATTTGAATAGGAGGTTTTCACAATGGCATTTGTAAAAACCGAGGTGCAGGGTGCAGTTGAGATCATTACCATCGACCGCCCCAAGGCACTGAATGCCCTGAATCCCGAAGTTCTGGCAGACCTGAAGGCAGCTTTTGAGGCTGTGGATCAGGAGACTGTCCGCTGCATCGTTCTGACCGGCGAAGGCGACAAGAGCTTCGTGGCAGGTGCAGATATCGGTTCCATGAGCACCATGACCAAGGCAGAGGGCGAGGCCTTCGGCAAGCTGGGCAATGATGTGTTCCTGATGATCGAGAGCTTCCCCATCCCCGTTATTGCAGCCGTGAACGGCTTTGCACTGGGCGGCGGCAACGAGCTGGCTATGAGCTGCGACATCCGCATCTGCTCTGACAACGCTGTGTTCGGCCAGCCGGAAGTGGGTCTGGGCATCACCCCGGGCTTCGGCGGCACCCAGCGTCTGGCACGTCTGGTCGGCATGGGTATGGCAAAGCAGCTGGTCTACTCTGCACTGAACATCAAGGCGGACGAGGCTCTGCGCATTGGTCTGGTGAACGCTGTGTATCCTCAGGCTGAACTGATGGAGAACGTGCTGAAGCTGGCCGGCAAGATCGCAAAGAATGCACCCATCGCTGTACGCAACTGCAAGAAGGCAATCAACGGCGGCATCAGCCTGCCCATCGAGAAGGCTGTTGAGGTCGAGGAAAAGCTGTTCGGCGACTGCTTCGAGACCCACGACCAGAAGGAAGGCATGGCCTGCTTCCTGAGCCGTGAGAAGCCGAAGCCCAAGGCAGTGTTCACCAACAACTAATCCATTACTACATAATTTTTGATATTAAAGGAGAGGTTTCCTATGAAGATCGGTGTTATCGGCGCTGGCACCATGGGCCAGGGCATCGCAAAGGCATTTGCACAGGTTGAGGGCAACACCGTTGCTCTGTGCGACATCAAGCAGGAGTGGGCCGAGAATGGTCTGGCAAAGATCAAGAAGGGCTACGAGAAGCTAGTTGCCAAGGGAAAGATGACGCAGGAAAAGGCAGACGCTATCGTTGCTGCCATCACCCCGGGCCTGAAGGAAGACCTGTGCGCTGACTGCGATCTGGTCGTTGAGGCTGCTTTTGAGGATATGAAGGTCAAGCAGACCACCTTCGGCGAACTGGATAAGATCTGCAAGCCCGAGTGCATCTTCGCTTCCAACACTTCTTCTCTGTCCATCACCGAGATCGGCAAGGGCCTGAGCCGTCCCCTGGTCGGCATGCACTTCTTCAACCCCGCTGACCGCATGAAGCTCATCGAGGTCATCGCCGGTGTGAATACTCCCGCCGAGACCGTGGAGACCATCAAGAAGATCAGCACCGAGATCGGCAAGAGCCCGGTCCAGGTCAACGAGGCTGCCGGCTTCGTCGTCAACCGCATCCTGATCCCCATGATCAACGAAGCTGCCTTCATTAAGATGGAGGGCGTTTCTGACATCGCCGGTATCGACACCGCTATGAAGCTGGGCGCCAACCATCCCATGGGCCCCCTGGAGCTGGGCGACTTCGTCGGCCTGGACATCTGCCTGGCCATCATGGACGTCCTGTACAAGGAGACCGGCGACAGCAAGTATCGCGCTTGCCCGCTGATCCGCAAGATGGTTCGCGGCGGCAACCTGGGCTGCAAGACCGGCAAGGGCTTCTATGTCTACAATGCCGACCGCACCAAGACCGCTGTTGACGCCCTGTAATTGAACCAACCTACGCGCCTGGCGCAGTGCAGAACCGCGCCGGGCTGCGTTTGTTTGAGTATATGGAGGTTTATCAAATGGATTTTACTCTGTCTAAGCAGCAGCAAATGGTCCAGAAGATGTACAAGGAGTTTGCTGAAAACGAAGTCAAGCCCCTCGCCAAGAAGGTCGACGCTGAGGAGTACTTCCCCAAAGAGACCGTCGAGAAGATGGCAAAGCTGGGCATGATGGGCATCTACTTCCCCAAAGAGGTCGGCGGTGCAGGCGGCGATGTGCTGTCCTACGTTATGGCCGTTGAGGAAATGTCCAAGGTCTGCGGCACCACCGGTGTTATCCTGTCTG
>ENA-OPVY01000037-OPVY01000037.1-human-gut-metagenome-genome-assembly--contig:-NODE-37-length-111731-cov-14.212866_pt1 | contig 111731 bp, 99 predicted proteins | sample MGYA00241503_ERZ501998 | MGnify/ENA primary metagenome ERZ501998 (study PRJEB25962, sample SAMEA2042107) | human gut metagenome | biome: human gut; feature: human-associated habitat; material: faeces... | reverse complement strand
AAGAACCGCGGGACACGCGGGGATAGCCTGTTTTAGCTTTGCCCTGAAGGGCAATCGAGCAGGAAGCCCCATTTCAAAATCTGTAAGATTTAAGTGGCGGGAGCATGTCACTGGAGCTGTATTATGTGCAGGAATCGCAGTGATCCTGACAGCATTATGCAGTGTTTTATGTCCTCAGATTCTGCATATTTTATCTGTACCAGAGGACATTTATGACAATGCATATAGTTATCTGCTGATCATTTTCCTGGGGATTCCCTTTACGATTTTATATAACTATCTGTCCAGTATTTTGAGGTCAGTGGGAGACAGCAGAACACCGTTTATATTTCTGGCGTTATCTTCTGTTCTGAACATTTTTCTGGATTTATTCTGTATTATAGTGCTGAGACTTGGATGTGCCGGAGCTGCTATTGCAACGATTTTTGCACAGGCGATCAGTGGGATTTTGTGCCTTGTTTTTATTATCCGCAAAATGAAACTTCTGTGGCTCAAGAAAGAAAACAGGGCAATAAAGGGGGGATGCAGTAAAGGAGCTTCTGGCAATGGGAATGCCTACGGGACTTCAGTTCTCCATCACAGCTATCGGAAGTATGGTTATGCAGTCTGCGAACAACGGGCTTGGAAGTACATATGTATCAGCCTTTACTGCTGCAATGAAGATTAAGCAGTTTACCATGTGTCCATTTGATGCTATCGCAACATCTGCATCTGTATTCTGCAGCCAAAATCTGGGAGCAGGACAGTCTGACAGGATTAAGAAAGGATTGCGCTGTGGTATTACAGTGGGAGTAGGATATGGTATTGCGGCGGGAATTTTACTGATTTTTGCAGGGCGTACACTTTCTATGCTGTTTGTTGGAAAGAGTGCGGTGGCAGTTTTGGATGCCTCTGCCAAATACCTCAGATGTATGGGATTTTTCTACTGGAGTCTTGGTATTCTCAATGTCGCCCGTATGGTAACTCAGGGACTTGGATATTCAGGCAGAGCCGTTTTCTCCGGTGTAACAGAAATGATCGCCAGAACAGTTGTCTGTCTTGGATTTGTAGGAACTTTTGGCTTTACAGCCATCTGTTTCGCAGACCAGACTGCCTGGATCACAGCAACCTGCTATATTTTTCCGACATGCCTGTGGTGCATCCGAAAGTCTACAAAAATGCTTGCATCTAATAAAAGTATGACAAAATAAGAAAACAGCTATGCAAGAGCAGTAGATAAAAATATCTGTACTCTTCATAGCTGTTTTTATGATATGGTAAAGCTATTGACTATATGGATACCAGTTTAAAAGAGCTTCTGCTCAGATGCTTTTTTATCCGTAAATGGTCCTGCGACAGTTTTGACATCTCTGTGATTTCCAAAGAAATCCTGATTAAAGATAATCGGGCTTCCGTCAGGATTTTCGTATTTCTGCTCCGGTTCGAATGCCATACCAAGTGTTTCAGTTGAGATGATACCGTCGTTTTCTTCTTTGATGATATCATACAGGTTGGTCTTCAGATACCAGCCATCTTCTTTCTCTTCAACAGAGATATCTACAGTGTGTTCTGTATCTGTGACTGCATCTGTTTCTTTTTCCCATGCACGTGCTCCATTGAAATAGAGATTGCCGGATGCCCATACAGGAAGATGATCATAATAGCAGTTGCCTGTTGTTTCAGAACCCATTCCGCAGTAACCTTCGAACTGTCTGTTCCATTCATCAAAGGTTGGATATCCGTTAAATTTGAAAGTTCCTGTGATCACATTGCAGTCATCCCACATATTTCCATTGTTACCCATAAGATCAGCCAGATCCTGCATACAAGGACGGATCGGTTTCTGAACGAAGATGTTGTTGTAGAATCTGTCATCTCCATGAAGGATGGTCATAAATCCTGCAACCTGAGTTCCGTGTTTGGTGTGATATGGAGTATATCTCGGAGATGGAATATCAGGTGCACCGTTGTCTGTACCGATACCAACAGAAACGAAGCCGCCGCAGATCAGGTTATGTACAAGGGCAACACCCTGGGTTGCAATTTTCAGTGCACGGTCAGACAGCAGGATATTGTGGTCGATCAATGTCGGACCATGGGAAACCTCAACGAAGATATCTTCTCCTACGCTTGTGACAGCGTCATCCCCTGCCTCGAAGTCATTAGGAAGAGCATTGTCATGGAAGAGATTTCCTGTAACGCGGGTTCCCTGTGCCTGCCAGTCAAGCCACAGACCACGGGTGCAGTTGTGGATATGGTTGCGGCGGAAAATAACATCGATAGCAGCATGCATTTTGATACCGCCAATCTCTGCTCCTGCCAGATTCTGCTTGTTATTAATGTGGTGGATATGGTTGTCTTCAATAACAGAGAATACGCCTCCAAGATGTCCTACAATACCTGTCTGACCGCAGTCATGGATCTCACATCTGCGCACAATATGGGAACCGATGTGTTCTTTATCCCATCCTTCATAGGAAGCCTGGCAGATGCAGTCGCGTTCTGTCTGAGTTCCGTCTTTGTATTTCCACTTTAACCATTTGTTATCATTTTCAGGCTGCAGATATTTACCAAGAGAAATACCGCTGCATTTGGATTCATAGATTTCACAGTCTTCGATGATCCATCCTTTGGACCAGTGAGGACCGACCATTCCCTCCTGATAAGCGGTAGGGGGAGCCCACTGAGTAGCAGCCTGACTGATGCGGAAACCGGAGAGAGTGATATATCCGATTCCTTCACTTTCTGGATAGAAGCAGTTTCTTCTTACACTGATCTCAACATTTTCTTTATTGGGATCTTTTTCATGGAAGTTTGCATAAATAATTGTCTGATTATTGGCTTCATCCTGTTCTGCATACCATGTATATACAGAGAAATCAGGATCCCATGAGATAGTACTTTTTTGTGGATTTTTAACTTTATCCAGAGTGGTTACTTCATACATGGATTTTTCATTCAGATATACATCTCCTGTATGAGCAATAAATGTAGCGATAAACCAATCTCCGGATACCAGGGTAGTAAATGGGTTATAATCACCGAAGATTCCGTTCGGAATGACTGCTTTCCATACAGTGCCTTCTACATTTTCCCAGTCTTTGACAGCTTCACTTCCTGTAATGTGCGCCTGTCCTTTTATTGCAGAACGGTAGGTGATACGCTTGTCTGCCGTTCCAGCGTGAATCGGATTAACAGCTTCACGGTATAATCCCGGTGCAACGATGACTTCATCTCCCGGAAGTGCCTTTGCAGCGGCCTCCTGAATAGTTTTGAATGGATTTTCTTTTGTTCCGTTTCCGGTCTGGATCACGGATGCATCAACGTAAATAATCATTATAAAAACCTCCCGGCCTTCTGGCCTGAATCCTTCTGTTTGCGGGCGAAATGCCCATAAGATATGTAATCTAGTGTAGCATGTAGATATGCAGCGAAACAATGGAATCCTGTGTCATTTTGTATGAATTTTGTGATGATTCATTACTGTTCACTGAAAACGTCGGATTCGAAAATAAGAGAACGAAAGAATTTCTGGCAAAAATCCTGTAAATAGAATAAATCTTGATACTTAAAACTTAAAATAGTGAGTAAATACCGGGCTTTATTTACCAGTAACTTTTACCTGCATATTACATAGATTTTGATGTAAATACTCTGCAGATGATATATTATAAAAAATACAAATATTTTCAGAAAGTGCAGGCTATCATGAATAAAAAGAAATCAAAGAATAAAAAACAGGATAAGCAGAGTGAGAAGCCGGTTCCGAGGAAAAAGGAAGAGGAGCAGACAGAAGGAACTGGTAGAAATTCAGCTCAGAACCCTTGCTATGGATTACTGATCTGTACTGGAATATCATATATATACTGCCTGGATTTTAAAAACAAAAATCCAGGCAGTTATTTTAATACCAGCGTGTCATTGGGAGATCATTATTGATTCCTTTGGTCATCAGAATCTGGTGCAGATCAATAATTCCGTTATGGAAGGTTGCAGCACATGCTGACAGGTAAAGTTCCCACATACGCAGGAAGGATTCATCAAACATGGTCTTTTCCTTTTCTATATTCTCACGGAAATTCTTTTCCCAGTGGAGCAGAGTTTTATTGTAATGCAGACGCAGATTTTCAATGTCCAGAGTGTGGAAATTGTCCTCTGCCATATGATTCAGGATTTCTCTCAGACTGGGAACGGTTCCGCCTGGAAAGATATATTTCTTGATCCATGGATCACCCGGATGTTCTTTCAGTGCACTGATAAAATGAAGCAGGAATAATCCGCCCGGTTTCAGAACTTTCTCTACACAGTCAAGGAAGAGCTGATAATTGTCACGGCCAACATGTTCCAGCATTCCCACACTGACTACCCGGTCAAACTGATAGTTATGTTTCGGCAGATCACGGTAATCCATCAGTTCCACTGTAAGATAATCTTCCAGGCCCTGATCTTTGATGCGCTTCTGGAATTCTGTATATTGTTCGTGGCTTAAAGTGATTCCTGTACCATGTACTTTGTATTTTTTGGCAGCCTCAATCAGCAGAAAACCCCATCCGCAGCCGATATCAAGAAGACTCATACCTTCTTCCAGATGCAATTTTTTCAGAATATAATCTACTTTATTAACCTGTGCCTGATATAAAGAGTCATCGTCATGAATGAAGTAGCCACAGGAATAACTCATGGTTTCGTCCAACCATAATTTATAAAAATCATTTCCGATATCATAGTGGCTGGTGACTTCCTTTTCCTGATTTTTTTTGGATGTAGAACTGAACATGATCTTTTTCAGAGCAGATTCATTGGTAGAAAATTTGCTCATCTGTCCCAGAAAATGATCCAGTGCCTCGTAAAGATTTCCTTCAATATCCAGATCTCCCCGCATATAAGCCTCGCCTAATGCCAGGGAAGTGCTTTTGAGCAGCTCGGCCAGAGGAATTGTTTCCTTAAAATTTACTGTAAATGTGGGTTCTCCCTCTCCGATTGGATATTCGGAATTCTTGAACTTTACCAGAAATGGATAGTCCGTAAAGCGTTCAAGGAATTGCACCATTGCTTTTTCTTCAGCCTTTTCTCCTAATGTTTCAAACATAATAGTTTACCTCCTTTAACACAAAACTATGATACACCTTTGGGGGCGCTTATCGTCAAGGGGAGAATTAAACAAAGATATCTGGGAAATTGGTCAGACTTGTAGCAGAATAATGGAAATAGAAGAAGAAACAAAAAGTTCACAAAAAACATCTTGACCATCAAAGAAACACAAGTTATAATCCCCTATATAAAAATTTTCGTGCAAAGAGCAGACAATGGGGTCTGAGAAAGAATCCCATTGTCTGCTCTTTTTTGCGTACTACGAAGATTTTTGTTACTGTTCACACATCACTATCCCGTGAGGTGTTTTGGCTACGTTACTGAGAACGGAGTGAACAGTAACAGATTTTTGCATATTATAATCCGCACAATTCGAGAGGAGGAATATCATGAGGCTGAATCCCAAAGAACAGGAAAAATTAATGCTTCATATGGCAGGAAATCTTGCAAAAGAGAGAAAGGAAAGAGGTCTGAAACTGAATTACGTGGAGGCACTTGCGTATATCAGTTCTGAACTCCTGGAGCTTGCAAGAGATGGTAAAACAGTAGTAGAGCTGATGCAGCTTGGAACCAAGATTCTTACAAAGGATGACGTAATGGACGGTGTTGCTGATATGATCGGTGAAGTTCAGGTAGAGGCAACATTCCCGGATGGAACCAAGCTTGTGACAGTACATAATCCAATTCAGTAAGGAGGAGAATGAGCATGAAGATCGGTGAAATTATGGCCGCAGATCGTGAGATCACACTTAATGAAGGCAAGAAAACAGTGACAGTAACAGTGGCAAACAAAGGCGACAGACCGGTTCAGGTCGGTTCTCATTTTCACTTCTTTGAAGTAAATAAATGCCTTTCTTTTGACAGGGAAAAAGCCTATGGATATCATCTGGACATTCCTTCAGGAACATCTGTAAGATTTGAGCCGGGTGAAGAAAAAGAGGTTCAACTTACAGAAATGGGCGGCAGACAGAGAGTATTCGGACTGAATGACCTTACCCGCGCCCAGGCAACTGATGATACAAAAGCAGCATCCATGGAAACTGCGAAATTAAAAGGATTTCTGTAAGGAGGGACAATAATGAGTACAAAAATTTCCGGAAGCAAATATGCGGCAATGTATGGACCGACTACAGGAGATAAGGTACGTCTGGCAGATACAAGCCTTGTGATCGAGGTAGAAAAAGATTATACAACCTATGGAGACGAAGTAAAGTTCGGCGGCGGCAAGACAATCCGTGACGGTATGGGACAGTCTGTAAAAACCTGCAGCAAAGACGGAGATCTGGATCTGGTAATTACCAATGCATTGATCGTAGACTCTACAGGAATCGTAAAAGCAGATATCGGTATCAAAGACGGCAAAATCGCAGGAATCGGTAAAGCCGGAAATCCGGACATCATGGATGGTGTGACACCCGGAATGACAGTGGGTGCATCTACAGAAGCACTTGCAGGAGAGGGAATGATCGTAACTGCAGGTGGAATTGATACCCATATCCATTTCATCAGTCCGCAGCAGATCGACTGTGCATTATACAGCGGTGTAACTACTATGATCGGTGGTGGTACAGGCCCTGCAGACGGTACAAACGCAACTACCTGTACACCTGGACCATGGAATTTAAAAATGATGTTAAAGGCAGCCGAGGAATACCCGATGAACTTAGGTTTCCTTGGAAAAGGTAACTGTTCAGACGAAGCTCCTCTCATTGAGCAGGTCAAGGCCGGAGCTATGGGACTGAAGATCCATGAGGACTGGGGTGCAACACCTGCAGTTATTAATCACTGTCTGAATGTGGCAGATGAATATGATGTACAGGTTGCCATCCATACAGACACATTAAATGAAGGTGGATGTGTGGAAGATACACTTGCAGCCATCGGCGGCAGAACCATCCACACTTATCATACAGAGGGTGCAGGCGGTGGACATGCACCGGATATCATCCGCGCAGCAGCAGCTCCGAACGTACTGCCATCCTCCACAAACCCAACAATGCCATATACAGTAAACACTCTGGATGAGCATCTGGATATGCTGATGGTCTGCCATCATCTTGACAAGAGAATCCCGGAAGATGTTGCATTTGCAGATTCCCGAATCCGTCCTGAGACAATCGCAGCAGAGGATGTTCTTCATGATATGGGTATCTTCAGTATGATGAGCTCTGACTCTCAGGCTATGGGACGTGTAGGTGAGGTTATCACACGTACCTGGCAGACAGCAAGTAAGATGAAAGATGAGAGAGGTGCACTTCCGGAAGATGCAGGACATGACAATGACAACTTCCGTGTAAAACGTTATATCTCCAAATATACCATCAATCCGGCGATTACACACGGTATTTCCCAGTATGTGGGCTCTGTGGAAGAAGGTAAATTCGCAGACCTCGTTCTCTGGAATCCTGTATTCTTTGGTGCAAAACCGGATATTATCATCAAAGGCGGTATGATCATTGCATCTAAGATGGGCGATGCAAATGCATCCATTCCGACTACACAGCCGGTTCTCTATCAGCCAATGTTTGCAGCTCATGGAAAAGCTAAGAACGAAGCCTGCCTGACCTTTGTGTCCCAGGCTGCCATGGATGAGAATGTAAAAGAGAAATACGGTCTTGAGAAAACTGTAGTACCTGTAAAGGGCTGCAGAAATATCAGCAAAAAAGATATGGTATTTAACGACAGAACACCGGAACTGACTGTAGATCCGGAGACATATAAGGTTACTGTTGACGGCGAAGAGATCACTTCCAAACCGGCAGAGAAACTTCCGCTGACACAGCTTTACAGTCTGTTCTAAACAACTTTAAACCATTACATTCTGGTTATCTGATCATAAAAATGATATTCGCAGGACTGTTATTTATGGAGTTTTGTGAGAGCTTTTATAAGAACTTACCAAACGATATAATGACAGTCCTGTCAGATTTAACAGAAAAATATACTGAAGAAGCAGGAGAGGAGAGAATATTATGTTAGGAGTTTGTCTTTTATTCGTAGGAATCGTACTGATCAACAACGGTATGTGTTCTTTATACAATGTAGACGGAAAATCAACCGCCATTATGAACATCTTTACAGGTGGTCTTTCTTTATTTATTAACTTTGTCAATCTGGTGCAGGGCAATTATTATGCAGCAGGAACAGGACTGCTGTTCTGCTTTACCTATCTTTTCGTAGCCCTGAGTAAATTTCTGAAAGCAAGCCCTATCCCATTTGCATGGTTTTCTACTTTTGTAGCCATCAATGCGGTGATCTTCGGTACAATCGAGGGATTTACAGGAAGCACTGCACTGGGAATCACACCGGATCTGCGCTGGGCAGCAATCTGGTATCTGTGGGCAATTCTCTGGGGAACTGCTTTCGTAGAAGACATCTGCGGAAAGAAACTGGGAAAATTCGTTCCATATCTTCAGGTATTTGAAGGAATCGTAACTGCATGGGTTCCTGGAGTTATGATGTTACTTCAGATTTGGTAAAAAATAAATCTGATAAGAAATTTTTATCGGATTCAGGAGGTCGAAAATAATGCTGTGTGAACAGGTTTTGGGAAAGCTTCATGACTTTGATACTACAGGAAAAACCATAGAATATGTAGATATTGAATGGCACGAAGCATTCAAGAAAATACATAAAAAAATAACAGACAAAGGAACAGAAGTGGGAATCCGCATGGACGATTCCATTCTCGCCAGAGGTCTGTATCAGGATGATGTGATCTACGCAGATGATGAGAAGCTTGTAGTGGTAAATACACCGCCATGCGAAGTTATCCGTGTTTCTCTGACTCCCGGACATGAGAAAATGTCTGCAAAGGTCTGCTACGAAATCGGCAACAGACACGCACCGCTTTTCTGGGGAGAGAATGATACGTTTATCACGATCTATAATGAGCCAATGCTTGTTATGCTTCAGAAAATCCATGGAGTTCAGGCAGAGAAAGAAGTGTTGAAGCTGGACTTTGACAAGAGAATTTCTGCAAGTATTCATAATCATCATCATTAATAACAACGGAGGTTCTTCATGTCAGAAAAACAGTTCTATCTTCTACAGGTAAATGATGCGCTGTTCCCTATCGGAGGATATTCCCACTCCCAGGGACTTGAGACTTATATTCAGCGTGGAATTGTCCACAATGTAGACACAGCCAGAGAGTATATTACTCACAAAATCAAATGGAATCTTGCGTATACAGAACTTCTGGCAGCCAGACTTGCATACGAAGCTGCAGAGAAAAAAGACCTGCAGGAACTTCTGTACCTGGAAGAACTTCTGGAAGCATCCAGAATTCCTATGGAACAGAGAGAAGCTGCCAGAAAAATGGGTTCCCGTTTTGCCAAGACCATTGAAAAGCTTGGACTTTCCATCGGCGAAACAGGGATTTTCAGAGAATATCTGGATGCAAGAAAGGGAAAAGCAGTAAATCATTGCTGTATTTACGGAGTTTTCTGTGCAGAAATGCAGATTCCTCTGGAAGAGGCGCTGACACATTATCTATATGCCCAGACATCTGCAATCGTCACCAACTGCGTAAAAACAATCCCCCTCAGCCAGACATCCGGGCAGCAGCTTCTGAGCGGATGCTATGGGGAATTTGATGAGATATTAAAGGATGTCATGAACAGAAGCGAGGAGGACTTATGTCTTTCTGCGCCTGGATTTGATATCAGAGGAATCCAGCATGAGAAGTTGTATTCCAGGCTATATATGTCTTAGCTTGAATTTGGTATTAGGTTATTCCAGACTCAAGCGTGGATAGAAACAGAATCATGTGTATAATATGAAATCTTCAAAAATAATATGTGGAAAGTCAGTAAACAGATTATAAGAAGCTATCAACAAGTAAAGTAGAAAAGAGGAAATCGGTTATGTCATACGTAAAAATCGGAGTTGCCGGACCTGTGGGTTCCGGAAAAACAGCACTTATTGAAGCACTGTCAAGAAAGATGGCAAAGGATTACAGCATTGGTGTCATCACAAATGATATCTACACAAAAGAAGACGCCCAGTTCCTTGCAAAGAACAGCGTTCTTCCTGTAGAGAGGATCATTGGTGTAGAGACAGGTGGATGCCCTCACACAGCCATACGTGAAGACGCTTCCATGAATCTGGAAGCAGTAGATGAGATGATGGAACGCTTCCCTGATATTGAACTTCTTTTCATCGAAAGCGGCGGAGATAACCTGTCTGCAACATTCAGTCCGGAGCTGGTAGATGCAACAATCTTTGTCATTGATGTAGCAGAAGGAGATAAGATTCCGCGTAAAGGCGGTCCTGGAATCACACGTTCTGATCTTCTTGTAATTAATAAGATAGACCTGGCTCCATATGTAGGTGCAAGTCTCGAAGTAATGGAAAGAGACTCCAAAAAAATGCGTGGTGACAGACCATTCCAGTTTACAAATATTCGCGGAGATGAGAACGTAGATAAAGTGGTAGAGTGGATCAAGAAAAACGTACTCTTAGAAGGAATGTAAAGGGAAATGCCTATGGATAACAAATTCGGAAAAATATCCCGCATCAGCGCCTGCGCAGCCTTAAAAGACGGAAGGACTATTCTGGAAGATCTGTCTTTTACAGCACCATACAAGATCATGATGCCTTTCGAAAAAGAAAACGGTGGGATCCAGATTATGCCTCTCTGTGCTTCCGCCGGAATTATGGCAGGTGATTCCCAGGAATTTTCCTACCATGTAAAGGAAGGTGCAGATCTGGAAGTCCTGTCCCAGTCCTTTGAGAAAATCCACAAAATGGACGAAGGCTCAGCCGCCCGAACTATTGAAGTACAGGTAGACAAAAACGCTACATTATACTACTATCCCCAGCCGGTTATTCCTTTTGCACAGTCAGCCTTTGACAGCAAGATGACTATCCATCTGGAAGACGAAACCTCTCGTTTATTCCTGCTGGAGATTATCTCCTGCGGCCGAAATGCACACGATGAACGCTTTCAGTACCGCAGATTCTCCTCAAAAGTCCTACTGTACAGAGGGGACAAACTCATCTATCGCGACAACACCCGCTACGAACCGGACAAAATGCCCATGGAAGGAATCGGAATGTACGAGGGCTACACACATATGGCAAACCTGTTTCTCTCTAAAATCTGCAACAGAGATGGTGAAAACTGCAGTCAGGAATCCGGAACTGTAAAGTCAGCAGATTCAGCAATCAATCTGGAACTTCAGGAAAAAATCTGGCAGATCCTTGATGAAGATTCGGAAATAGATGGAGGTGTTACCCGTCTCACAGCCGGAGATCTGGCGTTGAGAATCTTCGGTTATCGTGCTCAGAAACTGCAGCAGGTAGCGGAAAAAATAAAAAAAATATACGAAAATGAACGGACATAAAAGTGGCGGGGTTTCCCGTCACTTTGTTATGTTGCCTGGAACGAAGTGAACAGTAACAAATATTATGAAATTTGTAAATAGAATAATAGTTGCTATTTTAAGTAGGACATTTTATAATAAAAATGACAGCTAAGAGATAAAATGATAAGAGGAAAAAATATGGCAACTATTAAAGATATTGCAAATGCGGCAGGCGTATCGGTTGCAACGGTATCGCATGTTGTTAATAATACACGTTTTGTCAGTCCTGAATTACGTAAACGAGTTGAAGAAGCGATTGCAAATGCAGAAACTCCTCCAAATTTTGTAGTAAAAAAGAAAATGCAGGAAAAAGAGCGGAAAAAAAATAAGATGCTGATGGAGGAGCAGAAAGCAATTTCAGCAGATGCAGGACCGGAGTTTTATCTCTATCTTACATCATCTCCTTTTGCCCACTTTGACAGTTCTGTTGAGCAGGAATTACGTAAACTGGCAGGGGAGCAGGGATGTGAACTGGTTCGTGTAAGTATAGAAAGTGAAGGAATGCTGGAGTTTTTAACCTGCAGTTTGATTAATTCCTCAAAAATGAAGGGGATTTTTGTTACTGCTTCTGTAGCAACGGAAAAACTTAGTGAAATACTTAATTCGGTTTCTGTGCCTGTTGTGATCATTGGAAACAGCATTCCGGGTGTGGCGTGTGACAGGGTAAGCACTGCGAATGAAGAGGGTGCTTATAAGGCGACTATGCATCTGATCCGTTCGGGACATGAAAATATTGCGATTTTGTGCGGCAGTGAAGATAGGGAATTTAATCGTGAGCGGATTGAAGGGTATAAACGGGCATTGAGAGATAATCAGATTCCGATTCAGGATCAATATATTGTTGATGATCTGAAAGGTAAAGCATCTGTAAAGATTGCCCTGGATAAGCTCTTGAATGATGTACACCAGCCATCTGCTATTTTTGTGGCTAATCTGGATACCATATATCATGTTTATAATTATATTTCCGAGCATGAAATTGAGTGCCCAAAAGATATTTCCGTTGTGTGCTTTAATGATTTTTCCTGGGCAACCCTGATAAATCCACCTACTACTACTGTGAAACAGGATGTAGATCAGATTTGTAAAGAGGCCTTTTCGTGTATTCAGGATAGAATTAAAGAAATTCAAACGCAGTCAGAAAAAAGTGAAGCGAAGACTATTTTGCTTCCCACTCAGCTTTGCGTCAGACGTTCTACCAGCGGGATTGGAAGAGGACCTTTTGGTGAAAGGGCAGGAGATATATCAGATTTAGTGTTGACAGAAGAAGAGCAGGAAGAATGTCAGAGACATACTTTTACTGCGGCAATGTCTTTTCATTATTCAGGAAAATCCCATTCTCTGCTTCTGGAAGAGGGAATCCGCAATATATTTGATAAATTCAATATTCAGATTATTGCAGTTGTAGATGCTCATTTTGATCCGGAATTGCAGTCAAAGCAGCTCAGAAGCCTTAAGCTTCTGGAACCGGATATCTTGATCTCAATTCCAACAGACACAAAAATCACATCACAGGCATACCATGAGATTGCAAGTGGAAAAACAAAAATGATATTTATGTCTAATATACCAAATGGTTTCAAGGCGAATGATTATGTAAGCTGTATTTCTGTTAATGAGCGTTCTCACGGAAGAAATATTGGCCGGGGACTTGGTGAAAATTTAAGAAAAATGCATTTGACAAATGTGGGCATGATGAAACATCAGTCAGAAGATTTCTATGCCACCAGACAAAGAGACAGTGCTGCAGAGCAGATTATTGTGGAAGAATTTCCGGAATTAAAAATCTGTGATACGAAAACCTTTGTCAAGGCAGAAGAAACATATGAATTAACAAAACAAATGTTAGAGGAATATCCTCAGATCGAGGGAATTTATGTTTCCTGGGATGCACCGGCAAAATATGTATTGAATGCCCTGACAGATATGGGGAGAGAAGATGTCATTGTATCAACCGGTGACCTGGAATATAACATTGCATTAAATCTGGCTAAGGGCGGAATGGTAAAAGCGATCAGTGCACAGATGCCATATGAGCAGGGAGAGGCAGTTGCGACTGTTGCAGTGAAAGCTCTCCTGGACGAAGTGGTGCCGTCCTATATTGGCGTGGAACCGGTGTATGTGGATCGGTATAATCTGCAGAAAGTCTGGCAGAAATCGTATAAAGAGCCTTTGCCTGAAGAGATTAAACAGGCTTTAAACTGGACTTGCCTGAATGAAATATAGAAAAATATAAGACGATTATAGAAAAATAGAAACAGGATCGACTTCTATTAGATATGTGAAAATAGAATGTCAGATCCTGTTTTTTTATTTGTGAGAAAAATATAGTTAAATATAGAAAAATAAACAAAAACAAAAGGGGATAAATGTGAAAAGTGCCGAAGTGAATGATAATACCAACCTTATGATTGACAGCAAATAGAATAAATGATATAGTAAAGCTACAATAAATTTACGTAAATTTAACCAATCAGAAAAATATAGAAAAATGAAAGGTATAGGGTGCAGAAATGAAAATTGGGTATATGACAAATGCTTTTGGACCACTTGTTGGTGCCGGCGGTGGAGTAACTAGTGTGAAGGATATTCGTTACGTAACAATGACAGATGATGAGGCTACATTAGAGCAGATTACCAAGATTGGATTTAAGAGTATCGAAGTCCTGGAAGGCAATCTTACAAATTATGCGGATGATCCACAGGTGTTGATTGATATGCTGGCCAAATACGGTGCGGATATGATGAGCGTTTGTGTAGGAGCAAATTTCATTTATCAGGACGCATTGGAAGACGAAATGGTTCACTTAAGAGCAGTTGCTGAAATGGCAGCAAAGGTTGGCGTCAAATACTTTGTAATCTGTGGTGGTGCTATCAGAGGAAAAGGAATCCAGCCGGGTGATGTGGAACTTCTCGCAAAAGGCCTTTCAAAAGTAATGGAGATTACAGAGGAGTATGGACTTGTAGCATGCTTCCATCCTCATCTTGGATCTATCGCAGAGAAACCAAAGGAAATTGATGAACTCTTTGCAGCATCTGATATCAAGATCTGTCCGGACTTGGCACACTTAAAAGCCGGCGGTTATGATCCGTTAACCTTTATCAAAAAATACTATGACAGAATTGCTTTCATTCATTTGAAAGATCTCCATGATAATGGTACATTTGCACCTCTTGGAACAGGAAATGTTGATAACAAAGGTGTCATCGAATATGTAAAGAGCAAAGGCTATGATGGAGACTGGTTAGTAGAATGTGATGCATGGCCAAATGATCCGGTTGCGGATTGTAAACAGTCTTATGAATACTTAAAAGGTTTATTATTTTAAATTTTAATTATTAATTGGGGGATAGCAAAATGAGAAAAAAAATAGTAGGAATGCTTACAACAGCTACTTTATTAACAATGGCATTAGCAGGGAATGTACAGGCTGCAGAAATTCGTTCTGTGGGACCGGATGGTGAAGCGGCAGTAGATGCCTCCACTATTGAACTGACAGATGATCAGATCGCACAGATCAAAGAAGGCGGATATACAGCTGCAATCTGTCTGCACTATGGCGGAAACGACTGGTCAACTTCTCAGCAGAAGGGACTGGAAGATACTTTTGGAGAACTTGGTATTGAAATTGTGGCTGTAACAGATGCTAACTTCTCAGCAGAAACACAGGTATCTAATATTGAAACAGTTATGGCAAAAAAACCTGATATTCTCGTTTCAATTCCTACAGATGCTACTGCAACAGCAGATGCTTACAAACAGGCAGCAGCAGCTGGTATTAAAATTGTTTTCATGGATCAGAGAGCTAATGGTCTGGAAGCAGGAAAAGACTATGTAAGCGTTGTATCTGCAGATAACTATGGTAATGGATATGCATCAGGAACTGTTCTTGGAGATGCTTTAGGCGGAAAAGGAAAAGTTGCAATGGTTTACTATGATGCAAACTTTGCTCCTACAAACCAGCGTGATGAAGGTTTCCGCGATGCAATGAAAAATTATCCGGATATTGAAATTGTAACAGAGCAGGGCTTCACAGATGAATCCGGCTGTGCTGAACAGGGAGATGCTATTCTTACACAGTTCCCGAACATTGATGGTATTTATGCAAGCTGGGATGTGCCTATGGAAGGTGTTCTTTCCGCTGTAAGAGCAGCTGGTATGGAAGGAAAAGTTACTCTGGCATGTAATGACCTTGGTAATAACGTAGCGCGTGAGATCGCATCCGGAAATATTGCAGGTGGTGGTGCTCAGATGCCATATGATCAGGGTGTTGCAGAGGCAAAACTGGCAGCATTGGCACTTCTTGGCGAAGAAACACCTTCTTATGTAGCTGTTCCTGCTGAAACAGTTACTCATGAGAATGTACTGGAAGCATATACAGATGTATATCATGTTGAAACACCAGACTGGTTAAAAGAAGCTTATGTAGAGTAAGACAATTGCAAATAATAGATAGGGGAACAAAATGAGCCAAAGCATTTTAAAAATGGAGCAGATTGTAAAATCTTTTGGTGCAGTAAACGTATTAAAAGGCGTTGATTTTGATCTTGCAAAAGGTGAAGTGCATGCTCTTGTTGGCGGTAATGGAGCCGGAAAATCCACTCTGATGAAGATTATGACCGGTGTTTACACAAAAGACAGTGGAAAAGTCATCATAAAGGGTGAAGAAAAAGAAATTAAAAGCACAAATGATGCAAAAGAAAATGGAATCGCTATGATTTTCCAGGAGATGTCCCTGGTTCCGAGCCTGACGATCGCAGAAAATATATTTCTGGGATATGAGCTGAAAAAACATGGTATGCGAGATGTTAAATTGATGAAACAGGAAACAGAGAAGGTTTTAAAACGATTAGGTCTGGATTTAGATCCGGGTACACCGGTTTCAGAACTGAGTGTTGGTTTGTGTCAGATGGTAGAAATTGCCAAAGCCGTTTCCAAGAATGCATCTATTTTAGTTTTTGATGAGCCATCTGCAGCTTTATCTGATTCAGAAACGGAGTTCTTATTTAAGATGATCCGTCAGCTGAAAGAAGAAGGCGTATCCATGGTTTATATTTCTCACAGAATGAACGAAATACTTGAAATATGTGACAGAGTAACAGTTATTCGAGATGGGAAAAAGGTAATTACAGAAAAAGTAGAAAATCTGACAATGGAAGAAATCGTAGCTCAAATGATGGGAAATGAAGCAAAAGAAACAAAGTTTGAGTATGTTCCCAGAGAGTATGATTGCAACGCAGAGGATCTTCTTACTGTAAAACATTTAAAAATTAATGACAAAATCGATGATATCAACTTTAGCATCAAACCCGGCCAGATTCTTGGTCTGGCCGGTCTGATGGGAGCCGGCAGAACGGAAATCATGGAAACTCTGTTTGGTCTTAGAAAGGCTGTAAGTGGAAGTATTGAACTGGAAGGTAAAAAAGTTGAAATCAAAAATCCTTCCGATGCAGTAGCCTGTGGTTTTGCACTGGTTCCGGAAGACAGAAGAAAAGAAGGATTGGTACTTTCGCATACCATTAAAGAAAATGCTATTCTTCCGATTTCTGCCCAGTTGGTAAAAAATGGGATATTTAATGATGATAAGGCAGCACATGATATCGTTGAAAAAAATATCCAGGATCTGGGAGTTGTAGCCGACAATATGAATCAGGAGATCAGGCTGCTCTCAGGTGGAAACCAGCAGAAGATTGTTATTGCAAAATGGTTAAATTCCAATCCTAAAATTTTTATGTTTGATGAGCCTACAGCAGGTGTTGATATCGTTGCGAAAGGTGAGATCATATCTATTATCAGAGAGTTTGCGGATAAGGGTGGCGCAGTAATTTTTGCTTCATCCGAATTAGCAGAAATGATGGCAATCTGTGATGACATCATAACAATTTTTGATGGAAAGATCACAGGAAGAATAGGCCGCAAAGAACTTATGAAAGAGGAGGAACTGCAACATGCAATCCAGAGGAAATAATAAAAAAATACAGATGAGCAAATATATGGTGTATATCGTTCTGGCAGTTGTATTTGTATTCTTCGCAATTACATTAAGAGATAACGGTTTCGCCAGCACACAGAACCTTTTAAACATTTTAAGACAGACAGCTATGATCTCAATTATGTCAGTAGCCGGTGTGTTTGTGTTAAGTGCAGGCCAGATTGACCTGACAGTTGGTTCTAACACAGCAATGAGTGCCATGTTAGTGGCTCTGGTTTTAAAGTCTACCAACAATATTTTCCTTGCTCTTATTGTTGCCCTGATTTTTGGTGTCGCAGTAGGTGTCATTAATGGTTTGCTTGTGACCAGATTAGGACTTCCTGCTTTCCTTGCTACTTTGGGAATGATGCAGGTGATCCGAGGTGCAGCAATGTGGATTACAAATACAGAGGCAGTGCCGATTTCAAATACAGTATTTAATACTATATTCGGTACAGGATTTGTGGGACCTATTTCTGTTCTGATCCTTTGGACTATTTTATTCTACATTTTAGGTTATATACTTTTCAACAGAACACCATTTGGAAAACATACTCTGGCAACAGGTGGAAATCAGATGGCTGCTCAGTATTCAGGAATAAAAGTACAGAGAATCAAGATGTATGTCTTTATGTTATCCGGAGCACTTTCTGCTTTTGCAGGTGTTCTGTATGCAGGACGTATGCAGTCAGGAAGATATTCCTTTGGTGACGGTGACGAAATGTCTGTAATCGCATCGGTTGTTCTCGGTGGAGCATCTATGGCAGGTGGAAGTGGTTCTATGATTGGAGCTCTTGCAGGATCTATTCTTATGGGAATGATCAGCAATGCTTTGATTCTTGCAAACCTCTCATCTGCACAGCAGAAGATGGTAAATGGTTTTATTATCATTGCAGCAGTTGCACTTAGCAACCTGGCGCAGAGAAAGAAATCAAATTAATTAAAGAAGATTTATAAAAGTAAAGATTGATATATGTGATTAAAATTAAAAATTAAAAAAATATTTATATTATGATGATTACGGAGGGTTAGATCATGAAAAAAATGAACATTGGTTTAGTAGGCGCTGGTTTTATGGGAAAAGCACACATGGTAGCATTTTCAAACATGCCAAAACTTTTTACAGATGCACCATTTATCCCTGTATTTAAAACAGTATGCGACATTGTTCCTGAAATCGCAGAGGATTTCAAAGAAAGATATGGGTTTGAAAAAGCATGTACAGACTGGATGGATATTATCAATGATCCTGAAATCGATATTGTAAGTGTTTGTACACCTAATAATCAACATGCAGCAGTTTCCATTGCAGCATTAAAAGCCGGAAAACATGTAATCTGTGAAAAACCGATCGCATCCACAACCGAAGATGCGAAAGCAATGGCTGAAGCAGCAGCAGAGGCAGCGAAAAAAGGTATAGTTTCCATGAATGGTTACCAGTACCGTCGTGTACCTGCAATTGATGAAGCGAAAAAGATCATTGAATCCGGAAGACTTGGCGAGCTGACAAATATCAGAACTCAGTATCTTCAGAGTTGGTCTGCAGACCCATCTTCTCCATTATCCTGGAGATTTGAAAAAGCAACTGCCGGAGCAGGAACACTTGGTGATATTGCTACACATGCACTGGATATTGCTCAGTATCTTGCAGGAAATATTTCTGAAGTTGTTTCTATTGTTAAAACATATATCACTGAACGTCCGGTACAGGAGGGCGGAGTTGACCTTCTTGGTACTGTAAAATTAGGACCGGATGCAAAGAGAAAACCGGTTGATGTTGACGACGAGGTAACAACACTTCTGAAATTTGAAAATGGAACTATCGGAAGCTGCGAAGCGACACGAATGGCATGGGGAAGAAACAACTATATTACATTAGAGGTTCATGGAACAAAGGGAAGCATTTCCTGGTGCTATGAACGTCTGAATGAGCTGAATGTATGCTATGGAATGGAAGATCAGGATGGAGAAAGAGGATTTAAAACAATCTACACAGGTCCTGCAAACCCACATGGCGATGTAACATGGAACATTCCGGGTATGAATATTGGATATGGTGAGTTAAAAGCAATTGAAATGTATGAATTTGGAAAAGCAATTGTGGAAGGATATCAGCCATCTACTAACTTTGGTGTTGGATACAGACTGGATCGAGTTTGTGATGCAATTCTTGAGTCCAATGAAACAGGTTCCTGGGTTAAAGTTAAATAAATGTGCGTAATTAAGTAGGAAAAACGCGATGATAAGAGTTGGAATAATCGGATATGGCTATATGGGCCAGTTACATAAAAAAAAGATAGTTCAAAGTGGTCAGGCAAGAGTAGTTGCAATTCTTGATAAAGAACAAAGACGACGAGAAGAAGGTCTGTCTGATGGATATCATGTATATTCGGAAAAACAGCTGGAAACATTTTTCAAAGAAACTATGGATCTTGTCATCGTGGCAACTAAAATTGAAGAACGTGCATATTATGCCACTCAGGCAATGACTGCCGGTTTCCACGTTTTATGTGAGAAACCGGTGGCCATGAATATGAAAGAACTTGAAGAGATAATTGCTATATCTGATAAAACAGGAAAAAAATTCACAGTACATCAGCCGAGACGCTTTGACCGGGATTATCTGATATTAAAAGAAGTGATCGACAGTCATGTGATCGGTGATGTTCATACCATAGAGTCACGTGTTCATGGAGAAAGAGGAATCCTTTTCGGATGGCGTGGCAGAGAAAAATCCGGTGGAGGCTTATTGAACGATTGGGGAACACATCTGATCGACCAATATTTGCAGTTGTTTCCGGAGGAAAAGGTAATTCGTATCGAATGCAGGCTGAGATCAATTCTTGTAGAAGATGTAGAAGATTATGTGGAATTAAATTTAACATTCTCAAATAATGTATATGCAAAAATCGTCTTGACAACATTTGCTTTATGTGAAATGCCGCGATGGTTTGCACTTGGCAACAGAGGAACTTTGCGTCTGGATGATATGACAGGAGAAAACGGAAGCATTGTTCGTCTGAAAACAGAAGTAGATGTTGAAGAGTTATCGAAAAGGGGAAGCGTTGCGCCCAGTCTGACGTTAGCACCTCTGGACAATCTTTATAAAGAGAAAATTCCTCTGCCAAATGAAGGCGATACGACTATGTGTTTCTGGAATAGTCTTATTGCTGCATTGAAGGGAGAAGGAGAGTTCCTGGTGAAAACGGAGGATACCATACGTCAAATGAAAATTCTGGAGGCAGCCAGGCTTTCAAGTGAGACAAATCAGAGTGTTGATGTAAATATTTGATGAAAGGAAATTGACTATGAAGTTTGGACTTTTAACAGCAATTCTTGAAGGTACAACATTTGAAGAAGCAGTTGACTTTGCAGCAGAGAATCAGCTGGAATGTCTTGAAGTTGCCTGCTGGCCAAATACAGGTGGGGCTAAGAGACGCTATGCTGGTGTATGTCATATTGATGCGGAAGCATTAACAGAAGAAAAAGCTAAAGAAATCATCCAGTACTGTAAAGAGAGAAATGTAGAGATTTCATCTCTGGGATACTATCCAAATACACTTGATCCGGATCTGGAAAAGAGAAAACAGTATATTGATCATATTTATGCATTGATAGATGCCAGCAGTATGTTAAATGTAAATATGGTTACAACATTTCTTGGAAGAGTACCGGACAAAAATGTTGAAGAAAACCTGGAAATTGTAAAAGAAGTATGGCCTCCGATCCTGGAATATGCGAAGGAAAAAGGCGTAAAAATCGCTATTGAAAACTGTCCTATGTGGTTTACTGCAGACGAATGGCCGGGAGGACAGAATCTGATGACTTCTCCGGAAAACTGGAGAAAAGTATTTGAAGTACTTCCGTACGATAATCTTGGCATAAATTATGATCCTTCTCATTTTGTATGGCAGCAGATTGATTACATTAAACCAATTTATGAGTTTAAAGATAAGATTTTCCATGTGCATTACAAAGATATCAAAATATACCAGGATAAATTAAATGATGTTGGTATTATGGCATATCCTTTGAAATACATGTCACCGAAATTATGTGGTCTTGGAGATGTTGACTGGGGCAAATATGTATCAGCATTAACAGACATTGGTTATCAGGGCTACAGTGTAATTGAAGTAGAAGATAAGGCTTTTGAAGGCAGTCTTGATAATGCTAAAAAAGCAGTGAAGCTGTCAGCAAAATATTTAAGAAATTTCGTTGGTTGATTTCGCAGCCGGACGGAAAGGAGAATAAAAATGGATCAGAATAATGCAAGTCCTAAAAAAATGAATGTCGGTTTGATTGGTGCAGGATTTATGGCTAAAGCTCATTCCATTGCATATGCTGGTATGCCTATGTTTTTCTGGCCGGCACCAATCATTCCGGTCAAAAAGATGATCGTTGATATGAATGAAGCAATTGCCAGAGAAGCTAAAGATAAGTTTGCTTTTGAATCTTATTCTACAGATTGGCATGATGTTGTAAATAATCCGGAGATTGATGTTGTGGATATCTGCACTCCGAATAATGTTCATGCTGAAATTGCAATTGCAGCTGCAAAGGCAGGAAAACATATTATCTGTGAAAAACCACTGGCATTAACTGTTGATCAGGCCAGAGAAATGTATCTTACTGCAAAAGAAAATAATATTAAAACATTAGTAGCTTTCAACTATCGAAAAACACCGGCTGTTCAGCTGGCTAAAAAATATATTGAAGAAGGCGCTATTGGTGAGATCCTTGATTTCAGAGGAACTTATTTACAGGATTGGTCAGCTGATCCGGAATCTCCGCTGTCCTGGAGATTCCAGAAGAATATTTGCGGAAGCGGAGCTCTTGGTGATATAGGAACTCATGTGGTAGATATGCTGAGATTTCTGGTAGGAGACTTTAAAAAGGTAAATGCAAGAACAGCAACCTATATTCCGGAACGTCCGGTTCAGAGCGGACTTACCGATAGTCTTGGAAATGCACGTCTTAACAAGGATACACCGAAAAAAGCAGTAGATGTAGATGATCAGTGTATGTTTATGATCGAATGTGAAAATGGAGCCTTTGGAAGCATTGAAGCAACAAGAAATGCATGGGGAAGAAATAATTATATTACATTTGAAATCCATGGAACATTAGGCTCTTTATATTTCAATTATGAACGTCGAGATGAGCTGCAGGTATGCTTTGCCAGTGATCCGGACGATCGTCGAGGATTCAGAACGATCTATACAGGACCAAATCATCCATATGGAAATGGACTGTGGCCAATTCCTGCTCTTGGTATTGGTTATACAGAAACTAAAATTGTGGAATGTTATGATTTCTTCAATGCTATTGCAAACGATACACAGGCAAGCCCGAATTTTGAAGATGGATATGAAATAGAACTGATTTCAGATGCAATCCTTAAATCAGCACAAACTCATACATGGGTAGATGTTCATTAATCGTTACTGTTCACTCCGTTCTCAGTAACATAGCCAAAATTCATTCCAGTTTGCCTGCGGCAATGGAATTTTAGCTTGTATGTCTCGGGATAGTGGTGTGTAAACAGCAGCTTGACTGGTTTCAGTATTTCTGCGAAGACCGAAAAAAGAATTGTAAGACTTGTCTTTTAGCGTTAGTATAAGAATAGTCTTAGAGCGTGTTTGAAAAATCATTCCCACAAATTATGACGCGCATCTTGCGGAAAGCATTTTTCAAACACGCTCTAGACTTGGAAAAAAGTTATAATAAGGTATAGTCTTTGAGGTCAAAAATCAGATAAAGGTTTCTGACCTTTTTTGTTTAATGAGGGATTATAAAATATGGAGACATTTTTTACAAAGGACAAAAATTTTTATAAGGTGTTTTTCAGGTTAATGTTGGTTGTGGCGCTGCAGAATCTGGTGGCATACAGTGTGAATATGCTGGATAATATGATGCTTGGAAGCTATGATCAGAATGCACTTTCCGGGGCAGCCACTGTGAACCAGATTTTCTTTGTTGTAAATCAGCTTGCCATTGCGATCGGAAATGCCCTGATCGTAATGAGTTCCCAGTACTGGGGGAAAAAAGATACCTGTGCGATCAGGAAACTGACAGGAATTGTACTGATATTCAGTCTGCTGGCAGCGATGATCATCCTTGTCATATGCTCGGCATTTCCGGAACAATTGCTTGGCCTGTTCACGACATCACCGGACATTATCATGGAAGGCCAGATTTATCTTAAGATATTGAAATGGACGTTTGTCTTATTTCTGATCAGCAATCTTCTGATTTCCATGCTGAGAAGTGTGGAGACAGTACAGATTTCATTTGTTGTTTCTGTGATATCTCTGATCGTAAACGGCGGAATTAATTATACATTGATCTTCGGGCATTTTGGATTTCCGGAAATGGGGATTAAAGGTGCTGCAATAGGAACACTGACAGCCAGAAGCCTGGAGTTTTTGATCGTTCTGTTTTATGTGGCAAAGATTGATAAGAAAGTCCGGGTATTTGATGGTGGCTTATTAAGAGGAACATTCACAGCTGAGAACAGAAAACTGTGCAGGGATTTTATTAAAGTATCCACTCCTGTCATCCTTTCCGGACTGGTCTGGGCAATTTCAATCCCTATGCAGACGGCAATACTGGGACATCTTTCATCAGATGCGATTGCAGCAAATTCCGTAGCAACAACGTTCTTTCAGTATTTAAAAGTAATAGTAGTAGCGATCGCTTCTGCTTCCTCTGTAGTGATCGGAAAGTCTATCGGTCAGGGCGACAGAAATGAAGTGAAGGCTGTTGGACGGACGTTGTCAGTGATCGATATTTCCATAGGAATTATACTGGCAATAGTTTTGCTTATTTTGAGAAAACCGTTGCTGTCTATGTATAATCTCACAGAAGAGGCAACAATCCTTGCAGACCATCTGATGATAGTCATGAGTGTGGTCATGGTGGGAATGTCTTATCAGATGCCGGTTTCTGTAGGTGTTATTCAGGGAGGCGGAGATACAAAATTCCAGATGTATATGAATCTGATCTCAACATGGGGAATTGTAATGCCCCTGTCTTTCCTGGCTGCGTTTGTATGGAAACTGCCGGTGGAATGGGTAGTTGTAGCTGTCCAGTCGGATCAGCTGTTTAAATGTGTGCCTGTGTTCCTGAGATTCAGAAGTTATAAATGGATCAGGAAGCTGACTTGATAAGAACTGATTAAAGAATCATCATTTATTTAACCGAATCAAGTAAGTCCCCTGCTTCAATTGCGAAAAGCAATAAACAGTGGGTGGGGACTTGCTTGTATCAGGAGGAGTGCAATCTTCTTCTGATAAACTGCGGAGCAGCTATTCGGTTATGAGCAAGTAGCAAAGCGGATTGCGAATATCCGCTTGACTTAAGTGCAAAATATCTAAGAAACTTTGTAGGTTAAGAAAACAGTTATCTATTTGACAGACCGTTTTACCGGTCATAACAGAGTTTGAAAGAAAAGGAGAAAAATAATCATGAAGAGAAAAACATTAGCGATTTTAACAGCAGCTGCAATGGCAGCAGGAAGTCTTAGCGCAGGCGTATGCGTATATGCAGCAGATGACGCCACACATATTTATGTACTGACAGCACCGGAAGACCACGGATGGACAGGTTCTGTTGCAACTTTTGCGAAAGAGAAAGTGGAAGAAGTAAACAACGACGGCAAATATACCGCAGAACTGATCACATCTGCAAATGCAGCAGAGCAGATTGTTAATATCGAAGATATCGTAGCTTCCGGAGAAGACAATATTGCAGTTGTTATCCAGCCAATCGATGACACAGTTCAGTCTGCAATCCAGCAGTTAGTAGACGCAGAAATCCCTTATGTTGCATTTGACCGTATCATTGACGGCGTTTCCTCAAGTGCAGTTTCCAATGTAAAAGGTGACAATGAGGGAATCGGAGCTGCCGCAGCAGCATACTTCGTATCCGAAGGAATGACACCGGGCGAAGCAGTTTATGTATATGAGGGAGACACTTCTTCTGTAACCTCTCTTCGTGACAGTGGTTTCACAGAATACCTGACAGGTGAACTGGAATACGACGGTGAAACAATCGCAGATGACAAGAAATGGACAGAGGATGATTTAAAATCCATCATCTATTCCGGAGCAATGAACTGGAGCCGTTCTGATACAAAGACTTCTTTTGAATCTCTTCTTGGTGACAGTGCAAATGCTGATATTAAATGGTTCTATGCAGAAGATGATGAACTTGCAATGGGAATCCTGGAAGCACTTCAGGGTGGCGGAATCGATGACGCTACGAAAGAAGCATTCCTTGGAAACAAACCATACATTACAGGATGCGGCGGACTTGACGAACTATATGCAGTAATGAGAGGTGAAAGTTTCCAGGATATCGCAGAGCAGTGCGGTGGAATTGTTTCCGTAACTTACAGCCCTGCAATGATCCAGACTGCAATTCAGGATATGGTAGATCATCTTGACGGTGAAGAAGTAGAGCAGGATCATGTCATCGCATGCGAGATCGTAAATTCTGACAATGTAAAGGATTATCCATCATTCTAAAACAACAGATTGATGATATCATAAAACCCAAGTCATATTTTTTAACACAGTGGGGCCGTCCCTTAATCGCCCTTAATGGGACGGTCCCATATAGTCGTTTACAGTTGCTTATTATTCATTGAGGGGTGAAGGAGGAAAAAATGAGCCTATTGTGCATGAAGGATATCTGCAAATCATTTAACGGGATCCCCGTCCTGAAGCAGGTACAGCTGACGATAGAAAAAGGGGAAGTCCATGCGCTGCTGGGAGAAAATGGTGCCGGAAAATCAACGTTGATGAACATTCTTGCCGGTGTCTTTCCGGCAGACAGCGGCGAAGTTGAATTTAATGAAAAAAAGATAAGAAAAATGACGATCCAGCAGTCCGAAAAACTTGGAATTGCATTCGTTCACCAGGAACTGAACCTGTTCAATGACCTGAAAGTCTATGAGAATATTTTTCTTATGAAAGAATACAAAAAGAAAACCGGGATACTGGACAAGAAGCGGATGATCCGGGAAACACAGCAGCTCTTTACAGAACTCGGAGTGGAGATTGAACCGGAAGAAAAGGTTGAAAATCTGAAGACCAGCCAGAAACAGCTGCTGGAGATTTCCAAGGCACTGTTTTTCCAGGCAAAATTGCTGATCCTGGATGAGCCGACTACCTCACTGAATAATGATGAGGTAGAGCACCTGTTCCAGATTATTCGCCGTCTGAAAGAGAAAGGCACAGCATTTATATTTATTTCCCATAAGATGCCGGAAATTTTCCGGATTGCTGACCGATATACAGTATTGCGAAACGGTGAGTTTATAAAAAGCGGAAAGCTCTCAGAAATTACACAGGAAGAGGTAACTGGTCTGATGGTTGGAGAGAAGTTTTCACATCAGGAGGTTTACCAGAAAAGGGAGCTGGGAGAAAACGTTCTGGAGTTAAATGGAATGTCCGGACATGGATTTTCCAATGTAAATCTTACAGTAAAAAAAGGCAGTATTGTAGGTCTGACAGGACTGCAGGGATCAGGAAGCAGCGAACTGCTTCAGGGACTTTTCGGAGCAGTACCGGTGACAGGCGGAACTTTGAAAGTTTCTGGAAAAGAATGCAGAATACATGGTATTCAGGGAGCGATGAAAGCAGGAATTGCCATGCTGGCTTCTAACCGAAAAGAGAATTCCGTAATCCCGGATATGAGCATTCTGGAAAATATGTATCTTTCAGAACAGGTTCTGTCTGCCCGACAACCACTAATCTCTGCCGGAAAAGAAAGAGAGCGTTATGAGAAATACAAAAAGCTGCTTTCCATAAAAGCCGCAGATCCCAAGGATCCGATCACGTCATTAAGCGGTGGAAACCAGCAAAAAGTTTTTCTTGCCCGCTGGTTAAATACAGAGGCAGGTATTCTCCTGTTGGACAATCCGACACAGGGAATCGACGTAGGAGCCAAAGCAGAAATCTATAAACTGATTCTGAAACTGGCAGATGCCGGAAAAACAATCCTGATTAACACACTGGAAATCCCGGAACTTGCCAAAGTGGCGGACTGCTGTGCTGTATTTTATGAAGGGACGATCATAAAGATGTTGCAGCACGAAGAAATTGATGAAAAAACAGTAATGCTGTATTCCACAAATGCAGCGCAGAAGGGAGAATCATAATGAACAAGAAAAAATCAGCTTCTGCAGGAATCATGAGCTTCTGCGGAGAATACAGTTATATTTTGGTATTTATTGCAATCTTTATCGTATATGCTTTTACATCCAGCGGACTTACCTGGAGCGGAGTTATGAATGTATTCCGCCATTCCGCAGTTATCGGAATTATCGGAATTGGTATGGGACTGGTCTGCCTGACAGGAGAGATTGATCTGTCTGTAGGCGCCATGCTGGCACTGGACGGTGGATTTTCTGTTATTATTTTTAACATGACAGACAGTATCCTGCTGACATTTTTATTCGCAATCGTGTTTGGTGCATTCTGCGGTCTGGTAAACGGAGTGATGGTAGGTCTGGTGGAAATGCCGGCATTTATCGTAACTCTGGCAACTATGCTGATGTACCGTTCTTTTGCACAGTATTTCTGCCAGCATGTGGATAAAGTACTCATTGGAAATGGAAGTTCTGTGTATAAGATGGCATCTGACAAGAGCTCTTATCAGACGCTCTACAACATGGGAAATGGAAAAGCAGCCAGCATCCCGTATGTGGGAATCGTTCTGATCGTGCTGACTATCCTGTTTGTATTTGTTACTACAAGTACCAAATATGGCAAGAAAGTCTATGCAGTAGGAAGCAACCTCAAAGGTGCGAGAATGGCAGGCATCAATGTTGCAGCCATGAAGATCTCTGTATTTGCGATCTGTGGTGCACTGGTAGGTGTAGCAGCATTTCTCTGGATTGCCATGAACGCATCCTGCGACCCGGCAACAACAGGAACCAGCTATGAGATGTACGCCATCGCAGCAGTTGTTCTCGGCGGCATCAGCATGTCCGGTGGAAAAGGAAGATGCCTGGGGATTCTGTTTGGAGCTATGTCCTATACAGTTATCGATAAGATTATTGTCAGCCTGAAGATGGATTCCCTGATCAATAATGCAATCAAAGGAATGATACTGCTGATCGTGATCATGATCCAGGTGGCAGGACCAAAGATCCGTGGGAAACTTAAATAAAATTATATCCAGAAAGAACATAGATAAATATAAATCAGAAAATGAAAGGAACAGCAGAAGTACTGCATAACCCAGATTCTGGAAGTAATTTATAAGGCTTCTGAAACAAATACAACAATTAAAGTTGAATAAAAAGGAGAGACTATGCACATCACACGTGCATAGCCTCGATCCATTCTTTTTCTTTAAATCCGGTAAGTACAAAGTCATCCCCGATCACCAGTGGTCGTTTCACCAGCATTCCGTCTGTGGCAAGAAGCTTCAGCTGTTCATCTTCAGACATATCTTTTAATTTATCTTTCAATCCCATTTCCTTATAGAGCATCCCACTTGTATTAAAGAATTTCTTCAGTGGAAGCCCACTTTTGGTGTACCATTCTTTTAATTCTTCATAGGTAGGATTTTCTTCTTTAATAGCCCGTTCTTCATAACTGATACTGTGTTCATCCAGCCATTTCAGAGCTTTCATGCAGGTACTGCATTTGCGGTAAACTAAAACTTTCATAGATATTCTCCTCGTATAGATTTATCGTGACTATTTACAGGCAATTATTTCCTCTATTATTGTTCCAGATAGATATATCATAAATTGTAAAGGGCGATTTTGCAAGAGAATGTTATGGAAGAATTGTAAGGTTCAGGTTTTCATGTTAATATGTTCATATACAAAAGAAAAAACAGTCCCAGTTCCCCGGAGAGGAGAAATCATGCGTGATGAGACGAAGATGGACGTATATACGTCTGGAGTGACTGGCGCAGAGTATGATGCAGGAATGAAACAGCTTATGAGTAATAAGGAGATTATCGTTCCCATTTTGCAGATGACGGTGCCAGAGTTTAAAACGTGCTCACAGGAAGAAATTCTACAGTGCTTAGACATTTCTTCTATTACAAAAGATGATTTCGTAAGTGATATACCAAATGTAGAAAAGGATCTGAGATTAACAAAAGAAGACAGTGAACTCTCATCTCTTGTGGAGAAACTGGTGAGGTTTGATATTCGGTTTAAAATAATAAATCCAAAGTTATCTACAGAGAAAATAAGAGTGAATTTACATATTGATATGGAAGCGCAGAAAAGCTACCGTCCAAGTAATCCGTCATACCCTATATTAAAACGTGCAGTATATTATGTGGCCAGAGACCTTTCATCTCAGTTAAGTACTATTACGCAGACTACAGATTATTCAAAGTTGGAAAAATGTTATTCCATATGGATCTGTGCGGAGGATGTGCCAAAGAAACTGCAGAATACATTGACGGAATACTCTTTTTCGAAGAAGGATATTATAGGGGGAGCAGATGAACCTGAGGAGGATTATGATCTCTTAACAGTAATTATAATCCGACTGGGAAAAGAAACAGAAGAAAAAGGAATATTTGATTATCTGAAAGGGCTTTTTACTGGTGATATAAAGAGAATACAAAGATATTCACATATAGAATGGTCAGAACCATTTCAGGAGGAGGCGAGCAAAATGACAGGATTTGGAGATATGATTTATGAAAGAGGAATACAGCAAGGAATGCAACAGGGAATGCAACAGGGAATACAGCAAGGCCGTCATGAGGGAATGATTCTGGGGGCTCTCATGAGTGGAAAAACTCCAGAAGAAGTTTCGAAGATGTTGAACTTGCCTCTGGAAGAAATAAAAAAAGTTCAGGAACAGCAGATGACTGCGAACAGATAGTAAAAGAAAATTACTGCTATAAGGTTAATAGGGAACTGGGAAATCTATGATTGAAAAGAGTTAAGTCTATGTATATTACAATATATAGGCTTAACTCTTTTTCTGAATCTGAAAAGTATAAAAGGTAGTGTAAAATAGTTTGTATTTTTTATTGCATCAACTACAAAAATTTGTATCTGTAAATTCTGCAAAAAATATGTTACCGCTTTCATAAAAACTGACGAAAATAAAAAGCAGAAACTTAAATTCTGCACAAAAACAAATATATAAATTTGTATAATACGTAAAAATGCACTTAATATCTTCAAAACTATTGACATTTATTGGTGAAAAAGTATAATCAAAAATATGAAAGCGCTTGCAGAAAATGAAACTAAGAAAACATGAAAAAGAGTATAAGGAGGTTTATTATGGAGTATGTAATAGGAATTTTATTACTGGTTTCTTTCTTCGGACTGGTTGTATATGCAGTACGTGGCGGAAACCTGATGCTGGGGATTTTTGTAATGGGTATTATATGGACGGTTCTGCCAATGATTGGCAATATGTTTGTTACAAATCCGGATTTTATAGCAGCAAATAAAGATGCGATCAGTATCAGCTGGACAGATGCACTTCAGAAGGTATTCCAGAGTGGTCCTGAAGGATGGGGACCTGTACTGGTAAATGTAGTGTTTGGTGCATGGTTTGGACGAGTTCTTATGAAAACAGGAATTGCTTCCACATTAATTCGTACCACAACAGAATTAGGCGGTGACAAACCTGCGATTACATGTATCTTACTTTGCATCGTAACTACAGCATGTTTCTCATCTATCTTCGGAGCTGGTGCAGTTGTAGCAATCGGTGTCATTGTACTTCCGATTTTTATGTCTCTTGGTATTCCGAAAGTTCTGGCAACATGTTCATTTATGTTAAGCGTCGGAGCCGGAATGTTTGTTAACCCGGTTCTTTACGGACAGTATTCCGCATTCTTCCTCGGAGAGGACGGAAAAACATTATATCCTTATGAACAGCATGTATCATGGGGAATCTACGCACTTTTAATTCAGGTTGCAGTTGTTATCATCATGGTTGTTGTACTCAGCAGAGAGAAAAAAGTTCACAGCTGGGCAGCTACAGCGCCATCTTCCACAAAGAAACGTCGTGGCGACAATGCACCGGGAATTGCACTGATCGCTCCGATTATTCCGGTTGTACTTCTGATCGTGCTTAAGGTTCCGATCATTCTCGGATTTATCATTGGCAGCTTTTATGCATTATTTACCTGTGGAAAGATCAAAAGCTGGGGACAGACCTGCCGTATGGTCAACAAAGACTTCTTTGATGGCGTTGTAGATACAGCACCGCTGGTAGGATTCCTCCTTATGCTTCCTATGTTTAACAAAGCAGCAGAGCTCTGCGTACCATATTTCAACGCACTGCTCGGTGGAATCATTCCGAACAATACACTGATCATCAGTATCGTATTTGCAGTACTTGCACCACTTGGAATGTTCCGCGGACCATTCACACTGTTTGGATGTGGAGCTGCAACACTTGGCATCTTAAAAGGTATCGGATTCTCAACCGCATATCTTGCACCGCTGATCATCATCCCAAGTACAGTAATGAACGTATCCTGCTGTATCACTCAGTCCTGGATCGTATGGGGTGTTAACTACACGAAAGTATCTACAAAAGAATACCTGAAACTGAGCGCAGTAGTCGGATGGATCATCTGCATTATTCTGCAGGCAATGGTATACGTAATGTTTGGTTAATCCGTACAGGATTTATGGAGGAAAAGAACAATGGGTAATAGAAAAGTGAGAATGGGAATCGACGTTGGAGGTACCCATACAAAAGCGGTGGCAATTGATAATGCGACACAGAAAATTATTGGAAAATCTTCAGTAAAAACAACTCATGACGACCAGTCCGGTGTAGCAGCCGGAGTTGTCCAGGCATTCCAGAACTGCCTGAAAGAGAATAATATTGATCCGGAAGATGTTGTATTCGTAGCACACAGTACAACACAGGCAACCAATGCTCTGATCGAAGGTGACGTAGCAAAAGTCGGTGTTATCGGAACCTCCCAGGGAGGGCTTGAGGGTGTCCTCGCAAAAGCACAGACAAAATTAAAGAACATTGACCTTGGTTCAGGAAGAAAGATTGAGATCTGCAATGCATTTATCAAAGAAAAAGATCTGAATCACAATACTATTAAGAGTGCAGCAGAGAAACTGAAAGCAGAGGGTGCAAAGGTTTTCGTAGCATCTGAAGCATTCGGTGTAGATGATATGAGTGCTGAGAAAGAAATCTACGATGTAACAAAAGGTGAGATGGGAATGGAAACAAGTATCGCTTCTGACATCACCAAACTGTATGGACTGACCAGAAGAACAAGAACAGCAGCGATCAACGCAAGTATTCTTCCCAAGATGCTCAACACAGCAAATCAGACAGAACAGTCTGTACGTGGTGCAGGAGTAAAAGTTCCGCTTATGATCATGCGTGGTGACGGTGGTGTTATGGAGATCAATGAAATGAAGAAACGTCCGGTGCTTACCATGCTTTCCGGTCCGGCAGCTTCTGTAATGGGATCTTTGATGTACCTTCGTGCATCCAATGGTGTTTATTTCGAAGTAGGTGGAACAACTACGAACATCGGTGTTATCAAGAATGGACGTCCTGCTATTGATTATTCTGTAGTAGGCGGTCACAGAACTTATATCACATCTCTGGATGTACGAGTACTTGGCGTAGCAGGTGGAAGTATGATCCGTCTGAGCAAAAACGGAGTCACAGATGTTGGTCCTCGTTCTGCACATATCGCTGGTCTTGATTATGCAGTATTTACCCCGGAAGAAGAGATCGTAGATCCGCAGCTGGAACTTTTCTCCCCAAAAGAAGGCGATCCATCCGATTATGTAGCGATCAAATTAAAGAGCGGAAAGAGAATCACCATCACAAATTCCTGCGCAGCCAATGTACTTGGACTTGTAAAACCGGAACATTTCTCCTATGGTAATGCAAATGCAGCAAGAAAGGCAATGCAGCCGATCGCAGATTATCTTGGTGTAACAGTAGAAGAAGTTGCAATCCAGATTCTTACAAGAGCATATGAAAAAATCAGCCCGGTTATCCTGGAGCTGGCAGATAAATATAAACTGGAACATGACCAGATCTCTCTGGTAGGTGTAGGTGGAGGTGCCACCTCTCTGATAGGTTTCTGTGCACAGAAGATGAACATCAATTACAGCGTTCCTGAAAATGCAGAAGTTATTTCCTCTATCGGTGTTGCCCTTGCAATGGTTCGAGATGTTGTGGAGCGAGTTGTTCCGAATCCGACAGCAGAGGATATCCGCAGCATCAAGGCAGAAGCAATTGACAAAGCAGTGGAGAGCGGTGCATCACCGGATACTGTAGAGGTACATATCGAGATTGATGCTCAGACATCCAAGCTGACAGCAATCGCACTTGGATCCACAGAAGTTAAGACAGCAGATCTGATGAACGAGTGTACAGAAGCAGAAGCCAGATCTCTTGCTGCAACAGACATGCGTAAGAAAGAGAACGAGATTGAGCTGGTTTGCCAGATTCCGAACTTCTATGTATATCAGACAACAGAGAAAGACAGAAAACCAATCCGTATCCTTGATAAGAAAGGATTTATCAAAGTACAGAGAACAGACGGAATCGCAGTTACTGCAAAAGTTGCTTCTTATAGAAGTGCTGTAACGAAGTTATGGGAAGAACTGGCAGTTTACAAAGCAGATGCGATCCTCAGACCAGACTATTATATCTGTGCCGGTGCACGAGTAATGGACTTTAATGGTTCCGGTGAACTGGAACAGGTACTCATGCTGATGGATGTAGAAATGCAGAGTCTGGATCCAAATACAGAAGTAGTGATCGTAGGCGCAAAAAGCCAGGTATAAAGAAGAATAAAAGCAGCCGGAAAGGAGGAAACAATGAAGTATACGATCAGAGAAATGATGAAAGAGCTGACAGGACTGACAGACCTTCAGTGGGGTGGATATGCTTTCTATCATGAACCTCTGGAGCGAAAATTTACTCCGGAGCAGAAGGAGAATTATACCCGTCTTGCAAACAAATGCGGTGAAGAGGAAGCAGAGAGCTTGCTGTCAGAATATCCGGAAAAGAGTATCGAGGAAATCGCCGGAGAACTGGGATTTACCGTAAAAACTCCGGATACTCCTACAGGTGGCGGACATGTACTCTTTGCGCAGTATGTGGAGCCAAAAGAGATCACAGTCTTTATGGACTGTATTGAAAAAGCAGAAAAACTGTTAAATAAAGAAAAGCTTCAGAGTTTCTTTCCGGCAGCAGATCTGAAAGATGTATTAATGGCACATGAACTTTTTCATGGAATTGAATACAGAAAAAGGAAGCAGATTTTTACCCAGACAGAGAAGATTGAATTGTGGAGACGCCCGTTTTCCAATAAATCAAAAATCTTATGTTTAAGTGAGATGGCAGCAATGGCGTTTGCAAAGCGTATGACAGGGATCAGTTGCTCCCCATATGTGCTGGATGTGCTTCTCATGTATTGTTACAACGAAGAAGCAACCATTGCTTTATATGAGGAAATCCTTGAAGCAGCAGGGATCAGAGAAAGGGAAGAAGAATGTTAACAACAACAATTGATCATGCAGAGAAATACAATTACCTTGGAGAACGTTTCAGGAAAGCATTTGCATTTCTGAGAGATACTGATTTCTCCGTTCTTTCAGAGGGAAAAGTTGAGATAGATGGAGAGAACATTTTTGCAGAAGTTCAGGAATATGTGACAAAACCGGAAAACGAATGCAGATTTGAATCTCATAAGAAATATTTTGATATTCAGTATATGGCAGAGGGCGAAGAATACTTCGGATTTATTCCTCTCGAAGAGCTGAAAAAGGATACAGGATATGATGAAACCAGAGATCTGGAATTCTACCAGTTTCCGGAAGTAAACGGAAGAATCCATCTGAAAAAAGGTGATTTTGCAGTAGTATCTCCGGATGATGGTCATCAGCCGAGATGTATAGGAAAAGCACCATGTAAAGTAAAGAAAATCGTAGTAAAGGTAAAAGTAGACTAAATCGTTTAAAAAGCAGGTAAAGAAAAGTCCGGATTCCCTGAAATCTTGAAAAAAGTGCCGCATCGTGTATAATATCTATAGAATTAGATGAGAGAAAGTTATTGGATACAAAGGAAACAGTAACATCAGAAACGATTAGGAGACAAAGACAAGGGAAAAATATGAATATATATGACATTGCCAAGGAGGCGGGAGTTTCAATAACCACAGTATCCCGTGTGATCAACAAAAAGGGATACGTCAGTGAGAAGACAAGAAAAAAGATTCAGGATGTACTTGACAGAAATGAATATCATCCAAGTGACATTGCAAGAGGTCTTGTTTCGGGATCTATGAAAACAGTTGCAATTGTTGTTGTGGATGTTCGTGTTCCCCATTATGCGTTGACTTCCTATATTATGGAACAGAGGTTATCTGATGAGGGATACATGGTTCTGGTATGTAATACCGGTGAGAAAGAAGAGGACTGCAGGAAATATTTATGTATGCTTGCAAACCGTCATGTAGATGGAATCATTCTGGTGGGATCGATCTTCAACAGACTTTGTGATGAAGAGACACTGAATCTTTTAAGTGACATTCCGATTGTTATGGCAAACGGAAAGATTGACAGGGACAATATCCATGCAGTTCTGGTTGATGAAGCATACGGAATGGAACTTGCCACCGAACATTTATATGAAAGAGGACGCAGAAAACTTGCTTATGTGATCGATAAGGATACTAATGCCGCTGACAGAAAGCGGAAAGGCTTTCTCAGAGAAATGAAAAGGCTTGGATATGAGGATCCTGAAAAAGATGTTTACCACACTTCCTATGGACTGGAGGGCGGAGCACAGATTGCAGAAGTTTTACGTGAGAAAGGATATGACGGAGTTGTATTCGGAGAAGATCTGACAGCAGTCGGAGCTCTAAATCAGTGGAAAAAAGACGGGGTGAAAATCCCGGAAGAGATTTCCCTGATCGGATGCAATAATTCGGAATATTCCTATGTATGCAGCCCTGCACTTACCACAGTAAACAATAAAGGTGAAGTGCTCAGTGAGCTGACAGTAAGAATGCTTCTGGATGTTCTGGAGAAAAAGAAAGAACTTGCTTCTTTGATCGTTCTTCCGGAACTGGTAGTGAGGGAGACGACATAATCCAGCCGGAAAGGAAATTATGTCAGAAGTTATATTATTTGGAGAGCCAATGGCAATGTTCGTAGCCAAGACCTGCGGACCATTATATGAAGTAGAAGAATTTACAAGAATGCTTGCCGGTGCAGAGGTAAATGTAGCAATCGGACTGAAACGCCTGGGACATTCTGTTGCATATGTAACCAAGCTTGGAACAGATCCGTTTGGAACTTATATTGAGAATAAACTGAAATCAGAAGGTCTTGATGTTCAGATTTCAAAGGACGAAGATCATTTCACAGGTTATCAGCTGAAAGGCAAAGTAATGGAGGGGGATCCTGAAGTATTCTATTATAGAAGAAACAGCGCAGCATCATGCCTTTCTGTAGAAGATATTGAGAAGGTGGATCTGGAAGGAGCAAGAGTACTGCACATTACAGGAATCCCACCGGCACTTTCCAAGAGCTGCCGTAAAGCAACTTACCGTCTGATCGAACGTGCGAGAGAAAAAAACATGCTGGTCAGTTTTGATCCAAACCTCAGGCCAACTCTTTGGGAGAGTCAGGAAGTGATGATTCAGACGATCAATGATATCGCATCCAAAGCAGACATCGTACTTCCGGGAACTGGCGAGGGAAAAATTCTTATGGGAAGTGATAAACCGGAGGAAATCGCAGAATTCTACCGTAAGAACGGAGCAAAAGCCGTAATCATTAAAGCCGGCGGTGCTGGTGCTTATGCAGACTGGGAAGATGGAAAAGCTTTTTATCCTGGATATAAAGTAAAAGAAGTTGTAGATACAGTGGGAGCAGGTGACGGATTTGCAGTTGGAATCCTGAGCGCATGGCTTGAAGGTCTGCAGATGCCGGAAATGGTAGACAGAGGAAATGCTATAGGGTCTATCCAGGTATCTGTTGCAAGTGATAATGAGGGACTTCCGACAAAAGAAGAACTGGATGCTTATATGAAAGGGGCAAAATAAAATGAGACTGCAGGCAGCGATAGACCGTGTGACAGTAGATCGTGCGGCAGAGATTATAGATCAGACTCATGGATGTGCGGATATCATTGAGGTTGGCACATCCCTGATCAAGGATTACGGACTTGCAGGCAGTGTAAAAGTTCTGAAAGAGAAATATCCGGAGCAGTGTATTCTGGCAGACATTAAGACCTGCGACGAGGGTGAATATGAATTCAGAAAAACTTATGAAGCAGGTGGAGATATCCCTACGATCATGGGATTCTCTTCCGTTTCCACATTAAAAGCATGCCAGAAAGTAGCGGAAGAATTCGAGAAAGAGTACATGATCGATCTGCTGGAAGTATCTGATGACAAGCTTGAAATTCTGAAGAAAGAATTTCCGGAGGCAATCTTCTGTGTACATCTGCCCTCTGATGATCAGGGTGTTGGACTTGAAGAACTTGTAAAACATATGTGTATGAAACTGACAGGTGTAGAAAAGATTGCAGTAGCAGGTGGCGTGAAACTGGAGAATATTGACCTGATGAAACGTTATGGAATCGATACAGTGATCGTCGGCGGTGCAATCAGCAAAGCAGCAGATATCAGAGAAGCAGCAGAGGCATTTGCACAGGAAATCAGGAGGCAGAAATAATGGTAGAAGTATTACAGGACATTATGCAGGAAATCGAAGATGTCATTGATAAAGTAAAAGACGAAGAGTTACAGGCGGTTATGGCAGAACTTGACAAGAGCAGGAGAGTATTTGTTGCAGGAGAGGGCCGTTCCGGTTTTTCTGCAAGAGGATTTGCCATGCGTCTGATGCATATCGGATATACAGTATATTTTGTTGGAGAAACTATCACACCGGCGATGCAGGCCGGAGATGTATTTATAGGAGTATCCGGTTCCGGAAAGAGTGCCAGCGTGGTAAATGATGCAAAGAAAGCAAAAGACGCAGGACTTACTGTGATCGCAGTGACAAGCAAACCGGAATCCCCGCTTGCGGAAGCTGCAAAAACAGTACTTGTGATCCCTGGAACTGTAAAAGGAGATACAGGGGAAGCAAGAGGTTCCATCCAGCTCTTAAGTTCCCTTTTTGACCAGAGTCTTCATATTACTCTGGATGCGCTCTGCCTGCTTCTCAGCAGAAGAGACCATACAGCAAATGAAACAGCAACAAAAGCACACTGGTAAAAGGAACGCTCGGGAAAGCAGAGGTATGAGATGATTAGATTTGGCGTGATCGGCACGAATTTTATTACAGACCGTTTTCTTAAAGCTGGAGAATGCTGCGGGGAATTTAAACTTGTGGCAGTCTATTCCAGAACTATGGAGCGTGCAAAGGAATATGCACAGGTTCATGGTGCAAAATATGCATTTGACACATTAGAGACTCTGGCAGAATGTGAAGAAGTGGACGCAGTTTATGTAGCCAGCCCGAATGCATGTCACGCAAAGCAGAGTATTCTGATGATGGAACATGGGAAACATGTTCTCTGCGAAAAGGCAGTTGCGTCTAACAGCAGAGAATTAGAAGAAGTGCTGGCAGCGGCAGAGAAAGCGCAGGTTGTTTTCCTGGAAGCGGTACGTCAGATTTATATGCCTGGATTTCAGGCGATTCAGGAGAATCTGCATAAGCTTGGAACTATCCGGCGTGCAAGTTTTTCATACTGTAAATATTCCAGCAGATATGACAACTATAAGAATGGAATTATTGAAAATGCATTCAACCCGAACCTGTCAAACGGTTCACTGATGGATATTGGTGTCTATGGAGTCCACATGCTGGGAGCATTTTTCGGTATGCCAGAGAGAATCCAGAGTGCAGGACTGAAGCTTTCCAATGGTGTAGACGGTGAAGGAACAATCCTTGCTGAGTATGCCGGAATGTTGGCAGAAGTAACTTACTCAAAAATCAGTGATCTGAACATTCCAGCGCAGATTCAGGGAGAAAACGGAACCATGCTTATTGAGCAGATGACAGAACCTGTCAAACTTACGATCATCTCACGTGATGGAAGTGAAGAAGTCATCGAACTTCCGGAAACAGAGCCGCCTATGGTACATGAGATAAGGAAGTTTGCTGAACTTGCAGAAGCAGGAACTGTTAATCATAAATATCTGGAAAACAGCAGAATAGAAATGAAGATCATAGACGAGGCAAGAAGACAGCAGGGAATTGTGTTCCCGGCAGATACTCAGTAAGTCAGAGAATTTATCTGCTTAATTGAATCTGATAAGTGATTAGTTTTTTACCTGTTGACGCGCGGCAAAGATATCTGACGCAGGATTTTACGCTCTGCTGGACTGGATTAAGATGCATTATTTGCTAGGATTGCTATAGATTGAATAGCAGGTTATGAATAAGTAATGAAGCGGATGATTTTATCCACTTGATTATTCTTCAATTAAGAAAGAAGGAATAAAAAATGGCTAATAAATTAATGGAAGAAATGAAAGAAAAAATCCATGCAATGAAAATTGTACCTGTAGTAAAACTCAATGATGCAAAAGACGCAGCACCGCTTGCAAAAGCTCTGGTAGAAGGGGGAATCCCATGCGCAGAAGTTACTTTCCGTACAGATGCAGCAGCAGAATCCATCAGGAACATGCTGGAAGCATATCCGGACATGCTGGTAGGCGCAGGAACAGTACTTACAACTGCACAGGTCGATGCAGCAATTGAAGCAGGTGCTAAATTTATCGTCAGCCCGGGGCTGAATCCAAAGACAGTAAAATACTGTCAGGAAAAAAATATTCCTATTCTTCCCGGAGTAGCAACTGCAAGTGAAATTGAGCAGGCATTAGAACTGGGACTTGATGTAGTGAAATTTTTCCCTGCAGAAGTAAACGGCGGACTCCCTGCGATCAAAGCACTCTCGGCACCGTATCATATGATGCAGTTTATGCCGACTGGCGGTGTAAATCCTCAGAATGTAAAAGAGTACCTCTCCTTCGATAAAGTTCTCGCATGTGGCGGAACCTGGATGGTAAAGGATGCTCTGATCAATGCCGGAGAATTTGACAGAATCAGAGAAATGACAAAAGAAGCTATTGAACTTGTAACAGAATAATTATCTGCCCAAAAGGCAGCTGCACGATAAACGGATGCAGCTGCCTTTTTCAGTATTTATGATTTATGTATTGGACAACAGGAATTTTAAATCAATTTTCTGATTTTAATGCGTCTTCCAGGAATTTCACCGCATCTCTGACACAGTCATCACAGGAGCGGAGTACCTTTCCGGTTTCCACACCCTTTAAGTCTTTACATATTACAGTTCCATTCTGCTGTTTAAACTGATTCATGACAGAGCGGACAGTTTGAGAGGTTCCGGCTTTGTCCTGGTTAATAAGCCCAGCTACAACTGCAGCACCGGAGATTGCTCCGCATGTACCGGCCATAGTGCCAAGACCTGCACCGAATCCCTGTGTGATCTTTTTGAGTGTATCCTCATCCATAGATGCCTCTTTACAGAAAGAACAGGCCACAGCCTGTGCACAGTTATAGCCGTTATGTTTCTTTTCTACTGCTTTTTCACATCTTAAGTTTTCCATATATAAAATCCTCCTGTGTATAAATTTTAACCGAATCAAGTAAGTCCCCTGCTTGACTTGCGAAGAGCAATAAGCAGTGGGTGGGGACTTGAAGATATAATTTATGATAGCACCTTGAACCTGTTTTTACAACCTTCACAAAAATTTTCAATTTACAAAGATTTTACTTTAGCGTGGTTTTACATTTAACTTTGGATTTCTATAATAGCACTTGTAAATGAGGCAACAAGTTATAAAACATAAAGATATTAAAAAGGAAATGAGCCTTTCACTTTATATTAAAAACATGGCTCATGGGAAGAGGAGAAAATTATCATGAAGAAAAAAATCGCAACAATCCTTACAGCAGCAGTTATCGGAGCAACAGCTTTCACAACAATCGTAAGTGCAGCAAGCGGAGACATCACAGTTGTATCCCGTGAGGATGGTTCCGGTACACGTGGAGCATTCGTAGAACTGTTTGGAATTGAAGAAGAAAAAGACGGTGAGAAAGTAGATATGACTACAGATGAAGCAAGTGTAACAAACAGCACATCTGTTATGATGACAACTGTTGCAGGTGATGAAAATGCAATCGGTTATATCTCACTTGGTTCTCTGGATGATACAGTAAAGGCAGTTAAGATCGACGGTGTAGAAGCTACTGTAGATAATGTTTCCAATGATTCTTACAAGATCGCACGTCCATTCAACATCCTTACATCTGATAAAGAAAGCGATGCAGCAAAGGATTTTGTAAACTACATTATGAGCTCTGACGGACAGAAGATTGTAGAGGACAACGGATATATCAAAGAAGCAGCAGATGCTAAGGCTTATGAAGCAGCAGACGGAGTTTCCGGTAAAGTAGTAGTTGCAGGTTCTTCTTCAGTAACACCGGTTATGGAGAAACTTGCAGAAGGCTATGAAGCAGTAAACAAAGACGTAACTGTAGAAGTTCAGCAGAGTGATTCCACAACAGGTGTAAACATGGCAGCAGAAGGAACAGCAGATATTGGTATGGCATCCCGTGACCTGAAGGATGAAGAGAAAGACCTTGGTCTTACAGCTACAGTTATCGCAAGAGATGGTATCGCAGTTATCGTAAACAAAGACAATGATGTTGATGAACTTACAAGCGATCAGGTAAAGGCTGTATACACAGGCGAGACTACTACATGGGAAGATCTTGCTAAATAATGTAACAGATTTAGTTTCAGAGCAGTTCGCCTGTGAATGAAATAGTACAGCAGGCGGGCTGTTTGCATGTTGAAAATCATATTCTGAGAATTATTGCAAAAGTGACAGGTTATGATTTTTGATACAGGGAAAGAAAGGTGTAATGAATGAACCACTTTAAAGAAAAAGCAATGAAATGTGTATTTCTGATCGCAGCCTGTACTTCAGTGCTGGCAGTGTTTCTGATCTGTGCATTTCTGTTTGCAAATGGTGTCCCGGCTATCGGGAAAATCGGTCCGCTGAAGTTCCTGCTGGGAACAAAGTGGAAGCCGTCAAATGATATTTTTGGAATCCTTCCAATGATCGTAGCAAGTATCTATGTAACTGCAGGTGCCATTCTTCTGGGGGTGCCTATTGCGTTGTTTACCTCTGTTTTTATGGCACGTTACTGCCCGAAGAAAATTTACAGACCATTGAAATCAGGAATTGAACTGATGGCAGGTGTACCTTCTATTGTGTACGGTTTCTTTGGACTGATTCTCATTGTTCCTCTGATCAGACAGATTTTCGGCGGAACAGGAACCAGTATGCTGGCAGCCTGTGTTCTGCTTGGAATGATGATCCTTCCGACGATCATCGGAGTTACGGAATCTGCGATCCGCAGTGTGCCTGAGAGTTATTATGAAGGTTCTCTTGCACTGGGAGCAACCAAGGAGAGAAGCATCTTTTTTGTCATGCTTCCGGCAGCAAAATCAGGTATTCTGGCAGCAGTAGTACTTGGAATCGGTCGTGCGATCGGTGAAACAATGGCTGTTGTAATGGTTGCAGGTAACCAGCCGAGAATGCCACAGGGAATCCTGAAAGGTGTCCGTACTATGACTGCAAATATCGTCACTGAGATGGGTTATGCAACAGGTCTTCACAGAGAAGCACTGATCGCAACAGCAGTTGTGTTATTTATCTTTATTCTTATCATTAACCTGAGTCTTTCTTTACTGAACAGGAGGGCAGAACATGCAAATTGATACAGCAGCGGCAATTGATTTGTCCAAAGAAAAAAAGCAGAATGAGTCTTCGTTCTCAGATCAGATGAAGGCATATATTAAGCATCCGGGATCAGGTGTTCTTGCATTGCTTACCCTTTTAGGTGCAGTCCTGACATTTGCATTACTGTTCTTCCTGATCGGATATATTCTGGTCAAGGGCGTACCGTATCTGTCAACAGACTTGTTCAGTTTAACTTATAATTCAGAGAATCTTTCCTTACTTCCTTCTCTGATCAACACATTCATCCTGACGGTTGTTTCACTTGTGATCGCAGCACCGCTGGGAATCTTTGCAGCCATCTATCTGGTAGAATATGCGAAAAAAGGAAGTAAGCTTGTAAATGTGATCCGTATTACAGCAGAAACACTTTCAGGAATTCCTTCTATTGTATATGGCCTTTTCGGTATGCTGTTTTTCGTAACAGCACTGCATTGGGGACTTTCTCTTCTGTCCGGTGCTTTCACACTGGTGATCATGATTCTTCCTCTGATCATGCGTACTGCGGAAGAAGCCCTGAAATCTGTTCCTGATTCTTATCGTGAAGCCAGCTTTGGACTGGGAGCAGGGAAACTTCGTACCATCTTCACCATTGTTCTGCCATCAGCAGTACCTGGTATTCTGGCAGGTGTGATCCTGGCCATCGGACGTGTGATCGGCGAAACAGCAGCCCTGATTTATACAGCAGGTACAGTTGCAGAGGTACCGAAGAACCTGATGGGTTCCGGACGTACTCTGGCACTTCATATGTATGTGCTGTCAGGTGAGGGCCTTCATATGAATCAGGCATCTGCGACAGCAGTTGTTATTCTGGCATTTGTTCTTGTAATTAATTTCCTGTCCGGAGCAGTTGCCAAACGAATTGCGAAAGGATAAGAAAAATGAGTGGGAATGAAAAAATAACAGTTGAAAATATGAACTTGCATTACGGAAAATTCCATGCGCTAAAGAATATAAACATGGCAATTCCGGAGAAAGAAATCACAGCTTTTATCGGACCGAGTGGCTGTGGTAAATCTACACTTCTGAAATCTTTAAACCGTATGAATGACCTTGTTGAGGGATGTGTGATCACCGGTAAGGTACAGCTTGACGGTGAAGATATTTACGGAGATATGGATGTGAATCTCCTGAGAAAAAGAGTGGGAATGGTATTCCAGAAGCCCAATCCTTTTCCTATGAGCATTTATGATAACATTGCATATGGACCGAGAACCCATGGAATCCGTTCCAAGTCTAAGCTGGACGATATTGTAGAAAAATCTCTCCGCGATGCGGCAATCTGGGATGAAGTAAAAGACAGATTAAAGAAAAGCGCACTGGGTATGTCCGGTGGTCAGCAGCAGAGACTTTGCATTGCCAGAGCACTGGCAGTTCAGCCGGAGGTACTTCTGATGGATGAGCCTACATCCGCACTTGACCCTATCTCAACTTCCAAGATTGAGGAGCTGGCGATGGAGTTAAAGAAGGATTATACCATTGTTATGGTAACTCATAATATGCAGCAGGCTACACGTATTTCTGATAAAACAGCTTTCTTCCTTCTGGGAGAAGTAGTTGAGTTTGATGATACTGATAAACTGTTCTCTATGCCTTCTGACAAGCGTACAGAGGATTACATTACAGGAAGGTTTGGTTGATTATGTCAAAGTATTTCGAAAGACAACTGGAGGAACTGCACGTTCAGCTTATCACACTGGGAAGCTATTGTGAGAAAGCAATTTCATTCTCTGCAAAAGCAATCCAGAAGGTACAGAATGAAGAGATTGCCCGCCAGGTTTTTGAGACGGACAGAGATATTGATGCCAAAGAAAGAGAGATTGAGAATCTGTGCCTGAATCTTCTGCTTCATCAGCACCCGGTTGCAAGAGATTTAAGAGAGATATCTGCAGCATTGAAGATGGTTTCTGATATGGAACGTATCGGTGACCAGGCAGCAGATATTGCAGATCTGTCTTTATATGTTGCAAAGAATACCACTGCGATCCCGGAGACTATCACACAGATGGCGGAAGATACTGTGCGTATGGTAACTGAGAGCGTGGATGCTTTTGTAAAGAGTGATTTGGAGCTGTGCAGAAATGTCATTGACAGAGATGATGTGGTGGATGATGCGTTTAACGAGATCAAAGAGAAGCTTGCAGATATGATTTACGGGGGAAATCTGGATGCCAAGACAGGGCTGGATCTTCTTATGACTGCAAAGTACTTTGAACGTATTGGTGATCATGCAGTGAATATTGCTGAATGGGTAGAATATTCCATCACAGGACAGCACAGAAATAATGAGCATCAGGATTATCTGAATAATTAATTGAACAGAGAAAGTTTCTGATTTTGAATATAATTATTTGGGAGCAGGGCTTTTTATATCCGCAGGCGGGAACCGTTTGCGGATATTTGAGTTATTATTTTTGTTATAGGAAATTACTCCGTAATGTTCCTATAACATAACAAAGCCCTTCGGGCAGGATCGCACTGCGGCGGAGTGGAATTATGTCGCTGAAGCGACCCGCCGCAGGCGGAGAATCCTGCAAGCAGGATTCTTAGTGATATCTGCCTGAGGCATTAAATAAAAAGGGGAAGTGAAGAGAAGTGACAAAAAAAATCTTTAAATCTATAATGTTTGTATGTGCATTGGTTCTGGCTGTGGGACTGGCTGCTGTAATGGGAATCCTTTACAGCAATTTTGACGGACAGATGCGGAAAGAACTGTCTAAGGAAGCTGCTTATCTGGCATATGGTGTGGAGCAGCAGGGCTTGAATTATCTTAAAAATATTAAGGATAAAAATGCAAGAATTACTTATATTGATCAGGATGGAACAGTACTGTTTGATAATGAAGCTGATGTTTCTGAGATGAAGAATCACAGTGACAGAACTGAGTTTCAGAAGGCAGAGAAATATGGTGCAGGAGAATCTTCAAGATATTCGGATACACTTTCTGAGAAAACCATTTATTATGCACTGCGTCTGAAAGATGGTACGGTACTGAGAGTTTCCGGTACACAGGATTCGGTGCTGGCACTGGTTGAAAATCTTATATTTCCTTTATGTGGGCTTTTATGTCTGATGCTGATCTTATCAGGAATTATGGCATCTGCAATATCAAAACGAATTGTGAAACCAATCAATGAGCTGGATCTTGAAAGTCCGGAAGAAAATCGGATTTATGAGGAACTTTCTCCTCTCTTAAGTAAGATACACAGACAGAACCGGGAAATTCAGAATCAACTGGAACTGGCGAAACAGCAGCAGGAAGAGTTCGCTCTTATCACAGAGAATATGCGGGAAGGGTTGATCGTGATTGATAAATATACGATGATCCTTTCTGCAAATTCCAGTGCATGGAATCTGTTTCATATGGACAGGGTGTGTCAGGGAGAAAGTGTTTACTGTCTGGATCGTGAGGAAGAGTTCAGACATGCCATTGAGCAGGTGCTTAGTGGAGAACATACGGAACTGGTACTGAAATTAAATGGAAGTGATATTCAGTTGATCGCTAATCCTGTTATACGGGATAAGAAAACCGAAGGTGCGGTAGTGCTGCTTGTCAATGTGACGGAGAAGCTTGAGAGAGAAAGTCTGCGAAGAGAATTTTCCGCAAATGTCTCTCATGAGCTGAAGACACCGCTGACTTCTATTTCAGGATTTGCGGAGATTATGCAGGGTGGTCTGGTGAAGAATGAGGATATTCCAAAGTTTGCAGGGCGTATTTATAAGGAATCTCAGAGGCTGCTGCAATTGGTTGAGGATGTGATCCAGATATCACAGCTTGATGAGGAGAAGACTTCTTATGTATGGGAGCCTGTGGATGTTTATCAGGTTTGTAAAAATGCATTTGAGAGTCTGAAGGAGAAGGCGAAGAGGCTGAATGTGCATCTTTATATCTGCGGGGAACGTATGAAGATGGAGGCAGTTCGTACACTTCTGGAAGAGGCAATTTATAATGTCTGCGATAATGCGATTAAGTATAACCGGAATGACGGAAGCGTGAGTGTTTTTCTGACACAAACTGCGCAGGAGATTCAGATTGTGGTAAAAGATACAGGTGTGGGTATTCCAAAGGAAGACCAGGACAGAGTGTTTGAGAGGTTTTACAGGGTGGATAAGAGTCACTCTAAGGAAATTGGGGGTACAGGACTTGGGCTTTCGATTGTGAAACATGCAGTTGGGGCTCTGAAGGGAAGTGTTATACTGAGAAGTGAAGAAGGAAATGGAACGGAAATTTGTATGAAGTTTCCTAAGGTGCATAAAGAATAAAAACTTAGTGGGAGGGACGCGCAACGCAGCATCTCTCTACGGGTTCAGTTCCGAGGAATTAGTAACTCTAAGGCATAGTGAATTCGCTAAAGGCATGAAGAAAAATGCAAAACTCGCTTCGTTGCAAACTTCGCTCAGACACGTTGCTATTTTTCTTCATAACGCGAATTTCCTATACCTAAGAGTTACTAATTCCTCTCCAAATTCACCCGTAGAGAGATGCTGCGTTGCGCTGGAAACTGGCTGTGATAGTTTTTTTGTACAAAGGATGTTATCTGTTTCAAAGGTGGGACAGGTAGGGTCCTTTTTTGATTTGGTGGATTATTTTAATGGGAATATTTAGTGTTTTCAATGGGGGAGTTTTCTGATAAGATGAAGATTGAAAATTGTTGGAAAACGGTCAGTGGGAGAGCTGCTGAGAGAGATTTTTGGATAGTGAGTTGAGATGGCTTTTGTGGAGAAAGGAAATAGATATTATGAATAGTTATAAGCTGGATTTGGAGAAGTATGCTACATTGGCGAGACAGGCTGTGGCCGAGGGGTGTGTGCTGCTGGAGAATGAGGGGCAGGCGCTTCCGTTGAGAGATGGGGAGAGGGTTGCTGTTTTTGGGCGTATGGCGTTTCATTATTATAAGAGTGGGCTTGGCTCTGGTGGTTTGGTGAATACAAGATATGTCGTGGGGATTCTGGATGCTTTGAAGGAGTGTGAAGGGGTTCATCTGGATGAGAAGCTGATGGGGATTTATGAGGATTGGATTATGGAGAATCCTTATGATGAAGGTCAGGGCTGGGGGCGTGTGCCTTGGTGTCAGAAGGAGATGGGTGTGACGGAGGAGATGCTTGACTGTGCGCGCAGGGATGATGTTTCTTTGGTTGTTATTGGCAGAACTGCGGGTGAGGATCAGGATAATAATGCGAAGGCTGGCAGTTATTGTCTGACGGAGACGGAGGAGGATATGATCCGCCGTGTCTGCGAGGTGAGTGAGCGTACGGTTGTGGTGCTGAATGTTGGAAATATTATTGATATGAGTTGGGTGGAGAAATATCATCCTCAGGCTGTTCTGTATGCATGGCAGGGTGGTCAGGAAGGTGGCAATGGTGTTGCCGATGTCCTGACTGGTAAGGTTTGTGCGTGTGGTAAGCTGACGGATACGATTGCTGCTGATATTAAGGATTATCCGTCTACTGAGAATTTCGGAGATCCGTTTAAGAATTATTATAAGGAAGATATTTATGTCGGATATCGTTATTTTGAGACGTTTGCGAAGGATAAGGTGCTTTATCCGTTTGGGTATGGGCTGTCTTATACGACTTTTGAGACGAGAGCGGAGATTCTTAAGAATACCGGGGATGAGATTACGGTGTCTGTGACGGTTTCTAATACCGGTGAGGTAAGGGGGAAAGAGGTTGTTCAGGTTTATGTGAAGGTTCCGCAGGGGAAACTGGGAAATCCGGCGAGAAAGCTGATTGGGTTTGCGAAGACGAAGGAGCTGGCACCTGGAGAGCAGGAAGAGGTTTGTATTGTTATTCAGAAGTATGATATGGCTTCTTATGATGACAGTGGTGTGACAGGGCATAAGTCTTGTTATGTTCTGGAAGAGGGATGTTATGAGGTTTTTGTCGGCAGTGATGTGAGAAGTGCGGTGTCTGTCGGATGTTATGAGGAAGAGTTCCGGGTGATTGAGGAGCTTGAGGAGGCTTATGCGCCGGTTGAGAAGTTTCAGAGGATGAAGGCTGTTTTATTGCCGGATGGGACTTATCAGGCGGTGACTGAGGAGGTGCCGGTTCGTACTGTTGATCCGCAGGAGCGCAGGGCGAATGAGATGCCAGAAACATTGGATTATACAGGGGATAAGGGATATAAGCTGGTGGATGTGCTGGATAAGAAGGTTTCCATGGAGGAGTTTATTGCACAGATCAGTGAGGAAGATCTGATTGCGATATTCCGTGGTGAGGGTATGTGCAGCCCGAAGGTTACTGCGGGAACGGCGGCTGCTTTTGGCGGAGTGACAGATGGTCTGACTGCGCTTGGAATTCCGGTTGGCTGTTGTTCGGATGGTCCGTCTGGTATCCGTATGGACTGTGGTACGAAGGCGTTTTCTCTGCCGAATGGAACTTCTTTTGGCTGTACTTTTAATGTGGAGCTTGTGGGTGCATTGTATGAGATGACGGGTAAGGAACTCCGCCTGAATAAGATTGATTCTCTTCTTGGACCGGGTATGAATATTCACAGAAATCCGTTGAACGGACGTAATTTTGAGTATATTTCTGAGGATCCGATTCTTACAGGCAGGATTTGTGCAGCTCAGGTGAAGGCTATGGCGAAGTCTGGAATCGGAAGTACGATAAAGCATTTCTGTGGTAATAATCAGGAGGTTGGAAGAAGTACTTCGGACTCTGTGATCTCTGAGAGAGCTTTGCGTGAGATTTATCTGAAAGGTTTTGAGATTGCGGTAAAAGAGGGCGGTGCGCGTTCTGTGATGACGACTTATGGAAGCGTGAACGGGCTCTGGACGGCTGGAAGTTATGATTTGTGTACGACTATTCTTCGTAAGGAATGGGGATTTGATGGTATTGTGATGACTGACTGGTGGGCGAAGTCCAACTACGAAGGACATCAGGCTGAAGCGCCGGTGAAAGCACCGATGGTAGCGGCTCAGAATGATATTTATATGGTAGTAAGTGATGCGAAGGCAAATCCTGAGAATGATGATGTAGAGGAGATGCTTCATGCAGGAAAGATTACTCTGGGTGAATTGCAGAGAAATGCGGCAAATATTCTGGGATTTTTGTTAAAGAGTCCGTCTATTCTGATTCTGGCAGACAGAATCTGTGAAGAGGAGCTGGAGGCTATGAATACAAAGGAAGAGGACGATGTGGATGCCGGAAGTCTGGTAAGTATTGAAAGTGATTCGGTGACACAGAAAATTGTAATTGACGGTGCATTATTACATCCTGCAAAGGGAAAGGCAGATGTGATTGCTGTGACTAACGAGTTCATGGGTGATTTCACAATGAAGTTTACTTTGAAATCTGATCTTGGTGAGCTGGCTCAGCTTCCGGTTTCTGTATTTTTGGATAATATTCATAAGATGACTGTTTCAGTACAGGGAACCAATGGAAAATGGGTAGAAGAAAGCCGCATCCTGAATATGGGATTTGGTCATAATCACTATATCAAATTTTATTATGGTGCGGATAATCTTGAAATTAAAGAAATTGTGCTGACTCCGAATAGGTAAGACCAATTTTAGAAACGCTTGCAAAACTATATCCTTTATGGCATAATTATGAAAATACTCAGAACCTGCGAAAGATGAGTGATAATTGCTTTATAAAAGTGGTTATCTGTGGACTTTTTTAATGCGGAGCGGGCTGTTCAGAGGAAAAGTGTTACTGATGATTAGAACAGTGTTAAGAGTGATGAGGAAAAGATAATATGTCAGGTTTTACAAAGGAAATTATTGCAAAGACTTTTACAGAATTGCTGGATGAAAAGCCCATGTCTAAGATTACGGTGAAGGATATCGTGGAACGATGTGGTGTAAACAGAAATACTTTTTATTATCATTTTAAGGATATTCCGGATGTAGTGGAGTTTATTTTGAAAAAGAAATGGGATGAGATTCTGGAACACCCACAGGACAGAGCCTCTATTCTGGAATGTATGGAAGAAATGGCAGATCTGGTGAGAAATAACAGAAAGGTTATGTTTAATGTTTACAGATCAGTGAAAAAAGATACGTTCCTTTTTTATATGAATGAGATTTCCAACTATATTATTATGGAATATTTTCGGAAAAATGCAGATCAGTTTGATCTTGATGAGGGAGAAATCCGGATTCTGATTCAATATTATAAGTGTCTGTTTATGGGATTTCTGATGGAGTGGCTGGATAATAATCTGAAATCTGATTTTGGAGAAGAAATGCGTCAGGCTTCCCGGCTTTTTGAAAAGCACCCGGAGCTACATGCGGTATTGAACAGATCAGAATAGAGTGAAAATACCTGTTGTTCCTGATATTTATTATAGCAATTCTCTTAAATGTATTATCTGAGAGAAGCGTTATAGGTAATTCCTTTAATTTTCATATTATACAAAATTAAGCTTATGTCTGTTTTTTGGACATGGGCTTTTTTTTGTCTATTTATTGTTAAAAAAATCACAGCTATAATAGCAGCCATAAAGAGATGAAAACAAGAGCCTGACAGTCACAGGTTCGGGTATATTTCAGAAGGGAGGAGCAATAGGATGGATGCACTGAAGCAGTTAAAATTAGCCAAGAATGGTTATATTATTATGTCTGTATTATTTATGGTTCTGGGTGCCTGTCTGATTATCTGGCCGGATTGTTCGATGGCAGTTTTCTGTACAGCAGTAGGGATTATGCTTATTGTATACGGATTGATAAAGATTCTGGGATATTTTTCCAGAGATATCTATTGTCTGGCATTTCAGTTTGATCTTGCCTTTGGAGTGCTGCTGGCAGCAGTAGGAATTATTATTATAGTACGCAGGAACGTAGTGGTGAATCTGATCTTTGGAATCTTTGGACTTCTGATCCTTGCGGATGCATTATTTAAAATTCAGATGTCGATAGATGCAAAGAAATTCGGGCTGAATCTCTGGTGGAGGATTCTCCTGGTAGCGATTCTGACCGGTGTTCTGGGATTTTTACTTTTGATAAGGCCGTTTGAGGCAGCAGAGATCATGATGATCCTGGTTGGTGTTTCGGTTCTGTTTGAGGGAATTCTGAATCTTTGTGTGGCGATTTACACTGTAAAAATTATTAAAAACCAGAAACAGGATATCATAGATATGGATGAATATTGATAAAATAATAAAAATATACCTGATACACAGGTGTTTATATATATATCACATCACAACAAGGAGGAGCAATCACATGAAATTAATGGACAAAGCAAAACAGGCTGCACTTGCAGCAGCAGTTAAGACAGGTCTGGGTTATCTGGAGAAGGACCCGGAAGTAAATATACCGAAACTGATGGAACTTGTAGATAAATTTGTACCGGATGGCTGGTATGAGTCACAGAGAAATGCAATCCGTAATGCAATCCAGAATAAGGACAGCAACTGGTATAAACTGATCCTGAGGATTTATGAGCTGGATCCAGGAGTACGTGAAGCATTCTTTACAAACTTTATTATCAATGCTAGCTTAAAGGGAAGTGCACTTCAGGAAGAAACAGCAGAAGAGAACAACTGTAATGTTCCATGGGCAATCCTTCTTGATCCTACAAGTGCCTGTAATCTGCACTGTACAGGATGCTGGGCAGCAGAGTATGGTCACAAATTGAATCTTGATTTTGACACCATCTGTTCTATTGTAGAGCAGGGCAGAAAAATGGGAACTTATATGTACATATATACAGGTGGTGAACCGCTGGTACGTAAGAAAGACCTGATGCGTATCTGCGAGAAATATCCGGACTGCGAGTTCCTTTCCTTTACAAATGGTACACTGATCGACGAAGAATTCTGCCAGGAAATGCTTCGTGTTAAGAACTTTGTTCCGGCAATCAGCCTGGAAGGTTCTGAGGAAGCAAACGACGGACGTCGTGGAGAAGGTGTATATCAGAAAGTTATGCATGCAATGGAACTTCTGAAAGCTCATAAACTTCCGTTTGGTGTATCTACCTGTTATACTTCTGCAAATGTGGACAGTGTAAGCAGCGAGGAATTTTTTGATCACATTATTGACTGTGGTGCATTATTTGTATGGTTTTTCCATTATATGCCGACAGGTAATGACGCTGTAGTAGAATTAATGCCGAATCCACAGCAGCGTGAGAAGATGTATCACAAGATCAGAGAGTATCGTTCTACAAAAGCTATTTTTGGAATGGATTTCCAGAATGATGCGCAGTATGTAGGAGGATGTATTGCAGGAGGAAGACGTTACCTTCATATCAATGCGAATGGTGATGTAGACCCATGTGTATTTATCCATTATTCTAATGCAAATATTTATGAAAATACTCTGCTGGAAGCATTGAAGAGTCCGATTTTCATGGCATATCATGATGGTCAGCCGTTTAATGAAAATATGCTTCGTCCATGCCCGATGCTTGAGAATCCGCAGAAGCTTCGTAAGATGGTTGAAGAATCCGGTGCGAAGTCTACAGATTTGCAGTCTCCGGAGTCTGTGGAGCATCTTTGTGCGAAATGTGATGCTTATGCAGAACATTGGGCACCGAAAGCTGAGGAATTATTTCCTGTAAAAAATAAGTAACTTAATAATAAGAAAAAATATTAACTCAAAATTTAGCCAAAGTTATCAGAGAAAGTTCCCTGTCCGGTCATCCCCTGTCCGGATGGGGAACTTTCTCGTCTTTGAAAGGGGACGCGCGAAGCCGCATCTCTCTTCGGGTTCAGTTCCGGGGGATAAGTAACTCTAAGGCTGGGAAAATCTGCTAAGGGCATGAAGAAAAATGCAAAACTCGCTCCGCCTCCGACTTCGCTCAGACAAGTTGCTATTTTTCTTCATAACGCAAATTTCCCCAGTCTAAGAGTTACTAATCCCCCTTCAAATTCACCCGAAGAGAGATGCGGCTTCGCGCTGTTGATTGGCTGTGAAAGGAAGTGTGTGAAGCATTTTATTGTTAAAAATAACTTGCCTGATAATTCAACATGTATTAAAGTTATATCAGATTTAGATGGGAGTTATATGTGGCGGAGATTTACAGGAGGAGTGAAATGTTAAAAACTTTTTTAGTAGAGGATGAAGTTGTGATCAGGGAGATGATTAAGAAGATGATTCCCTGGGAGCAGTATGGGTTTGAACTGGCAGGAGAAGCATCTGATGGGGAGATGGCACTGCCGTTGATATTAAAGAGCAAACCGGATCTTCTGATCACTGATATTAAGATGCCGTTTATGGATGGTCTGACATTATGTAAATTGGTGAAGAAGGAGTTGCCGGACATTAAGATTGTGATTCTTAGTGGCTATGATGACTTTAACTATGCGAAGCAGGCAATCAATATTGGTGTGGAGGATTATCTGCTGAAACCAATTACTAAGAATGCATTTATTGAGCGTTTGGAGGAGATTCATAATCGTTATGAACATGAGAAGACGCAGAAGGAATATTATGAGAAATTCAAACTGGAGATGCAGGAGTATGAGAGGAATGCGAGCCGTGATTTCTTTGAATCTCTGGTGAGAGCGGACTTTGATCTGGAAGAGATTTATCGGAGAGCAGATCGTTTGAATCTTGATATTGTGGCAGAGGCTTATAATATTCTGATTTTTACACCGGATGCTTCAGACAGCAGTTGTAATTCGTCGGAAGGATATTCAGACTGGGAGGCAGAAGTACATAAGAAGATTGAGAATTATTTCCTCAGTCATCCGGTTGCGATGCTTTTCAGACATCAGGTGTTCAGTTATGCGATTCTGGTCAAGGGGCAGCGAGATACGATAAAGAAGAATACATGCGAATGTGTGGAAACAATTCAGAAGATCATGGAAGAAACCAGAGCAAATGTGGACTGGTTTGTGGCAGTCGGCGAGGAGGCAGACCGTCTGAGCAGAATTAAGCAGAGTTATCACACGGCTGCAAGAACTTATGCATTCCGTTATCTGTATGACGGGCATATTCTTTATTACAATATGCTTGAGCAGGTAAAGGAGAATTCAGCAGACACTTCAAAAACAGAAGCTGTTCAGCTTAAGAATGTGAATATCAATGCCCTGAATCCGGAAATCCTTCAGAAATTTTTAAGCAGTGGTCTGGAAGATGAAGTAGACAGTTTTGTCCATGATTATTTCCATGCTATTGGCAGGGAACCGATGAAATCACTGGTGTTCCGTAATTATGTGGTTTTGAATGTGCGTTTTTCTGTACTGTCATTTCTTAAGAAAATTGGATATGATGATACGGAATTGTCCAGAGAAGAGACAGATGATGTTGTGAAGAAGACAAGCCAGTCTACAGAAGCTTCTGTTGCATATGCAGAGGAAGTCTTGAAACGGGCCATTGCAATCCGTGATGAAAATGCAGGCAGTCAGAACAGAAGTGTGTTGAAGCAGGCAATAGATTTTATAGATGGACATTATATGGATGAAGAGATTTCTCTGAATAGAGTGGCGCATGCGGCGAATGTGAGTGCCAATCATTTCAGCGCGCTTTTCAGTCAGAATATGGGACAGACATTTATTGAGTATCTGACTTCGCTTCGCATGGACAAGGCAAAGGAGCTGCTTCGCTGTACTTCCAAACGTTCCAGTGAGATTGCAGGGGAAGTGGGATATAAGGATGCGCATTACTTCAGCTATCTTTTTAAGAAAACTCAGGGAATGACTCCGAGTGAGTATCGTAAGACGAGAGGAGAAGTCTGATTCATGAAGCAGAAACAGGAGAAGCTGGAAACAAAGATGAAGTGGATGCTTCTGAGCACTATGATCCCTATGACAATTCTGATCATAGTGCTTCTTGTTTTTTTCTGGCATTATACAAATGAATATAATCAGTTGTCTAATAATCTGGCGGTGAGTTCGGAATATAATGCAAACTATAGAAATTCCAATAATGATATGAGCTTTAAAGATGAAGTGGATATGGATATCTATTATGTGACTATCGGGCGAAAAGGTAAGGACGGGCTGCCGACAGAGCAGGTAGACAAGGCAATCAGTACTGTGGAGAGTCTGAAGAAAACCACATCAAAGAAGGAAAGCCTGCGTTCTCTGAAATATCTGACTAACTATCTGGAGAATCTTAAGAAACGGATGAATCAGCTTCTTGAGATAAAGAATTATCAGGAACGACAGGAATTTGTGGCAAATAATACAGAAATCCTGACCACGCTCTTTGAGAAAGAAATGCAGAATTATATTTATCAGGAGGCGACGGAACTGGTGCAGATAGAGTCTCAACTGGCTGGAAATGTACGTCTGACGATCATCACTATGTGTGCGGCGATTTTGGTTGCTACGGCTATTCTGTTGCGGCGTTCTTTCCGTCTGACATACAGCATTACCAAACCGATTTCTGAAATTCTCCATAATATTAAGAAGGTTGGAAAAGGAGAGTACAAAACTATTAATGTAGTATCTGCCGACAGTGTTGAAATCCAGGAGCTTGATGCCGGTACCAGAAAGATGGCAGGAAGGATTGAAGGGCTTCTTGAGAATGTGCGTAAGGAGCAGGAGGTACAGCATATGACGGAGCTGCAGCTGATCCAGGCACAGGTAAATCCGCATTTTCTGTATAATACACTGGACACTATTGTGTGGCTGGTGGAGGGTGGTATGCAGCAGGATGCAGTGGATATGATCACAAGTCTGTCTGTTTTTTTCCGCACTTCGCTTTCGAAGGGGAAGGATATCATTCCGCTGTCGGAAGAGAAACGCCACACATTGAGTTATCTGGAGATTCAGCAGTCAAGATACAGGGATATTATGGAATTTGAGATTAATATTCCGCCGGAACTGGATGAAGTGATGGTGCCGAAGCTTACTTTGCAGCCGTTAGCGGAGAATGCTCTTTATCATGGAATTAAGAATAAGCGTGGAAAAGGTAAGATTCTTATTGAAGGATTCAATCTGGGAGATGATATGATGCTGAGAGTGACTGACAATGGTCAGGGAATGACACCGGAACGTCTTTATGAAGTACAGGAAGCCATCCGCACCGGTGAACGTGCCGGGTTCGGACTTGCTGCGGTGTCAGAGAGAATTGTACTTTATTATGGTCCGGGTTATGGACTGAAGATTTCTTCTACAGAGGGAGAAGGTACGGTTATGGAAGTGTATATGGCGAAAAAAATTAACCTGGATAACAATTCAAGATAAACAAAGAAAAAGCTGCATGAAGTTAAGAATCTTAACAGATATGCAGCTTTTGTTATGTATTCAGGTGGATAAAGTCAATTATTTTATTGTTTATTCATATCCAATAACAGTTTTATGGCCTGCTGATAGAGACTTACGAAGGTCTGCCAAATAATGGAATGTATGAATTATGTCGACTAATGCTGGATTGTGCAAAGTGAATATAAAAGAAAGTTGATAATTTATTTCTGTATTTATAATGCACAATAAAAAATCCAACTTCCGCAATAAAAAAATAAACTTTGTATAAATTATGAACAAAATATGATAGAAGAATAAACTTTTTGCGGAAAATATTCTATGGAATTTTCCTGGATTTTTACTATAATAAAGACATCTTAAATGAATCGGGAGGATTTACAAAATGAAGAAAAAAATCGTGTCAGCTTTATTAACAGCAACAATGGTATGCGGTATGAGCGTTGTTCCGGCAGTGGGTGTAGCAGCAGCGGACGACACAATCACAGTTGGTTTCTCACAGGTAGGTGCTGAATCTGACTGGCGTACAGCTAATACAGAATCCATGAAATCCACATTCAGCGAAGAGAACGGATATGAATTAATCTTCGACGATGCACAGCAGAAACAGGAAAACCAGTTAACAGCAATCCGTAACTTCATCCAGCAGGAAGTTGATTACATTCTTTTAGCTCCTGTAACAGAGACAGGTTGGGATACAGTTCTTCAGGAAGCTAAAGATGCTGATATTCCTGTAATCATCGTAGACCGTATGGTTGATGTATCTGATGACAGCTTATATACAACATGGATCGGAACTGACTCCTTACTCGAAGGAAGAAAAGCAGCTGAATGGCTGAATGCATACACAACAGCTAAGGGAATCGATGCAAAAGATGTTAACATCGTTGATATCCAGGGTACAATCGGATCTACAGCTCAGATTGGACGTTCTAAAGGCCTTGAAGAAGGTGTTGACAACTATGGATGGAACTTACTTGCTCAGCAGTCCGGTGAATTCACACAGGCTAAAGGACAGGAAGTTATGGAGTCCATGCTGAAACAGTATGACAATATTAATGTTGTATACTGCGAGAACGATAATGAAGCATTCGGTGCTATCGATGCTATCGAAGCAGCTGGTAAAACAGTAGGATCTGATATCGCAAACGGTGAAATCATGGTTATGTCTTTTGATACAACAAATGCTGGTTTAACAGATACATTAGCCGGCAAGATCGCATGCGATGTTGAGTGTAACCCATTACACGGACCACGTGCAGAAGAACTGATCAAAGCTCTTGAAGCTGGTGAAGAAGTTGAAAAACTGAACTATGTAGATGAAGAAATCTTTGCTACAGATGATACAGTTGATAAAGTTAAAGCTGTAAACAGTCTTGATGAAGAGGGCGAATATGACGTAACACCTATCACACAGGAAATTATTGACGGACGTGCATACTAATTTTTGACAACATATAATAGACGTGTAATAGAAGAAATATAAACAATCCGGAGCGTGGTTCATAATTCGGAGAAACCCGGATTTATGAATCACGCTCTCTTTATGCCGAAATGATTTACAGATACCCGCTTTACTGAAGCTTTTCAGTAAATGAGGGGTAAACCAGTTTAGAAAGCAGGTGGAAAGAATATGGAACAAAATGTAGTATTGGAAATGCGTGATATCAGCAAAAACTTTACAGGAGTCCGTGCCCTTTCCCATGTGGACTTTACCCTTCGAAAGGGCGAAATCCACGCACTGATGGGGGAGAATGGTGCAGGTAAATCAACACTGATTAAGGTGCTGACCGGTGTACATGAATTTGAAAGTGGAACAATTCATATGGCTGGAAACAGTAATGCCATTATTAACCACTCGCCTCAGGAAGCGCAGGCAAATGGTATCAGTACAGTATATCAGGAGGTAAACCTTTGTCCCAACCTGACTGTAGCTGAGAACCTTTTTATTGGCAGAGAACCGAGAAAGATGGGAATGATTGATTGGAAGCAGATGAATGAGCGCTCAGGAAAACTTCTTGAGAGCCTGGACATTCATGTGCCGCCAACACAGATGCTGGATGAATGTTCCATTGCGATTCAGCAGATGATCGCAATTGCCCGTGCAGTGGACATGAAGTGCCAGGTACTGATTCTCGATGAACCGACATCTTCACTGGATGATGATGAAGTTGAAAAGCTGTTTGTACTTATGAGAAGACTTCGTGACGAAGGTGTAGGTATTATCTTTGTTACGCATTTCCTTGAGCAGGTATATGCAGTCTGCGACAGGATTACAGTTCTTCGTAATGGTGAACTTGTTGGGGAATATGAGACGAAAGATCTTCCGAGAGTAATGCTGGTTGCCAAGATGATGGGTAAGGATTTTGATGATCTTGCAGATATTAAAGGCGATCATAAAGACAAGAGAATCACAGATGCAGAACCTGTAATCGAGGCAAAAGGATTATCTCATAAGGGAACGATCAAACCGTTTGATATTACCATCAATAAAGGTGAGGTTATTGGTCTTACCGGACTTCTGGGTTCCGGACGTTCTGAATTGGTTCGTGCAATTTATGGGGCGGATAAAGCTGATACAGGAACTTTAAAAGTAAAGGGAAAAGAAGTAAAGATCAATACTCCGCTGGATGCCATGAAACTTGGTATGGCATATCTTCCGGAAGACAGAAAGGCAGAAGGTATTATTGCAGATCTTTCTGTAAGAGAAAATATTATTATAGCGCTCCAGGCTAAACGCGGTATGTTCCATCCATTAAGCAAGAAAGAAATGGAGGATGCTGCTGATAAGTATATTAAATTACTGCAGATTAAGACAGCAAGTCGTGAAACCCCGATTAAGAGTCTGTCCGGTGGTAACCAGCAGAAGGTTATCCTTGGAAGATGGCTTCTGACTAATCCGGATTATCTGATTCTGGATGAGCCGACCAGAGGTATTGATATCGGTACTAAGACAGAGATTCAGAAACTGGTTCTTGATCTTGCGGATCAGGGAATGGCAGTTACATTTATCTCCTCAGAGGTTGAGGAAATGCTCCGCACCTGCTCCCGTATGGCAGTTCTTCGTGATGGCCAGAAGGTAGGGGAGCTGGAAGAGGATGAACTTTCCCAGAGCGGAGTTATGAAAGCTATTGCCGGAGGTGACGATAAATAATGAATAAGAGTAAATTAAAGAAAATAACAAGTGCACGTCTGTTTCTTCCTATTGTGTGTCTGATCGCAGTACTTTTGCTGAATGTGATCAGAACACCGGATTTCTTTAATGTATCAATCCGAAACGGTGTACTCTATGGTTACATTGTTGATGTTATTAACCGTGCTTCAGAGCTGGTTATCCTTGCAATCGGTATGACGCTGGTAACAGCAGCTTCCGGTGGACAGGATATCAGTGTTGGTGCGATCATGGCAGTTGCAGCGGCTGTCTGCTGTCAGATTCTTTCCGGCGGACAGGTTTCTGTAAATGATTACCAGAATCCTGTGATCCTGGCAGTTATCGCAGCGCTTCTTGCATCTGCATTATGTGGTGCATTTAATGGATTTCTGGTTTCCAAGCTGAATATTCAGCCAATGGTTGCAACTCTGATCCTTTACACAGCCGGTCGTGGTATTGCTCAGCTGATCACAAACGGACAGATTACTTATATTCGTGTGGATTCCTTTAAGATGGCTGGTGGATATATTGGAAAATGCCCGATTCCTACACCTATTTTCTTTGCAATCATTACAGTTGTTATTGTGTACCTGATTTTGAAGAAGACTGCTCTTGGGCTTTACATTGAAAGTGTTGGTATCAATGGAAAGGCAGCTCGTCTTGTGGGATTAAATTCTACGATGATTAAATTCCTTACCTATGTTATCTGTGGTGTACTGGCTGGTATTGCCGGTATTGTGGCATCCAGCCGTATCTACTCTGCAGATGCAAACAACATTGGTCTTAACCTGGAAATGGATGCCATCCTTGCAGTTGCGCTTGGCGGAAACTTCCTTGGTGGTGGTAAATTCAGCCTGATCGGTTCCGTAATCGGTGCCTACACTATTCAGGCTCTGACCACAACACTCTATGCGATGAACGTAAAAGCAGACCAGCTTCCTGTTTATAAGGCAATCGTAGTTGTTATCATCGTTACACTGCAGAGTGATGTATTTAAGAAATATATTGCCAACTTAAAGGCTAAAAGAAGTGTGGCAGCAGAAGGAGGTCAGAAGTAATGAAAGCAAATGTACAGAAAAAGAAAATAACGGGAAATGGCTTCCTGCTTCTGATCACAATCGCATTATTTGTAGTAATGTATGTTGCAGGTATGATTGTTTTTGCTGATAAAGGTTTTGCAAAACCTCAGATGTTTCTGAACCTGTTTGTATCTAATGCGGGTCTTCTGGTTATTGCGTGTGGTCTTACAATCGTTATGATCACCGGTGGTATTGATATTTCCGTAGGTTCTGTTACTGCACTTGTATGTATGGTTCTTGCAGACCTTATGGAGAACAAAGGTGTGAACGCATATGCAGCAGTTTTAGTTGCACTGCTTATTGGTGTTGCTTTTGGTGTTGTTCAGGGATTCCTGGTAGCTTATCTGGATATCCAGCCATTCATCGTTACTCTGGCAGGTATGTTCTTCGGACGTGGTCTGACAGCTATCATCAGTACTGATATGATTTCTATCAAGAATGAGTTATTCCTGAAATGGGCAAATTATCGTTTCTATATGCCTTTTGGTTCAACCAGTAAGAAGGGTAAATTTATTCCGGCTTATATTCCGCCGACAGTTTTGATTGCTCTGATTGTTGTAATTCTGATCGCGGTTCTTCTGAAATATCGTAAGTTTGGACGTAAGCTTTATGCGATCGGCGGTAGCCGTCAGAGTGCATTAATGATGGGTCTGAATGTTAAGAAAACTATTTTTAATGCTTATGTTCTGGATGGTTTTCTTGCAGGCCTTGGTGGCTTCCTGTTCTGTTTGAACAGTTGTGCAGGTTTCGTTGAGCAGGCAAAGGGTCTTGAGATGGATGCAATTTCATCAGCGGTTATTGGTGGTACGCTTCTTTCAGGTGGTGTTGGTACTCCGATTGGTACTTTGTTTGGTGTGTTGATTAAGGGTACGATTTCCAGTTTGATTACTACTCAGGGTACTTTGTCAAGCTGGTGGACAAGAATTATTCTTTCTGCGTTGCTTTGTTTCTTTATTGTTATTCAGTCTGTTGTGGCTTCTATGAAGAAGAAAGCGAAATAAGTGGTTGTATTATGAAACAAGCTGAGACTTTTGGGAGTCTTGGCTTGTTTTTTTTGTAGAGGGACGCGCGAAACAGCATCTCTCTGTGGGTTCAGTTCCGGGGGCTAAGTAACTCTAAGGTGGAGGAAATCCGCTAAAAGCATGAAGAAAAACGCAAAACTCGCTCCGTTGCAAACTTCGCTCAGACAGGTTGCTGTTTTTCTTCATAACGCGGATTTTCTCCGCCTAAGAGTTACTTAGCCCCCTCCAGATTCACCCACAGAGAGATGCTGTTTCGCGCTGGGTACTGGCAACGATTTAGAGCGAAGCAAGTAAATTTCTGATAAACTGTGGAGAAGATATTGGGGTATGGGCAGGTTGCGAAGAGGATGATGTTATTAACTTGAACGTGAGTATCGATACTTTATTATTATTGTTGTTCGCTAGTAATATCCTGCGAAGCGTGTTATTGAGAACGGAGTGAACAGTAATGCTTTATTTGTTTATAACTGTGAATTATGATGGTTTGCTTGCCATGGGGGGAGTTTTATTTTATACTTTAAGCAATGAATGATGTTAAGATTAAAGGGAATTTTGATCTTGATATTATTGAAATTATGTGAGAAATGTGGCTTTACTAATGGTTGGATATGTAGTACAATCGTAACTTATTATGCGTTTATTTTAGGAGGATTATGATACGATGTGGATCGCAGATGGATGGAAAGATTATGAGGTTATTGATACTTCCTGTGGGGAGAAGCTGGAGCGTTGGGGGGATTATCTTCTGGTGAGGCCGGATCCGCAGGTTATATGGGATACGCCGAAGGTGAATAAGGGCTGGAAGCATATGAACGGGCATTATCACAGAAGTAAGAAGGGCGGCGGTGAATGGGAGTTTTTTGATCTGCCCGAGCAGTGGGATATTCATTATAAGGGACTTACCTTTAATTTGAAACCTTTTAGTTTTAAGCATACCGGGCTTTTTCCGGAGCAGGCGGTGAATTGGGACTGGTTTGGCAATAAGATCCGCAATGCGGGACGTCCGGTGAAGGTGCTGAATCTTTTTGCATATACAGGTGGTGCGACCCTGGCAGCAGCAGCAGCGGGGGCTTCTGTTACTCATGTGGATGCTTCTAAGGGGATGGTTACCTGGGCGAAGGAGAATGCAGTTGCTTCTGGTTTAGGAGATGCTCCGATTCGCTGGCTGGTGGATGACTGTGTGAAGTTTGTTGAGCGTGAGATCCGCAGAGGGAATCATTATGATGCGATCATTATGGATCCGCCTTCTTATGGACGTGGACCGAAGGGTGAAATCTGGAAGATTGAGGATTGTATCCATGATCTGATCAAGCTGTGTACAAAGATCCTCAGTGATGAGCCTCTGTTTTTCCTAATTAATTCCTATACAACAGGTCTGGCACCGGCAGTTCTTACTTATATGTTGTCTACTGAATTGAAGAAGTTCGGCGGACATGTGGACTCTCAGGAGATCGGGCTTCCGGTAAGCTCTAACGGACTGGTTCTTCCATGTGGTGCTTCTGGAAGATGGGAGGCGTAGAAAGGTTTCCTTTTGTTTGTCATTGACGGAAAACTGCTTTTTAGCCGAATCAGTTAAGTCTCCTGCAGAGATTGTGAAAAGCAATTTCACATGAGTTCAATTTGAACTGTTTGGCGAGATGGGAGGAAACGTGATTATGAAGGAACTTAATTTAAAACATGAAGCCAAGCGTTACGGCTGTGCGGTTCTGGCTGCAACGATCATGGCGTTGAATATTAAGACATTTGTTCGTGCAGGCGGTCTTTTTCCGGGAGGATTTACAGGACTTACTCTGCTGCTCCAGAATATTTTTCAGACATTTATGGGGATTGCAGTTCCGTATACGCTGATTAATGTACTGCTGAATTCTATTCCTGTATTTATTGGTCTGAAATTTATCGGAAAGAAATTTACCATAAGTTCTGTCTGTGTGATCGTGCTTTCCGGTCTGCTTACGGATATTATTCCCAGTCAGCCGATCACTTATGATACATTGCTGATCAGTATCTTTGGCGGTTTGATCAATGGCTTCTGTATCAGTCTCTGTCTGATCGGTAATACCAGTACAGGTGGAACGGACTTTATTGCGATTTATTTTTCCGAGAAAAATGGCAGGGATATCTGGAATTATATCCTGTGTGGAAATGCAGTGATCCTGACAGTGGCAGGTTTGCTCTTTGGATGGGACAGAGCGCTTTACTCTATTATCTTCCAGTTTACCTCTACTCAGGTGATTCAGATGCTGCATCAGAGATATAAGAAGCATACGCTGTTTATTATCACGAAGGAGCCGTATCAGATTTATGAGGAGATTTTCAAACTTACCAATCATACGGCGACACGTTTTGAAGGTACCGGATGTTACACAGACGAGAAGACCAGTATGATCTATTCTGTAGTCTCTACAGAAGAAGCGAAATATCTGGTAAAGAAGGTACATGAGATCGATCCGAAGGCTTTTGTAAATATTATCAAAACCGATTACATAAACGGAAGATTTTACCAGAAAACAGATTATTAATTACTTGTATTCCCTTTCTGTGAGCGTATAATACAGGATATAAGGAATCTGTTCGTTCATGGAGTTTGTACTTAAAATTGGATGAACAGTAACCGGCACACAAGGAGGGTGATATATATGGGTAATGCAACAGAAAGCACACTTCCTCACGGCAATACCTCAGGCTATGACCGCAAAGCCTGCAGGACATGCGCCTGTTCCACCTGTTATGAGCAGGAGTTCTGCGACAGATGCAGTTCCTGTCAGAATCAGTCACGGAAATTAGACAGGTGCAATGCTTACGAGGGGGCATATAACTATTAACCTCAACATATCCCTATCTGCTGCAAAATAATAAACAGTGGATGGGGATTTCTTTATAAAAAACAGTTATTATATTATAAGTATAAGCAATGTTTTTCTATAGCAAGCCTCTTAATCAATATGCATTATTTACGAGGGTTGCTATAAGTTTACAGATTCATAAGATGTATCTGATATAATAATTCTGTTACTTACTGATATAAACTTTCCGTAAGTTCTTTTGCTGATGAACTTTGCTATAGAATTTTTTTGGGGATGGCAGAATGTTGAATGGTTACAAAAGAACAATTATTTACAGGAGAAGAAAAAAATATGATCGTATATCACTATTGCAGTTTAGAATCATTGAATTCTATTTTGAAAAATCGTTCCCTCCGTCTGACAAATATCCTGAAATCCAATGATTCCATGGAGATCAGCTGGATCTGCAGGTATTATGACGCAGAGTTTAAAAGAGCTTATGAAAATGCTTCAGATTTATTCAGATCAAAGATTTCATCAGAGAGATTGATGGGCTATGTGAAGCTGTTTACAGATGAATTTTTCAATGAAAATCATGCAGACTTCAGATATTATGTAACCTGTTTTTCGTATCAGAATGATCTGCTCAGTCAGTGGCGGGGATATGCGGATGACGGGCGCGGAGCTGCCATCGGATTTGACCTGGATGTATTAAAAGAAGTTGTAACGGTTTCTCCGGAGATTTCAAAGCCGTCAATTGTGTCATTACATAAGATCAGTTATTCTGAAGCAGAGCAGAGAGAAGTTGTACATCAGATAGTGCAAGAATTGGTTGATGAAATCGAGAAGATATTACAGAAAGAAGAACAATGTCGGGAAAGCATTGAGGAGAAGCAGGATTATGAAATAGAAGTACTGGATAAAGTCATGAACTGTTTTGAGAAAAAGTTTTTGAAATTATTTCAGGAATCTGTTTACATGAAAAATCCGTTTTTCAGAGAGGAAAGCGAAATCCGATTGTGCGAGTTTTCGCCGAAACAGTTTCTGATGGGAAGAGAAGTTGAACTTTCTCTCGGTGCACGTTTATATAACTATTCCTACTATGTAAAAGAAAGTCAGCTGATATCTTATGTGGATTTTGATTTTTCAGATTGTCTTGACCGGCTGATAAAGGAACTCGTTATAGGGCCAAAGTGTCTGATGTCAGAGAGAGACATGGAATATTATCTGACAACGCTCGGTCTGTCGAATTGTCGGGTAAAGAAATCGCAGGGGACATATCGGTAATATATTTATAGCAATTCCCTTATATGGGCATATCAGACATCATGGAAAGGCAGATGAAAGACATGAAAAGAAAATTACCATTCAGAAAAGTGGCGGTATTTCTGATACTGGCATTATTTCTGACAGCAGGCATCAGTATGCGTGCAGTTACCGTAAATGCAGCTACATATGTGAAACAGGACAGAACCTCCGTCAGCATCACATCGAAGAAAACGGGATGGCAGAAAATAAACGGAGATTACTATTTTTATAATTCAAAGGGGCGTCTGATCTGCGGTTCTTTTAAGTATAAAGGTTATTATTACTACAGTATTGCCAACGGCAAACGTTTCACCGGGTGGATGAAGCGTTCCGGTAATAAATACTATTACAATCGTAAAAATGGTGCCATGTTCCGCAATCGCTGGGCAACAGGTGATAAATATACCTATTATTTCAATAAATCCGGCGTGGCAATTGCCAGGCAGTGGCTTACTCAGGATGGAAAAAAATACTATTTCCTCAGCAATTCCACCATGGCAAAGGGCTGGCAGAAGATAGGAAAATATTATTACTATTTCAGCAAGAAAACAGGAGTGATGGCAAAAAATACCTGGATAGGTAAATATTATGTAAACAGCAAAGGGCAGCGTGTAAAATCTTCAGATACTAAACCAACAGTCACTCAAAGCGGCAATACTTACGAATACAAAAGCAGCACTCTTAATATTAAACTTGAACGCAAATCAGTCCATGGAATTTCCTACTGGGTAGCGCATATAAAGACATCCAATGCCAAACAGCTGAAATCCGCCCTCTCCAACGGAACTTATGGCGGATCCCGACAGACAACCTCTGATGCAGTATCCTCAAATGGAGGCATTATCGGAGTAAATGGCAGTGCTTTTGACTATGGTACAGGAAAACCATCCCCCCTTGGCATGTGCATCAAAAACGGGATTATCTATGGTGATTACATGACCAGTTATTCAGTCATGGCAGTAAAGAAAGACGGAACCATCTATACTCCGGCACAGGGACTTATGGGAAAAAATCTTCTTGCAGCCGGTGTAAAAGATACATATAATTTTGGTCCGGTTCTTATTAAAGATGGCGAAGCCCAGCTTCCATGGGCTGAAACAGAAAAATATTATCCACGTACAGCGGTAGGAATGGTAAAGCCCAACGATTATGTACTCCTTGTAACAGATACCGGCAGCTATAATGGTCTTAATCACTGGGATATGGTGAATATTTTCAAATCCTACGGCTGTACTTATGCTTACAACCTGGATGGAGGCGGTTCTGCAACCCTGTACTTTAATGGAAAAGTAATGAATAAACTTATCGGCAATACTCAGCGTCCATGCGCAGACTTCCTTTATTTCACCCGATAATCCTTTTCCAGATAAGAATCCCGTCTGCTTGCACATGCTGCCAAAGCCCAGCACACAAGAATCAGCAGCCCGATCCCCATAGCCAGCACAGCAAGCAGGATTACGATAATTGCGTGGATAAACATAGACATGGATGACCTCCTTTCACAGTCATTCGGTTATGAACTGAGCAGCGAAGCAGATGATTTTATCCGCCTGACTTGTCTCATTCACTGACTTGGATAAAAATGGATGTTGTATAAGGAGTAATAAAAAGATATCAGGATGACCTGACAAGAACAATTAAGACAGTTAAAAGATCTGTTAACTGATTTAAATATACGCTGTCACACTCAAAAAAGCAAGCCGAAACTTTCGAGGGATTTCGACTTGCTTTTTGGCTAATTATTTACGAGGCTTGTTATAAGTATCAGAGAAAGATGTTACGGCAATCCGGAATGAATTTGGGTTACGTTACTGTGAACAGAGGGAACAGTAACGATTGTTTTGGTAAAATATTAACAATTCCATAAAAACACTTGACAACCCTACTTTACCATACTAAAATGTAAAAAGCAAAAAAACTGTTGCCGTAGGAAAAACAAATGATTGCCTTATACGGAAAAAGGGACATCCTTCCATGGCAGAACAAGGAGGAATATTATGAAAAAATACAGCGACATGAGCAAAGAAGAACTGCTTACACTCAAAGCACAGCTGGATAAAGAATACGCAGATATCAAAGCAAAGGGCTTAGCTCTCGATATGTCACGTGGAAAACCGTCAGCAGACCAGCTCGATCTCTCAATGGGATTAATGAACGTATTAAGCAGCGATTCAGACCTCAAGTGCGAAACAGGAGTAGACTGCCGTAACTACGGTGTTATCGACGGAATCCCGGAAGCTAAACGCCTCCTTGGAGAAATGTCCGAAGTAGATCCGGACCACATCATCATCTACGGAAACTCAAGCTTAAACGTTATGTTTGACAGCATTGCACGTTCTATGACACAGGGTGTAATGGGAAATACCCCATGGTGCAAACTTGATAAGGTAAAATTCCTCTGTCCTGTACCGGGATATGACCGCCATTTCAAGATCACAGAATTCTTCGGAATCGAAATGATCAACGTGCCAATGACACCACAGGGACCGGACATGGATATGGTAGAGAAGCTTGTCAGTGAAGACGCATCCATCAAAGGAATCTGGTGTGTGCCGAAATACTCCAACCCACAGGGATATACTTATTCAGCAGAAACAGTAGAGCGCTTTGCGCATCTGAAACCGGCAGCACCTGATTTCCGTATCTACTGGGATAACGCATACAGCATTCATCATCTCTATGATGACAATCAGGACTTCCTTGTAGAAATCCTTGAAGCATGTGCAAAAGCAGGAAATCCTGATCTTGTATATAAATTTACATCAACATCAAAAGTCAGCTTCCCGGGTTCCGGTATTGCAGCAGTTGCAGCTTCCAAAGCAAACCTGGAAGATTTCCGCAGCTACATGCAGATCCAGACAATCGGACATGACAAATTAAACCAGTTACGTCATGTAAAATTCTTCAAAAATATCGACGGTCTTCATGAACACATGAGAAAACATGCGGCAATTCTCCGTCCGAAATTTGAAATGGTCCTTAACACACTGGACAGAGAACTTGGCGGTCTTGGAATCGGCGAGTGGACAAAACCACATGGTGGATACTTCATTTCCTTTGATTCAATGGAAGGATGTGCAAAAGCTATTGTTGCCAAGGCAAAAGAAGCAGGTGTTGTACTTACAGGAGCAGGCGCAACTTATCCATATGGAAAAGATCCGAAAGACTCCAATATCCGTATTGCGCCAAGCTTCCCGACTCCTGAGGATCTTGGAAAAGCAGCAGAAGTGTTCGTACTCTGTGTTAAACTTACAAGTGTAGAGAAACTACTGGCTACTGTTCGCTGATAATATCCCGCGAGGTGTTTTTTGTGAGCGAAGATCACAGAAAACCCGAGACATACCGCGCGAATTTATGCAATTAGCATAAATTCTGTGCATCGCGAAGCGTGTTACTGTGAACGGAGTGAACAGTAACACTACTGGAAAACGCATAAAAGAGAATAATCGTATTTACTTTCTGGATAAATAATGTGATAATAAAACTGCCCGGCATAATTTCTTGCCGGGCGGTTGCTGTTTATAAAAAAGAAAGGAGAGGATGTCGTGAGCAGCAGAAAGAAAATCATGATCACCCTGATCATAATCTTGCTCCTGCTGACTGCCGGAGTATATGGATATGGTGTATACTATTTCACAGAGCATTTCTTACCGGGATCAATGGTAAACGGATTCAACTGTTCCTATATGACAGTATCCCAGTCAGAAGAATTGCTTACGCAGAAGGTGGGAGCATATGTTCTTACTATTGACACCAGAAATAACGGACAGGAAAGTATCACAGCAAAACAGGCGGGACTTTCCTATGACTCAGATGGAAGTGTTGATAAACTGATCAGAAATCAGGATCGTTTTACATGGTTTCTTGCTTTTAACCAGCACAGGAATTATGAGGTGTCCTCCTCCATTAAATATGATGAGCAGAAGACAGAGGCTGCCATTTCCGAACTGAAATGTATGCAACAGGAGAATATGACAGAGCCTTCGGATGCTCATATAGAAGAGAAAGATGATAAGTTTGTAATTGTTCCTGAGCAGGAGGGAACTGCACTGAAACCAGAAAAAACAAGTCAGGATATTATAGATGCTCTTGTCACAGGACGAACGCCGGTTGATCTGGAAGCAGATGGATGCTACAAAGAACCGAAAGTTTATCAGAGTGATGAAACTCTGATGAAGAATTGTGAACTGATAAACAAACTTACGGATGTAGTGATAACCTATGATTTTGACGATTGCACAGAGACAGTAGACAGAGATATGATCAAAAACTGGCTCACAACAGATGAAAACGGTCTTTATACACTTGACAAAAAACAGATAGAAGCATATATCAGTGAACTGGCGGCTAAATATGATACGGTTGGAACAGAGAGAACATTTAATACATATGATGGTCGTGAGATTACTGTCAGCGGAGGGAATTATGGCTGGCAGATCGATCAGAAAGCGGAGCTGAAAGAACTTACAGAACTGATAAAAAACGGAGAAACCCAGGTCAGAGAACCTGTTTATTCCCATGAAGGTCTGGTCAGGAAAACAAATGATATCGGATATACGTATATAGAGATTGACCTGACGGCCCAGAGAATGGTATTCTATAAAGATGGAACGCCGACTGCGGATGCGCAGATCGTATCCGGAAATCCATTCGTGCCCAACTGTGCAACTCCTGTGGGATGTTATACAACAGGTGAAATGAAGAGCGGATGTACAGTGAACGGAGAGGACTATCCTTCTGCTGTAAATTACTGGATCCCATTCGATGGAAATCTGGGGATTAGTGATGCTCCATGGAGAATGGATTTCGGAGGACAGCTTTATGAATTTGAAGGCACACATGGAAGCATCTGTGCACCATCCGATCAGGTGCAGATTATTTTCAGCAATGTTGAGAAGAACACACCGATTGTTATTTATGAATAAAGGAGAAAAATGATGAAGATTGTAGTATTAGCGGGGGGAACAAGTACAGAACGTACTGTCTCCATTACATCAGGAACAGGAATATGTAAGGCATTACGACAGAAAGGACATCAGGCGATTCTTGTGGATATTTTTTGCGGCATTGAGAATGTGGACCGGGAGAATCCGTTTCCGTCAGAGTATGATGTGGACGCAGCATCAGAATATATGTCAGCATTTAACGACAGGATTGAACAGATGAAAAAAGAGAGAAGAAGCTTCTTCGGACCAAACGTGCTGAAACTCTGCGAGGCGGCTGACATTGTTTTCCTGGGACTTCATGGTGCGAACGGAGAAGATGGAAAAGTACAGGCAACATTTGACCTGATGGGAATCAAATATACAGGAACCGGATATTTAAGCAGTGCCCTGGCAATGGATAAGGGAATCACCAAGCAGATGTTCCTGATGAATAATGTACCAACACCGCGGGGAGTGTCTATGGTAAAAGAAGAAATGACCACAGATCTGAAAGCACTTGGAATGGAATTTCCTGTAGTTGTAAAAACCTGCTGTGGCGGTTCCAGTGTAGGTGTTTATATTGTGAATGATCAGGCCGAATATGAGCAGGCTCTCAAAGACGCTTATTCTTATGAAAATGAAGTCGTGGTCGAAGAATATATAAAAGGACGTGAATTTTCAGTAGCGGTTGTGGACGGAAAAGCTTATCCGATCATCGAAATTGCTCCGCTTCAGGGATTCTATGATTATAAGAATAAATATCAGGCCGGCTCTACGATTGAGACCTGTCCTGCCGAAATTTCACCGGAACTCACAGAGAAAATGCAGCATTATGCGGAAGCAGGAGCCAAAGCTCTGTTTATGGAAGGATACTGCCGTCTTGATTTCATGATGAAGGAGAATGGAGATATGTATTGTCTGGAAGCAAATACTCTTCCCGGAATGACACCAACCAGTCTGATTCCGCAGGAGGCAAAAGTTCTGGGAATCGACTATCCGACTTTATGTGAGAAACTGATTGAAGTTTCCATGAAAAAATATCCGGCGCAGGATTTCACACTATAGAGCGTGTCTGCAGTAATTTATAGAATTGTTATAGATGCATTATTAAGAGAATTGCTATAACAGGAAAGAAGATATAAAAAATATTATGAAAAACTTAACTCTTGAAAATATCGCCCGCGTATGCGGCGGTACTTATTATGGTCCGGCTGATAAATTACAGGAAGAAGTAATGTCTGTTATCACAGACAGCAGAAAAACAGAAGAAGGATGTCTGTTTGTACCTATTGTGGGGGAACGTGTAGATGCCCATAAATTTATCCCACAGGTAATGGAAGCAGGGGCACTGGCAACCTTGTCGGAAAGGGTGCTTGATAACGCTGATTTTCCTTATATCGCAGTAGAATCTTCTCTTCAGGCAGTGAAAGATATTGCAGAGTTTTATTTAAAGCAGCTTCAGATCCCGGTTGTGGGAATTACAGGAAGTGTTGGTAAGACAAGTACAAAAGAAGTGATCGCATCTGTTCTGAACCAGAAATACCATACTCTGAAAACACAGGGCAACTTTAACAATGAACTTGGTCTGCCTCTCACAGTTTTCCGTCTGCGTGATGGAGATGAAATTGCAGTTCTGGAAATGGGGATCAGTGATTTCGGTGAGATGACCAGACTTGCGCAGATTGCAAGACCGGACACCTGTGTGATCACGAATATCGGTACCTGCCATCTGGAGAATCTGGGAGACAGAAATGGTGTTCTGAAAGCAAAGACAGAGATTTTTAAATTCCTCAGACCGGATGGACATATTGTATTAAATGGCGATGATGACAAGCTTATCACAGTAAAAGAATATGAAAAGATAAAACCTGTATTTTTCGGAATGAGTAATGAATGTCAGGTTTACGGTGATAAGATTGTAAGCAGAGGTTTAAAGGGAATGACCTGCACCATTCATCTGGGGGATACTGCATTTACAGTTGATATCCCGATGCCGGGGCGCCATATGGTATATAATGCGCTGGCAGCAGCTGCAGTTGGAAATATTTATGGACTTACAACTGAGCAGATCAAAGCCGGAATCGAGAGCCTGGAGCCGATCAGCGGTCGTTTCAGAATGATCGAAACAGATAAATTTCTGATCGTAGATGACTGCTATAATGCAAATCCCATGTCCATGAAAGCCTCTCTGGATGTTCTGCAGGATGGTGCAGGACGCAGAATAGCAGTCCTTGGCGATATGGGTGAACTTGGAGAGAATGAAGTTCAGCTTCATGAGGAAGTAGGAGAGCATGCCGGAAAATGTGATATTGATGTTCTTATCTGTACAGGTAAACTGTGCAGAAATATGGCAGAGAGAGCACAGCGGACAAATCCGGACCTGAAAGTAATCTATGAGCCAGACAGAGAAAGTCTGCTGGAGCATCTGGAAGGTTATGTACAGGATGGTGACACTATTCTTGTGAAAGCTTCCCATTTTATGAAGTTTGAAGAGGTAGTTACGAAACTGGAAAATATGTAAACACTTTTGTCTTTTTATGAGAGAATTTGATGAGCGATTTTAGTTCCATGATACCGGAAACAGCAGTATAATAATCCTGTCAGTTTATGAGCAGGCAGCGTGTTCAAGTGAGGAGGATGTTATGCTGGAGAAAGTTATGGAACTGCATTTCCTGCTGTATGCCATGATGTTAATGGGCGGACTGGGAGCACTGGGGATGCTGACCACACATCTTACCTACCGAAGAATGATCAGAAAAAATACAGAGGTTAAATCAAATCTCAAAGAGAAATGGACAAATCTTTGGAAAACAAGAGACAGGCTGTTGAACCGTATGAACCGGTTTGTCTGGTATCCGTCACTTTTCTGTATTGCTTTTCTTGGACTGGCTTTTTTTCTGTATTCCAAAGATGCACGATGGGACGGAATGCCGCTGGCATATCTTTATGTGGCTGCGATTATTCCGACAGCATTGCTTTTGCTGAGACAGGCGCTGGATTTTACATACAGAGAAGAACTTCTGATGAATTCTTTTTCTGATTATGTGGAACATGCCCGCACATGGGTAGAAGAAGTGCCGGTGCCGGAGAAGGCTGACGAAGCTGTAAAAGAGGAAATCGTTGAACATATTGCGGACAGTATCCGCCAGACTGCAGCAGCAGGAAGCCATTTCAGCGGAATGCTTACACCCGAGGAAGATGAGATTATGAGAGAAATCATAAGAGAATTTATGAAATAAAGACATGAAAATTCACTGCAAATGAGATACACAGGATCAGAAACAATATGGCAATGTAAAGTTTCTGATCCTGTACACATTTTAAGACAGAATAATTTATTATTCGTCATCCTCTTCAATTACCTGGATCTCCAGATAATCAAAATCAATCTGCTCTATAAAATTATCCTGATAAAATCTGGCTTTTCCATGTTTCTTAAAATGTCTGACTGTAGATTCCAGCCAGATTGGGTTTCCCAGATCCATTTCATAACAGATACTTTCCAGACCACGAAAAATCTTGTGGGTCCGCGTATCTTCGGAGTCATCGCAGATTACAGTATCTTTCAGTAAATGATTATCTTTCCATATTTTTCCCCATAAACGGAACATATCGGTAATACCTCCCTGTCAGAACTGCCACAGGCGGCAGAAATCTCATTTTCTAAGTGATTCCCAGTATAGCGGATTTTGGTAGGAAAGTAAAGAAAGTAAAAAAATGCTACTGCTTGTAGTAACTAAAATGTTACTGTTCACTCCGTTCTCAGTAACATAGCCAAAATTCATTCCAGATTGCCTGCGGCAATGGAATTTTGGCTTGTATGTCTCGGGATTTTGGCATATTCATGCCAAAACACCTCGCGGAATAGTGGTGTGTGAACAGTAACACTAAAATACTTATAGTCTTAGGCTTGATTATTCCGGTGGAATATTCTATAATAAAACCTAAATTTCCATAAATTAGCGTGTCAAAGTGCCGGTTCAGGAGAAAATCAGTTTTCATCTGGAAATTTGAAGACTGGTGTGGATAAGGTGAGTTCCATAACTGCATTTGTGATATGCAAAAAAACAGAATGGAGGAGACATTATGAAATTATACGATACCGGTGTGTATTTGCTGAATGGTCAGAAGATTGTTCCGGAGAATCAGGCAGATTTTCCTGTTTCCAAAGAGGAAGCTGCAAAGAGTACAATTGCCTATTCAATTCTGAAAGCACACAATACTTCCGGAAATATGGAGAAACTTCAGATTAAATTTGATAAACTGACTTCTCATGATATCACTTTTGTCGGAATTATCCAGACTGCGCGTGCCTCAGGCCTTGAAAAATTTCCGGTGCCATATGTACTGACAAACTGCCATAATTCACTCTGTGCCGTAGGCGGAACTATTAATGAAGATGATCATATGTTTGGACTTACCTGTGCCAAGAAATATGGCGGCGTATATGTACCGCCCCATCAGGCGGTTATCCATCAGTTTGCAAGAGAAATGCTTGCAGCAGGCGGTAAAATGATCCTCGGTTCAGACAGCCATACACGATATGGCGCACTGGGAACCATGGCAATGGGTGAGGGCGGACCGGAGCTTGTAAAGCAGCTTCTTTCCCAGACTTATGATATCAATATGCCAGGCGTCGTTGCCATTTATCTTACCGGTTCTCCTCGTCCGGGCGTAGGTCCTCAGGACGTTGCGCTTGCGATTATCGGCAAGGTTTTTGCAAACGGATATGTGAAGAATAAAGTTATGGAATTTGTAGGACCCGGTGTTGCAAATTTAAGTGCTGATTTCCGAATTGGCGTAGATGTAATGACAACAGAGACCACCTGTCTTTCCTCTATCTGGCAGACGGATGAGAAGATTCAGGAATTCTATGAGATCCATGGCAGAAGTGAAGATTACAAAGAACTGAAACCAGGTGAAACAGCATACTATGATGGCTGTGTAGAGATTGATCTGAGTGAGATCAGACCAATGATCGCTATGCCATTCCATCCAAGCAATACATATACAATTGATGAACTGAAAGTAAATCTGGATGATATTCTGGCAGATGTTGAGAAAAAAGCACAGATCAGCCTTGATGGAAAAGTTCCATATACATTAAGAGACAAAGTAATTGATGGTAAACTTTATGTAGAACAGGGAATCATCGCAGGATGTGCAGGTGGTGGATTTGAAAATATCTGTGCAGCAGCTGATATCCTTAAAGGCAAGAGCATTGGTGCAGATGCCTTCACATTGAGTGTATATCCGGCAAGTACTCCGATTTATATGGAACTGGCTAAGAATGGCGTTCTGGCAGGACTTCTTGAAACGGGAGCTGTTGTGAAGACTGCTTTTTGCGGACCTTGCTTTGGTGCAGGGGATACTCCTGCAAATAATGCATTCAGTATCCGTCATACGACCAGAAACTTCCCGAACCGCGAAGGTTCCAAAATCCAGAATGGCCAGATTTCTTCTGTTGCACTTATGGACGCACGTTCTATTGCGGCAACTGCAGCAAACAAAGGTTTCCTGACTTCAGCAGAGGATTATACGGGTGGTTATACAGGACAGAAATATTTCTTTGATAAGACAATTTATGACAATCGTGTATTTGACAGCAAGGGTATAGCTGATCCGGGTGTAGAGATCCAGTTTGGTCCGAATATTAAGGACTGGCCGGAGATGGCTGCACTTCCGGAGAATCTGATCGTGAAGGTTGTTTCTGAGATCCATGATCCGGTTACTACAACAGATGAACTGATCCCGTCCGGTGAGACATCTTCTTATCGTTCCAATCCACTTGGACTGGCTGAGTTTACACTTTCCAGAAAAGATCCTGCTTATGTAGGACGTGCGAAAGAAGTTCAGAAAGCTCAGAAGGCTATTCAGGAAGGAAAATGTCCGGTTGAGGCATTACCGGAGATGAAACCTGTAATGGATGTGATCAAAAAGGATTATCCGAATGTAAGCAAGGAAAATCTTGGTGTGGGAAGTACGATCTTTGCAGTGAAACCAGGTGATGGTTCTGCGCGTGAGCAGGCTGCTTCCTGTCAGAAAGTGCTTGGCGGATGGGCAAATATCGCCAATGAGTATGCGACAAAGAGGTACCGTTCCAATCTGATCAACTGGGGTATGCTTCCATTCCTGATTAAAGAAGGGGAGCTTCCGTTTGCAAACGGAGATTATCTGTTCTTCCCACAGATTCGTAAGGCAGTGGAAGAAAAGGATGATGTGATCCGGGGATATGTTGTCGGTGCTGAGGGACTGAAGGAGTTTGAAGTGGCTCTTGGGGAGCTTACGGATGATGAGCGTGAGATTATCCTTAAGGGATGCCTGATTAATTATAATCGAAAATAGGAAGTGATGAAGATGCAGCTATCCTCTCTTTAGGTTGGGAGTAGCTGCATCTTTATTATTTATGAAATTATGAGAATTGCGGGAACTGCTTTGCAGCGGAGCGATTCGTGGATATAATAGAGCCCCGGGCAGCAACGTACTGCATCGAAGAAGGTGAAATAGTCTGAAAATTATCAAATAAATAAAAATATTATAAAATTAGTGCAAATAAGACAAATATAAATAGAAAATATTGAAATAAAATGCAAAAATGTATTGACAAATAATAACAAGAGTGTTATTATAACACCATCAAAAGAAACAAGGAAACGAATTAAACAAGGAAACGAATTAAACAATCAAAGAAATTCATTCAATTCATAGCATATATAAATGTTCCAATGAAAAGGATGAAAATAAAAGAAAGGTTCGGGTGATTCCATTGGGAAAGAATTTATAACTTCATCAATATAAGAGTGACGGGTATCGCATTTCCTGCAAGAAAGACCTGATACGGAGATTATAAAAAAGTATTTTCCTTATATAATATAAGAGCATACGCACAGTCTGATTAATAAGGAAGGAATGTATCAAAGGTATTATAGAAGCGATAACTTATATTGAATATCTGTTGCAGACCTGATACAGGGATTTTGGTAAATGTGTAAAGAAATATTTACCGGAAGAGCATAACCCTTATCTCAGTAGTTAGCCTGAAAGCAGAGGTTCAGGTAACAGATAAACTGAAGGTAAGAACGATGTTTTGAGAGGCATATAGAAGTTTAAGTATATGGTTTGAAATCCTGCATCAGAAGAATATCCGGTATATAAAATTACAGGATATTGAGAGAAATATTAAGGTATTTTTTCAGTGATACTTTACATAATTCAGAACATCTGCCATTAATGTTCGATAAATATGAAAAGCACATAAGGAAATTAAACAGTTGTGAATTTAAGAAGTTAGGTTTATGATTGCTTAGCACGAAAAATAATGAAAAAGTGTATCCGATATTTCATAAATGAAAACAAATTATAATACGTGAAATTATAATTTAAAATCTATAAAACTTTCTAAGTAAGTTCCGATGAACTGAATAACTGATATCATAAAAGCATAAAAGCAGGAATGAATCAGATTATAAACAGTACATATGGATTATGAGCAGGAAACAGAATAGGAATTTTAAATAAACATAGAAAAATTTAATAGTGAACTTATAAAGTAGTTTGTAAATGACATATTATTTTATTATAGAAAGAATACTAAGAGGAAAATAAATTGAATAACGAAGAACATTGAAGCGGTCATCATTTTTGAAATCAGGAAAAGTAAAAAGTGATGACCGTTTTCAAATTGTATTCATATATATATTCGTTTATTGCGTGAAATGGAATTTTAGGATATACTCTCCATGAAAAGGAGAGTTTTTTTATGTGGATAAAAGATATCAGAGATTATATTTTATATGAAGATAAAGATATTCTGGTCTGTCACAAACCGGCAGGGCTTGCAGTTCAGAATGCGCGGGTTGGCAGTATGGATATGGAGAGCCTCTTGAAGAATTATATTGCTCAGAAGGTGCCGGGTAAGATGCCGTATCTGGGTATTATCCATCGCCTGGATCAGCCGGTGGAGGGGGTTCTTGTATTTGCCCTGAATCCGAAGGCGGCAGCAGATCTCAGCAGACAGATGACAGCGGGAAAAATAAAGAAGACTTATCTTGCAGTTGCAGAAGGAACAGTGAAAGTGAAGAGTGCAAAACTGGTGGACTGGCTGAAGAAGGATGGCAGGACCAACAGCTCTGCAGTGGTTGAGGGAGGGACTTCCGGAGCAAAAAAGGCGATATTGTCTTATGAAGTTCTGGAAACCTGGAAAAATAAAGAAGATGCACAGGATTGTGGCGAAAGAAATCTGATTCGGATTGATCTGGATACAGGCAGGCATCATCAGATTCGTGTGCAGATGGCGCATGCCGGAATGCCTTTGGTTGGTGACAGAAAGTATAATCCCGGTCAGAATAGTCAGGAACCGCTGGCTCTCTGTTCTGCAAAACTGGGATTTCAGCATCCGGTGACAAAGAAACAGTTGGAGTTTCAGGTGCAGCCTGCAGGTATGGCATTCAAAAGACATTGATATAGCGAAATTTTTGATGTGTAAAAGTGAAAAATGTGTAAAATCTCTGGACGAATTTTGTAAAGTGTGTATAATGTAGAAAGTAATATACAGTTATTCGGTTATGAGCAAGTAGCGAAGCGGATTGCGAATATCCGCTTGACGAGGATCGCTACAGGTAATTGTTCGATGTTAATTATTCTGTGAGAGTACTGAGCAGATATCGATTTTTTAGTTGACAGAAATTATACATTATTTTATGAAATTGCTGTAATGTGCAGTATAGCACTGAAAGGAAGAGGAAATTAAAATGAAAAGAGCGGCGGCAGCAGCGATAAGTTTAATGACAGGACTGGCAATGCTGACAGGATGCAGCAGAGCGGAGGTGGAAGAGACAATCCAGCCGTTGGTGGCAGACGCTATCGAAGAATCCGATTCAGAGGCAGAAGCAGTGAAGGAAGAGGATGAGAGTCCGCTGATTCCGGAGATTGATACAGATATAAAAATCCATGCCGGTTCAAGGATCGCAGTGGTAAGCAAATGTGTCAAGGGCGAATACTGGAAGATGGTTAAGAAAGGCATGGAAGATGCGGTAAAGGAAATTAATAAGGCATATGGTTATAAAAAAGATGACCAGATCACTATGACTTTTGAAGGCCCTGATAATGAAGAAGATGTAGAGACTCAGATCAATACAATAGATGCTGTTATCGCAGAGAATCCGGATGTTCTTTGTATTTCGGCAAGTGATATGGATTCCTGTGAGGCACAGCTTGAAGCTGCAAAGGAGAATGGGATTCCGGTTATAGCATTTGATTCTAATGTAGCCGAGAAAAAACTGGTGAAGGCATATCGGGGAACCGATAATGTGCAGGTAGGAAAGATGGCTGCTTATCAGCTTGGCAGTGCACTAGGAAAGATGGGAAAGGTTGCGGTTTTTTCCGCACAGCAGAAGACAAAGAGTGTTCAGGATCGTGTAGAAGGATTCATGAATAATATCGGGAAGTACGGAGACATTGAAGTTGTGGAAACCATTTATTCTGATCAGGTAGATGATATGGAGGCTTCCATGAAGGAAGTTCTGGAAAAATATCCCACACTGGATGGTGTATTCTGCACCAATGCAGATATTACAGAGATGTATCTGAATCTGGAGAAGAGTGATGAGCATGATGCACCGGCTCTGGTAGGGGTTGATGCAACTACTAAGCAGCAGGAAGCAATCCGTAATGGAGAAGAGATTGGCTGTGTTTCCCAGCAGCCTTATGCTATGGGATACCAGACGATCTGGGCAGCAGTTGAAACAACAGCACCGAAGAAATCTGTTGTGATCGAGAAAAATGTACTGAGCAATCCGGCATGGATCGATGCAGACTGTCTGGATGATCCGGACTACAGTGGATATTTATATACAGAATAAGAATTAAAGATAAACGCTCCGGGAGGATGTACAGGGTCTCAAATGCATTAATTAAGAGGATTTTCTATAAGAGGAATGTGTCTGCTGGGACAGACCGGTAATACAGAACTTATATATAAAGCAGAATTATATACGAAAGAAGAAGCATGAAAACAGTGATGAGTTGTTTTCGTGCTTTTTTTGTGTTATAGAATATTACTCCGTAATGTTCTATGACACAAAAAAGCTCTCCGGGCAGGCTCCTTGTTTATATCTCTTCTTCTTTGAAATAAAAATATAAACAAATCAGAAGCTTTGACTGTATAAAAAGATTTATATTGATGATATAATCACATACACGATATAAAAATAACAAAAAAATATTGGATGGATGAAAAATATTTGATAAAATTATTTAATGAGATTGTAATTTTAAAGGATATATGATAAAATTTGACTATAAATTCTTGAAAATATATAAAAAAATTAGGCAAAAAGGAGAAGAGGATGAAACAATGGTCAGAGATCATCAGAAATGTCACCATGTTGTCGCAGCTTGGACTGTCTCTCATAACCCCTGTCCTGATATGTCTGGCAGTATGCTGGCTGATTGTTTCTAAGACCGGAGCTGGCGGATGGGTATATATCCCCGGTTTTTTCTTTGGTCTTGGAGGTTCCGGGACAGTGGCATATAAATTTTATCTTTCTATTAACAGACAGCAGAAGAAAGAGAACAAAAAGAAGAAAAATAAAGTATCGTTTAACAGACACCTGTAATGATACAGAAACGAAAGGGAGATTTATATGAGTATTATGGATAATGTTCAGCCTGCCGTAAAGAAGGAAACCGGGAAGGTAGCTGCCATCACCGGAATCGGGCTGATTTTGATGTGGATCGTGTTTGGAGTGCTGCATGCTTTCATGCCACAGAAGGTACCGTTTGATTATACGGTGTTTCTTGGAGGGGCAGTGGGAGGATGTGTGGCAGTCCTTAATTTCTTTTTTATGGGACTTGCAGTGCAGAAAGCAGCTGCAGCAACAGATGAGGACACAGCGAGAATGAGGATCAAAGCAAGTTACTCCCAGAGAATGCTGATCCAGATGTTGTGGGTGATTCTGGCAATCGTGGCACCCTGTTTTCATTTTGTGGCAGGAATCGTTCCTCTTTTATTTCCCGGAACAGGAATTAAAATTGCAGGAATTTTTCATACTAACAAATAGGTATTTCTATATCAAACCGGAACAGTACCGGGAGAGACAGGAGGTGAATAAAGAGTATGGAATTGGATATCAGCGGGGCAAGGATATTCTTTACATTACCCATTGATGTGCCTGTTCTCGGACCATTAAGGATCAGTGAGACAATGGTGGTAAGCTGGATTGTTATGATACTCATAACAGGTTTGTGTATCTGGCTGACACATGATCTGAAAGAAGAGAACATTTCCAAACGTCAGGCTGTGGCAGAGCTCATTGTAGAGAAGGCCAACAGCTTTGTAATCGGAAATATGGGTGAGAAATTCAGATACCTGATACCATTTGTTGCAGCACTTTTTGCAACCAGTGTGGTTTCCAACCTGATCAGTCTGATCGGACTTCGAAGCCCTACAGCAGACCTTTCTACTGAGGCTGCCTGGGCAGTTGTGGTTTTCATTATGATCACAGCACAGAAGATAAAGACCAGCGGATTTGGCGGTTATCTGAAAGGATTTACAACTCCGATCGCAGTTATGACACCGTTTAATATTCTTTCCGAGCTGGCTACACCTGTCAGTATGGCGTGTCGTCATTTCGGAAATATCCTTTCCGGTGTGGTAATCAATGGCCTGATCTATGGGGCACTGGCAGTCGCAAGTTCCGCGCTTCTGGGCCTGATCCCGGGTGCACTGGGAGATGTACTGTCAAAGATACCGATTCTTGATGTCGGTGTACCTGCGATAACGTCGGTCTATTTTGACTGGTTCTCAGGAGTTATGCAGGCGTTTATCTTCTGTATGCTGACTGTAATGTATATTGCAAATGCAGCAGAAGAGTAGCAGAAACATGATTTGCTGGAGCAAAACGGCAGCGGTGGTAACCGCAAAGAATGCTGAAATACAGCAGAAAAATTAATACCGCAGCAAAGGGGAAAAGCTGCAGATTATTATTTAACAGGAGGGTTTTAATATGGATTTTCAGTTATTGGCAAAAGGTATCGCATTAGCAGGATGTGCAATTGGAGCAGGGTGTGCTCTGATCGCAGGTATCGGACCTGGTATTGGTGAAGGTAACGCAGTAGCAAAGGCATTGGAAGCAATCGGACGTCAGCCTGAGTGCAAGGGTGATGTTACTTCTACCATGCTTCTTGGATGTGCCATTGCAGAGACAACAGGTATCTACGGTTTCGTAACCGGTCTGTTGCTTATCTTCGTTGCACCTGGTATGTTCATGAACTTCCTGAGCTGATAAAAACAGCTGAGATGTCGAATATCACAGATTAAGAGGCATCTGATATGGAACCTGTGGATAATTCCGGCAACAGCCGGAGAATGATCCGCATAAATACAGACAGGAGGTTACAAACATGCAGGTACAGGAATTAGTTGGAATTGTGCCGTGGAATTTTATAGCGACGATTTGCAACCTTTTTATTCAGGTATATCTGATCAAACGTTTCCTCTTCAAGCCCATCAATGAGATGCTGGAAAAGCGCAAAGCGAAAGCGGATGCCCAGATCCAGGATGCAGTGAAGGCAAAGGAAGAAGCTCAGGCAATGAAGGCAGAATATGAAAAGAATATGCAGGAAGCCAAGAATAGGGCAAATGACATTGTGATGACAGCTCAGAAAACAGCCGCTATCCAGAGTGAAGAGATGCTTAAGGAGGCTTCCAGTCAGGTAACTGCCATGAAAGAGAAGGCAGAGAAAGACATTGCCCAGGAGAAACGTAAGGCAGTCAACGAGATTAAGGGAGAAATCGGCGGTATGGCTGTTGAGATTGCCGGAAAAGTGATCGAGCGCGAAATTAGTGAAGAGGATCATGCAAAACTGATTGATGAGTTTATTGAGAATGTAGGTGAGGCATCATGACAAAAACTGCCAGAGTTTACGGCGGAAGTCTGTATGACCTTGCCGCTGAAGAAAAGCTCGATGGACAGATCATGGAGCAGATGATCGCAGTCAGACAGATTTTCAGGGAAAATCCGGGATATTTGAAATTGCTGGGAGAACCGGCGATTCCTGAAGACGAGAGACTTAAGATGATTGAAGAGGCTTTCGGAGGGCAGGCAGAGAGATATCTGGTGAATTTCCTGAAATTATTGTGTGAACGCAAGATTCTGAGAGAGTTTGCCGGATGCTGCGAAGAGTTTATCAGACGCTACAACAGTGCACATGGAATTGCAGAAGCCGTGGTTACCAGTGCAGTGAAGCTCAGTGATACTCAGATGGAAGCTCTGAAAGCGAAGCTTGAGAAGCTAAGTGGAAAGAAAGTGTATCTGGTTCAGAAAACAGATGCATCCGTTCTTGGCGGACTTCGCGTGGAACTGGAGGGCGTACAGCTTGACGGTACAGTACAGAGCCGTATTTCCGGTATTTCGAAGAAACTGAATGAATTGGTAGTATAAGGAACTGGATTCCGGATTTGAGAATCGTACTGTATGGGTATTTGACATATGGATATGAAAAATCTTTAAATTTCTGAATTCAGACAGCGCAAAATAATAGAATATAAAAGGATGGAATGGAAACATGCAATTAAAACCTGAGGAAATATCCAAGGTCATCCGAAGCCAGATAAAATATTACGAAAATGTCATTCAACAGAACGAGACAGGTACGATCCTTATGGTTGGTGACGGTATTGCCAGAGCCAGCGGACTGGTAAACTGTATGTCAGGAGAGCTTCTGGAATTTGAGGACGGAAGCTTTGGTATGGCACAGAACCTGGAGGAGAACAGTGTCTCCATCGTAATCTTTGGTTCAGATGAGAACATTGGTGAGGGTCAGACCGTAAAGCGTACAGGCAAGGTCGTGTCTGTACCTGTAGGCGACGCCATGGTTGGGCGTGTTGTAAATGCACTGGGACAGCCAATTGACGGAGCAGGCCCGATTGATACAAAAGAATTCCGGCCAATCGAGAGCAAGGCACCAGGAATCTGTGAGAGAAGATCTGTATATCAGCCTCTTCAGACCGGTATTAAAGCCATCGACTCTATGATCCCTATCGGACGTGGACAGCGAGAACTGATCATTGGTGACCGTCAGACCGGTAAAACTACAATTGCTACAGATACCATTATTAACCAGAAGGGAAAAGATGTGATCTGTATCTATGTAGCCATTGGACAGAAGCGTTCCACAGTAGCTACATTAGTAGAGAACCTGACCAGAAACGGCGCAATGGATTATACTATCGTTGTGGCAGCTACAGCATCTGAGTCAAGCCCGCTGCAGTATATCGCACCGTATTCCGGATGTGCAATGGGTGAATACTTTATGAATAAGGGAAAAGATGTGCTGATCATCTATGATGATTTAAGTAAGCATGCAGTTGCATACCGTGCACTTTCCCTGCTGATCCGTCGTCCGCCTGGACGTGAGGCATATCCGGGTGATGTTTTCTATCTGCATTCCAGACTTCTGGAACGTGCAGCGAAGCTGGACGATGAACATGGCGGCGGTTCCATGACAGCACTGCCGATCATTGAAACACAGGCAGGTGACGTATCTGCCTATATTCCTACTAACGTTATTTCTATTACAGACGGACAGATATTCCTGGAGACAGAGTTATTCCATTCAGGAATCATGCCTGCTGTAAATCCGGGTATCTCCGTATCACGAGTTGGTGGTGATGCGCAGATCAAGGCAATGAAGAAGGTAGCAGGAACACTGAAACTGATTTATTCCCAGTACCGTGAGCTGCAGAGCTTCGCACAGTTTGGTTCTGATCTGGATGCTGATACAAAAGCGCGTCTGGAACAGGGAGCACGTATTGTGGAAGTTCTGAAACAGAACCAGAATGCACCGGTTCCTGTAGAGAAACAGGTTGCAATCCTTTATGCGGTTACAAAGGGTGTTCTGGAATCAGTAAAAGTTGAAGACGTAAATGTATATGAATCAGGATTATATACCTATCTGGATACAGATGCAGCAGGCGTAGAGGTTATGCAGGAGATCCGCTCAACAGGTAAGCTGGAGCAGGAAACAGAACAGAAGCTTCGCAGCGTACTGGATGCGTATACAGAGAACTTCCTGAATACAAGACCTGAGAAATAAAGTGATTAGGAGGGTATCGTATGGCTTCGAATATGAAAGCGGTAAAGCTGCGTATCAAGAGTGTACAGAGTACAATGCAGATTACCAAGGCCATGGAGCTTGTAGCATCCTCCAAACTGCGTAAGGCAAAGGAACGTGCAGAGGTATGCCGTCCGTACTTTACAGAACTTCATGAGACATTGAAAGAGATTGCAAGGGAGAATACAGATTTCTCATCCGTTTATGCGAAAGAGTCTTCCAACAATAAAACCTGCTATGTAGTGATCGCAGGTGACAGAGGACTTGCAGGTGGTTATAACACCAATCTTTTTAAATGTCTGGAGGCTTCTGCTGAAGGTAAGGACTACATGGTTCTGCCGGTTGGAAAGAAAGCAGTAGAATATTTCCGCCAGAGAGAGATTGAAGCTCTGACAGAACAGTTTGCAGAGGCAGGAAGTATTTCTGTAGCGGATTGTTTTGAGATGGCAAATATGCTCTGTACAGAATTTCGCAAAGGAACCTTTGGCCATATTGAATTATGTTATACTGTCTTTAATTCCATGCTTTCTCAGCAGCCGGAGGTATTTTCCATGCTTCCTATGACTGATATCAGAGAGGAAAGCGGAGGTAAGATAGAGACGAAGAATCTGATCCTCTATGAACCGGACGGAGAGACAGTATTTGATGCCATTGTTCCGGAATATCTGGCAGGACTGGTTTATGGTGGTATCTGCGAAAGTACCGCAAGTGAACTGGCAGCCAGACGTATGGCTATGGATGCAGCCACAAGTAATGCGGAAGAGATGATTGATCAGCTCAATCTGTATTACAACAGGGCACGTCAGGCCAGCATCACGCAGGAGATCACGGAGATTGTTGCAGGTGCAGAAGGTCTTTAATATAATTTCCAACAGATAGGAGATTACTAACATGAGTGAAAAACACATTGGCGAGGTAGTGCAGGTTATCGGTCCGGTACTGGATATCCGCTTTGCGCACGATGAACTGCCGCCTCTTCTCAATGCCATAGAGATTGATAATGATGGCGCAAAGCTGGTTGCCGAGGTTGCACAGCAGGTTGGTGATGATGTGGTAAGATGTATTGCCATGAACTCTACTGACGGTCTGGTGCGCGGTGCCAAAGCTCTGGATACAGGCGGTCCAATTTCCGTTCCTGTAGGTGAGGAATGCCTGGGACGAGTATTTAACCTTCTGGGTGACCCGGTAGACAATCTTCCGGCACCGGAGGCAAAGGAACGCTGGTCTATCCATCGTCAGGCTCCTTCTTATGAAGAACAGATGCCTGCAACAGAGATCCTGGAGACAGGAATTAAGGTTGTTGACCTGATCTGTCCTTATGCAAAGGGTGGTAAGATCGGTCTTTTCGGTGGTGCAGGTGTAGGAAAAACAGTTCTTATCATGGAGCTGATCCACAATGTAGCAACTGCACACGGCGGACTTTCCGTATTTACAGGTGTAGGAGAGCGTACACGTGAGGGAAATGACCTTTACAATGAAATGAAAGAAAGTGGAGTTATCGACAAGACTGCTCTGGTTTACGGTCAGATGAACGAGCCGCCCGGAGCACGTATGAGAGTTGGACTTTCCGGACTTACCATGGCGGAATACTTCCGTGATGAGAAGAACCAGGATGTGCTCCTCTTTATTGACAATATTTTCCGTTTTACACAGGCAGGTTCCGAGGTGTCTGCTCTTCTGGGACGTATGCCTTCAGCTGTAGGTTATCAACCTACACTGGCAACTGAAATGGGTAACCTGCAGGAACGAATTACTTCCACAAGAAAGGGCTCCATCACATCTGTACAGGCTGTATATGTGCCTGCCGATGACCTGACTGACCCGGCTCCTGCAACTACATTCTCACATCTGGATGCAACAACTGTACTTTCCCGTGAGATTTCCAGCCAGGGTATTTATCCGGCTGTTGATCCTCTGGATTCCACAAGCCGTATCCTTTCTCCTGAAATCGTAGGAACAGAGCATTATGAGATTGCCAGATCAGTACAGAGAGTTCTTCAGCGTTACAAAGAGCTTCAGGACATTATTGCCATCATGGGTATGGATGAGTTGTCAGAGGAAGACAAACGTACTGTAAGCCGTGCCCGTAAGGTTCAGAGATTCCTGTCACAGAGCTTCTCTGTAGCAGAACAGTTTACAGGTATGCCTGGCAAATATGTTCCGCTGAAGGAGACGCTGAGAGGATTCAGGATGATCCTTAACGGTGAGTGTGATGACATTCCTGAGAGTTATTTCCTGTTTGTGGGAACCATCGATGAAGTGTTTGAAAAAGCGAAGAATCAGTAAAGGGGGAAATGTCCTATGAGTACTTTCCCGTTGAGAATCGGAACACCGGACGGATTACTCTTTGAAGGCAATGTGGAGCGTGTGATCTGCAGAACTGTCAGCGGTGATCTGGCCATTCTTGCCAGACACTGTAATTACTGTACTGCCCTGGGAATGGGCGAAGCCAGTGTGGTAATGGAAGACGGCAGCAGACGGACCGCAGCCTGTATTGGCGGAATGCTTTCTGTTATGAACGGAAAGTGCCGTGTCCTTGCAACTACCTGGGAGTGGAAAGAGGATATTGATGAGCAGCGTGCGCAGGAAGCTAAGAAAAGAGCTGAGGAGATGATTGCCAAAGGTGGTTTGAGTGATCATGATTATAAGATTGTGGAGGCTAAACTGCAGAGGGCGTTGGTGCGTTTGAGTGTGAAGAGCTGAGAAAATAAGAGTTATTAAAAGACTGACAGGAAATCCGGGAGGGGAGACTGTCGGTCTTTTTTGTTTGTGATATGTTTTTTGGGGATATCGTGGGAAGAATCTGAGGGAGGGATTTGAAGGAGGGATGCATAGAAAAGGGACGCATAGAAAAATAATTTATTTCATGTGCGGTTTCGGACATTAAGATATTCTAAGCTGCTCAAAATCTGCTAAAGGCATGAGAAAAATGCCACAAACTCGCTTCGCTCAGACAGTGTGTCATTTTTCTCATAACGCAGATTTTGACCAGCTAAGAATATCTAAATATCCTGCAAATGCACATGAAATAAATTATTTTTCTATGCTGGTAGTTGGAGATTTTAAACACACTGGCAGGGACTTATTTGATTTGGTGTTGCTGTTCATGCGCTATTATCCCGCGGGGTGTTTTTGGGGCATGAATATGCCAAAATCCCGATACACACAAGCCTATATTCCATTGACGTGGGTAAGCTGGAATTTTGGCTACATTACTGTAAGCGGAGCGAACGGCAACGATTCGGTTAAAAAGATGGAATATAGTATATTGTCGCACATTGACACTTTACCATGATGAGGTTAAAATAGAGATAGATTATGCGACTGTAGGGGAAAGTGGGCAGTTGTGATATTATTCTGAATTTCGGCGGTTTGCCGGGATTATTTGAACAGGAGCGAATGTGTTATGATAGCAGAAAAAATGAAACCTTATGTAAAAAATAATTCAGCCATCCGTATGATGTTTGAGGAGGGGAATCGTCTCAGAGCCATTTACGGTGCGGACAAAGTTTATGATTTCAGTCTTGGGAATCCCAGCGTTCCGGCGCCGGAGTGTGTGAAGGAGGCTATTATTGATCTGGTGAACGAAGTGGAGCCGACAGTGCTTCATGGTTATATGAGTAATGCGGGATTTGAGGATGTGCGCCAGACGATAGCGGAATCTTTGAACCGCCGTTTTGGAACTAAATTTGCGGCAAAGAATCTGATTATGACGGTTGGGGCAGCCAGCGGCTTGAATGTGATTTTCAAGACGATCCTGAATCCTGAGGAAGAAGTGATTGTTTTTGCACCATACTTTCTGGAATACGGTGCATATGTGCGCAATTTTGATGGCAAGCTTGTGGAAATCTCTCCGGATACTACTACATTTCAGCCGAATCTTGAGGAGTTTGAGCAGAAGATTACAGCAAAGACAAGAGCAGTGATCGTAAATACACCTCACAACCCGACTGGTGTTGTATATTCCGAAGAAACCATTAAGAAGCTAGCAGTAATTCTTGAGAAAAAACAGAAGGAATTTGACAGTGTAATTTACCTGATCTCTGATGAGCCATACAGAGAGCTGGCTTATGACGGTGTAGAGGTTCCGTATTTGACAAAATATTATGACAATACCATTGTTGGCTATTCTTACAGTAAATCTTTGTCTCTTCCGGGAGAGCGTATCGGTTATCTGGTAATTCCGGATGAGGCAGATGGCAGCGAAGAACTTATTACTGCAGCGGCTATTGCCAACCGTACTATCGGATGTGTCAATGCCCCATCTCTGATGCAGAAGGTGATTGCCAAATGCGTAGATGCAGAAGTGGATGTAGCTGCATATGACAAGAACCGTCTGGCGTTATACAATGGACTGAAAGAATGCGGATTCGAGTGCATCAAACCCCAGGGTGCATTCTACCTTTTTGTGAAATCACCGGTAGCAGATGAAAAAGCGTTCTGCGAAGCTGGAAAGAAATATAACATTCTCATGGTTCCGGGAAGTTCCTTTGCCTGCCCGGGTTATGTGAGACTGGCTTATTGTGTATCTTATGATACTATTATTAATTCCCTGCCGGAGTTTAAGAAATTGGCAGAAGAGTTTGGACTGTGAAAGCGGCGGGGATTGACATTGGAACAACAACGATAAGCGGTGTTGTTCTGGAAAAAGAGGAAAACGGACAGGCAAAGATTCTGGAGGCAAAAACTGTAGAGAACGGTTGCTTTATCGAAAACGGAAATGAATGGGAAAGAATACAGTATGCAAAAGAAATTGTAGAAAGAGCAGTGAATCTGCTGGATTATTTCCTGGAGAAGTATCCGCATGTTGAGCGGATTGGGCTCACAGGGCAGATGCATGGAATTGTCTATGTTGACAAAGAAGGAAATTGTGTCAGTCCGTTATATACATGGCAGGATGTCAGAGGAAGTATCTGCGATGGGGATCAGATTCCTTTAACAGAAGAAATCCGGGAAAGATGTCAAATCCATGCTGCTTCAGGATATGGGCTTGTCACACACATTTATAATATCAGGCATAATCTGGTTCCGGATTCGGCTTTGAGCTTCTGTACGATCATGGATTATTTTGGAATGTATTTGACAGGGCGTAAAAAACCATTGGTACATGTGAGCAATGCGGCAGGTTTTGGATTCTTTGACAGCCATAAGATGTGCTTTGAAAAAGAAAAACTGGCTGAAATGGGAGTGGACGTAAACTGGCTGCCTGATGTCTGTACGGGAATAGAAAAATTGGGTACATACAGAGGACGGACAGTTACAACAGCAATCGGAGACAACCAGGCAAGCTTCCTTGGAGCAGCAGGTGATGAGGAGAATATATTACTGGTCAATATGGGAACCGGCGGACAGATTTCTGTTCTTTCCGGTCAGTATTTTTCGGGAGATGGAATTGAGGCAAGACCTTTCCTAAATAGGAAGTATCTGCTTGTAGGAGCATCTCTGTGTGGCGGCAAGGCATATGCGCTTCTGGAACAGTTTTTCCGAAAAATTGTAAAAGAAGCGACCGGACAGGAGCAGCCATTATACAAAGTAATGGAAAAGATGGCAAGAACAGGGAGAGACCAGAATAGTGAAAGAACTGAAAGTCGAAAGATTAAAGTTGAAACAACATTTGACAGTACGCGGGTAAATCCGGAAAAAAGCGGCAGTATTACCCAGATCTGTTCCGAAAACTTTACACCTGAAGATTTTTGCTATGGTGTTCTGAAGGGAATGAGCACAGAACTGTATCAGATGTATATGACTATTCAGAAAGGAACCGGCATAAAGATCAGGCGCATGATTGGTTCCGGGAATGGACTGAGAAAAAATCCGGTACTGTGTGAAATTATTGAAGATATGTTCAAGGCAGAACTTGTTCTGGCAGAATGTGAAGAGGAAGCTGCGACAGGAGCGGCAATGAGCAGTAGTATGTATAACTATAGCAACTCCACCAGATAATAAAATGAAGCAGTGAAGTGGATTGTGAATATCCGATTGACTACTGGAATCTGAGGAAAGAGAGTGTCATGCAATCATTAAAAGATGGTTACGTGACACTCTCGTTTCTGTTTTTTATTTTGCTTCTAGATGTTTAATCATACGATTTATAATCTGTTCCGCTTCTTTTGGAGAGTAATAAGTATCCGGATCCATATTTGTAAATTTCAGGTGATGTATCTATCATATAGCAAAAAAATACAAATTATTCAGAACCTCCAAATTGGTAGGGATTTGCTTGATTTGGTTAAATATGTATTGAGATAAGATAATATGTAAAATTTCAATAATGTGCTTTATTTGTAGTTGGAAAACAGGCTTGTTAGTAGTAAAATACAACTATAAATAAAAGAAGGGAGATTTCAGTTATGAAAAGAAAAAAGTCCATATGCAAATCGTTATTTACTATCTGTTTGATTCTAGGATTGGCTTTTGTTTTACCAAACATTAAACCTGTTCCGGTTATTGCAGCGTCTAAGGCTTCTTATGAAATAATAAATAAGAAGGAAATAAGAAAATATAAAAACATGAGTGCAAAGTATCTTTATCAGTTACCACAGCTAAAGGGAAACAGTGCGGCAATTAAGAAAATTAATAAGTCTCTCAGAGCTGATTATAAGAAGACTCTTTCTGGTAAAGAGAGCTTGTTTGAGTATTTTGAGGGAGACAAATATAATTCTTTTCGTCAGGATTATGGTGAGAAATATTATGACACAGTGACATGTAAAGTTATGTTTAACCAAAATGGATATATCAGTTTTAGATATTCATGTAAATGGTATGCCGGTGGAGTAGGTAATGTTTGGGAATATGGATTGACTTATCGCCTCAAAGATGGGAAAAAGATGGGAATTCAGGATGTGCTTGCAGGAAGCAGAGATTCCGCAAAACAAAGAATTGCCAGTACGTATGCGAATAAGATATCCAGCAGGGGATATGAACCAATTATGAAGATGAAATACTCTGAATTCTGTTTTTATATTAAACCAGGCAAGAAAGTTGTAGTATGTTTTGGACCGTATCAGCCAATGGGAGGAAATGGAAAATCTTCTATTACGATGAAGGGAAAAATAAATTAATATCAAGTTGGTATAGGGTGACGGAAGCATGGTATGAGTTTAAATCATATCATGCTTCTTTACTGTCCGATTTATTGTATGTTATTTTACGGCATGGTCCGATATGTTTTGGAGCATGCCGGAAAATTTTATGAAAATTGCAAAAAAATTCAGGAAAAAAAAGACAGCATTTTAAACGCTATAGAAAAAATGTAATTTTTGAAAAAACAATTATTGTAATAATCTCCCGAACGTGACATAATAAGAATGGAAAAGTAAAAAGCAGGTTAAATTCTGATTATAAACAGGTAAAATAACCTGCTTACATTATGCGCCGATTTTCTGAGATGAGGTGGGAAATCAGGCAGACGACAAAGGAGAAAATAATGGAAATTTTTTCAATGATATTGTCATTACTGAGCGGAGTAGCGTTATTCCTGTTCGGTATGTCATTGATGGGCGACGGCCTGAAAATGGTTGCCGGAAATAAGCTGGAAGCTTTCCTGTATCGAATGACAAACACACCGCTGAAGGGAGTTGCGCTTGGAACTGCAGTTACCAGCGTGATCCAGTCATCTTCCGCAACGACCGTAATGGTTATCGGTTTCGTAAACTCCGGTATGATGAAACTGAAACAGGCCATCGGTATTATCATGGGAGCCAACATCGGAACCAGTATTACCGGATGGATCCTCTGTCTTTCTTATATTGACGGAAAGAACGGAATTGCGAAGATTTTATCTACAGCAACAATTTCAGCAGTAGTAGCGATTATTGGTATTATCCTTCGCATGGCATGTAAGCGTTCCGTGCATAAAAATATCGGTAATATCATGCTTGGTTTTGCAATCCTGATGACAGGTATGCAGACAATGAGCGGTGCTGTTTCACCACTGAAGGACAGCCCCACATTTACAAACATGCTGACAATGTTTTCCAACCCGCTGATAGGTATTCTGGTAGGTATTGCATTTACCGCAGTGCTGCAGAGTGCATCTGCCACAGTCGGTGTATTGCAGGCGTTATCTGTAACAGGTATCCTGACATTCTCCAGTGCATTCCCGATCGTTCTTGGTATCGGTGTAGGTGCTGCCTGTCCGGTTCTGATTTCAGCAATCGGTGCGAATAAGAATGGTAAACGTACAGCACTTGTTTATCTGATCAATGACCTGTTTGGTCTTATCCTCTGGTCAGTGATCTTCTACACTGTAAATGCTGTTGTGCATTTCGGATTTATGGATATGATTATGTCACCGGTTGCAATTGCTTTACTGAATACTGTATTCCGTGTAGCAACAGTATGTGTCCTTTTCCCGTTCATACCGAAGATCGAGCAGCTGGTGTGCTGGCTTGTAAAAGACAGTGCAGAGGAACTGGAAGATGAAGCAGACTTTGATCTTCTGGAAGAACGTCTTCTGAATTATCCGGCACTTGCTATTGGACAGTGTCATCGTGCCATGAGCGGTATGGCAAGGAAGCTTCGCAAGAATGTTAACCGTGCCATGAACCTTCTGAACGAATATCAGCAGGATAAATTTGACAAGGTACAGAGAAAAGAGAACCTGATCGATAAATATGAGAGCCGTCTTGGTGACTATCTGATGAAGCTCACAAAGCATGAGATGAACAGTGCCCAGACAAGGCAGGCATCCCTTTATCTTCATACCATCAATGACTTTGAGAGAATCGGTGACCATGCATCCTACATTGCCTATATGTCCAGTGAAATGCATGATAATCACACTAATTTCTCACAGGAAGCCTGGGATGAGCTGAATGTAGTAATGGAAGCAGTTCGTGAGGAGATCAATCTTACCTGTCGTGCATTCCTCAATGATGACAAAGAGATGGCACAGAGAGTTGCACCTCTTGGAATGATTATCACATCCTTATGCAATGAGCTGAAGATGCATCATGTAGAACGTCTGAGTAATGGCAACTGCGGACTGGAAGAGGGAACTGTATATACAGACATTCTCAACAGCTTCAACCGTATTGCAGCACATTGTGCAAGTGCAATGGTAGCCCTTCTCAAGAGTGGAGACGAGAATCCGGATATGCATATCCATGATTCCAAGATTTACCCATCTGACAGCGTGGAATATTATACATACTTCAAGGAATATCGCCAGAAGTATGAAATCGTAAAGAACGAGGAACACATGCGAAGCATGGAACCGGAAGAAGTAGAATAATACTTTTATACTACAAAGCAGTAAATGTATATGATATAATGACAGCAGATAATCTGGAAACGGATGTCTGCTGTTTTTTTCGTTATAGTTGCCGTGCATGCAGATGGTGGGAATGATTTTTCGAATACGCTCCTGCGTGTGCAGGCTGAGGAGCCAGCAGGCAGGATCATTTTTGTAAAAACAACACCCCAAAGGAGGAGAAATTAATTATGTTATTCGACAGCAGAACAGTTTATCTCGGTGCATCCAGAGACAAATATGAGCAGTATTGTAAAGCCTTGGATTCAGAGAAAATCAAATACAAAACAAAGAGAGTTAACCACGAAGAAAAAATGATAGCCCCGGACAGGGGAACTGCCCGCAGCATGGGTGGGAACTTCGGAACAGATAAAACATTGTATGAAATCCTGGTCGGGGAGAAAGATTACGACAATGTAATGGGGATTCTGACAGCACTGAAGTAGATTTTACAAAGTATAAATGCCAATTCTACCAGCAGTAGGGTGACTTTCCCCATGGTCTATGACATAATCAAAGTATAAAAAGTGCAAGAAAGACATACAAGGGAGTACACACTATGGTAGACACACAGAAAGTTGGAGCATTCATTGCACAGTGCCGCAAAGAACATAACTGGACACAAAAAGAGCTGGGCGAGAAACTGGGAGTCACAGACAAGGCAGTTTCTAAGTGGGAAAATGGAAGATCATTCCCTGACATCACTCTTCTTGAATCTCTATGCGAAACATTTGACATCACTGTCAGCGAACTCCTGTCCGGAAAGAAAATAGAATCAGAAGATTACAAAAGAGAAACCGAGAGACTGTTAATCCAGTGCATTGGCGAGAAACGTCTTAGAGGTTTCCAGATAGGAATTTATCTTCTGGGTCTGGTAACGATTATATTGGGAGGTATTGGCTTCGGTATCTGGGGTACTCATATTTCATGGAAGATAGGTTCTGTACCCATAAAATGGATTTTGCTTGCAGCAGCCCTGATCACTTTTGGCGTCATGGCATACTTCGACCGCAATTTGCCTGGGAAAAATTACCGTAGTTCCATTATATGGCTTGAGTGTATTGTTGAAGCATTTACTTTAGCCTGCATTTTGGGAAATTCTATAATCAGTTTCTGGGATATTGATAATATGACGGAGAGTATAGTTTTTATTCTGATTATAGCTGTAATTATGCTCTGCTTATTTGCTGCCCGAATAATCGTAGCCCGCACAAACCGGGAAGAATATGAGATGCAAAAAAATGCAGATAAACATGAAACAGAACAGTGAAAAGAAGAACTTCTTACATAAAGCAGACAGGCAGAACATGCCTGTCTGTTTTATAACTGGAAAAATATATAGAAAGCAAGAATATGAAATCAAAACAGAAACAGACTGTAAAATCAATTATGTAGATGATTTTAAACATATAAAATTTGGAATTGTTTGATATTTGTGTTATCATATTTATATAATCGAAGAAGAAAGTACGCAAAAAAGTGTGCAAGATAGTGCGCAAGATAACGGAAATCCTGGAGGTGTTTTTGTGGGAGAATATAAACTGCACTTGAAGATGAACTTGATCCAAATGACATTACCAGATAAACCGAATAGCAGAAATCAGAGATATATAAAAATATAAAGAGCAGGAAGGAAAAATAAGATGGAATTTACAGGTGTATACCACAAAACATCAGAGCAGATGAGTTATCCCCTGGATGAGGACAGACTGATTGTAAATATTAAGACTGGATATGATGTAAAACAGGTGTTTATCCATTACGGAGATCCTTATGAGGCCGGGATTCTGGGTGGAAATGAAAAATGGACAGGAAAAAGAGAGGAAATTATTTATAAAAAACGTCTGCCCCATCAAATCTGGTGGACAACAACGCTTTTTCCGGAATATAAAAGATGTAAATATTATTTTGAACTGAGGACAGAGAAGGAAGTCTGGTATTATTTTGAAGACGGTTTCCTGACAGAAGAACAGCTTCAGATGGAGGGCCGTATACAGCAGTGTTTTATTGTACCATGGATGAATCCTGCAGATATAAACCGCACACCTGCATGGGTAAATGATACTATCTGGTATCAGATTTTTCCGGACAGGTTCTGCAATGGGACGCCGGAAAAGAATGGAAATGATATCACGCCGTGGAGAAATCACGGAACTGTAACAAATGAGGAAAAATTCGGAGGGAATCTGGAAGGAATCCGTCAGAGATTACCGTATCTTCAGGAGCTGGGGATTACCGGTATTTATCTGAATCCGATCATGGAAGCAGAGTCCAATCACAAATATGACACTACGGATTATACAAAGATTGATCCGGCTTTCGGTGATGAAGAAACGATGAAAGCACTTTGCAGGGAAGCGCATGAAAAGGGAATCCGTATTATGGTAGATGCAGTATTTAATCATTGCGGAAGAAAATTTGCGCCGTGGATGGATGTGCTGGAGCATGGGAAAGATTCTCGCTATGCAGACTGGTTTATGATAGAAGACTGGGAACAGATTGGAAAAAGAGCAGACACCAGAGACCGGCGTTTTTACTCTTTTGCATTTACAGATGCGATGCCGAAACTGAATACGAATAATGAAGAAGTGATCGAATATTTCTGCAAGGTCTGTGAGGACTGGATCCGGAAATTTGATATAGATGGAATCCGCTTTGACGTGGGAAATGAAGTGTCTCATCGGTTCTTAAAGCGGATACGGGAACATTTAAAAGCAGTAAAACCGGATCTTTATCTGCTGGGGGAAATCTGGCATGATGCAAGCCAGTGGCTGCAGGGAGATGAATATGATTCAGTTATGAATTACCCACTGCTCAGTGGAATCCATGATTTTTTCCTTGATAAAACAATGAAAAGAGAGGAATTCGAATATATGGTAAACCGTTGCTATACCATGTATATGCAGCAGAATAATGATGTGCTTTTTAATCTGTTGGATTCACATGATACGGAGCGGCTTATGAACCGTTTCCATGATCTGGATAAATTCTATCAGCAGCTTGCGATTCTCTTCACTCTTCCGGGAAGTCCCTGCATTTATTATGGAACGGAGATCGCAATGGAAGGTGCCCATGATCCGGACTGCAGAAGATGTATGCCATGGAGCGAGATTAACAGCGAAGAGAATCAGGAAAAGATAGCAACAATGCGTAAACTGATTATGCTAAGAAGAAATGAAAAAATATGCAGAAGCCCACATTTCCATTTTCCGGATACCTATGAAAACGACCGATGCGTAGAGTATATCAAAATAGATGAAGAAGGAAATAAAATGGAAGTTTTGTTAAATACATCGGAGAAAGAGATAAAGGTAAAAGAAGCCGGAGAAGTGCTTTTTGCCCGGGAGTTTGATGGAGAGATACTTGGTGCGAATGGAACATTGATCCGAAGGATTTAGACAACAGAGCACGGAAAAAGAAACGAATATCCCGAAAGAATATTACTGTTATATAAAAGAAGCCCCCGGACCGCTGCATATAACAGCAGTGGGAGGGGACTTGCCTGTATCAGGAGGAGTGCAAGCCTCCTTCTGATAAACTGCGGAGCAGTTAATTGGTGTAGAATTGCGTAGCGAAGCAGATTGCCATAGTTAAACGGATTGAATAAATTTCTCTACATAATGCAGAGCCGCTCCGATTGCCGGTGTATATTGTCCGTTGGTACCGACCAGAATCTGTGTTTTATCCAGTATGAATGGTGCGGCTGTATGGAGATGTTCTGCCAGATATTCAATATCTTCTTCTGTAAAATAAGGTGCCAGATATCCGCTGAGGATGATCGGTGCATCGATAACAAGGTTGAGATTCTTCATGGCAAATGCCAGATGGTTTAAATAATCTTTCCAGATCTGTATGATCTGGGGAGATTTTTTTTCGCGCAGAAGAGGAAAAAATTCTTTGGCAGGCATACCAGCAGCCTGTTCCAGTGCATTGGCAGAGCAGTAGGTTTCCAGGCAGCCACGGCTGCCGCAGTAGCAAAGTGGGCCGTCGGGATTAATACACATATGTTCAAGAGTTCCGCTGTGCATGGAGATCCCCTGATGAATCTGATGATTGGTAATGATGCCGCCGCCCAGATTTCGGTTCAGCAGGATGATAACAGCACTGTCAAGCTCAGGATGATTCCATAATTCAAGGAACGCAGCTGATTTCGAATCATGTTCCAGATAACAGGGATATGGAAGATATCTGGAAAAATCATCCAGTTTCATGCCTGTGTTATTCATGATATCTCCATATAGTACGGTGGTATGATCCGGGGATGTGATACCCTGTGTAGCAATGGAGATGCCAAGAACTTTGTCATTGTCATACTGGCGCGATGAGATGAATTCTTTTACTGCGTCAGTAACCTGTTTATAGTAATCCGGTGTGTTGGAATATGGAAGCGGAATGGTATCTGTATAGAAAGCATTTCCATATAAATCTACAGCAGTAATATGAAACATCCCTTTTAAAATACCGATGCCAATGGAAATTTTAAAATCTGATACAATCTGAAGGGCGTTTGCCTTTCTTCCACCGGTGGATTCAAAGAAACCATTTTTTTCAATAAGACCTTCCTGTTCCAGAAGATTCAGGTTCTGACTGACAGTGGATAAACCCATCTGCAGTTCCTGAACGATCTGTAGCTTGGAGGTCGTTTTTTTTCTGTAAATGTATTGGTAAACCTTTGATTTATTTATTTTCTTGAGACTAATGTTGGTCAATCCCTTTTCACTCATAATATTCTCCTGATTATGTTACAAGATAATGTTAAGTTTCAGTTTTATTGTAGCATAGAACGAAAAAAAAACAATAAAAATATCCGGCACGATCAGCAACATCAATTTGTCAGCACACTATAGTAAAATAGACAAAAAAGTTGTTTGAAAATTAGAATTTCTGTCAATGGATTTTTTAAAATAAAAGATATATACTCAACTTAAAGTTAAGATATAAACGTAAGTAAAAAACATAACAACAAACAATAAGTATCGAATAAGACAAACAAGGAGGATATAACATGAAATTATCAATCAATGGAATCAAGGAACAGGAAGCATGGAAAAAGGCAGGAATCGCTCTTCCGGGTTATGATGTAGAGGCTGCCTCTGAGAATGCAAAGGAGAATCCGGTATGGGTTCACTTTGGTATCGGAAATATTTTCCGTGTGTTTATCGGTGGAATTGCAGATGGTCTTCTGGAAGAGGGAGTTCTGGATCGTGGGATTACCTGTGTGGAAACCTTTGATTATGATGTAGCAGACAAGATTTATAATCCATATGACAATCTGGGATTAAGCGTGATCCTGCATGGGGATGGAACCCGTGAGTATAAAGTAGTCGGAGCTTTTGCAGAAGCAGTGAAGGCACAGTCTTCTAATGCAGCACAGTGGAAACGCCTGAAAGAAATCTTCACAAGCAAATCCCTGCAGATGGTTTCCTTTACGATCACAGAGAAAGGCTATGCATTACAGAAAGCTGACGGAACATGGTTCCCGTTTGTAGAGGCAGATATCAAGAATGGTCCGGATAAAGCAGTTGGTGCCATGGCAGTTCTGGTTGCAATGCTTTATGAAAGATATAAAGCAGGAAAATATCCCATCGCACTGGTTTCCATGGATAACTGCTCACAGAACGGTGCAAAGCTTCGTGAGTCAGTACTGACAATGACAGAAGAGTGGAAGAAAGCCGGATTTGTTGATGAGGGATTTGTAAACTATGTAAGCGATGAGAAAGTAGTTGCTTTTCCATGGACAATGATCGATAAGATCACACCTCGTCCAAGCGAGCAGATTGCAGCAGACCTTGAGAATCTGGGTGTTGAGAACATGCAGCCGGTGATCACAGGTAAGAAGACATACATTGCACCATTTGTCAATGCTGAGAAACCACAGTATCTTGTAATAGAGGACAGCTTCCCTAACGGACGTCCGGCTCTGGAAAAAGGTTTCGGTGTATATATGGCAGACAGAAATACAGTTAACCTTTCTGAACGTATGAAAGTAACAGTATGTCTGAATCCGGTTCATTCTGCTACAGGTCCGCTGGGAGTAGTTCTTGGATATGAGCTGTTTGCGCATATGCTTAATACAAATGAAGATATGATGAAAATGGCACGTATGATTGCTTATGATGAAGGTCTTCCGGTAGTTGCTGACCCTGGAATCCTTTCTCCTCAGGCATTTGTGGATGAGCTTTTTAACGATCGTTTTCCAAATGAATATCTGGGAGACACCAACCTTCGTCTGGCAGTAGATGTATCTCAGATGGTTGGCATCCGTTTCGGCGAAACAATCAAAGCATATGTACAGAAATTCGGAGATGCTTCCAGACTGACAGCCATTCCGCTGGGAATTGCAGGATGGCTCAGATATATGCTTGGTGTAGATGATGAAGGAAATAAATTTGAACTTGCACCGGATCCAATGAATGAGGAACTGCAGGAACAGTTTAAGGATATTGTAGTAGGTAAACCTGAAACATTCAAAGATCAGTTAAAACCAATTCTTTCCAATGAGCGTCTGTTCTTCACTGACCTTTACAAAGACGGTGTGGGAGAGAAGGTTGAGGATATGTTCCGTGAGATGATTGCAGGACCTGGAGCTGTAAGAGCAACAATACATAAATATGTCGGATGATTTTCATTAGATGGATATTATAACTGACTTTCAGGAGGAAAATGACAGATTCTGCTTGTTATTACAGGTGGAAGAATTATCTGTTGGGTATTGCAGGACTACGGTATGGGTGATATAATCGGACCGACACTTGAGAAGAGCGTTCTTCTGGTGCGAGTAGTCTTTCTGATCATAGTATTGATACGTGCATCTGTAGATGCATCTGTGCAATTGTGGTCAGCCTGTTTTGCGTAAGGAGGATAAGAAATGGATTTAAAAGAACAGCTGAATGGAATTCAGCATATTGGAATTCCGACCAATGATATTGAAAAGACCATTGATTTTTATCAGACTCTGGGATTCGAAATTGCTTTTCGTACAGTAAATGAGGAAGCAGATGAAAAGGTTGCTTTTCTGAAATTAAACACACTTGTTGTTGAGACATATGAGAATAAAGTAGCTAAGATGGAAGCTGGTGCCATTGATCATCTGGCGATTGATGTAAAAGATATTGAAAATGTATATGAAATGATCAATCAGGCAGGATTAAATACAACCAACGATACCGTTCATTTTCTTCCCTTCTGGGAAAACGGGGTAAAGTTCTTTACAATTGAGGGACCGAATAAAGAGAAAGTTGAGTTCAGCCAGTATTTATAAAGTCAGGCGGTTAAATTCAGCGAGAAAAAGCATCTGTAAAAGCAGGTGCTTTTTGTTTTCAATATTTTATTGAGAAAAGCCTGAGAAAAGTTTAAAATAGGAAATAATAAAAAATAAACGAAAGGAGTTTTTATCATGAGTAAACGAACAGAGAGAATGAGCCGGAGTGCAGCTGAGAGAATTAACCGCAAAGATACAGTAATCAGACAGAATAATGCAGAACTCGAGGAGCTGAGGAGTCAGTATGAGAATCTGGATATCTGTGAGGAGGATAAGCAGGTGATTGATGATTATATTGCCTGCAAAGATGCCAGAGCTGACAGGATGGCAGAGAAACTCTATGAAAAGGGACGAAAAGATGTAAAGAGATGTATCCGCATCCGAAAACTGATCCGCAGATGCATAATTCTGTCTGCCATTGTTACAGTGGTGTTGGTCCAGTATAATAAGAATGAAAAGCTGAGAGAAAGTATGGAGGAGCTGCTGAAAATGTTCCGGGATAGAACTGTAAATGAATCAGAGGAAGATTTTTAAAATGTTTTACCGAATTCGGTTACGGTAGAACGAATGTGCTTATGTATCAGTTGGAAGGAATAAGCAATATAAATAATGCAGACAAAAATGTATTTTCGGAATTAAAAAAAATCTTCTTACAAAAGCAGAAACAAGGAAGACTCTAAGAGTGCATAAAACCAAAAAGGAGCAAGACAGCATGGGAACACAAAGATACTCAATTCTGTACAGCAGTAAAACAGGAAATACAAAAAAACTTGCGGAGAAGATCAGGGAGGTATTGCCTGAGGAAAACTGTGATTATTTTGGAACAGAAGGAGCGAAGGCTCTTTCATCCGACATATTATACATTGGATTCTGGACAGATATAGGGAATGCAGATCCTGTAACACTTGAACTGTTAAAGAGCCTGAAAAATAAGAAGATCTTTCTGTTTGGAACAGCAGGCTTCGGAGGCAGTGAAGCCTATTTCCAACAGGTTCTCGGGAAAGTTAAGGAATCTGTTGATGAGAGTAATACAGTGATGGGAGAATTTATGTGTCAGGGGAAAATGCCCCAGTCAGTCAGGGACAGATACGTAAAGATGAAAGAGAAGCCGGATCATGCACCAAACCTGGATGAACTGATCCAGAATTTTGACAGGGCGTTATCTCACCCTGACAATGAGGATCTGGACAGACTGGAAGAAATAATCAGAAGAGACCTGAAAAAATAATTAAGTCTTGACTAACAGAGGGAACTGCGGTATAGTGCTCGTTACTAAAAAAGGTAATTCATAAATTTTTATAGATTTTCGCGAAAGAGAGGTAACGAGATATGACATTTTATCAGGAATTACAATTGAGTTCGACCGGCTCCAAGCAGCTGATCAGAAGCACCACAGACCCAAAAGAGAAAAGACGACACATTTTAATCTATAATTTTAAAGTGTATCTGGTTATGGCTTTTTGCGTAGCAGTGGTGAGCATGTACAGCAAGCTTACAGGAAGCAGCAACAGTGTAGTTGGTGTTACTGTTCTGCTGGCAGTGCTTGTGCTACGGCAGGCAGATTTCGGGATCAGGACAACACATGGACTGCTTTCCATTGCAGGGATCTTCGGTATTCTTATGGCAGGACCCCGTCTGGCAAATATAGTGCCTCCGTTAGCCGCGTTTGCAGTGAATGCTGTGTGTATTTTACTGCTGATGATACTGGGCTGTCATAATGTGATCATGTACAATCATTCTACCTTTGTTCTGGGCTATTTGCTGCTTCTGGGCTATGATGTGACAGGAAAGGAATACACCTTCCGTGTGATCGGCTTGTTGGTGGGAATGGTGATCTGTATGATCGTCTTCTATAAGAACCAGAGAAACAGAGCCTATCGAAGAACCTTCCTGGATTTGTTCCGGGAATTTGATCTTAAGTCAGCAAGAAGCAGATGGTATGTGAAACTGACACTGATCGTATCCAGCGCAATGCTGTTTATGAATCTTCTGGGACTTCCCAGAGCAATGTGGGCAGGAATCGCCTGTATGTCCGTATGTCTGCCTTTTACAGAGGACTGTATCCCAAGGTCTGTGAGCAGAGGAATGTTTAATGTTGTGGGCTGTCTGCTGTTTATTGTGCTGTATCTGATACTTCCTAAATCTATGTATCCGTACATCGGAATGATCGGAGGAATCGGAGTTGGATATTCAGCAGGATATCCGTGGCAGACTGCATTTAATACATTTGGAGCGTTGTCTATTGCAGCAGGGATCTTCGGAATGCCGGCAGCAATAGCACTTCGTATAGGTGCCAATGTCCTGGGAGCAGCTTATACGGTAATCTGCAATAAAGTAACAGATAAAGTAGCAGAGTATATAGGCACAAATAAATGTGCAGAAAATCTTTCCTGACTGAAACTGCGGAGCGGTTATAAGCAAGTAAAAAAGCGGATGATTTTATCCGTCTGATATGTGTTCTGGGAATAGAGTGAATATTAACGTACAATGACAGAGGGAGAGAGAAAGAATATGAAACAGGATACCCTGGAAGGCAGGGCGAAAACGAAAAATGGTGTAAAACGATTATGCTTTTCCGCAGTATGTATTTTACTGGAAGCAGCTTTTATCATTGCTATGATCACAAAGCTGAATCAATATGCGGAGATTATCAATCTGATAACAAGGCTTCTTGCAGGTGTACTGGTTCTTAAGCTGTATGCGTCAGACCAGACTTCATCTATGAAAATGCCCTGGGTTATTTTGATCCTTGTATTCCCTATCTTGGGAGTGGGATTGTACTTACTGATTGGTCTCAATGGCGGTACCCGTAAAATGCGGGAGCGTTATGACCAGATCGACAGGGAACTTCTGCCGTTGCTTCCCAATGACAGTGAGTGCAGGGAAACGCTTGGCAGGAAAATCCCGAAGGCAGGCAATATTTCTGATTATATACAGAAAAATGCCTCCTATCCGGTCTATCAGAATACAGATGTTATTTATTATGATGAGGCAGTCAAAGGGCTGGAGGCTCAGCTGGCAGATCTGGCAAAGGCAGAGAAATTCATTTTTATGGAATATCATGCCATTGAGGATGCACAGGCCTGGCATAAAATCCAGAGAGTTCTGGAAGACCGCGTAAAGGCGGGAGTGGAAGTCAGAGTGTTTTATGACGACATGGGTTCCATTGGATTTATCAATACAGACTTTATTAAGAAAATGGAAAATGTGGGAATCCACTGCAGAGTGTTCAATCCTTTTACTCCGGGTCTGAATGTGTTTCTGAATAACCGGGATCACCGCAAGATCACAGTAATTGATGGAAAAGTAGGATTTACCGGCGGTTACAACCTTGCTAATGAATATTTTAATTTCACACATCCTTATGGACAGTGGAAGGACACAGGTATCCGTCTGGAGGGGGAGGCTGTACGTTCCCTGACAGTAACATTCCTGGAGATGTGGAATGCTGTCAGTGATAAGGATAAAAATGACAGTGATTTTACCGAATTTCTGGTTCAGACAGATTATCAGGCAAAGCAGACAGGATTTATCCAACCCTATGCGGACAGTCCTATGGATCATGAACAGGTAGGTGAAGAAGTGTATATCAGTATGGTGAATAAAGCGGAAAAATATTGCTGGTTTATGACTCCGTACCTGATCATCACAGATGAAATGACCCATGCTCTGTGTCTTGCAGCCAAGCGAGGGGTAGATGTAAGGATCATTACACCTGGTATTCCGGATAAAAAGATGATCTACAATATCACACGTTCCTTTTACCATGGACTGGTAAAACATGGAGTGCGTATCTATGAATGGACACCTGGTTTCTGTCATGCAAAGATGAGTGTGGCAGATGACTGTATGGCAACCTGCGGAACCATAAATCTGGATTACAGAAGTCTGTATCATCATTTTGAAAACGGCTGCTTTATGGCAGACTGCCAGGCAGTTCTGGATATCCGAAATGATCTTGCAGCAACCATGGATGAATGCCGTGAAGTCACAGAACAGTACAGTACCGGACGCAGCGCATATCTGCGATTGGGACAGCTGTTTATGAGGTTATTTGCGGGATTATTATAACACTTGGAAAAAAGCAGAATATCGTGTACAATGGAATGGGGAACAGCAAAACTATTATAAATATGGGAGGAATTTTAACTATGGATCTTTCAACCTTAGTAAAAATGTCAAATACTTATGGAAGCAACCCTGCCTATGTTCTTGCAGGCGGCGGTAATACTTCTGTAAAAGACGACACCACATTGTATGTAAAAGGCTCCGGTACACAGCTTGCCACAATTAAGGCAGAGGAATTTGTGGAAATGAGCAGAGCACGTTTGAATGAAATCATGAAAACTGATTATCCGGAAGATGATGTCAAACGTGAATCACTGTATCTTGCAGATGTTATGGCTGCAGTAACAGATGCTGACAAAACAAAACGTCCAAGTGTAGAAGCACTGCTTCATAACTTATTTGCCTACACATATGTACTGCATGTTCATCCTACACTTGTCAATGGACTGACCTGCGGAAAAGGGGCAAAGGAACTCAGTGAACAGCTTCTTGGAAAAGATGTACTCTGGATTGATATCTGCAAACCCGGATATACACTTGCACGTATCTGTTATGAGAAAATGAATGCTTATAAAGAAGAATCCGGAAAAGATGTTCAGGTTCTTCTGCTTCAGAATCATGGAATTTTCGTTGCAGCAAATACTGTAGAGGAAATTGGAGTATTATTTGACGGCGTGATCAGTAAATTAGAGAAACAGGTAAAGAGAACTGCTGATGTCGGTGATGCGGTTACACCTGAAAAAGAGCAGGCAGCAGAGAAGCTTTCCCAGTTACTGGGACATGCGGTAGAAGTTGTACTTGTAGCGGAAGCTGATAACTTCGTAAAAGATAAGGCAGCGGCTGCACCGCTTCTGAAACCATTTACACCGGATCACATTGTATACTGTGGACCATATCCGTTATTTGTAGAAAATATTGATCAGGCAAAAGATGCGCTGGACGCATTTATGAAAGAGAATGACAAAGAGCCAAGACTGATCTTGGTACAGGGAGTTGGCGCCTTTATTATGGAAGATGATAAGGGAAAAGCTGCAAAAGCACAGCTTCTTGTAAAAGATGCCATCAAGCTTGCAGTATATGCAGAAAGCTTTGGCGGTCCGCTTCATATGACGGATGATATTACATACTTTATCACACATTGGGAAGCAGAAGCATATCGCAGTAAGAAATAATATAATAAGGGGCTGTCTTTTTTTGACAGCCCCATTTTGTTGGTTTAAACACTATATTTTTAAAGGAAAAGGTTTATTTTCAGCAAATCTTATTTCTCTTCTTTTTTCTCTTTGGCTTTCCCGGATTCAGGAATATTTCCCTCACCATAGTAAGCTTTCAGATAGATTTCTTTCAGTTCAGACATTAATGGATATCTTGGGTTGGCACCGGTACACTGGTCGTTAAATGCCTGTTCGGTCATTTCGTCCAGAGTTTCAAGGAAGTACTTCTCGTCTACGCCGTATTCCCTGATCGTATGTTTGATCTCAATAGTATCCATCAGTTCCTGCAGTTTCTGGAGAAGTTTCTCAAATACTTCGCTGTCGTTCTTGCCTGTCAGACCTACAGAACGGCCAATCTCAGCGTAACGTGCAAGTGTGTGCGGATACTGATACTGTGGGAAGGTACCCATCTTAGCCGGAACTTCGGCTGCATTATAGCGCAAAACATGAAGCAGAACCAGAGCATTTGCAATACCATGTGGAAGGTGATGGAAAGCTCCCAGCTTATGAGCAAGAGAGTGGTTTACGCCAAGGAAAGCATTTGCGAAAGCCATACCAGCCATGCAGGAAGCATTTGCCATATGCTGTCTTGCTTCTACATCGGAACCATCTTTGTATGCACGTGGCAGATAGTTAAATACCAGTTTGATGGCATTTAATGCAAGACCATCTGTATAATCAGATGCCATCATGGAAGCATAGGCTTCAAGTGCATGAGTCATAACGTCGATACCGGAAGCACAGGTCAGTCCCTTAGGTGCGCTCATCATATTATCTGTATCAACAATAGCCATGTCAGGCATTAATTCATAATCAGCCAGAGGCCATTTGATACCTGTAGTCTTATCAGTAATGATAGCAAAAGGTGTTACCTCGGAACCTGTACCGGAAGATGTTGGAACAGCTATAAAGTAAGCTTTCTTACCCATATGCGGGAATGTGAAGATTCTCTTACGGATATCCATAAAGTCCATAGCCATATCATCAAAGTTGGCGTCCGGATTTTCATAGAGAACCCACATGATCTTGCTGGCATCCATTGCGGAACCACCGCCCATTGCGATAATGCAGTCAGGCTCGAACATTCTCATTGCAGCAGCACCGGCTCTTGCAGAAGCGAGAGATGGATCTGGCTCTACATCGTAGAAGCAGGTATGTACGATTCCCATCTGATCTAATTTATCTTCGATCTTTTTAGTATATCCATTCTTATAAAGGAAAGAGTCTGTTACGATAAAGCAGCGTTTCTTGTGCATAACAGTGCCAAGTTCATCCAGAGCAACCGGCAGGCAGCCTTTTTTGAAATAAACTTTTTCCGGTGTTCTAATCCAGAGCATATTTTCTCTCCTTTCAGCAACGGTCTTGATGTTGATGAGATGTTTTACACCTACGTTCTCAGATACGGAGTTGCCACCCCAGGAACCGCAGCCCAAAGTCAGGGACGGAACAAGTTTGAAGTTGTAAAGGTCGCCGATACCGCCCTGAGAAGATGGAGTATTGATGAGGATACGGCAGGTCTTCATAGCTGCTGCGTGTTTTTCCATTTTTTCCTTTTCTCTTGTGTCAATGTAGAGAGCGGAGGTATGTCCATAACCGCCGTCAGCTACAAGCTGTTCAGCTTTGGCAATCGCTTCGTCAAAAGTTTTGGCCTTGTACATGGCAAGTACAGGGGAAAGCTTCTCATGTGCGAATTCTTCGCTGATGTCTACAGATTCAACTTCACCGATCAGAATCTTTGTTTCAGGAGGAACTGCAACACCGGCCATCTCAGCGATAGTGGCAGCCTTCTGGCCTACGATCTTTGCATTCAATGCGCCATTGATAAGGATAGTTTTTCTTACTTTCTCTAATTCATCCGGTTTCAGGAAGTAACATCCTCTGTAAAGGAATTCTTCTTTTACTTTCTTATAAATGCTCTCAAGAACAGTTACAGACTGTTCGGAAGCACAGATCATACCATTGTCAAAGGTCTTGGAATGGATGATGGAGTTAACTGCCAGGCGGATATCTGCACTGTCATCAATGATAACAGGAGTATTTCCGGGACCTACACCTAAAGCAGGTTTTCCGGAAGAATAGGCAGCCTTAACCATTCCGGGACCACCTGTGGCAAGGATGATGTCTGCTTCACGCATAACCTGATTTGTCAGATCAAGACTTGGAACATCAATCCATCCGATGATTCCCTCCGGTGCACCGGCTTCTATAGCAGCCTCCAGAACAACCTTTGCTGCCTCAATGGTACATTTCTTTGCGCGGGGATGCGGACTGATGATGATTGCATTACGTGTTTTCAGTGCGATCAGAGTTTTGAAGATTGCAGTAGATGTTGGGTTGGTTGTAGGAATAACAGCAGCAATCAGACCAATCGGCTCAGCTATTTTCTTAATACCGTAAGCAGTATCTTCTTCAATCACACCGCAGGTTCTGGTATTCTTATATGCGTTGTATACATATTCGGCTGCGTAATGGTTCTTGATAACCTTATCTTCTACAATACCCATTCCTGTTTCTTCAACAGCATCTTTAGCAAGCGGGATACGTGCTTTGTCAGCAGCAGTAGCGGCAGCTTTAAAAATCTTATCTACCTGCTCCTGGGTAAATGTTGCGAAAATCTTCTGTGCCTCTTTCATGGCTGCAATCTTTGCAGTAAGGGCTTCAGGGGTGTCGATGATGGTTGGGATAGTGTTCTCTTTTTTTGCCATTTGGGAATCCTCCTGCTTGTGTTTTCGTTAAAAGTATTTACCGTGACCTGTTATGTTTTTATTATACAAATAAACTGATTATTCGGTCAACAGTAACATTAATATGAGCATAACGAAATATTACGGTGAAAATTGTGCATAATCACGTAAATAATGTGAATAAAATATCAATTGTCAGAATATATGAGAAAAATTTAACAATATATGTTCTGTTGGCAACTGAGAGAAAGTTAAAAAAATAACGTTAATAAATTAACAACCTCGATGATGCTATTATATGACTTTGTTAATCATTTGTCAATTACAAAGCATATGAAAAAGTTAACAAATACTAACTGAGGATTTCGTGAAAATATAACAATATAATTTGTAGAAGGATTTATGTTTTTCCATATGTTTGCAGGAGATTAAGAGTTACTGTGAACGGAGTGAACAGTAATGATTAAGAAAAATTAAGCCCCGCAAAATGGTATGCTCCCCGTCAAGAGGACAATAAAAAATAATAAATTTTTGTATCGTCAGCCA